>Ga0137415_10007563_pt1 | contig 10760 bp, 10 predicted proteins | sample CZODoug3_1_1_16f_FD_183082 | JGI IMG/M metagenome (GOLD analysis project Ga0137415, IMG submission 183082) | Vadose zone soil fungal communities from Angelo Coast Range Reserve, California, USA - CZODoug3_1_1_16fungal (Hybrid Assembly) | ecosystem: Environmental > Terrestrial > Soil > Vadose...
GATGGCGCGATGCCCGCCGGATTCCAGCAGCGCGGCCGCCACCGAACGCGGCCGCCCCACCCAATTTGTGTCGAGTATCGTAATATCGCCCATGGTCGCGATTAGTATAGCTTGAGTGCCAAAACGGCCCGATAACGAACTCTTTCACTGGTAGCGCAGGGCTTTTTGAAGGGGCGAATCCGGCGCACAATACTTGCAGCCATGACTGAACAAATGGTGGTTGCGCCCGTGATTTTGCAGGGTCGGCACATGCGACTGGAACCGCTTACTCTGGAGCATGCCGCCGGGCTGGCTGAGGTAGGACTCGATGACGACCTCTGGAAATGGATTCCGACTCCGGTGTGTACGCCGGAGGAGATGAGCGCTTATGTTCAGACCGCCCTTCAGGAGCAGGTTGCCGGCTCCGCCTTTCCATTCGCACTGATTGAAAAATCCAGCGGCCGCGCCATCGGCTCCACGCGTTATGCAAACATCGAGCGCGTGCACTATCGGCTCGAAATCGGATGGACTTGGGTCGCTCGCCAATGGCAGCGCACCGCTATCAACACCGAGGCCAAATACCTGTTGCTGCGGCACGCCTTCGAGACATTAGAATGCATGCGCGTGGAGCTGAAGACCGACTCGCTCAACGATCGCTCCCGCGCCGCAATCCTGCGCCTCGGCGCTCGCGAAGAAGGCACCTTCCGCAATCACATGATCACCGCCAGCGGCCGCATTCGCCACACCGTGTATTTCAGCATCGTCGACTCCGAATGGCCGGAAGTAAAAGCGCGGCTCGAGGCCCGGCTCCGCTAGTAACGAAATGGCACTAATTATTCGTGCGTTGCAAATCCTCCAGGAAGTCGTGAGGTATATTGAACGGAAGTCTTGACGAGACCGAGACTAAAAGAGTGACGGACCCAAACCCAGCAAATCGCCGGCGCAGCGAGCGTGTCATGCTGCAAGTTCCCGTGGTTGTGCAGGCCAGAACGCGGGACGGCAAAGAGGTGCGCGAAGAGACACAGACGGTGGCCGTCAATGCGCACGGCGGACTGCTGACATTGCGGATGGAGGTCAAGGCCGGCCAGCCTATCGTTCTAGTCAACGAAAGGTCCAAAATGCAGCAAGGCTGCCGGGTGGTCCGCGTCGAGACTTCCGCTGCCGGGTATTCCGCAGTCGCCTTCGAGTTTGATCAACCGGCTCCCCAGTTTTGGCCCATCGTATTTCCTCCCGCCGATTGGAGTCCTCGTCCTTGATCGGTAAGGCCCACGACCCACGAGTACCGCAACTATCTCAGACATCCAGTGTTCAATAGCAGGAATCCTATGGAGGAGTTGCAGATGCTATCTCAGAGGCTTTTGAGAGCTAGAGCGCCTCTTTTCACGGCCTGCGCCATCGCCTGCGCAGTTTTGCTCGCCGGGTGCGATGAATACGTCCACATCACGCGAGATCGGGACGTGCACATTGCGCGCCACGCCACCTGGGCATGGCAATCCGCTCAGGAAGAGAGCAGTCGCCGGGGTTCGCGCCCGGTTGTTTCCCGCGACGTGATAACGCGCGGCGAAACCGTAACTCGCGAAGATAATGCCGACAATGATGCACTTCGCGGCAAAGTGAAGACGGCCGTCGAGCGGAATCTAAACGAAAAAGGTTTGAAGGAAGCCAGCGATCCCGCAACCGCGGATTTCCTCGTCGACTTTCACATCGCCGTGCGCCGCCGCAATATGACCGTCGAGCGCGTGTATCCGGGCGCATACCCGGGATTGGTGTGCGGTCCCTTTGGCTGTTATTCAGGATGGGGTTACGGCCCAGCGGCGGTCGGCTATGAAAACATTCGCTTCCGCGAAGGCACCATCGTTGTGGACGTAGTGCAAAGCCCGGCAAATCACTTGGTCTATCGCGCGGTCGGAGAAAAACCCGTCCGCCGCGATACGTTCTCGTTCACCCAGGATGAAGTGAACGGGCTCGTACACCATCTGCTTAAGGATCTGAAGCCCTCAAAGTAAGCGCCGCGAAGTGGCTTACAGCAGCCCGAAGACCGCGACGCTATTCGGCGTGCCTACGAACAGTTTCCCGTTCGCGATCATAGCGGTGATGAACTTGTTCCCGCTGAACTGGTCTCGACCTCCGACAGCCTGGTTCGAGTTGTAGAGTTCCGTAGCGAGATTCGTGGCGTCGTAGGCATGCAAGACCGCCGGCGACCCATTCTCCACGGCCCAGAGGATTCCATTGTTTGTGCCATTGGCGGAAATCGATGGCGTCGCCCCAGGATACGGAAACTGAATTGCCGTCTTTGACGAGGGCGCCGTCGCCAGCTTGCCGCTGGCGATTGGAAACGCCTTGATCGCATCGCCCACTGCACCGTAATAGACAGTTCCATTGAAGTAGGAAGGCTTCGCGTATTCTCCGCCGGCGAGCTGCCCGGAAATCTGCTGATAGATGTTGTTCTGCGTGACGCCGAACTTACCCATATTGTCGCGATCGAGCACATAAATAATCGCGTCCTTGCCGGAACCTACGGCGAGATGTCGCGTCTTTCCGGAGGTGTCGGTTACGTCGGGAAGCAGCAGAGGACCGCCGGAGCCGAGATCTTCGTCGACATTGGATTCTGCAACGGTATTCGACGGAGTGAAGTAGTCGAGCAGCGTGAGTGGCGCGGTAAAGGAAATCTTGACGTAGCAATTGCCGCAGTCACCCTGCGACGGGAATCCGCTCGTATTCAAGGTCGTGTCGAACGTTCCGTTGCCAATAATAAAGTAAATATTTCCGGCCGCGTCGGCTGCGGGCGCCGTGCCGGACATCCAGATCCCGCCATCGCTGCCGTTGGGCACCAGGTTCAGCACGCTGGTCTGCTTCAACGTATCGGCGCTGTAGGCCATCATCCAAGAGGTAAAGGCGCCGATATCGCAATGAGATCCCCACGTCGTGTATATCGTTCCGTTGAGCTCCAGCAAGCCCGCCCGCTCGTTGTATTCACTCGGATCAAAAGTCACAGTCCCACCCGAGCTGCCGGCGCCGTTGCCCGAAACTGTTGCGGTGATCGTTGTCGGACCTCCCAACAGTTCCTTACCGCTGGTGAGATCCAGCGCATGAATGCGGTGAAAATAGTTCCCGCTGGCGTTTTTGGATACGGAGACAACATAAACGGCGCCGCGCGTGCGATCGATCACCGGCGTCGAAGTGATACCGATTTCCGGCGTCACCTGGCTGCAGCCGCGATCGTCACTAGGTACCTCGCCTGACAGTTGCGTCGAAATCTGCCACAACGGTTTGGCGGCGGTGCCGCTGACGTTGTCAGCGTCAAACGCGTAAACGCTCCCATGCTCCGTCGCGACGTAGAGAACGTTCTTCGTGCCAACGCCGGTAATGGAAACATTCGACAGGTAGAGGGGCTGCGCATCCACTTTGCCGTCGACCATCAGCTCGCCAAGCTTGCCGAACTTGGACTGGTTCACGTTGGCGGTTGTGAGCGTTGTCTCATTCAAGTTCTGGCCGGTCCGCAGATTGTCGTAGTGATAGGTCGTGACGTCGATCGCGGACGGAGATGGAGTGGGCGTCGGGCTCGGGCTGCCGCTCGTGCCAGTGGAACCGCCACAGGCTGCCATCGAAAAAACCATAAGAAGACCGGCGAGGATTGCCCGGGAGCGGCCGAAAGGAGACGATCGATGCAAGGGTTCACCTCGATGGGATCTACCAACGCTATGGAAATAGGATGCAGCCAGCGGAATCAAGGCGCCGCGTGATGTTTTGTATTTCGCACAAAACGTTACTGTCCGAAAGGACCTTGCCCAGTTGCCGTCTTCGCTCTATTCTCCTGACCCTATGCTGCTGAAAGACCGAGTTGCCCTCATCACCGGATCGGGCAGAGGAATTGGGCGCGCCATCGCGCGGCTATTTGCCAGCGAAGGCGCCTCCGTTTTTTTGACCGCGCGAACCGGCGCCGAACTGGCCTCGACAACGGCAGAGATCAATAAGTCGGGTGAGGCTGCGTTCGTTACCGCCGACTTGACCCGCGCGTTGGAGTGCGCTCAAGTGGTTGTCGCGGCCCGCAAAAAGTTCCACCGCGTTGATATCCTGATCAACAACGCCGGCCATTACGGCCCGGTAGTTCCGGTGGAAGAATACCCGCTCGCGGAATTCGACAACGTGATTGCCGTCCACCTCCGCGCAGCCTTCCTGTTGAGCCAATTGGTTCTCCCCGAAATGTATGCTCGCGGCTCCGGCGTCATCCTCAATATTTCCAGCTTGTCGGCGAAGTCGGCATTCCCTTGGGGCTCCGCATATGCCGCCGCGAAGGCCGGCATGCTGGGCCTGACACGCGTTACCGCTGCCGAAGCCGCTCGCAAGGGCGTGCGCGTGAACGCGCTCTGCCCCGGCCCGGTGACCGAGACATTGATGTCCAAAAAGCTCGGCGAGACTCTCGCTAAGAAAATAGGAGTAAGCCCCAAGAAGCAGTTGGAAGGATTTCTCAACACGCTACTGCAGGGCCGCGCACAAACCGCCGACGAAATCGCCAAAGCCGCCCTGTTCTTGTGCTCCGACCAATCCAGCGCCATCACCGGTCAGTCCATCAACGTCGACGGCGGCGCCGCGTTTTTCTAATCGACTGAAAGATCGCCAGTCAGGGCTGTTAAATGTCGCAGTCTATGGTCTTGCTTTGGCGAATCACGGCGCTCTCGTTGGTGACGACTGCGTAGCCGCAGGCTTTGTCGGTTTTATCTTCCAACAGAACGTCATATCCCTTGCCGTCCGACGTCACGTTCAGGCGAAGCATCCATCCCGGCAAAATCTCCGGCCCCTTCGAAAAATGTGCGTTGGCGAGTTGAGATTCATTCTGAGTGGCAAAGGGCATACCTTGACCGTTAAATTCTTCGCTCGCGACTAGCACATCCCAACTAGCAAAGGTCCCGTGCTTGGACTTGTATGAATACTCAGCTGTGTTAATGGCGCGCAACAAGTTGACTGCCACGCTGCGCCGCGCATGCACACTATCGTAGGACTGCGCCGGCCTCTGTCCACGTTGAGGAGCCGCCAGAACTAAAACCAAGCAGGCCATAACCAAAGCAACCCAAACAGTTCGTTTGCACACAGTCGCACCTCCAGTTCACAACATACTATCTATCGACGACGTACTCCCCACCCGCGTCTCTGCCCATGGTTCGGCGCCAAATACACACTACCGAACCTCATTTTTGAAAACAGCTCCGCCCTTCATCACGAATTTCACCCGCTCGAGCTCCGTAACATCCTTCAACGGGTCGCCGCTCACCGCCACCAAGTCGGCCCACTTCCCCGGCTCAATCGTTCCCATCTTATCGCTCCAGCCTAACAGCTCCGCGGGCACCGCCGTTCCCGCGCGAATCGCTTGCATCGGGGTCATCCCATAGGTGACGTAATACCCAAACTCCTTCGCCTGGTTCACTTCCTTCCAATCGAAGCCTCCGGCATCCGTGCCCAGTGCAATCTTCACGTTTTTCTTCAGCGCCTTCTGAAACGCCGCCCTTTCCAGGTCCACCATCTTCGTCCAATTTCCGCCGCGCCCCGGCGCAACGTACGCGCCCACCGTAATCGTCGGTACCCAGTACACACCTTTACGAACGATCTCATCCATCAGCGCGTCCGTCAGCCCGTCACCGTGCTCGATGGTGTCCACGCCGGCCCGCAATGCCGCCGCAATCCCGTCGCTTCCAATTGCGTGCGCCGCCACTTTCTTCCCCAGCCGGTGTGCTTCGTCAACAATCGCCTTCGCTTCCTCGTCCGTGAAATTCACCATGCTGTGCAGCACGCCGTCCGCCTCGAAGTGATACCTCCGGTCCGAGTAATACTTGATCCAGTCCGCCCCATACATCACTTGCTCGCGAACCGCCTTCCGCGCGCCCTCCACCCCGTCGACGTACTGCACGCCCTTCGGTACCTGCAGCTCCCACGAATATCCCAGCAGCGGATACATCCCTGTCGGCGTCATCGCCCGCGTCGCAACTTGCATCCGCGGCCCCGGCACTTCCCCGTTGGCGATCGCGTTCTTGATGTCCACGTCCGCGTACATCGCGCCTTCCGTCTCCAAATCGCGCATTGTGGTAAATCCATGCTCCAGCGCGATCCGCGCGTTCCGTGCGCTCAAAATCGCCCGGTACGGAATCGATTGCTTCAACAACTGCGCGTCGTAATCTTCTGCAGTAATGTCCCCGTTCAGCAGCAAGTGCGTATGCGTGTCGACGAAGCCCGGCAGCACCGTCGCCTTCGATAAATCGATGACTTCTACGCCCGCCGGTGCGGTCCCGCCCGCGCTCACCGAAACGATTCGCTCGCCCTCAATCAAAATCAGCGCGTTCGTTAGAGCCGTCTCGCTTTTTCCGTCAATCAGCCGCCCGGCGCGAATCGCGATCTTCTTGCCCGCCGCTTTCTCTTTCTCCTGCGCCTGCCCCGTACCCCTGACGCAAAGCAAAATCCCAGCAACCGCAATGGCCGCAACCCACAGTTTTCCTCGCATCAGCTCCCCCTCGCACGCCGCAGAGAGTAGCACAAAAGAAAAAGGGCCAGCCGGTCTCAAGTCCGGTTGGCCCTCGTGTGCTCCGGCCGTAGCCAGAAACTGTTTAGCCAGAGGCTGTTAGATTGTCCGCGCCGTCGCGGAACCCGGCCGCCGCAGCGGTCGCCGCGCCAAGTCTTCCACCGCCGATACACCACGCCGCGCGAAATTCACTACCCGGTGGTTGCTATCCGCCACTCGTCCGACCGCAACCTCCCAGCCCTTCTGAAGCATGTACAAGCTCACAATCACAAACGCGATGGCCGCGAACGCCAGCGCAAACAATGCAAACGCCGCCAGCAGCTCCCGCACGAAATAGAGCTGCAGCGCTGCCAGCACCCCCAGGAACCACCACATCCATTTCCGTCCGCTATCCTTGGTCTTCATTCTGTCCTCTGTGCCCATTCCCACTATTTAACGCCCACCAGCTTCGTTAACGTTTACTTAGATGCTCGACCCTGTCCTTATGGTCCACTCCCCGTTTACCTGTACCATTTGACATGAAGAGGGGTTCCAAAAGCGATGGTACGCAAGACACATTTTTCGTCTTCGAGCAAACTCCTAGTACGCTTCCACAAATGATTGATTTTGGCTATGCGCCGTATTTTCAATCCCTTACGCCTTCCACCCTCCTATGTAGAATCTTCGCTCCGTATTCTCCTGTCCTGCCTGTGGAAAACCTGACCCTCCGTACAGGCCTTTTCGAGGATTCGCCGCGACTTCGGCATCCGGCTTTGGACGCCCTCGCAGAGCCCTGTTAAGGTCCATGCTACAAAACTCTGCCTGACTATATTCGCCTTTTATTCGCTATGTCAAGGGGTTTTTCGGTGGGACCTCGCAAGCCTGTGTAAGGATAGAAGCGAAGGAAAGAAGGAAGGGCCTCTTGCGCCTAAGAGTGCCTGACTGCGGCAATCGTAACCATCCCCACACAGCCTGTCCCATGGGCCAGTATGCCTTCGCTCGCCTCCCACGCTAACGTGATTCCTGCAAGGCACGTTCAGCGTTCTAACAAAGAGAGGTGTGTGCCCATGAACCGCTTCTCAGCGCGCGTTCTTCTTCTGATTTTCCCCTCGCTATGCGGTTACCCAGCCCGGGCGCAAAGCTCCGCGCCGCACGTCGAAGCCGCCAAGGCGCACAACACAAGCTCCTCCGCGAGGATCGTTCCAGTCGGCAGGCAACAACTCTTTGGCAGCATCCCGGTCTCCACCCGCTCTAAAGAAGCGCGTAGATTCGTCGAGCTCTCTCTGGACAAATATGAAAACCACATCGTCGACGACGCCCTCAGCAATGCCCGCCGCGCCATCCAAAAAGATCCGCAGTTTGCCCTCGGCTATGCCGTGCTCTCGCTCGCTTCGCTTGGTAGCATTCCGGACTCTGCCGCCCTTACCCGCGCAAAATCTCTGCTCCGTCGCGCCACTCCCGACGAGCAGCTCCTCATTCGCTGGATGACCAGCATTAGCGACGGCGACCTCCTTCCCGCCATCAGCGCCATGAACGATCTTCTGAAGCGTTTTCCCGACAACAAGCACGTGCTGTACATCCTCGCCGATTGGCTCTACTCCCAGCAGGATTACGACCGCTCGCGCCAAATGCTCGAAACCGTGCAGCAGATCGACCCTGATTTTCCTCCGGCCCTCAACCTCCTCGGCTACGCTTACATCCAAACCGGCACACCCGATCCCGCAAAGGCCATCGCTTCGCTCCAGCGTTACGCCGAAGTGCTGCCGAATTCCCCGAACCCGCAAGACTCTCTCGGTGAAGTCCTGCGTTTGTCCGGCGACGACCAGGGCTCTCTCGAACACTACTCCGCCGCGCTGCAAATCGATCCCACTTACATTTCCTCGCGCTACGGCCTCGGAGACACTTCCGCCTTGATGGGCAATTACCTCCGCGCGCGCGCCGAATATGACGACGCTATCTCCGTCGCCAACAACCCGCGCGACCGCTCTCACTCTGAGTTTCAAAAAGCGCTGGTCTATTTCTGGGAAGGCCAGCCGGCTGAAGGGCGAAAAGCTCTCGATGCTCTCAACGAAAAAGTCCGCCAGCAAAAAGAGCCCTACTCGCAATTCGAAATTGGCTTCGGCCGCGCTATGCTCGCCGCGGACCCCTCCGTGGAACTGGAGCAACTCCGCTGGCTGGAAACCTGGCTCCGAAATCCTATCGATGGCCTGAGTGAAGTCGATCGCGGTAGTTCCCTCGCTCAGGTTCTTCGTGAGCGCGCGCGTATCTCCGCCCGCCGCGGGGAAATCGCCCTCGCGGAAGCCACCGTCCGCCGGCTCGAGCAACTCGCGGACTCGTCGCGCGATCTCCTCGTGGCCAACAGTTACGAATCCGCTCGCGGCTATTTGCTCGCCGCCAAGGGTGATCTCGCCAGCGCCGTCGACGAACTAACCGCCGACCCGCGTTCCCTGCTCGCCCTTGAGCAGCTCGCTGCCGCACAGGAAAAACTCGGCAACGTCTCCGCCGCCGACGCCACGCGCACCCGTATCAAGTACCTCCGCGCCCCCACGGTCGACTGGTACCTGCTGACAACCGCTCCCGCCGCAAATTAAGACCGCCAGCCCGGTCTTCGTCAAGCCGCCAGAAACCGCATTCCTATTGTATTGACTCGATATATAGGCTGGTCCACGTGCAGCTACGCGATGTAATAGATCAAGGCATCTTCAATGAAAACGTCCTGTACCCGCGTGAAAGTGATTCTTTTCCAGGTCCTGACCGTCGACGATGGTTTCGGTCCGGGCGGCAGTTGCTGAATCTGGAAATGACCGAGCGAGCGTAGAGCTCTCACCAGCGAGTGATTGGAGCGAAGGACGGATATCGAATATAGAGGTATGTCTAGATAGCCCGGCCTGTCGTCGCCAACTATTCCCTGAATCATCTGATAGGCGTGAATGGGCCCTGAGCTGTCTACTATGGGAGTCGCTACCACCAACTTCCAGCGGTTCGACTCACTTGTGTACAGCCATAATGAACAGATTAGGCCGAAGTCAGAATAATTGAGTAGGCGATTTGTAAGCTCATCTCCCGCCGCGATCATGTCCGAACTCAGTTGTTCCTTTACCAGCACTTCCTCAGCCACTGGAGCACCCCATTTGTAGGATCCGCAATTGCCTCACAAAGGTCCTTGGCCTCTTTTTCCGTGACACCGAGTTCATATCGCTGGCCTTCTTCCCAGTCTACTACGCAAGCCCAGTAAGCCTCCAACTGCTTGTTTGATTTCATGTCGTAGTCAAGTTGGTCCTTTAACTTCGCCAGCCGTACAAGCACGTCGAGATTGTGGGTGTAGCTCTTGTTTACCTCGTCTTTGTCTGGGAAATCATGCTCCTTCGTCTGCTTTGCGATGCAGGACTTGAGCGCGCATTCAATCGCGTAACCTGCTAGGTAAAAAGCGCCTGGGTAAGAGGCGGCGGTAAGAAGTATGTGCGCCTCTTTAATACGGAGTTCCGCTAGTTTTTGGAGTTCGGCCCTATTCATGGCTTTCTCGCAGTGGGCCGATTGTACTACATGATTATCACCTCAGGCGCCTCCCCGGCGTTGGCTACTTCAGCTCCTCGCTCTACCGGGGGTTTCCCGCTTTCCGAATATAGATCTGCCCTTGGAAATTCCTGAATTGAATTTCCGGGCCGCCGCCATTGATCGTCCCGTGCACCGTCTTGTCAATCTTCACCCGGTACTTGCCGCCGTGCCCGCGCCCGTCTTCCACCACAGGCTGCGAAGACGCCGCTTTAAGCTGCACATCGAAATCGCTGAACACGTCCCCCTGGTCCGAACGAATGCTCACGTTGGCCTTCAAATCCGCGGGGAATGTAACGTCAATGTTTCCATTCAACGAACTGAAAGCCATGGCCTTCTGCGGGTCGACCTTTGTAAATGTGGCGTTTAAGTGCCCGTTCAAGGCATGCGCCACCGCGCTGCCCGAAACGTTGTTCAGCGTAACCGAGCCGTTCACGTCATCCACGTCCAGGTCGCCGTCCACGCCGGTAACTACGATGTCCCCGTCATTCACCGCGCGCAGCTTCAGCGCAGTGTGCACCGGCACGGAAACCGTCACATCGATCGGGTGCATATACGAGTCCGTGTTGATGTTCACCTCGTTGCTTTCTTCCTCCACGGAAAGTCCGGTGCTCGAAATCGTCAGCCGCTTCGGCCCGCCCTCGTTGCGCGAATTCTCGCGGTTGCGCACGCGCGCTTCCACCACCACTTCTTTTCCCTCGTACGCCTTCACCGTGATCCCGCCGTTCACCAGGCTGACCTT
>Ga0137415_10007565_pt1 | contig 10760 bp, 6 predicted proteins | sample CZODoug3_1_1_16f_FD_183082 | JGI IMG/M metagenome (GOLD analysis project Ga0137415, IMG submission 183082) | Vadose zone soil fungal communities from Angelo Coast Range Reserve, California, USA - CZODoug3_1_1_16fungal (Hybrid Assembly) | ecosystem: Environmental > Terrestrial > Soil > Vadose...
GCCGCGCTCTCCTGCGAGTTGCAGGATTTCGCCAAGCGGCGTCTCAAGATTCTTCTGAATATCGTTGCTCAGGGCCTTGAGCGGTGAAACGTAGAGCACTTCGGTCTCGTTGATCAGGTCCCCTGAGAGCGCTTTGCGGACAAGGCGATCGATGCAGATCAAGAACGCCGCGAGAGTTTTTCCTGAACCCGTCGGGGCGGAGATTAGCGTCGTCTTGCCGGCGAGGATCTGCGGCCATCCTTGCGCTTGCGGCTCGGTCGGGGTGCCGAAGCGAGCGACAAACCAGTCCTGGACGAGCGGATGAGCCCACTCGAGGCCGGTTCCTTCCATTTGGGGAGGCGCTGTGGACATTGCGATTAGTTAATTATAAGCGATTGCCGAGCGTTCCGCCTTTTAGCGCATGGGCTTGTTGGTTTTGCGTTGTAACAGGAATAGAATCGCGCGGCCAAGTCCATTAGATGAGGGAAACGCCAGGGATGTCCAGAAAACTTTTGGGGATTGATGTCGGGACGGGCGGTACGCGGGCGGTGTTGCTCGATGATGCGGGCCGAGTATTAGGGGCGGCAACCGCGGAACACGCAGAGATGGCATCCCCACAACTGGGTTGGGCGGAGCAGGATCCTCGAGATTGGTGGCGCGCCGCTCGCGCTGCGCTTAAAGACTGCGTGGCTCAGACCAACACCAACGCGAGCGAGATCGCCGCGATAGGGCTTAGCGGCCAGATGCATGGATTGGTGATGCTCGATGCCGCCGGGGAAGTGGTGCGGCCGGCTCTCATCTGGTGCGATCAGCGGACGGAGGAGGAGTGCCGCGCGATTACGGAGCGGGTCGGAGCGAAGAGGCTGATTGATTTGGTAGCGAATCCGGCGCTGACTGGTTTTACGCTGCCCAAGATTTGGTGGGTGCGCGCGCATGAGCCGGAGCTTTGGTCGCGCGTGCGCTCGGTGATGCTGCCGAAGGATTATGTGCGGGTCAAGTTGACGGGTGCGCGGGCTACGGATGTAGCGGACGCTTCGGGAACATTGTTGTTTGATGTGGTGAACCGGCGATGGTCAGCGGAAATGCTCGAAGCGTCCGATTTGCGAGCGGAGATTTTGCCGGAGGTGTTCGAGTCGCCGGAGATTACGGGGCGCGTGTCAAGGGAGGGCGCAGCGGCCAGCGGACTGCGAGAAGGCACGCCGGTGGTGGCCGGCGGCGGAGATCAAGCGGCTGGCGCGGTGGGAATGGGAATTGTCGAACCTGGGAATGTCAGCGCGACGATTGGGACCTCGGGCGTCGTGTTCGCGTCGACGAGCCGTCCCGTGGTCGAGCCGAAGGGGATGATTCATACATTTTGCCACGCAATTCCGGGGCGTTGGCATGTCATGGGTGTGACGCAAGGCGCGGGCCTCTCTTTACGATGGTTTCGCGATCAGTTCGGCGGCGGCGCTTCCTACGATGCGTTGATGCAAGAAGCTGCGGCAGCCCCGGCGGGCGCGGATGGTTTGCTGTGGGCACCTTATTTAATGGGAGAGCGCACGCCGCATCTCGACCCGAACGCGCGCGGCGCTTTGGTGGGGCTCACGGCGCAGCACACGCATGCGCATGTGATTCGCGCGATTTTGGAAGGAGTTGCATTTAGCCTCCGTGACACGTTCACAATTTTCGGAGAGCTCGGGGTGCCAGTGAAATCGATACGCCTGGGCGGCGGCGGAGCGCGCAGCCCACTGTGGCAGCAGATCCAGGCGGACGTTTACGGAATGCCGGTAGAGTTGGTGGCGGCCGATGAGGGCGCCGCATACGGCGCCGCGCTGCTGGCCGGCGTAGGCGCGGGCGTTTGGCAATCAGTAGACGCAGCCTGCGCAACGTCAGTGCATGTGGCCAAGCGCGTGGAACCAATCAAGCAGAACGCGGACTTGCTTAGCCGAAGATACGAAGCGTATCAAAAGCTTTACCCGGCGCTTCGGGGGATTGGCCACTAGCGGTGATGTTGGATTTAATCGGGAGGCCGGAAGTAACGTACAATTGCTTAATCTGGACGACCACGAAGCGTTGTACGGCAATCGGAAAAGACTTATGTCGGTGACAAAAGATCCGAGGCTTGGGAATGCGGCGAAGATCACCTCCGGTGCTGGCGAGCTTCGTCCGTCAGGCGAGAAGGCGTTGGCCGCGCTGGCCGGCCGCGAACTGCAGCCCAATCGCGGCATCCCGCTGAATTTAGACTGGATCGAGAATATACGCGTCAACACGAGCGCGGTGGAGCGGCGTGCGCAGACGCTGGTTACCCGGCGCACGGTGAAAAAAGATTGGCAAGTAGCGTGGCTCCTTCGCGCGATTACGTGCATGGATTTGACCACGTTGTCTGGTGACGACACGGATGAACGTGTGCGGCGCTTGTGCGCGAAGGGGCGGCAGCCGATTCGGCAAGATTTGGTGAAGCTGCTCGGAATCGAATCGCTCAATATTCAAGTAGCCGCGATTTGCGTGTATCACTCGTTTGTGGAGACAGCGGTTCGCGCGCTAGAGGGAAGCGGCATCAAGGTTGCCGCGGTGTCGACGGGATTTCCCGCGGGATTGTCGCCGCTCGATGAGCGAGTTGCGGAGATCCGGCGCTCCGTGGAAGCGGGCGCGCACGAGATCGATGTGGTGATCACGCGAGCGCACGTTTTCGGCGGGCGATGGCAGGCGCTGTTTGACGAAATTGCTACATTCAAAGCAGCCTGCGGGAATGCGCACATGAAAGTGATTCTGGGCACGGGGGACTTGCTGACGCTGCGAAACGTGGCGCGCGCGAGCATGGTGGCGATGATGGCCGGCGCGGACTTCATCAAGACGTCGACGGGAAAAGAGACGGTCAACGCCACGCTTCCTGTCGGCTTGGTGATGACGCGCGCTATTCGCGAGTACGCGCAGCAGACCGGCATGGCCGTGGGATTCAAGCCGGCAGGCGGGATTCGCACGGCGAAGCAATCGGTCGAGTGGCTCTCTTTGATGAAGGAAGAGCTGGGTAATTCATGGCTCAACGCCAAGCTTTTTCGTCTCGGCGCGAGCTCGATGTTGGCGGATATTGAGCGCCAGTTGGAGTTTCACACGACGGGGAGATACTCGGCGGAGTATCGTCATCCGCTCGCGTAACGTATTGCGTCGCAGGCACGCTGCTCTGAGGACGGCTGAGCGCAAAGCATGAGCGTCACAGAAAAATTTCTCTCGATGGAATACGGTCCGGCGCCGGAGGATCCGCGCGAAGCGTTGGCGTGGCTGGACCGGCATGCGCGCAAGCTCGGCCACTTCATCGGCGGCTCGTTTCGACCTCCCGCTGAGGGGGTTTACTTCGATACGTCTGATCCGTCGACGGGCGAGCCATTGGCATCGGTCGCGCAAGGTTCCGCGGCGGACATTGATGCGGCTGTAAAGGCCGCGCGCGGAGCTTTGCCGGAATGGCAAGGGCTCACCCCACACGCGCGGGCTCGCTATCTGTACGCCTTGGCGCGGCAGGTGCAAAAGCATGGGCGGCGGCTCGCTGTGCTTGAAACGATGGACAACGGCAAGCCGATTCGCGAAAGCCGCGACCTGGATATTCCGCTTGTCGCCCGCCATTTTTATCACCATGCCGGGTGGGCGCAGTTGCTCGCGCAGGAATTTCCGGGTTACGTGGCATGCGGTGTCGTAGGACAAATTATTCCGTGGAATTTTCCACTGTTGATGTTGGCGTGGAAGATTGCGCCGGCTTTAGCGACCGGAAACACCTTGGTGCTCAAGCCCGCGGAGTTTACGCCCCTGACCGCGCTGGCGTTTGCGGAAATTTGCCAGGAAGTAGGCTTGCCGCCAGGCGTGGTGAACATCGTTACGGGTGATGGGTCCACCGGCGAATCCCTGGTGAAGCATCCCGACGTCGACAAGATTGCATTCACGGGTTCGACGGAAGTTGGGCGAGCGATTCGCAAAGCTACGGCGCAGAGCCACAAGAAAATTTCGCTCGAACTAGGAGGCAAATCGCCTTTCATCATTTTTGAAGATGCGGACCTGGACAGCGCAGTAGAAGGTCTGGTGGATGGAATTTGGCTGAACCAGGGACAAGTGTGCTGCGCCGGTTCGCGTTTGCTAATGCAGGAGAGCGTCGCGGAGACGCTGATCGGCAAAGTCCGAGAGCGGATGAGCACGCTGCGCGTCGGGCCGCCGCTCGACAAAGCCATCGATATCGGCGCGATCGTGGCGCGCGTGCAGTTGGATCGAATTCAGCGGCTCGTGCAGCAGGGGATTGCGGAAGGCGCGACGTGTTGGCAGCCGCCTTCGCTTGCCATGCCATCGCGCGGATTGTTTTTCCCGCCGACGCTCCTGAGCAATGTGCATCCGACATCTACCGTGGCGCAGCAGGAAATTTTCGGCCCAGTGCTGGCGGCGATGACATTCCGTACGCCGCGCGAAGCCGTGGAACTTGCGAATAATACGGTGTATGGCCTCGCGGCCAGCGTTTGGAGCGAAAGCATCAACGTGGCGCTGCACGTTGCCGCGCAATTAAAGGCCGGCGTCGTTTGGGTGAATAGCACGAACCTGTTTGACGCGGCTTGCGGATTCGGCGGCTACAAAGAGAGCGGATACGGGCGAGAAGGCGGACGGGAAGGTTTGTACGAGTACCTCGAGCCCGCTTGGTTCAAGAGGGCGCCGCGTTCGGCCACAAACCCAAGAGCTATTGATCAGCCGCCCGAACGAGAAATAGACGCCGCAGCGCCACCGATCGACCGCACCGTGAAATTGTACATTGGCGGAAAGCAGGCGCGTCCGGACTCCGGTTACAGCATGGAGGTACGCGCGGTAGACGGAAGCCTGCTGGGCGAAGCTCCGCTCGGCAATCGCAAGGATATTCGCAACGCGGTCGAAGCGGCGCGAAAGGCGGATGGCTGGGCCAGGACTACGGCGCACAATCGCGCGCAAGTGCTGTACTACATCGGCGAGAATCTATCGCAGCGCGCGGCGGAAATCGCGGCACGTCTGGCTGCAGTAGTCGGTAAAGAGCAGGCCGCCGCGGAAGTGCGGCAGGGAATCGAGCGCGTGTTTTCTTACGCGGCGTGGGCCGACAAGTATGACGGCGCTATCCACAATCCGCCGTTTCGCAGCATTTCGCTGGCGATGCATGAACCGGTTGGCACGGTCGGGATTGCTTGTCCCGCGGATGTGCCGTTGCTCGGCTTTCTTTCCCTGGTGATGCCCGCGATTGCTATGGGGAATACTGTCGTGGCGATTCCTTCAGAAACATATCCACTTATCATCGGTGATTTGTATCAAGTTTTTGAGACCAGCGACCTACCGGCCGGAGTTGTTAACATGGTTTCAGGGCGCACCGCTGAATTGCTGAAGGTGCTGGCGGAACATGATGATGTGGATGCCATCTGGTCGTTTGCGGGCGAGGCGAGCAGTGCCGCGGCAAAATCGCTATCGGTGGGCAATCTGAAGCAAGTCTTTAGCGATGAAGGCCGGGCCATCGATTGGTTCAACATCGAGCAGGGCGAAGGCCGCTGGTTTCTGCACCATGCCACCCAGGTGAAGAACATCTGGGTACCCTACGGCGAATAAAGTCCCATCTTACTCGTTGCGCTCCGGGCATTGGACGGTTTGCCTGTGTGAAACCTGAGCACGGTCCTATGTATAATCGAGAAGGGATTTGAAGGCCCACGAATCGCGTATCCCACCCGCGAGTTGGCATTTTCCCCGGACATACCGTTTCGGAGAGAGACCGTTGGACACTCCCGCCACATTAGTCGATCGCGCACTCAGCACGCTACAACGCGTTGTGATTGAAGCTGTAGAACCCGAAGTGGACGGCGGAAAATTTCCCGTCAAGCGATGCGTCGGCGATCGCGTCCGGGTACAAGCGGACATTTTTGCTGACGGCCACGATCAACTTGGGGCAAGGCTGCTTTTCCGGCGAGCCGGTGACTCCGACTGGCAAGAGACAGCGATGAGGTTCGTCGAAAATGATCGCTGGGCGGGCGAATTCGAGGTCGCCGAGTTGGGGCGGTATGTTTACACGATCATCGGTTGGGTTGATACGTACGGCACTTGGGCCGCCGACTTAGCCAAGCGCGCGAAAGCCGATGTAGACATCTCCGTGGACGTACTTCGCGGAGTCGAGCTGTTGCAATCGGCCGTGGATCGAGCCAAAGGTTCGGATCGGCAAGAGCTGGCTTATGCGACCGAACGACTTCGTGAGTTAGCGGGGAATCCCGCGGTAGCGGTTGCATTCGCGCAAAGCACAGAGCTTGCTGACGTGACCACTCGCAACCGCGATGCCGGGCAGGACACGCGGTATGGGCGGGAACTTGTCGTTGTCGTCGATCCGGTGAAGGCGCGGTTTGGTGCGTGGTATGAAATGTTTCCGCGCTCATGCACAAATGACGCAAAGAGGCCCGGAACATTTCGCGATTGCGCCGCGCGGCTCGGCTATGTTGCGGCAATGGGCTTCGATGTACTGTATTTGCCGCCCATTCATCCCATCGGCATTACTGAGCGAAAGGGCAAAAACAATTCGCTGGTACCTGCTAAAGACGATGTCGGAAGCCCATGGGCAATTGGCGGAGTTGAGGGTGGACACAAGTCTATTCATCCCCAGCTGGGTACTCTGGAAGATCTTAAGTATCTGCAAAGAAAAGCGCGGGAGTTGGGCTTGGAAGTCGCCCTTGATATTGCGTACCAGTGCTCCCCAGATCATCCTTACGTGAAAGAGGATCGCGAATGGTTTCGCGAGCGGCCCGATGGAACGGTGCAATACGCGGAGAATCCGCCCAAGAAATACCAGGATATTTACCCGTTCGATTTTGAGAGCAAGCACGCTCCCGAGCTCTGGGAAGAGCTCAAGAGCATCGTCGTGTATTGGGCAGAGCAGGGGTTTCGCGTTTTTCGCGTGGACAATCCGCACACTAAGCCGTTCGTTTTTTGGGAATGGCTGATTGGCGACGTGAAGCGCGATTACCCTGATGTCATTTTTCTATCTGAGGCTTTCACGCGGCCGAAAATCATGTACCGGCTGGCGAAACTCGGGTTCACCCAGTCCTATACGTACTTTGCGTGGAAAAATACGAGCGCGGATTTGGTGAAATATTTCACGGAATTGACCCAAACACCGGTTCGTGAGTATTTTCGACCGAACGTGTGGCCCAACACGCCAGATATTTTGAACGAATATCTGCAAAAGGGCGGCCGACCGGCGTTTGTGGCGCGTTTTATTCTGGCCGCGACGCTTGGGGCGAGCTATGGCATTTACGGGCCTGCCTTTGAACTTTACGAGAATCGACCCATCCAAGCAGGCAGCGAAGAGTATCTTAATTCTGAGAAATACGAGGTTCGTGTTTGGGACACCGATAACCCGAACAGTCTGAAGGCCCTGATAACGCACGTAAATGCGATTCGCAGGGAGAGCCCGGCGCTGCACGGCGATTGGAGTCTGCGATTCCATCCGACAGATAACGAACAACTGATTGCCTACAGCAAAACTTCGGAAGATTTTTCTGACATGAAGCTGGTGGTCATCAACCTTGACCCGCGCAACACGCAAGCGGGCTGGGTCTCCGTTGCGCTAAAAGAGCTGAAGCTTGGCAACGACGAGGCGTATCAAGTGCATGACCTACTGACCGACGCGCGTTACGTGTGGCATGGTTCGAGAAATTTTGTGCAGTTAGATCCTTCGATTCTCCCGGCGCATATTTTCCGGGTCCATCCGATCGGTTGACCTTTGCAGGACTCACCCACTCCGCCGTCCATCGTCTCGCAGCCGCAGCCGGAAAGCTCCGCCTTGCTGTTGCATGACGAAAACCTTTGGTACAAGGACGCGGTTATTTACCAGCTTCATGTGCGCACGTTCTGCGACAGCAACGCGGATGGAATCGGCGATTTCCGCGGGCTGACCAGCAAGCTCGACTATTTGCAGGAGCTGGGCATAAACGCTATCTGGCTGCTGCCTTTCTATCCCTCCCCGCTGCGTGACGACGGATACGATATTGCGGACTACACGTCAGTTCACCCGTCCTATGGAACACTGCAGGACTTCAAGGATTTTCTGACCGCGGCCCATAACCGGCGCATTCGTGTGATTACCGAAATGGTGGTCAATCACACCTCGGACCAGCACCCGTGGTTTCAGGAATCGCGGAGCTCTCGCGAAAACCCGAAGCGAGATTGGTACGTCTGGAGCGACACGGACAATCGCTACCAGGGTGTGCGCATTATTTTTGTAGACACCGAGATGTCCAACTGGGCCTGGGATCCGATTTCAAAATCCTATTACTGGCACCGCTTTTTCAATCATCAACCGGATTTGAATTACGACAATCCCGCGGTTCGCGAGGCGATGTGGGAGGTGATGAAGTTCTGGCTGGACATCGGAGTGGACGGGTTTCGGCTGGATGCCGTCCCTTATCTGATCGAGCGAGACGGAACTTCATGCGAAAACTTGCCGGAAACGCACGAGATTGTTCGCGATTTTCGCAAGCGCATCGATCTTGCATATCCGGGAAAGATGCTGCTCGCGGAGGCGAATCAGTGGCCTGCCGATGTGCGCTCCTATTTTGGAAATGGCGACGAGTTTCACATGGCGTTTCATTTTCCACTGATGCCGCGGATGTTCATGGCCGTGAAACTGGAAGACCGCAAGCCCATCATTGAAATTCTGGAGCAGACCCCGCAAATTCCCGAAAATTGCCAGTGGTGCATCTTCCTTCGCAACCACGATGAATTGACGCTGGAGATGGTCACCGACGTCGAACGCGATTACATGTACGACGAGTATGCGGTCGATAAAGCAATGCGAATTAATCTGGGGATTCGCCGCCGCCTGGCGCCCATGCTGGAGAATGACCGGCGGCGCGTCGAGCTTTTGACCGGAATGCTTCTCTCCATGCCAGGAACTCCGATCATTTACTACGGCGACGAAATCGGCATGGGCGATAACATTTATTTAGGCGATCGCAATGGAGTGCGCACGCCGATGCAGTGGAATGGCGGCTGGAATGCCGGTTTTTCGGCGGCCGATCCCGAGCGTTTGTATTCGCCGCTGATCTCGAATCCGGTCTATGGCTATCAGGCAATTAACGTGGACTCGCAAAGACGGTCGGCGCACTCTCTGCTCTCGTGGACAAAGTCTGTGATTCAGACGCGAAACGCGTTCCGCGTGTTCAGTCGCGGCTCGATCGAGTTCCTGAATCCTTCGAACCATCGCGTGCTGGCCTACGTGCGCCGTCTTGGCGAAGAAAAAGTGCTCATCGTGAACAACCTGTCCAGCTCGGCGCAAGCAGTGGAGCTGAATCTACAGATGTACAAGAGACATATTCCGATCGAGATGTTCGGCAGAAACCTGTTTCCCCGCATCGGTGATCTGCCGTATCTGCTTACTTTAGGTCCTTACCAGTTTTACTGGTTTCGTCTCCGTCGCCTTTGATGTAATCGTTGATGCTGCGGAGTGTTTTTCCAATAGCGATCAGACCGTCACGCAATAAGGAGCGCAGGGCAATTGGCTGAAGAAAGTTTCCTCGCCGACGATTTTATTCGCCAGCTCATGAGCGTGGGCGAGGTGGATCTGCTCGTGGGCATTCCGTCCTACAACAACGCTTCGACAATCGAGCAGACTCTGCACAGCGTCGAGGAAAGTCTTCGCCAAAGCTTCGTCCGCGAACGTGCAGTGATCCTGAATGTCGATGGCGGATCCGGCGACGAGACGCGGCAGATCGTCGAGCAGAGCAGTGAGCGACGCGATGCCGGGCATAAGGGTTTGACCTCGCTACGCACCATCCATCGCATTTCGTGCATGTACGACAGGTCGCCATCTCAGGGACTGGCCCTGCGGAGTATCGTCGCCGCGACCGGCGAATTTGTGCAATACGTCGGACGGTCCTCCGGCGCCTGACGACGGGCCGCCGGCGATCCCTTGGCCAGTGCGTTGCGGTGGCCGCAAGGCGGTCGAACCGATCCGCCCGAACCCTGAATGACCCGCGCTGTCGCTATGCTCCGGGGTTTCGCAATCCCCGAGGGGGCAGCATGGCCGGCAAATTCCGCAAGATCGCAACCGAAGAAGCCTTCTCCATTCCGGAGGTCGCCGAGAAGCTGAAGGAGGTCTCCCGCGTTCCGAGCGAGAGCCTCGACCTCCAGCTCGTGAGGGGCATCTACGACCAGGATCCGGGCTATGGGGTGCTGGGGTTTCTGGAAGGGTTGCTGGACATCGAGGTAGCCCGGCTGCGCGACATGGACCAGAACGGCGTGGACATGCATCTGCTGTCTCTCACCGCTCCCGGCGTGCAGATGTTCGATGCCGATACCGCCTGCGAGCTCGCGACACTGGCCAACGATCGGCTCGCGGAAGTCATCTCCCGCCACCCGACGCGCTTTGCGGGTCTTGCGAGCTTCGCGCCGCATGCGCCGAAGCGGGCCGCGAAGGAAATGGAGCGGGCCATCAACAAGCTCAAGCTCAACGGCTTCATAGTCAACTCACACACCAACAGCGAGTATTTCGACAACCCGAAGTACTGGCCGGTGCTCGAGGCCGCGGAAGCCCTCGACGCTTGCATCTACATTCATCCGCGCGCCGCCTCGGACAATTTCAAGGGACCGTTGCAGCACTACGGCATGGATTCGGCCATGTGGGGTTACGGGATGGAGGTCGGCACGCACGTCGTGCGGATGATGGCGTCGGGAGTGTTCGATCATTTCCCGAAACTCAAGATCTGCATCGGCCACATGGGTGAGGCGGTGCATTTCTGGCTCTGGCGCCTCACGTTCATGAATTCGCGCTCGCAGAA
>Ga0137415_10007566_pt1 | contig 10760 bp, 8 predicted proteins | sample CZODoug3_1_1_16f_FD_183082 | JGI IMG/M metagenome (GOLD analysis project Ga0137415, IMG submission 183082) | Vadose zone soil fungal communities from Angelo Coast Range Reserve, California, USA - CZODoug3_1_1_16fungal (Hybrid Assembly) | ecosystem: Environmental > Terrestrial > Soil > Vadose...
CGCATTCGCGTTCGATCCTGCCTGTGCCGAGCGTGCCGATGACCAGAGCGTTGAACGGATCCTGTCGGAGCTCCACCCGCAGGGGCATCAGCGCTTCGTCTATAGCGAACGAGCCCCCGTCGAGGCGGGAGTGCGCGTACACGTGTCCACCTCGTGCGCCGCTGACCTTCATGTTTGCGCCATACGCACTCTGCAGGTAGCCGATCGCCAGGTCCGGGTCGGTGGTGCTGAACTCAATCCGTCCCCGCGTGCCCGCCTTGGCAACCTCAGCGGTCATCCGATCTGTCGCTCCTTTGCGATCCTCACCCCCACCTCGCAACCGTGGGTTCGAACCGGTGGAGCGACCCAGCCCGGTCATCGCGCTGGGCCCCCGCCGGTCGCGGGCCGGTCACGATAGTCCCGATGGCCCGGAAAACGAAGGGACTCCCGCCACACCTCGTCACGATCCCGCGCTGTGCAGCCGCGCTGCACCGGGCTGGCCACCGTCAGGGTGCGTCGAGCCTGACCAGGGTGGCGGCCAGGGTGTGCACGCCGATCGCGATCTGGGCCAGGTCGGTCCACTCCTCGGGCACGTGGCTGCGCCCGCCCCGGGACGGGATGAAGATCATGCCGAGCGGGCCCAGCGGGGTCATGTGCGCGGCGTCGTGGCCGGCCCCGCTGGGGATCGGGGTCCACCGGATGCCCAGCTCGTCGGCGGTCCGGCCGATCCGGTCCTGAACCGACGGGGTGGTCGGCACCGGGTCCTGGTCGGTGAGCCATTCGGTGACCGCGGTGACGCCGCGCGCGGCGGCCTCGGCGGCGATCTGCTCAACCAGCCGGCGTTTGACCCCGCCAAGCCACCCGGCGTCCGCGCTGCGCAACTCCGCCCACAGCCGGGCCTGGTCGGGCACCACGTTGAACGCCCCGGGTTGCGACTCGATCCGGCCGGTGGTGGACACCGCGTGCACCGGGGCCGCGCAGGCGGTCCGCTCGATGGTGAGCACGGCCTGGGCCGCCGCCGCCAGCGCGTCCCTCCGGTCGGTCATCGGGGTGGTGCCGGCGTGGTCGGCCCGGCCGTCGAATGCCACCAGCAGCCGCTCGATCCCGGCGATCGCGGTGACCACGCCCAGCGGCATGCCCTGGCGCTCCAGCACGGGCCCCTGCTCGATGTGCAACTCCAGGTAGGCGTGCACGCTGCCGGGTCGCCAGGCCAACCGGAGCGCGCCGTCCGGGTCCGCGCCGAACTTCGCCAGCACCTCGCCCATCCGCCGCCCCTCGGCGTCCCGCCGGTCCAGGTGCTCGCCGGTGAGCACCCCGGCCAGCGCCCGGCTGCCCAGGCAGCTGATGCCGAACGTGTTCGCCTCCTCGCCCAGGAAGTCGATCACGTAGAGGTCCCGGGTCAGCCGGGTGCCGGTCTCCCGCAGCCGGCGAGCCACCTCGATGGCGCCCAGCACCCCGACCACCCCGTCGAACCGCCCGCCGCCGTGCACGGTGTCCGTGTGCGAGCCGGTGACCAGCGGCGGTGCGCCCGGTGCGGCCCCGGGCAGCCGGCCGATCACGTTGCCCGCCGCGTCCACCCGGACCTCGAGGCCGGCGTGACGCATCCGGTCGCGCACCCAGTCCCGTTCGCCGCGGTACGGGTCGGTGAATACCTCCCGGGTCCAACCAGGTGCATCGGGGTCCCGGTAGGCCGCCAGCGCGGCCAGGTCGGCGGCCAGCCGCTCGGTGTCCGGGGCCAGCGCGCCCAGTTCGGTCGGCCTGTTCAGCTCAGCCATGAACGGTGCTTCCTACTCGACGATCACCGGAGGTCGCGCTCCGGCGGCACCGTGTGTGGGGTCCTCGGACCGTTCGATCTCGCGCACCTCGGCGTCGGCGAGCACACCGGGTCCGCGCTGCTCGGACAGCGACTGCCGTTCCCCGGCGCGCCGGGCGACCACCTCGCTGAGCCGCCCGTTGGCGATGTGCTCCATCAGGCCCTCCAGGTCGGGGCTCCAGCGGGTCTCGTCGGTGAGCACCGGGACGTGCCGGCGCAGCACGGTGAACGCCGCCTGGGTACCGACCCCGAGCGGGCCGCGCTGCCCTATCTGGATGGCCTGCGCGGCGACGATCAGCTCGTACATCACCATGCTGTGGGTGAGCGCGACCAGCTCGGAGGTGCGGCGCACCGAGCTGGGCGCCATGCTCGCGTAATCCTCCACCCCTTCGGCGAGCTGCCCGACGTAGTCCAGCGACACCGGGTTGGCCAGCGCCCGGGCGTCGGCGGCGACCGAGGCGCAGGTGCGGCCGATCTGCTTGAGGCCGTTGGTCACCCCCTCCTCGGTGGCCAGCGCACTGGGCAGCCCGCTGAACGCCCGCCAGAGCAGCTTCTGCACCCGCTCGTTGGCCACCTTCACCGAGTTGGCGATGGCGAGGCGGACCAGGTCGAACGCCATGGCCAGCGCGGAGGAGTCGAAGTTCCCGCCGGAGACGATCGCCTCCTCCTCGATCAGCACCGCCGGGTTGTCGTTGGCGGCGTTGAGCTCGCTCTCCAGCTCGCCGCGGACGTAGGCCAGCGCATCGTAGAACGCGCCGTGGATGCGCGGGACGCAGCGGAAGGACAGCGGGTCCTGCAGGTTGCGGGCGGCGTTGGGTTGCCACAGGTACGAGCCGTCCAGCAGCTGGCGCAACCGGCTGGCGGCGGTGTTCGGGCCGATTTGCGGGGACAGCCGGGCGGACCCGGGATGGATCACCGACAGGTTCCCGGCGAAGCCCTCCAGGGACAGCGCGGCGGCGATCTGCAGCGCGTCGGCCAGGTCGGCGACATCGTTAAGCACCAGCGCGCCGCGGCCGAGGGTGAGCCCGTTCGCGCTGATCAGGGCCAGGGCCTCCTTGGGCGCCAGCTCGATCGGCGCCAGCCCGGCCTGGGCGAGCGCCTGCGCTCCGGGCAACACCGTGCCGTGCAGCTCGGCCCGGCCCACCCCGATCAGCACCTTGCCGATCTCGGCCATCTCGGCGAGGTCGCTCTCCCCCACCGAGCCCAGCTCCCGCACCAGCGGGTGCACCCCCCGGTTGAGCGCCTCGACCAGCAGCAACACCAGCTCGCGGCGCACCCCGACACCGGCCTTGGCCATGCCGTTCGCCCTGGTCAACATCATCGCCCTGACCACCTCGGTGGGCAGCAGGCGGCCGTAGCTGAGCGTCTGGTCGGCCACCACCGAGAAGGAGAACCGGCGCATCTGGTCCTGTGAGATGCGGTACTGCGCGAACGAACCCAGCCCGGTGTTCAGCCCATAGACCAGCTCGTCCCTGGCCAGCACCCGCTCCACGACCTCCCTGGCCCGCACCACCTGGCGCAGCGCGTCCGGGGACACACTGACCTTGGCGCGGTGCCGGGCGACCGCGACCACCTGGTCCACGGTGAGGTCGTTGCCGGTCAACACCACGCTCGGGGTACCGACGGTGCCGTGGCCATGGCCGGCCAGGGTAAGCCCGGGTGGTGCGGGGGTCGCCCGGGACGTCACGCCGCCGCCCTGCCGAGGTACCGGACGAGCTCGATGCCCATGATCTGCTCGACTTCGCGCAGCGCCAGCTCGTCGCGCGCGCTGCTGGCCACCGGCAGCCCCTCGGCGGCGGCCACCACCACGGCCAGTGGCATGCCGTCGGTCAGGTCCTTGACCGCCACCGGCAACCCGGTGTCCAGGCTGAGCAGGGCGATCGTGTCCGGGTAGCTGGACAGCCGTTGACCGCCGCCGTCGACGGCCATGAACTCGTTGAGGAACGGCACGGTCACGTCGGCCACCCCGACGGTGCCGTGGTCGAAGCCGCCCTCGGTGCGCAACGGCACGGTGAACCGGGCCGGGCCCTCCGCGAGGATCTTCCCGCCGACCCGGCCGCACACCGCCTCGATCACCGCGCGCGGCCCGTCCGGCTGGCTGGCGCGGATGTCCCGACCAAGGTCGATGGCCAGCGAGATGGAGCCCAGTGCGGCGTTGGCCCGCACCCAGCCCAACTCCACCGGGTTGCGCGCCGCCGCGATGAAGCCTCCGGTCCGCACGCTGATGTCGCGCAGCACGTCGTCGCACGTGGTGACGCTGCCCCGGAGCACGGCCTCGAAGTAGCCGTGCCGTTCGCGGTTGCCCCCGGCGACCACCTGGACGGTCTGGTAGCCGGGGCGGGTGGTCAGCCCCAGCGAACCCAGCTTGCCGGTCGGGTGGGCGCGCACGTCACCGGCCGCGTCCAGCACCTTGACCCCGGTGATCGCCGACTGGATCCAGCCGTTGAGGCTCGTCGAGTAACCGTTCTGCGCGGTCATCACGGCGGCGATCGGCCGCTCGGTGGCCTCGCTCAGCCGGCGCAGCGCGGCCACGTAGTCCAGCGGCCGGATCTCCCAGTGCGGCGAGGCCGGGGCGCCGATGGCGGTCACCGTGGCCACCCAGGAGTCGGCGGGCAACTCGTCCACGGTCGCCAGCACCGGGGTGCCGACCGAGGTGGCCAGCGAGCCCATCAGTTCGCCGTGGTGCGCCCATCCACCGCCCCCGGCGGCGAAGAACCCACCGCCCACGGCGGCATCGACGGCGTCCTGGGGGGTCAGCTCTCGCATGATTGGCTCCACATCCTCGGATCGATCCAGTCCTCGCCCTCGGCGATCTTGGTCGCCTGTTCGTAGCCGGCGCCGGCGTAACGCATGACGCCCAGTCCGGTGTCCGCGTTGAGCCCCCTGGCCAGCCTGATCCGCGCGGACGGCGTCCCGTCGGCCACGATGGACACCCCGGCGCTCTGCATGTGGCCGGTGTAGCCACCACCCCCGGCGTGCACCGCCACCAGGTCCGCGCCGACCGAGCAGAGCAGCATGGCGTCCAGCAGCGGCCAGTCGCTGATCCCGTCGCTGCCGTCGCGCATCCGCTCGGTGCCGATGCCCGGGTGGGTCATCCCGGCCGCGTCCAGATGATCCCGGGTGAACAGCACCGGCGCGGCCAGTTCCCCCGAGGCGACCAGGTCGTTCACCGCCACGGCCACCCGGGCGCGCTCCAGGTGGCCCAGCCAGCAGCTGCGCGCCGGCAAGCCCTGCGGCGGCACGTGCTCGGCCGCCAGGGCGAGCCAGCGGGCCACCTCGGGCCGCTCCGGCACCAGGCTGGGCACCAGGGCGTCGATCCGCGCGATATCCGCCGGGTCGCCGCCGCACGCCACCCAGCGGAACGGCCCGATGCCCCGGCAGAACAGCGGCCGCAGGTAGCGCTCCATGAAGCCCGAGATCTCGAACGCCTCGGCGACGCCGCCGGCCCGGGCGTGGGTGCGGATGTTGTTGCCGTTCTCGAACACCACCGCGCCGTGCGCCTGGAAGGCCAGCATGGCGCGCACCTGGTCGGTGATCCCGCGCAGTGCCAGCCGCTCGACCCGTTCGGGGTGGCGCTCCCGCAGCGCCCGCCACTCGTCCATGGACAACCCGGGCGGGGCGTAGCCGTAGCGCAGGTCGTGCGCCGCGGTCAGGTCGGTGACCACGTCCGGGGTGATGCCGCGAGCGACCAGCTCCGGGTAGACCTCGGCGGCGTTGCCGAGCAGCGCCACCGCCGCCGGCTCCCCAGCCTGCCGGGCCCGGCTGACCTCGGCCAACGCGTCGTCCAGCGTCGTCACCGCGGCGCGCAGCAGCCCGGCGGCCCGCGCCTTGGCCACCTTGGTCGGGTCGACCTCCACGGTGAGGCTGGTGATGCCGGCCAGCCGGGCCGCCAGCGGCTGCGCCGAGCCCATCCCGCCCAGCCCGGAGGTGAGCAGCCAGCGGCCCCGGTATTCGCCGTCGAAGTGCTCCTCGGCGACCCGGCGGAGCAGCTCGTAGGTGCCCTGCAGCACGCCCTGGCGGCCGATGTACTGCCACGCGCCGGCGGTCAGCCCGCCCCACATGGTCATCCCGTCGGCCATCAGCCGGTAGAACCGGTCGGCGGTCTGCCAGCTGCCCACCATGTTGTTCACCGCGGACACCACCAGCGGCGCGTCCGGGCCGGTGCGGAACAGCCCCACCGGGCGCCCGGACTGCAGCACCAGCGTCTGGTCCTCGGTCATCGTGGTGAGCGCGTCGACGATCGCGTCGAACGAACCCCAGTCCCGGGCGGCCCGACCCAGCGAGGCGTAGACGACCAGCTCCTCCGGGCGCTCGCCGACCTCCAGGACGTTCTCCAGCATGCGCAGCAGGGCCTCCTGCCGCCAGCCCCGGCAGCGCGGCTGGGCGCCCCGGTGCGCGGTGATCCTCTCCCGGGTCACGCGTCCTCCTCCGGGGTCCAGGACGCTGTCGCCGAGCCCTTGGTCAGCCGCGCGCCCAGTGCCTCGGCTTCCTGCCGCACCGCGTCGATGCAGCCGGCCAGCCGCCGTTTGCCCAGCGAGTGCTCCGCGCCGGCGATGCTCAGCCCGCACACGCACACCGCGCCGCGGAACACCGGCGCGGCCACGCTGACCGTCTTCGGGTCCACCTCGGAGTTGCTCACCGCGTAGCCCTGCGCCCGGATGGTGGCCAGCACCCCGGGCAGGGTGGCCGGCGTGGGGGTACGCGCCGTGGTCCGGGTCATGGGTCCCGCGAGCACCTGGCGCAGCACCGAGTCGGGGGCGTAGGCCAGCAGCACGGTGGCCCCGGCGCCGGCGTACAGCGGGCGGGTGCCGCCGCGCTGGAAGGACAGCGGCGGCCGCCGCCGCGGGGTGACCCGGTCCAGGCACAGCGCGGTGGTCTGCACCCGAACGGTGAGGATCGCGGTCTCGTCGGTCCGCTCGCGCAGTCGCGCCAGGTACGGCTCGGCCAGCCGGACCAGGTGCTGCGCGCCGCTGCTGCGCCCGGACATGGCCAGCCGTCGGCCCACCGTGTACGCGCCGGCCACCTCGTCCAGGTAGCCGTGCTCGCGCAGCGTGCGGACGTACCGGTAGACGCTGCTCACCGGCATGTCCACCGCGCGGGCGAGCTCCTCCACGCGCAGGTTGCCCCGCTCCACCAGCACCTCCACGATGGCCAACCCGCGCAGCAGCGCCGAGGACCGACCCCGCGGTCCCTCGTGCTCCGGCGGAGCCATGATCACCTCCATCGACATGCTCACCTCGGCGCCGGCGTGCTCACGCAGCTCCGACGTGCTCACCTCGGCGCCGGCGCGACGAACCGTCCGCCGCCCGGCCGGCCGACCACGTCCGTGCCGTCGTAGACGACCTCGCCCCGGACCAGCGTCATGGTCACCCGCCCGGTCACCGAGCGCCCTTCGTACGGTGACCAACCCGCGTTGGAGCGCAGCTCCGCGGCAGACACCCGCCACTGCCGGGCCGGGTCGTACACCACGACGTCAGCGTCGAAACCGGCCGCGAGCCGCCCCTTGCGATCGCCCAGCCCGAACCGCTCGGCCGGCCGCCGGGACATCGCTTCGATCACCTGTGCCACGGATTGTGCCCCGTCCGCCCAGGCGGCGCCCAGGGTCAAGGGCAGGCCGGTCTCCACGCCCGGCACCCCGGAGTGGTTGTCGAAGATCGTCTCGTGCGACTTGTGCTCCACCGGCCACGGCGCGTGGTCGGAGCTGACCACGTCGACCGAGCCCTCGGTGAGCCGCTCCCAGAGCCCCTCCCGGGCGGCCTTGCCCCGCAGCGGCGGGTTGATCTTCGCTCGGCCGCCCAGCTCGGCCATGTCCTGTTCGGTGAGCAGCAGGTAGTGCGGGCAGGTCTCCAGGGTGACGTCCAGCCCGTCCCTGGCGTACCAGCGCACCAGGTCCACCGAGCGGGGCAGGCTCAGGTGGCACAGGTGCAGCCGGGCGCCGGCGTAGCTGGCCGCCTCCAGCGCGGTGAGCACCGCCATCGACTCGGACGCGGGCGGGCGGCTGCGGCAGTGCGCCAGCGGGTCCCGGGGTGCCTCGTTGCGGTAGCGGGCGATCAGCGCCTTGACCATCTCGTTGTTCTCCGCGTGCACGCAGACGGTGCGCCCGGTGTGGCCGATCGCGGTGAGCGCGTCGATCAGCTCGGCGTCGGAGATCCGGGGGAACCGGCGGCGGTCGGTGTCGAACAGCGAGATCTTGAATCCGCAGGCACCCGCCCCGGCGATCTCCTCGGCCCGCGACCACCCGCCGCCCGGGGCCACCGTGCCCAGCAGCGCCACGTCCACCACCGCCTCGGCGCCGACCAGCTCCCGCTTCGCCTCGAACCGCTCCAGCGAGTCGATCGGCCCGTCGCCGTCGAACGGCATCTCCACGATGGTGGTGACCCCGCCGGCGGCGGCCGCCCGGGTGGACGCGGTGATGCCCTCCGCGAGGTGGCTGCGGGAGTGCACGTGCGCGTCCACCATGCCGGGCAACAGCAGCGCGTCGCCCGCGTCGATGCGGCGCTGGGCGAGGGTCCGGGTGGTGCCGGCGACGACGTGTTCGATGCGCCCGGCGGTGACCGCGACCTCGCCGTGCCGCCATTCCCCGTCCATGCTGATTCGGCCGGAAAGGACCAGGTCCACGCGCTTGTCCATAGTTCGGTGAACATAGAGAACCGACCGCACACGGGCCCAGCGAACTCTCGGCAAGTGAGAATCACGCCGGGCTCAGCGGGTCGCGTGGTCGTTGGCCTGCCTCACTCAGCTCAACCTGGGTCCGGCGAGCGCGGTCGGGGTGGTGAGGCCGACTTTCGGCGGGTTCGGTAGGGCTGGCTGTGCTCTGTCGTGATAATTTTCACCTCCGGGCTGTCACTGTATGAGCAAACAGCAATGGTGTGGAATTTTTATGCTTCGTTCGTCGGGATCGACTCAGTAAGGAGTCTTTGCGGGCTGTTGCCACAAAACGCACATGGTCTGTGACTTTGCGCGGTTTCGGCAACAACGCCGCGGAGCGCCCGACCTGCTCGGGGGCGCGGCCGAGTCGCCGTCAAGGTGGGATCCCTCCAGGAGACCGGGCCGGATTGTGTAGCTGACGTGGCAGCCGTCGGGCCGCCGGTCCGGCAGGATGAGTACACGTGATCGACACTGGTGACCCCATCGAGACCCCAGCCCAGCTCCGCGCGGTCGAGATCGCGCGCAACCTGCAACGGATCACCGACCAACTCACCGTCCCCAACCGGGACCCGGCCCGCCTGCACCGCCAGCTGCTGGATGCCCAGCAGGACGTGGTGGCCGCGCTGATCGACCTGAATGCGATCATCGGTGGTCCGGCGCCCCTGCCCGCACCCGGCCGCGAGCTGCACAGAGCCGCCGCCGGGTAGCCGAACGGCCGGCCTGCCGGCCGGCTGGGGCGCTGACCGTCAGTGCGGCCGGTCAGCGCGCCGTCAACAGAGCGCCGCGAGCCGGCGGACGCCTTCGCCCTGCTGAGCCCGCTGGCCGCCGCGCCGCTGTGAGGGTGGAATAATTCACTGCGCGGGGAAAACCGACAGCCCTACAGTCGCCCCATGGCACGGATGACCTTGCCCGAACCCCTCGCCGTGCCGTGGGCGATGAAGCCGCTGGACTCGGCCGACGCCGACATGCACCGGCTGGGCGACGGGCGCCTGCGGCTGGCCCTGCGCCACGACGTGCTGCGCGGGATCACCCCGGACATGGTGCGGTGGTGGTTCCAGCACATCGCGGGTGACATGTGGCTGGAGGGCCGGCTCGTCGCGCGCTACCGGGTCTGGCACCCCCGCGACCATGTGTCGTTCCAGCTGGTGCGTCCCGGCGGGCACGAGGTCGGGCCGGGCGCGGTGTTCCACATCCGGGAGTGTTTCGGCCGGGACCCGCGCTGGGCGCTGGACACGCGGCTGCATGTGGACAGGCTGGACGACGGCGGTTTCGCCACCCGGCCCTCGATGCACGGGCTGCGGCTGGCCCGGATGACCTACCGGTTCGCCCCGGTCACCGGCGGTACCCGCTACGAGAACGACCTCACCGTGGGGTTGGCCGGGGTGCGCTGGTTCAACACCGCCGTGCTCCCCCGGTTCTTCCCGGAGGAGCGTGGCCGGGCGTGGCTGCTGCACAACGTCGAGGAGGTCGGCAACCTGGAGTTCTTCCTGCCCGACCTGCTCGCCCAGGTGCGCGGCGAGGCCGCCTGACTCCCAGGATGTCCCACGATCACGTGGTCGCGTCCGCCGACCACACCGGTTGTGCGCCGACCCAGGTCTGGGTGACGGCGAGGTCGGTCAGCTCCGCCGCCGGGACGGCCAGCGGGTCGCGGTCCAGCACCACGAAGTCGGCCAGCATCCCGGGGGCGAGCCGGCCCTTGAGGTGCTCCTCGCCGGAGGCGTAGGCCGAGCCGGTGGTGTAGAGCTCGAGCGCCTCGGTGGCGCTGATCCGCTGGTTGCCGCCCAGTTCGGTACCGTCCGCGGCGCGCCGGGTGACGCAGCTGCGCAGGGCCAGCAGCACCTCGTACGGCCCGCAGGGGAAGTCCGAGGACCCGGCCACCGGCACGCCGGTGTCGAGCAGGTCGCGGTGGGCGAACATCCGCCCCAGCCGGTCCGTCCCGTAGTAACCGGGCAGCTTCTCGCCGTGGAAGGCCACGTAACTGCCGAACGGTACGGCCACCATCTCCAGTGCCCGGATCCGCTTCAGGATCTCGGCGTCCACCACCGTGCAGTGCTCGATGCGGTGCCGCGCGCCGGGCCGGGGGTTGGCCCGCTGCGCCGCCTCCACCGCGTCCAGCAGCAGCCGGATCGCCCGGTCGCCGTTGGCGTGCACGCACACGGTGCTGCCCGCGTTGTGCACCCGCCGCACGAACTCGTTCAGCTCATCGGTGGGCATGGCCTGGATCCCGTGCGAGCAGCCGCCCTCGTACGGCTCCTCCAGCAGGCAGGTGCCGCCGGCGATGGCGCCGTCCACGAAGGCCTTGATCCCGCCGATGCGCAGC
>Ga0137415_10007568_pt1 | contig 10759 bp, 7 predicted proteins | sample CZODoug3_1_1_16f_FD_183082 | JGI IMG/M metagenome (GOLD analysis project Ga0137415, IMG submission 183082) | Vadose zone soil fungal communities from Angelo Coast Range Reserve, California, USA - CZODoug3_1_1_16fungal (Hybrid Assembly) | ecosystem: Environmental > Terrestrial > Soil > Vadose...
CGGCGCCCTGGCCGAGATCTCACGCCAGACGATCGCGCGCGACTTCCGCGTCATCGACCCCACTAAGGCGCGCATCATCCTCCTCGAGGGCGGCGAGCGCGTGCTCGCCAGCTTTCCGGAGTCGCTGAGCCGTCGCGCGCAGGACTCCCTTCAACGCATCGGTGTCGAGGTACGCACCCGCGCCATCGTGACCCGCGTCACCGCCGACGCGGTCTGGCTCGGTGGCGAGCAGATCCGCGCGCGCACCGTCTTGTGGGCGGCCGGCGTCGCTGCGGCGCCGCTGGCAAGGACACTCGGAGTGACGCTCGATCGCTCCGGACGCGTGCCGGTCGAGCCGGACCTCTCGATCCCGGGGCATCCCGAGGCGTTCGCCATCGGCGACATGAGCGTCTACCGCACCAAAGAGGGCACGGCGCTCCCCGGTCTGGCGCCCGTCGCGATGCAGCAGGGCTCCCGCGCGGCGGACAACGCGCTGCGGCGCCTGGAGGGCCGACCGACACGGGAGTTTCACTATCGCGACCGCGGGACCATGGCGACGATCGGGCGCGCGGCGGCCGTCGCGGTCGTCGGCGGTGTCCAGCTATCAGGGCTGGTGGCGTGGCTCGCGTGGCTTCTCGTCCACATCATGTTCCTGATCGGATTTCGCAACCGCTTTCTCGTGCTGTTCGAGTGGGCGTGGGCCTACCTGTCCTGGCAACGCGGCGCGCGGCTGATCACCGGTCCCTGGCGAGGGCGACCGCCCGTCGGCGGGAGCGGGCGTCAGGGATACTGAGCTTCGAGGCTGCGGAAGCACGCCTGGACCTGCGCGGAGCCGAGCGGCCCGGGCTGCACACACGGGCGCAGCGCGTCGGCCACGCTGTCGTAGGCGAGCTTGCGATAGCTCTCGAACTGCGCCTCGTCATACCACTGATCGACCGTGGTCTGATGCGGGAAGTTGGGATTCTCGAGCTTGTACTGACGGACGTCGGCCGCGTCACCCGTCGTCACGGCGGGCTTTACCCAGACGATGACGCCGGTGCGATCGGCATCGTCCCCGGAGGCGAGGCCGAGCTGGTCCCAGTGCTCCTTGCTGTAGAGCATTCTGCCGACGACCACGTGCCGGGTCGCCAGCCCGTTGTCCTGCGCGCGATCGAGGAAGCCCTGAACACCGAGCGAGATCTCGGCGCCGAAGTCGATGCGGCAGCGCCGGATCGCGTCGCCGAGGTCGGCGAAGCACGGCCCGGGATCGGCGCCGCAGTCGAGCAGCACGATGTAGCGACATCCGCGCTCCACGAGCGAGTAGAGCCCGGTGTTGTCGAAGTGACCGCCGTCGGTCAGATAGCAGTACGTCGAGAGGTCGGTGGTCTGCGAGAGCGCTTCGCGCAAGAGGTAGAACGGCCAGAGCGCGGCGCGGGGCTCGCGCCAGCGCGCGGCGAACGGCGTCGGGGCCCAGAAGCCGAGGCGGGCGTTGACGAGCGCCAGGAGCACGACGAGCGGCATGCTCGGGGTTCGTGAGCCCATGTTCGGGCTCGCGGCCGCTCCCGAGATCGCCACGGCGGTCCCGAGCGTCATGTCCCCTCCCATGTACTCGTCGGTTCGCCGGTAGCCGGTTCGCGCGGAGCCGCAGTAGTGACTCGAGAGCACGAAGTTGGCGGCCGAGCGCTGAGCGGTGGCCAGATCGGCGCTGGCGACCAGGTTCAGGGTGGTGTTGACGAGGTGGTAGGGCGCGCCCTGGTCGTGGTTGAACAGGGCTCTGAGCGGGACGTCGTCGCCGGGAACCGCGTCGGTCACCTGCTCGCCGCGGCGGTCCGGATTCGACGCCCCCAGATACGCGCGGACCAGACGCGCCTTGTAGAAGGAGTGCATCGACAGCACGTTCGGATCCGACATCCAGCCCAGTCCCACCACGGCGGCGACCGCGAGCAGAATGGCCGCGACGCCGACATAGAAGAGCGTGAACGTGATGGGGCCATCGTCCATCCGCGAGAGGAACATCGCCTGGCTCGCACTGCTGACGATCGCGAGCGCCACGAGGCTCCACGCGCGAAAGTTGACGCCCGGCAAGCTCCGGCGGCGCAGCTCCGAGACGGCGAAGACGAGCTGCACGATGGCTCCGGCGATGACTCCGTACGAGAGCCCTCGCGCGACGTCCGGCTCGCCCGCCACCACGACGATGATCTTTCGACCCGCGTAGGCGAGGAGCAGCACCAGTACGCCCAGCACGACGTAGGGCGCGACGAGGAAGATCAGGCGGGTCGCGCGGCTCTGCGGCTCGGCGCTGTCCTTGACTCGGCCCGACGGCGCCGCTTGATAGGCGGTCCATGCCGCGCTCACGACCGCCGCGACCACGGCGCCCCAGCCCCCCGCCTGGCGGACGGCTGACCAGACGCGACCCGTTCTCGGATAGAACAAGAACCAGACGATCTCATGGCCGAAGCCGGCGACCGCCAGGCACAGGGCCAGGAGCACCGTGGCCAGGAACAATCCGCTGTTCCACTGAGCCAGGGTCGTGCGATGAGCATCGTGGGGGACACGCCCGTTCACGCGGGGCGTGGTCAGGAGCTTCACGACATGGGCCGCCGCGACGAGCCCCACCGCGATCATGGACAGTCGGGACACCGACAACCAGGAAGCTCCGGCCGGTCCTCCCCGGATCACCTCGGCCAGGTAGCCGGCGAAGCCGAACAGAACCACCAGCCCGAAGAGGGCCAGCCACGGTGTCGACGTGCCGTGAAGAAGCCACAGGATCGAGAGCGCCGCCATCGCCGCGGTGAGAATCACGAGCGGCGCCGCGGCGTGGACGACTCGTGCCCTGACCACCTCGCCGTGAGAAGGGCCGTCGCCCTCGCAGAGCGTCCAGAGCACCTGATACGTTTCCTCGTCGCCGCCGGGAGTCGAGCAGGCAAAGCCCAGCGCGACGTCTTCGTTCCAGGCGACGAAGTAAAGCTGGGCGACCATCACGACGACGAGCAGTATCGGCAACAGCGCGAGCCAGTTGAAGACGAGGCTTCGCACGTAGAAGGTGACCGCGCGCCACGTGTCCGCGCTCAGCGCGCCGCGGCGGGGCGTGAGGTAATTGGCGAAAAGACGCAGATGGTGAATCGGATCTCGAGCGGTCTGCGTGTCCGCGGACGGACTCGGCGAATCCTGATCGACGAGGAGCGTGGACGGCCGCCGGCTCGGCTCGATGTCCTCGGCATCGGGAAAGCGCTCGTTCGGCCGGCGCTCCGCGCGCGAGAGCCAGGCGCTCCACCAGGCACCCGTGAAGCCCCCGCCGGAGACCGTGGACACGTAGTCGAAGAGCGCGAGGAGCCCGAGCTTGTGGAGAGCCTGCAGAGCGCCGAGCGCGAACGTCGCGCTCCGGATGCCGCCCCCGGAGAGCGCGAGCCCGACCAGATTGTCGGTGGCCGGCGGAGCCGCGATCGCCGGCGCCCGCGCGGCGCGTTGCGCTGGTGCGGCGCTCACGCGGGGTTTGGCGGCCTCTGATCGCCCTTGTCGGCGCGCCCGAGCGATCGCAGGCGACCCACCAGCGATCTCAGCATGCTCGTGTCCGGCGGCTGGCTTCGCCTGGCGAGCTCGAGCGCGCGCGGATCGACCTGCTCGTAGCCGGCGTATCCAGCGCGGTGGCGGCGGAGCACGATCGCCCACCGCTCCATGACGAGGGGCGAAACGGGCACCTGGCCCTTCGAGACCTCTTCGGCGGGGGCACGAGCACGTCGATCCTCGAGCTCGAGCGGACGCCCCGACTGATGTGAGGGTTCGGCCATGGCGCCTGTTGGCGATACTGTCACACTCCCCCACATGTCACGAACTCTTATCGCCGCGCCATTGACAGAATGGTTAGGCTAAGCTTCGCGTGCCATGGATGCCGTGACGGAGAGCCTGCTCCGAGACCTCGAGACCAGTCCGACCGACATGAAAAGGCTCGTCGTGAGCGCCATCTGGCGTCCTCGCACCGCGATCGCGATCGAAGCGGCAGCGATCGCGCGGTGGGAGCGCGACGACCCGCGGCGCTGGGCGTCGGTTCAGGACTGGCTCCTCTCCCATGGAATCACCATCACGGTGCTGAGAAGCCGCGCGGCCGTATCGACCGCCCTGCCTGAGCCGGTGCCGCAGCCACCGGCCGCAGGCATGCCCGGGTGACATCGACTCCCGCGACCGGTCGGGTCCCCAGACATCGCCGTCCACGACGACGCAGCCGGCGCCCTCAAGCATAGTCTTCGCCTATCCCGTGAAAGCCCGCTGTTCCGATCCCTAAGCCCGTGCCGAAAGAGGTGGTCGTGGCTGGGGGGCTGTGGGCGGGGTCGCAAGACCCGTTCCCGTCAAGCGGCAGCGGAAGTCGCGCACCCGGATGGAGCCCAGCCGCCGCGGGCCAGCGCACGCGTGCCGCGTGGTCTTGCGACCCCGCCCACAGCCCCCCAGCCACGACCACAGAAAACGCGCGTTGCCAGGCCCCGCGCGAAGCGCGTAGTCTGAGCAGACGTCGAGCCGGGCCGGGAGCCCGCGCGACGGGAGGAGCTTCGCTACCGTGAGCACGTCAGCCGCCAACTGGACCACCGAGACTGTTCCGATCGCCGGAGTCGGGATGCAGCTTGCCCGGGCCGGCGACGGCCCGCCGCTGCTGATTCTTCATCACGACATCGGGACGCTCGCGCGTCTGCCCTTTTACGATGAGCTCGCTCGCCGCTTCACCGTGCTGGTGCCGTCGCACCTCGGGTACGACGGGTCTCAGCGGCCCGAGTGGATGCGCAACGTCCGCGACCTCGCGGCCGCCCATCAGTGGCTACTCAGCGAGGTCGCCGTCACCCGCGCTCCCCAGACGGTTTCGATCGTCGGGCTCGGCTTCGGGGGCTGGGTCGCGGCGGAGATGGCCACCCAGGCGCCGCGCGCGTTTCGCAAGCTCGTCCTGGTGGGCGCGATGGGGCTCAAGCCCGACCGCGGCGTGATCGCCGACCAGGCGCTCGTTTCCTATATCGACTACGTGCGGCTCGGATTCAGCGACCAGCGCGCGTTCGATCGTCTGTTCGGCGCCGAGCCGGAAACCGGCCGGCTCGAGCACTGGGACCTGAACCGCGAGATGTCGTTCCGCATCGCGTGGAAGCCCTACATGTACAACGCCTCGCTGCCACACCTGCTCGGCGGCGTCGCCACACCCACGCTGGTCGTGTGGGGCCGCGACGATCGCATCGTGCCCCTGGAGTGCGGCGAGCGCTACGCCAAGGGCCTGCCGCGGGCGCGCCTCGAGATCGTCGAGGGCGCCGGACACTTCGTCGAGATGGAGAAGCCCAGCGAGCTCGCGCAGCTCGTCACCAACTTCGTGAGCCAAGGAGAGGCCTGATGCACCTCATGTACTTCACCGAACAGCCGATGTCCGCATACCCCGAGGCCGAGGGCCGCGAGTTCGGGGCCACCGCGCTCATGTTCTCGAACCGGCACTTCGACCCGGCCGCCGGCAGTCGGCTCTACAACGAGTACCTCGAGCACTACCGGCTCGCCGAATCGGTCGGCTTCGACGGCATCATGCTCAACGAGCACCACAACGCGCCGTTCTGCATGCAGGCCAAGTGCAACGTGTTCGCGTCGATCCTGGCGGCCACGACCCGCCGCGTGAAGATCGTGCTGCTCGGTAACCCGCTCCCGCTCGCTGACAACCCCGTACGGCTCGCCGAAGAGCTGGCGATGATCGACATGGTCTCGGGCGGGCGCCTCGTGTCCGGGTTCGTGCGCGGCGGCGGCCAGGAGCAATTGGCCACCGGCGTCAACCCCGCCTACAACCGCGAGCGCTTCGAGGAAGCGCACGAGCTGATCGTCCGCGCGTGGACTCAGCCCGGGCCGTTCCGGTGGGAGGGCACGCACTACCAGCACCGAGTGGTGAACCCGTGGGCCGTGCCGCTCCAGAAACCGCATCCGCGGGTCTGGATTCCGGGCGTGCTCAGCAAGGAAACGATCATCTGGGCGGCGAAGAAGCGCTACCCGTACATCGCGCTCAGCACCGCGATCGAGGCGACCAAGAAGATCTGGGAGCTCTACGATCAGGTCGCCGTCGAGACCGGCTATGCCGGGGGTCCGGAGTACCGCGGCTATCTCCAGCGCTGCCACATCGCCGAGACCGAAGAGAAGGCCCTGGAGAACGCGCGCCAGTTCATGTGGATGCAGGGTGAGTTCACCGGCCTCGCCCACCCGGTCTGGTCGACGCCGTCCGGCTACTTCTCGCCCTCGATTCGCACGCAGTTCGTCGAATACGCGGTCGGGCGTCGGTCCAATCCGCGCGGCTCGTCCTTCGACGACCAGATCAACAGTCAGATGATCGTCGCCGGCACGCCCAAGACCGTGATCCCCAAGCTCCGGCGGCTGCTCGAAGAGACGCGGCCGTCCATCGTCGGCTTCTGGGCTGCCGATGGATTCGTGTCGAGCGCGGATACTCGGACGTGCATCCGGCTCCTCGGCGAGGAAGTGTTGCCCGCGTTGAGGGAAATCGGCAAGGAGCTCGGGCTCTGGAGCCCCTTCGAGGCCAACGCACCCGTCAGCATGGCGTTCCCGGAGTCGGCGGCGCCCGCCACCGAGCGCGCCGCCGCCCGCGAACCAGCGTCTCTCGGGGTGTCCTGATGCTCGTCCGCTCGCGACTTGGCGTCCTCCTCGTCATTCTCCTGCTCCTCGCGGTTGTCGTGCCCGCGCTCGCGGCGCCGGAGCCGGGGACGATGGTCTGGGGCGTCCACGTGACGCTCGTCTCGCGCTGGCTCGACCCGGGTGAGACCGAAGCGCTGATCACGCCGTTCATGGTCCTGTACGCGCTCCACGACGCGCTGGTCAAGCCGATGCCCGGCAACATCAGCACGCCGAGCCTCGCCGAGTCATGGTCCGTCTCGAAGGACGGGATCACCTACGACTTTCTCTTGAGAAGGAACGCCAAGTTCCACAACGGCGATCCGGTCACCGCCGAGGACGTCAAGTTCACCTTCGAGCGGTACAAGGGGGCGTCGGCCCGGCTCCTCAAGGACAAGGTGAAGGAAGTCCAGGTCGTGGCCCCGAACCGCGTGCGCTTCGTGCTCAAGGAGGCGTGGCCGGACTTCATCGCGTTCTACGGCACGTCGGCCACCGGCGCCTCCTGGATCGTGCCGAAGAAGTACGTCGAGAAGGTGGGCGAGGAAGGCTACAAGAAGGCGCCGATCGGGGCCGGGCCGTTCAAGTTCGTGTCGTTCCAGCCCGGCATCGAGCTCGTCCTCGACGCCTTCCCCGACTACTGGCGCAAGCCGCCGCAGGTAAAGCGCATCGTCATGCGTAGCATCCCCGATGAGAGCACACGGGCCGCCGCGGTTAAGGCCGGCGAGGTGGACATCGCGTACCTCTTCGTGGGCTCCATCGCCGAGGAGCTGCGCCGCACGCCCGGTGTCAAGGTCACCGCTCCGCTGCTCTACGGGATCTACTGGCTCGACTTCCTCGACCAGTGGGACGCGAAATCACCCTGGCACGACCGCCGGGTCCGGCAGGCAGCGAGCTTCGTCATCGACCGGAACGCGATCAACCAGGCGGAGATGCTCGGATACGGCAAGGCCACCGGAGGGTTTGTACCGCCGGAGTTCGACTTCGCGCTCAAGATCGAGCCGCCGCCGCTCGATCCCAAGCGGGCCAAGCAGCTCATGACGGAGGCTGGCTATCCCAACGGCTTCGACGCGGGCGACCTCACGCCGCTGCCGCCCTATACGTCCCTGGGCGAGACCGTGGGCGGCTATCTGCAGGGTATCGGGATCCGCTCCCGCGTGCGCACGATGGAGCGGGCCACGTTCATGACGACGTGGCATGAGAAGAAGCTCAAGGGGCTCCTCATCGGCGCGACCGGGGCGGCCGGCAACGCGGCGGCGAGGCTCGAGCCCTTCTTCAGCAAGGGCGGCCTCTACGCGTACGGCTCGCTGCCCGAGATCGACGACCTCCTCCAGCAGCAGGCCAAGGAGCTCGACCGGAAGAAGCGCGAAACCTTGCTCCATCAGATCCAGAAGATCGTCACCGATCAGGCGATGGTGGCGCCGATCTTCCAGCAGGGGTTCATCTGGGGCGTGGGCTCGCGTGTCGAGGTCCCCGGCGCCGGGTTGATCCAGGGCTATCCGTACGCGGCGCCCTGTGAGGATCTGAAGCTCAAGTAACGTAAGGAGCGTCGCCATGGCGGCACGGACGGGCGCCGAGTACATCAAGGGCCTTCAGGCGCAGCAGTGCGAAGTCTGGCTGCGTGGAGAGCGCGTCAAGGACGTGACCACGCACCCCGGTCTCGCGAACGGGGTGCGCGCGATCGCGTCGCTCTACGATCTGCAGCACGACCCCAAGCTCAGGGACGAGATGACGTTCGTGTCGCCGACCAGCGGTGAGCGTCTGGGGCTCTCCTTCATCATTCCGCGCACCCGGGACGAGCTGGCGCGCCGCGGCGCGATGATGCTGCGCTGGGCTCGCACGACGTGCGGCATGATGGGGCGCTCGCCCGACTTCATGAACGTCACGTTCGCCGCCTGGGCCGCGTCCGCGCGCTATTTCGCGCGAGGCCGGCCCGAGTTCGGCGAGAACATCCGGCGCTACTACGAATACATCAGCGAGCGTGACCTGACCCTGACCCACTCGCTCATCAATCTTCAACGGAGCCGTACCGCCAGCGGGGTGTTCAACCTCGAGGAAGGCACCGCGCTCCAGGTGATCCGCGAGACCGATGCCGGCATCGTGGTGCGCGGCGCGCGCATCCTGGCGACCCTCGGCCCGCTGTCCGACGAGATCGCCGTCTACTCACCCCGCGTTGCGCGGCACACCGAGACCCACAGCCCGTTCGCGCTCAACTTCGCCATCCCCTGCTCCACGCCCGGGCTCAAGTTCCTGTGCCGGGAAAGCTTCGATCTGGGCCGGTCGCACTTCGAGCATCCGCTGGGCTCGCGCTTCGAGGAGATGGACTGCGTGGTCTTCTTCAACGACGTCCTGGTGCCGTGGGAGCGCGTGTTCCTGCTGGGCGACGTCGATCTGCTCAACGCCACCGCGACCAGCACGCATTCGATGACCCACACGGCGCACCAGGGCGCGGCCAAGAACATCGCCAAGTGCGAGTTCGTCCTGGGGCTGGCGCTCATGATGACCAAGACGATCGGCAACGCCCACCTGCCCCACTCCGAGGAGCGTCTGGCCGAGCTGATGCTCTACACCGAGCTCATGAAAGCCTGCATGCGGGCCGCCGAGGCCGATGCGCAGCTCGATGAATGGGGCGTCATGTGTCCCGCGGAGCTCCCCGCCGAGAGCACCCGCAATCTCTTCATGACCGCATATCCGAGAATGGTGGAGATCCTGCAGCTCCTCGGCTCCAGCAGCTTCATGATCACGCCGACCGAGGCGGACTTCAGCGGGCCCCTGGCGCCCGAGATCGAGCAGTACCTCGCGACCGACACCGCCTCCGCGCGCGACCGTGTGAAGCTCTTCCGCCTGGCGTGGGACGTCGCCGGCAGCGCCTTCGGCAGCCGGCAGGTGCTCTACGAACGGTTCTTCGCCAGCGACCCCCTCACCCGCGCGCGGGCGCTCGGCGCCATCTATCCCAAGGACGAAGTGATGGAGCGCGTGCGCGACCTGCTAGACGACGAGTAGCCGGCGTCCGCCGCGACTACAGCGCGCGCCCGTGGGTCCAGGCGATGCTTCCGCGGTGCGCGACCAGCACGAGCACCGCCACGCCGAGAAGGCCGATGGCGCCCCCCGCGGCGCACGCCGTCCGGACCCCGTGGTGCTCGGCGACGTAGCCGACCAGCAGTGAGCCGAACGGAGTCATTCCGGCGAAGGTCACGGTATAGAGTCCCATCACGCGCCCGCGGAGCTCGTTGGGCGCGATGAGCTGCAGGGTGGTATTACACCCGGTCGTGAAGAGGATCTGACTGCATCCAAGCAGCGCCAGCACGAGGGCGGCCACGGCGAAATGACCGACGAGCGCCAGCGCGACGAGCCCGGCGCAGAGCGTCGCCCCCGAGGCCACCAGGAACGCCAGGGGTGGCTGGCCCCGCCGAAACAGGGCGACGCCGAATGCTCCAGCGACGGCGCCGGCGCCGAGCGCCGACATGAGCAGCCCGAACCCGTGAGCGCCCTGGTTCAACACGTCGCGAGCCACCAGCGGGACGACGACGTTGAAGTTGAGGACCAGCAGGCTCACCACCACCATCAACCCCAGCGTGAACGCGACCGGGGGCGTCGCGGCCGCGTAGCTCAGCGCGCCGAGCACGCCTTCCCTGATTCCAAGCCGGCCGGCGTCGGGGCGGCCCTCCGTGCGAATCGCGACGAGGGCCACGAGCACGGCGACGAAGCTCACACCGTTGAGGAAGAAGGCGAGCGCCACGCCGAAGGCGGCGATCAGCAGCCCGGCGACGGCCGGGCCGACGATTCGGGCGCCATTCATGACCACCGAGTTGAGCGCGACGGCGTTGGCCAGGTCGGACCGGCCGACCAGATCCGTGATGTACGACTGGCGCGCCGGGATGTCGATCGCGCGGCCCAGGCCGTAGATCAAGGCGAGGACCGCGACGTGCCAGTACTGGATGCGGCCGCTCCACACGAGCGCCGCCAGCACGAACGCCTGCAGCTGCATCGCCGTCTGACTGATGAGCAGGACCCGGCGCTTGGCAAAGCGGTCGCTCAGCACCCCGCCAACCGGTGAGAGGAAAAGGATCGGCGTGAACTGAAGCGCGCGCACGAATCCGATCTGGAGCGGCGACTGCGGCAGCTCAAGCACGAGCCAGGCCGGCCCGACGCTCTGCATCCACGTCCCGATCTGCGAGAT
>Ga0137415_10007569_pt1 | contig 10759 bp, 11 predicted proteins | sample CZODoug3_1_1_16f_FD_183082 | JGI IMG/M metagenome (GOLD analysis project Ga0137415, IMG submission 183082) | Vadose zone soil fungal communities from Angelo Coast Range Reserve, California, USA - CZODoug3_1_1_16fungal (Hybrid Assembly) | ecosystem: Environmental > Terrestrial > Soil > Vadose...
GCGCGGAACCCGCCGTAGCTCGCGAAGCGAGCAAAGGCGCGGTCGCTCCACCCGGGCTACGGAACTACGGGGCATCAATCCAGCGTCCGCCTGAACCGTGTCACCGCGATCAGCATGGCGACCAGCATCAGGCCGGCGAGCGCGAGCGTGTCGTAGTGCAGATCGGCGAGCGTCGAGCCCTTGAGCATGATGGCGCGCACGATGCGCAGATAGTGGGTGAGCGGCAGGAACTCGCCCACCCATTGGGCCCAGAGCGGCATGCCGGCGAACGGAAACAAGAAGCCCGACAGCAGCATGTTGGGCAGGAAATACATCATCGCCATCTGCACCGCCTGCAGCTGGTTCTGGGCGAGCGTCGAGAAGGTGTAGCCGACCGACAGGTTGGTGGCGATGAACAGCGTGGTGAGGGAAGCGAGCAGAAGCAGGTTTCCGACGATCGGAACGTCGAACAGCACGACCGCCGCCACCACGATCATGGCGGCCTGCAGGAAGCCGATCACCACATAGGGCGTGATCTTGCCGAGCATGATCTCGAGCGGCGTGATCGGCATCGACAGCAGGTTCTCCATGGTGCCGCGCTCGGTCTCGCGCGTGACCGAAAGCGCGGTGAAGATCAGCATGGTGAGGGTCAGGATGGTGCCGAGCAGGCCGGGCACGATGTTGAGCTGGCTCGAGGCCGCCGGGTTGTAGCGCGCATGGGCGCGGATCTCGAAGGCGCCCGGGGTGCTGTCGGGAATCTTGCGATCGTTCACCAGCGCGGTCTGCACGAGCTGGCCGAGCGCGCCGAGCGCCGAGCCCGAGGCGACCGGATCGGTGGCGTCGGCGGCGACCAGGAGCGCCGGTCGGTCGCCGCGCCGCAGGTCGCGCTCGAAATTGGCCGGGATCTCGACCCCGAACAGCACGACGCCCGACTGCAGCAGCTGGTCGAACTCGGCCTCGTCGCGGACCTGGCGGGTGATCTTGAAGTAGCGGGTATTCTCCAGCGCCTTGAGGATGGTGCGGCTCACATCGCTCGACTCCTGCACCAGCACGGCGGTCGGCAGGTCGCGCGGCAGCGTGTTGATGGCATAGCCGAACAGCACGAGCTGCATGAAGGGAATCGAGATCATGCTCGCGAAGGTGACGCGGTCGCGGCGCAGCTGCAGAAATTCCTTCAGCAGCATGGCGCCGCTTCGCCGCCAGAATCCCGACCGGAAGCCCGCGAACCCGCTCATTGGTAGTTGTCCCGCGCGCGGCTCATGAGGTCGATGAAGACGTCCTCGAGCGAGGGGGTTGTTTTTTCCCACTGCAGCGCCGGATCTGCCCGGTAGGGCGCGATCGCGCGCTCGAGCGCGGCCTCCTCGCGGCCCGACACGTGCAGGCTCGCGCCGAACGGCGCCACCATGGTGACGCCGGGGCGCCCGGCGAGCTCGGCCGCGAGCTTCACGAGGTCGCCGCCGCTCACCGTATAGGTGGTCAGATGGGTGCTCGCGATCACGTCCGCGACCGTGCCATGGGCGAGCAATTCGCCATACGCGATATAGGCGATCTCGTGACAGCGCTCGGCCTCGTCCATGTAGTGGGTGGAGACCAGCACCGTGAGGCCCTGGCCGGCGAGCGCATGAATCTCGTTCCAGAATTCGCGCCGCGCTTTCGGGTCGACGCCGGCCGTCGGCTCGTCGAGCAGGAGGAGTTGCGGGTTGGGCAGCGTGCAGGCGCCGAGCGCAAGGCGCTGCTTCCAGCCGCCCGACAGGCTGCCGGCGATCTGCTCGGCGCGTTCATGCAGTCCGAGCCGCGTGATCGCGGCGCGCGCCGCGGCGCTCGGCGACGGAATGCCGTAGATGCGGGCGATGAATTCCAGGTTCTCGCGCACCGAGAGATCGTCATAGAGGCTGAAGCGCTGCGTCATGTAGCCGACATGCAGTTTGATCTTCTCGGCCTCGGCCCGGATGTCGTAGCCGAGGCAGGTGCCGCGGCCGGAATCGGGGGTGAGCAGCCCGCACAGCATGCGGATCGTCGTGGTCTTGCCCGAGCCGTTGGGACCGAGAAAGCCGTAGATCTGCCCGCGCCGCACCTGCATCGACAGATTGCGCACCACGGTGCGGCCACCGAAGGACTTGGTGAGGCCTTCGACCTCGATCGCGATGCCGGGCGTCACGGTCGGGCCTCCCGGCCCGGCAGCGCAACGTCGACCGGCTGGCCGACGCGCAGATTGCCGGGCTCGGTCGGCACCGCCTCGATCAGGAAGACCAGCTTGGCGCGTTCCTCCAGGCTGTAGATCACCGGCGGCGTGAACTCGGCGGTCTTCGAGATGAAGCTGACCTTGGCGGTGAGATCGCCGGTGCAGCCGTCGCAGCGCACGGTCACGGCCTCGCCATAGGCGATGCGCGGCAGCACCGTCTGGGGCACGAAGAAGCGGACCTTGATGTTGCCGGGCGGCAGCAGCGCGACGATCGGGCGGCTCGCCGTCACCATCTCGCCGGGGCGGAAATAGACCTGCTGCACGCTGCCGGTGACCGGGGCGGCGACGCTGCGGCGGGCGAGCCGGGTCTGCGAGGTGTTGACGCGCGCTTCCGCTTCCCGCAGCGCGGCTTCGGCGGCGTCGAAATCCTTCTGAGTGCCGGCGCCGGTCCTGGCGAGCTGCTGGGCGCGCGCGAAGCTCTGCTTGGCGTTGGCCAGCGTCGCCATCGTCATGTTGAGGTCGGCGCTGTGCAGCTCGGTATCGAGCGAGAACAGCGGCGCGCCGGCCTCGACCTTGTCACCTTCGCGCACCGTGAGCGCCGCGATCCGCCCGGACTCGTCGGGCCCGACGAAGATCAGGTTGGCCTCGACCCAGCCCTGATAGGCCGGCTCCTTGTCGGTGCAGGCGGCGAGCCCCAGCCCCACCAGCGCCAGCGCCGCCGCGGCGGCCAAGCGCGACACCTTCATGGCCGGCTTCATGGCGCACACCCTTCGAACAGCACGGCGATATGGGCGCGCATCATGGCGGCGACGTCGAGCGGCTCGAAACGGTCGAACAGCCCGCTCCAGATGATGGCGACCATGCCGGGCGCGACGATGAGCTGGGGAAACCGCACCAGCGTGTCATCGGCGAGCTCGCCGCGCTCATGCGCGCGCCGCAGCAGCGCCCGCATCGCCGTGAGCGCGCGCCCGACCACGTTGCGATAATAATATTCGGCCAATTCGGGAAAGCGCGGGCCTTCGGTCATCACCAGGCGCAGCACGTTGCGCCGCTCGGTCCCATAGATCTCGCGCACGAACAGATCGACGAAGCGCTCCAGCGTCTGGCGGATCGGGATCTCGGGCGGCGGCGCCTCCAGGACGGAGACCAGCGGCACCAGCATGGTGCCGACGATCTCGCGGAACAGCGCCTCCTTGTCGCGGAAGTGGAGATAGATCGTGCCCTTCGCGACCCCGGCGCGCTTCGCCACGTCGTCGAGGCGCGTGGCCGCAAAGCCGCGCGCGCAGAATTCCGCGAGCGCCGCCGCGACGATCGCCTGCCGGCGCGCCTCGCTCTTCTCGGCGCGCTTGCGCGGGCGCGGCGTGGCGGCGGGCGCCGCTCCGCGGGCCTTCCGCGCGATGCCGCGTGCCTTGGCCTGGGCGCCGCTCATCAGGTCGTCCTCCCCTTGGCGGGCTTCGCCTTGAAGGCATCAAATTATGACTGACCAGTCAGTCATTCTATAAGCCGGGCAGTGGCATCCCGCAAGGGAAAATTGCGGCACGCGTCATGGCGGCCGATACGAGGATGGAAAGCTTGATGATTTAAATGGTTTAGCGGCCTTGCCGCCGAACTGACATCAACCCGTGGCCCGGCGCAGATGACGCAATCTTGCCGCCGTCGTTGCAGCAGGGCTGCTGGCCCCTACTTGCTGCCCGCAACCGCCTGCTCGCCGCCGGCGATCTCCGCCCTCACGGCGCGCAGGGCGTCGGGCGTATCGACGTCGACGAAGGCGGCGCGGCCCGTCACCGGCACCTCGACCACCGCTTCCGGATAGGCCCCGATCAGATGGCGCGCCCCGACGTCGCCGTCGAGACGGCTCAGGTCGGCGAAGAAACGGCGCGACCACACCACCGGATTGCCGCGCTTGCCGGCGATCGTCGGCACCACGACGAGCGCGCCTTTTTCCGGCTCGAAAGCCGCCACCAGGCGGTCGATCAGGCCGGCATCGACCTGCGGCATGTCGCCAAGGCACACGATGGCGCCGTCGGCGCCGGCCGGCAGCGCCGCGAGGCCGGCCTTGAGCGACGTCGAAAGGCCCTGCGCAAAATCGGGATTGTGCGCGAGGATCACGGGCAGGCCCTTGAGGGCGGCCTCGACCTGCTCGCGCTGATGCCCGGTCACCACCACGACCGGCTGCGCCCGCGAGGCCAGCGCCTCTTCTGTCGCGATGCGTACCAGCGGGCGTCCGCCGACATCGGCCAAAAGCTTGTTGGGTCCACCCATGCGGGTGGAGCGCCCGGCGGCCAGCACGATCGCGGCGATGCGGCGTCCGGCCGCCTCCTGGCTCTCGCGCGGCTGCGGGCGGGTGACGATCTCCATCAACAGGCCGCCCACCCCCATGGCGGTGACGTCGTGGCGCGTCACCGGGAGCCCGCACAACAGGCGGGTGAGGATCCAGTCGAAGCCGTTCTCCTTCGGGCTGCGGGCGCAGCCCGGCGCGCCCAGAACGGGGCGTCCGCCCGCCGCGGCGACCAGCATGAGATTGCCGGGATCGACCGGCATGCCGAAATGCTCGATCGTGCCACCGACCGCCTCGACGGCCGCCGGGATCACGTCGCGCCGGTCGGCGATCGCCGAGGCGCCGAACACGAGCACCAGCTCGGCGCCGGCCGCCAGCACATCCTCGAGCGCGCGCGCGAGCGCCGCGGTCTCGTGCGGCACCCGCCGCTCGGCAATGATCGAGGCCTGGGCGGGCTTGAGCCGATCGAGCGTCACCCGCAACGTCTTCTCGATCACCTTGTCGGCGAGCCCCGGCAGCACGGTCGAGATCACGCCGACCTTGCGAATCTTGTAGGGCGCGACCCGGATCAACGGCTTGCCGGCGCGGGCGGCGGCGAGCGCCTGGTCGCGGGCGTGTTTCGCTACGGCGAACGGAATGATCTTCACGGTCGCCACCATCTTGCCGGCCACGACCGGCGCGAAGGCGTCCAGCGTGGCGAGCGTGATGGCGGGATCGACCTCGTTGAGCCGCCCGATGGCGTCGCGGTCGACCACCAGCACGCCGGCCGCGCGCGCGAACAGGTTGGCGCGGCCCGTGAAGGCGCGGTCGACATGGACGCCCTCGCCAGCGACCGCGGCGGCGATCTCGGCGGCGGCGACGTCTTCCGACACGTCGTCAGGCTCCAGCCGGGCGACGGTGATCTCGGCGATGCCGGCGGCGTCAAGCGCCGCGATCTCGGCGTCGCCCACCACCGTCCCCTTCTTGAGCACGAGCCCGCCGGTGCGGATCGAATGGACCACGATCGCGCCCTTGGCGTGTGCGGGTGCGACGGCGCCGAACTTCATGCCGCCCTCACGGCCCGCTCGGCCGGCAGGCGCAGCCGCGCCGTGATCTCGCCCATGATCGACAGCGCGATCTCGGGCGGCGACACCGACCCGATCGCCAGCCCGATCGGCGCATGGATGCGCGCGATCGCATCCTCGCCGATGCCCTGCTGCTTGAGCCGCTCGACCCGGCGGGCGTGCGTCTTCCGCGAGCCGAGCGCCCCGATATAGAAGCAGTCGCGCGCGAGCGCGTGGGTGAGCGCCGGATCGTCGATCTTGGGATCATGGGTGAGCGCCACGAAGGCGGTGTAGCCGTCGATGGCGAGCGGCGGCAGCGCCTGGTCCGGCCATTCGGCGATCAGCTTCACGTCGGGAAAGCGTTCGGGCGTCGCGAAGGCGGTGCGCGGATCGACGATCACGACGTCGTAGCCGAGCAGCTTCGCCATCGGGGCCAGCGCCTGGCTGATATGCACCGCGCCGGTGACGACCAGGCGCGGCGGCGGCACATGGACGGTGAGGAACACCCGCCCCTGCGGTGTCTCCGCCATGCCGCTCTTGCCGGTCCGCAAGGCCGCGTCGAGCGTCTCGCGCAACGGATCGGCGGCCACCTCCGACTTCTTCACGAAGCGCTGCGCTCCGCTCGCCACGTCGGTGACCACGATCGCGGCGCGGCGCGCCGAGCGTTCGGCATTGAGGGCTTTGAGAATATCGAGGCGCATGAAATCGATCTCTTTTCCAACAGTATCGAACGGTCGCCCTTCGAGGGCCGGCTTCGCCGGCCGCCTCGGGATGACGGGACCAAGCTTACTCCACCTTCTCCACATACACCCGGATGGTGCCGCCGCACGACAGGCCGACCTTCCAGGCGGTGTCGTCGGCGACGCCGAATTCCAGCATTTTCGGCTTGCCGCTGTCGATCACGTCGAGCGCCTCGGTGACCACCGCGCCTTCGACGCAGCCGCCCGAGACCGAGCCCAGGAAGTTGCCTTCCTGGTCGATCACCAGGTTGGAGCCGACCGGCCGGGGCGCCGAGCCCCAGGTCTCCACCACGGTGGCGAGCGCCACGCCCTTGCCGGCTTTGCGCCAGTCCTCGGCCGCCTGCAGAATGTCCTCGTCGCGCGCCAGCATGGTGTGTCTCCCTGTGTCTCCGGGTCATTGCGAGCGAAGCGAAGCAATCCCAGTCCCACGAGATTGCTTCGGCATGCTGCGCATGCCTCGCAATGACGTCCGATATATGCCTTACGCCACTTTTCTCAACCACGCTTTCGGGTCGCCCGCCTGCCCGCCATGCGCCGACAGCGCCCGGCAGAGCTCGGCCATGGAGTCGAGATTGTGGATCGGCCGGAATTCGTCGACATGCGGCAGCAGCGTCTGGATGCCCTTGGCCTTGGCCTCGAAGCCCTCGAAGCGCAACAGCGGATTGAGCCAGATCAGCCGCCGGCAGGAGCGGTGCAGCCGGTCGATCTCGAAGGCCAGGCGATCGTCGGGATCGCGCTCGAGCCCGTCCGTGATCAGCAGCACGATCGCGCCCTGGCCGAGCACGCGGCGCGCCCACAGCTTGTTGAAGGCATGCAGCGAGGTCGCGATGCGGGTGCCGCCCGACCAGTCGAGCACGCCGGCCGAGCAGGCCGCGAGCGCCTCGTCGGGATCGCGCGCCTTCAGCGCCCGCGTCACGTTGGTGAGGCGGGTCCCGAACAGGAATGAATGCACGCGCTTGCGCGCATCGGTGACGGCGTGCAGGAAATGCAGGAAGAGCCGGGTGTAGTCGCTCATCGAGCCCGAGATGTCGAGCAGGGCGACGATCGGCGGCTGGCGGGTCTTGCGCCCGAGATATTTGAGATCGATGAAGGCGCCGCCCGCCTTCATGCTGGCGCGCAGCGTCCGGCGCATGTCGATGACATGGCCGTGGCGGTCGGGCGCCAGACGGCGGGTCTTGACCGCGTCGAGCGAGAGCACGAGGCGCTTGATCGCCACCTTGGCGGCGGCGATCTCGGCCGCGCTCATCTGCGCAAAATCCTTTTTCTGCAGGAGCTCGCGGTCCGACACCGTGAAGGTGGTGTCGATCTCGACCTCGCGCTCCTCCGGCTTGAGCTTGTCGTCGAGTCCGGCAAGCAGCGCCTCCTGGACGCGGGTCGCGGCCGGCGGCGGCGGTTGCGGGGGCGCGCCGGGCGCCTGCGGCAGCATCATCGCCATGAGCTGGTCGAGGAAGCCGCGCTTGCGGAAGAAGATCCGGAACGCCTGCTCGAAGATCAGCGAATGCTCGTGGCGTTTCACGAAGACGGCGTGCAGCGTCCAGTAGAAATCGTCCTTGGTGCCGACGCCGGCGGCCTTCACGGCCTCCAGCGCGTCGAGCACCGCGCCGGGCCCCACCGGCAGCCCGGCCGCGCGCAGCGCGCGGGCGAAATGCACGATGTTCTCGGCGAGACGGCCGTCTTTCTTCTCCCTCTCCCCGTTGGGGAGAGGGCTGGGGTGAGGGGCACTCGGACTATCGATCATCGGACATTCTCTTCGCCCCTCAGTCTTCGTCATGCTCCGCGCAAGCGGAGCATCCAGTATTCCACCGCCACTTCGGTGGTTACTGGATCATCCGCTTGCGCGGATGATGACGCCGAGGCGTGGGCCAAGCCCAGTGCCTCACTCCGCGGCGCGCAGCTCGGCGCGCACCTGGTCGATCAGCTCCTTGGCGCCGGAGCCTTCGAAGCGCGCGATGTCGTCCTGGTATTTGAGCAGCACGCCGAGCGTATCGGACACCGTGGCGGGATCGAGCGCGACCGCGTCGAGCTCGACCAGCGCGCTCGCCCAATCGAGCGTCTCGGCGACGCCCGGCGACTTGAACAGATCCTGCTTGCGCAGCGCCTGCACCAGCCCGACGACCTCCTGCGAGAGCCGCTTGCCGATGCCGGGCACCTTGGTGCGCACGATCGCGAGCTCGCGCTCGGCATTGGGATAGCCGATCCAGTGATAGAGGCAGCGCCGCTTGAGGGCGTCGTGGATCTCGCGCGTGCGGTTCGACGTGATCACCACGATGGGCGGATGCGCCGCCTTGACGGTGCCGAGCTCGGGAATCGTCACCTGGAAATCGGCCAGCACCTCCAGCAGGAAGGCCTCGAAGGCCTCGTCGGTGCGGTCGAGCTCATCGATCAGCAGCACCGGCGCGCCGGCGGGGTCGGGCTCGAGCGCCTGCAGCAGCGGCCGCTTGATCAGGAAGCGGTCCGAGAAGACGTCGTGCGAGAGGCGGTCGCGATCGACATGGCCCTCGGCTTCCGCCAGCCGGATGGCGATCATCTGCTCGGCGTAATTCCATTCATAGACCGCGGCCGCGACGTCGAGGCCCTCGTAGCATTGCAGCCGGATCAGGCGGCGCCCGAGGGTGGACGAGAGCACCTTGGCGATCTCGGTCTTGCCGACGCCCGCCTCGCCCTCCAGGAAGATCGGCCGGCCCATCCGCAGCGCCAAAAACAGCACCGTCGCGAGCGAGCGGTCGGCCAGATAGCTGGCCTCGCCCAGGAGCGCGAGGGTGGCGTCGATCGATGGCGGGACGGCGTGCGGGGTCTTGCTCATGGGCTGCAATTTATATCGTCATGGCGGCGTTGTCCCGCAATAGCGCGCCTGCGCGGGACGTCTCGGTGCATGCCCGGACTGCGCAAATGTCCCTGTTGGCAGAGGCCGCGGATGCGATTGCGGCCGACGGATTTGCTGTTAATCTTTTTGCGTCAAAGCCGACGAGGTGCCGGGAATGCCGATACGCATGGGTCGATCTATCGCCGCCCTGGCGGCATGTATCGTGTGGGCGCCGACCGCCTGGGCGCAACAGCCGAGCCCGGATCAGATCAACGCGATCCGCGCGTCGTGCCGGTCGGATTTCATGGCGAACTGCTCCGGCGTGCCGCGCGGCGGCGCCGAGGCGCTCGCTTGCCTGAAGCAGCACATGGCCCAGCTGTCGGCGCCCTGCCAGACCGCGGTGAGCGCCGCCACGCCCAAGAGCCCGGCGCCTGCCGCCGCCGTGCCGCCCGCGCCGGCCGCCCCGCCGCCGGCCGCGGCCGCCGCGCCCACCGCATCGACCGCGCCCACCGCGCCCCGCCCTTCCGTGGCCACCGCTCCCCCGCCACCGCCGGAGCCAAAAGCGGTTTCGGCGCCGCCGCCGCAAAAGCCGCGCGCCGCGCCGGCGGTCGCCCCTGCGCCCGCGAGGACCGCCGTGACCGCACCGGTGGCGCCGCCGGCGTCACAGCCATCGCAGCCAACCGCGCTTGGACCGATTCCGCCGCTGCCGCCGCGCGCGCGGCTGATGATCCTGCGGGCCTGCGGGGCGGAGCAGCAGGCCTATTGCGCGAATGTGCCGGCGGGCGGCGGCCGCATCGTCGACTGCCTCGCCGCCAACGGCGCGTCGTTGTCGCCGTCCTGCCGCCAGGCGATCCTGTCGGCGCGGTGAGGAGGCGCGGGAATCATCCCCTCACTCGGCCATCATTGTCTCGACGAAGGACGCCGGATCGGCGCAGAATTCCCGGATCAGCCGGAAATGCTCGGTCTGCTCCAGGGTGACCGGCTCGAGGCCGTATTTGGTCAACCGCAGCAATCGGGCATTCGGATAAGCCATCAGGATCGGCGCATGGGTCGCCATGATGACCTGGCAGATGCCGGACTCGTCCATGCGGCGCAGCAGCTTGAGAAAGTCGATCTGGCGCGACGGCGAGAGCGCCGACTCGGGCTCGTCGAAGATGAAAATGCCCTGGCGGCGGCAACGCTCGTCGAAGAAGCGCAGAAAGCCCTCGCCATGCGAGTGGGAAAGAAAATCGGGCGGAGGATTGCCGGAGCCGACCGCCGCCTCGTCGAGATAGCGCGCCACCGAAAAGAAGCTTTCGGCGCGGAAGAACCAGCCATTGGTGATCTTCGGCAACCAGCTCGCGCGCAGCGCCGTGGAAAGTTGTCCGCCCATTACCTCGAGCGCATTGGAATGATCGACAGGCCTGTAGCCCTTGCCGCCGCCCGCCTGGTCATAGCCGGCCAGTACGGCGATGCCTTCGAGCAGCGTCGATTTACCCGTCCCGTTCTCGCCGGCGATGATGGTGATCGGCCGGTCGAAATCGAGATCGAAGCCATCACGCAGGAAAGGCACGCAGAAAGGATATGCCGCGCGGTCGGCGATCCCTGTTGGATCGAGCCAGATCCGTCGCAGATACGGCGCCGGCAAATTGATGTCGCGCTTTCGTCTTGAAGACATGTGTGCCGATCCTGCCTCGGGGAAAGACCGTTCCATCCAACCACGCGGGCTCGCAGGAAATCAAGAACAAAAAGAGA
>Ga0137415_10007570_pt1 | contig 10758 bp, 14 predicted proteins | sample CZODoug3_1_1_16f_FD_183082 | JGI IMG/M metagenome (GOLD analysis project Ga0137415, IMG submission 183082) | Vadose zone soil fungal communities from Angelo Coast Range Reserve, California, USA - CZODoug3_1_1_16fungal (Hybrid Assembly) | ecosystem: Environmental > Terrestrial > Soil > Vadose...
TTTTTTCGTGGGTGGTTGTCCTTGCCATTCGATCATGTCAGACGGCTTGACAGGATGGACGTTGTACGGGGGCCAGAACGGCATAGTGGGCTTCAAAGCCTCACGCTCCTGCGCTTCCTCCGCCTGCTTCGTCTCAGGCCTGATGTGAACAATCTCGAAATTACCTGCGGTATCGAGGACACCGTACTCGGACAAGTGGTTGACATGGAGGAACTTGTTGACCAGAAACCTAACCCTCCTGCTAGAGAGACCGGTAACCTCGATAGTCTTCCCATGCTGGACTAACTGGCCGTTGGACATGGCGGTCAGGAATTCGACTAGCGAAGAAGCCTGATCATTATCGAAATCGTCGGCTAGAACTTTGGTCATTCGGTTCACTCTATTTCGCTTGCTTGATTGCCAAATTGTGTTGTTATGACTGAGCTCTTTCCAATAATATATTGTTTCAGATTCCATTGCCTGTTCCATGTGAACCCGAGGATGAAGGAATTCTGCGAGTGAGGCTTGGGTCAGAAAGCCCGAGCCGGATAAGTTGTCTCGATTAGCCTGTTCTCGAGCCATTCGGGACTGGCTTCTCGGGGACAGCTAACACCGGCGTAAAACCCGTCAGTCTTTCCCTAGGTGAGCTCTAACGTCTAGGAGGACTATACGTTGGGTAGTTTTCCGAGATTCATCTTGAACTTGGCTCTGACCCACCAGAGACATGCCCACGCGACGAGAGAGAATCCGATCGCGTAGAATATCGAGCCTGACAGGAGGGTTAGGACGAGCCCGTATATTGCGTGTGCTTCCGCTAGAATTGCGCCTGTCGACATTGCCAAATAAGTCCGGCCAACCGGGTCATAACGGCCCCTTTCTGACATGAAGCTCTTGCTCGTCTGGAAGAAGACCATCGTACCGATGTTCACTAGAGAGACGACCACAAAAGCGAAGAACAGCCAAGGAACGATGCTTGGATCTCTCGCTAGTCCCCCCTTTCCAAACGTCACTAGAGCTGCTGTCACCATATACACGACGGGTGCGACAACTAGCATGAGCAAGAGCGCATTCGCGTTTCTGACCATCTTGGCTTTGTCTGGAAACATGAACAATAGACGTGTTCGAGTTGGGGCTGAAAAGGTTAGCCGTAGACTCTCGCGGAGGCCAATGTTCGGTATCCAGGACGAGGAATGCTGACGTTAGGTGTGAAGCCTTCGGGCTTTGTACAATTTGTAAACGAACATCCCTTTATTCCCCATCTCCAGTATTGACATTTTGAGGTCTGCGAGCATTATGGTCTTCTGGTTGGTGACAGCTAAGCCTCGGGTCGAAAGGCTCGGCGAGTTGAGGAGGAGGCTTGACTCCCGGGAGATTTCGAGGATGCGTCCGTTCGGACGATCGCTTGAAAACGGACTTGTCAACGCGCGGCTCAGGGAGGATGGGTCTGCTCTATGGGAAGAGGAGGACTATTGTGTTCCACCTCTCGCGCAGGAGAGGGCTGCTGTCCTCGACTACTACTTTGACAATCTCACTGTCGAAGATATCGGAGACCCGGGTCGAGGATGGGAAAAACTAACAAGCCTACCCTCGCTCTGGCACCCTGATGTAAACGCGCCACCTTCTTCACGCTAGGGCCAGTGAAAGACCGGCATAAGACCCTGCACGAATGGAACATGAACTCGCGTTAAGGCTGCAAGATAACCGAGTAAACTATCTAACTCAAGTCGAGATTCCGGTAACCACGGCCGACTTCTATTTCCCGCTAGAATCTCGATCTTTGATAGTGTTCGTTGATGGCCCGGTCCACCTGAAGACGGCTCAGATGTTGAAAGACGAAGAACTGCGAACTCTATTATTGAAGAGAGGGTACAGGATCCTGGAACTGAGCTACAGTAGCTACCCAGATAAGAAGAGAGACGAGCTATACCTGGAAATCTTGAACGGCCTCGGAAAGTAGCCTGCGCTCCTAGGGGCTCTTGCCCCTGGGACTCTCCGCCACATGTTCAAACTCCTCGTGACAAGAAGCATAACGGTTTCCCATTCCGGTCATGAGTTCTCGCTCCCAAGACTAGAACCGCCAGAATCCGCCGATATTGGGATCTCATAGGGCATCCTTGAATTCTTCCTCTGCGACAAGCGTTCTAACCGTTCGAAGCCCGAGACTAGCGCGTTTGATTAGAAGTGCTGGATCTTTTCGCATGGCGAAGGAGGACTTCACATCGGATACGAATCTTGCCGAAGAGATCTCCGTAATCGCGGAATCTATCTGCGCTATCAGTTGCTCCCTTGACCCACATGCTACATATCTCGCGACTCTCTCCCAGTCAACCCTTTCCGACAGCATCACAACGTCTGCAAGATCTTGCGTTCTTCCAGAGTGTAGCTTCATAGCGACAAGCAGATTTCTATGGGCCACCCTGGACGGTGTGGAGTCTGTTGCTCCCACCACGATTACCTCCACCGAATTCTCTTGTATGAACTTGTAGGTCCATGTTCCACGGGTTCCTCGGCTGACGACCGTGTTCACAAAGAGGTCCACTGATACAGGTAATCCAGCTACCGATTTGCGGTACACCTTCATTGTCACGCTTATCGGCGGCCTAAATCGACCCTTCCATGGCTCGTATCCCTCACGAAGAAGTGCGGTGTCTATGACTGGAGTATTGTTCCGGTTGGTTGCTAGGTCACAGTCGACAGAGAACCGGTGCTGGCCATAGGCGTTGACAGCGTATCCACCAATCAGAACGAAACCGTCTGTCACCTCTGTCAAGACTCGAAGAATCCTGATGACCTCTGCCTCGCGCACTGTTAGGTTCCTAGACTGGCTCGAGGTTTCACTCACGCCGCGACTTTCGCGCTAGCCCGATACTGCTCGGTCAGCATTTTCAACGCGGGCCCGAAGGTGTAGATGTTATTCCGGCAGAATCGAAGGGTTTCGCTCAGAGGCTCCACTCTGAGTGTGTTGACTGTTTCTGCTCTGATGTTTGTCGCCGGGTAGAGAAGATAGAATACTCCGAATAGGGTTCTGTTCGGTTTTCGTTCAGCAATGAACGCGTTCTTTCCTGATTTGGTGAAGAAACTGCGCCATCGAGAAAGATCCCTAGCGAATACTTTCAAATGAATAGGGTAGAAGCCGAAGAAGCGGCCAGCGTTGTAGCCTCCGTGGGTCCAGACGAAGACTCCGTCTACACCTGTGAGAGCATAGGGCATCCTTGCCTCTGATAGTAGCTCGTAGCCGGCCTTCACATCGTTCTTCGTTCTTGCATAGTCTCCGATTGATCTGACGCTGTACTTTCCACGTGCCGGATGTTCGAGGAGTCCCTTCTCTACCATGTCATGGAGGACCTTGCGGGGGTTTGGGCTGGCGAAGGTCCAGGCGAACTCGGCAGGCGAGAATTCTCTCCTCCAGTTGCCAAGGATCGCCCAGAGCTCGTAGTACGACATTTGTTACCATAACAGTAACATCACCCGCGATATATATTCTCGGCCTAACCCAGAACGTCCGCTCTAGAGCGCGCAGGCCTTTGATGCTCATCTCTTGAGCCAATGTTCAAGGTTTGTTGCCGTTAGGTGCCAACATGTTCAGCTGTAGTTTCACAATGGGCAAATTCTAGAAATGGGGTCGGGTCAGATTATCCAGCGTCTTGACCTCTCGATCTTCCGGGTGTGAGGGTCGTCGGTAAAACACACAGCCCTCAGAGTTGATGTCGTGGCTGCGATAATGCTGTCCGCCATTGGAATCCTGTATTCTTGCCTCATCTCGGAGTGTGTCGTAGGTCGCGCTAGTCATCTTCTGACCGCATCCGGTCCAGGAGGCGCTTCATCTCTGAGACGCTTGCATGTTTCTTGTTTTGACCCGGGAGATCAACTTTCTCTTCTCTGGTCCTCTTCCTTAGATATTTCATATCGATCTGTTTTGCGAAGGCGTTGAAGAGAGCCCTTGCCTGTTCCCCGTCCCGCCTGCTTTTCCAGAATTTCGCTGCGACAAGCCTGTCGATTATCAAGTCTTCAACTCCCACAATCCTTACTGTATAGGGGCCAACATGAATCAAGCGCGTCTTTTCAGTCCTGTTGGGAATTAGGTCGACAATGTGAACAGCGACGCTGATAGCCTCGTTGATCCAGACCATTCCTTCCCGTTTGAAGCCTATTTGCCCGAGAATTTCCTCGGTCGCCTCTCGGTCTGTAGTGGTAATGTCGATATCTCCCGTGGTGAACTGGCCGGCTGTGTAGGTTTCGACCGCCTGGCCTCCGACGAGATAGATAGACTGTGATTTTCTGTCAAGCCTATCGGTTATGTATCCGAGAAGCAGCATCTTCCTTCTCAGCTCGTTCGGTTCCTTTCTTAGCTGTGAGGCGAGTGCTCTTGCTCTCGGCGGACGTGGATAGCGTTTGATAGAAGTTTTTCTCGGTGTCATCGCATACGGTATTCTCTTTCTCCGATCTGCTCAAACATTTCCCTGAACCTTATCCCAGCGAGCCTAGAAAGAGCGGAGAGTTCTCCCCTGGCCCTGGGCAGGTCGCCTTGGCTGCGAGAACCTGTCTGACGCGTTCTGATGGAGGTGGCGTATTGATCGCGTCTTGCCATGGAGAGTTCTTCGAAGGTAAGTGGAATCCGTCGAAGCTGATCGTTGACTCTGTCCCAGTTCACCTGAAATCGTTTCTCGACCCTTTTTCCTAGTATTGACTGGTATGCCAGAGACAAGTTTTGAGACCGGGCCAAGGTAGCAGAGAGTTCTCTGCCTGATGCGTCTCCCTTCGCGTACGCCGTCTACAAGGTAGGCGTACCGCCTTGACCCTACCTCCTTGACCCTTAGGAACATGCGCTATTCGAGGGTGAATCCATCATAATAATGTTGTGCCTAACTCCTGGACCGCCCCTTTGAAGGAAGCCGCCCGCAGCCAACCGGAGACAGTGCTCAGGAACTTATCTGGCCGTGGGGACGCAGGATCTACCTGTGCCAACGGTCTCGTCCGCTCCCCACGACCGCTCAGGTTTGTCGTCTTAGCCAGATTTGCGGTTTGAGTACTGGGTTGCAGTGTTTCTGGCGATTGCGGTGCTAGGAGTGTTTGCCTATGATCTTCGCGCCTTCTTTCGCCATATGAATCCAGTCACGATAGAGAATGCCATAGCTACTGTAATTGTAGTCGCACCGGCGTAGAGATACGGTCGGGTAAATGTGACGGAGCTGGGGCCCATAGCTACTAGTCCGGTCGAGTTTTTCGATCCAGTGTTGATGTAGTGGAGAGTGTAGTTGCCGGGACCGGATACTTGGAAAATCCTGGTGTTAAAAGGTAGGAAGGGTCTCGTGTTCTCGAGCCCACCGTACTTATCGGTAAACAGCGACAAAGTGAGGTTTCCTTGCGGGCCGCTGAACCACAGAGGAGGTGCTGGCCCCGTTTGTGAGGAAAACTCGAATGTGAAGATCGCATAACGTACTTCGAATGCCGAGAGTGTCGATTGAGGCGTTGTCCATGGGAAGGGGCCGAGGACTAAACCAACGCCACTGGGCGGTAGGGAAGTCCCTCCTATCGACCCCGGTGGAGTACTTGATTGATAATCCATGATGAATTGCGCTTCAATGCCCGGTCTTATCATGGTCCCGTTGCCGTTGGGCCCAAGATAGCCGGCGATTTCATATTCTCCATTCAATGCAGCGCTAGTCTGGCCGCCTTGGTCATAGGGGGGAATGTCCAGAGCACAGCGAAGACACCCCAGCTCAACATCGCAACTATCACTGTCAGCGTCAGAAGGATCTGGATCTGGAGGGTCTTGATCCGTCGAGTAAAAGCCAGTAGAGGACTCCGCCGCCATCGCTCAAGCTTGGCGTTATGCTTGTAAAATTTTCGGCCCGGCTGTTGTTCTGGAATACGAACGCGTTGTTCTAACCCGTAGACTTAACCGTCGCCCAGACCTAGACAACTCAGGCAGAGGATCATGCTGGTAGCGAGGAGTTCGGCTTTGACCTTCTGGGTCCTCTTTCTAACCACCGCGTCAACAGTCGCCGGTTTCATGGTTTCGCCGGGCGGATACCTGTCGCCGCTCGCGACCCAATCTCTACTCGGTGCGACCGGGGGAATACACGGAAGGGTCTCCATCGGCCCCCTCTTCCCCGTCTGCCGAGTAATAGAAAGCGCAGGATCCACTGCATCTTACTACAACCAGATCCAAGTCGTAGTAACGCCGTCATCAGGTCTCGCTTTGACCGTCCCAGTGAACTGGATCACCCTAGAAGGTTGCTGGGCCTCTGGAACCTTCAAGATCGGTTTGAACCCGGGAATATATTCCCTGACCATAACGAGTTGCTACGCGGTCTACTCGGACCACTATCTTGGCCCCGCTATTCCTTTCTGCCCTGGCTTGCCGAAGACTGCTCTCGTTGAGTCGGGCACTTGGACTCAAGTCGATATCTCGATAGGAACGGGAATCGAATAATCACGACTTGGTAGAAGCGTTGAACCAGCCGAAACCCGGACGCGCCAAGAGTTTTGCGGGAGAAGGAACTGTTTACTGGCTGATCGTCAGTGCGATTTTGCTAGTCTACCTGACATTCGCCGTTGCTGTCGCCGCCGGTTCCCTCTACATCGCCTTCACGCTAGTACTAGCTGGGGTAGAAGCGGTTCTCGCGTACGCTTGCTGGACCCTGAGAAAGTGGGGCTTCCTAGCCTCAACACTCTCCGCCATAGCTGTCGCGGGCCTCGCCTTCGGAATCCTCTACAGCCCTATCGGAGATCTTCTCCTTCTCCTGCAACTCCAGGTCGTCCTATTCGCGTACCGAGCGCATCGAGAGCCCACTAATACAGCCGGTCGGTTGTAGAGAGGATAAAATCCTCTACAACCCATACTTTTCCAGAGGTTCAGCTAGCAAAGCCCGAAATCGTTTGTGCTTGGCCTTCTTTCGAAGATCATTTCTGATGAGCCGTAGTGTTTCGCCGCAGAGCCGCAGTGCTGATCGGTAGATTTTCGCGGACTCCTTAGTCCTTCTTATCCCTCGGGCAATAGGATAGTCGATCCCGAAGTGGCTTGGTCTCTTCTTTGCTTTCAAGACTTGATGCCAGAGATAGTTTTCGCTGATAATCGAGAGGTCATTCAGCGCAATGATTGCTCTCTCTGCGTGCTCGGCGATGATTTGAGCCGCGTATCTCGTCAAGTATTCATCTCGGTTGCGCCAACCATTCCTTAGCTTTCCAGAATACTCGATGATGTTGTGGTAGGTGTCCCAGTGCGATTTCTCTAGGATGTGCTGAGACGGCTTCGCAGATCTCCAACGAGCAAGAATCCGCTTCAGAACACCATTACGGTCATACAGCACACTAGTTGCCTTTGCGCTCCCGCGGGCCCAAAAGAACGCTTTCGGATCGCTAAACTCTTTCTCCAACTCTGCAACCAGGAGGAACCCTATACCAACGTAGATGTTTCCATCGAAGTAGGAGAACTCCGATGGCTTCGTTCCCCGATTCGTCACAGCCACTAGGTCAATGTCACTGAACGGCCCCGGCTCTCCTCTTGCCACACTTCCGTGAACCATTACACCTATCACGTTAGGATATTGTCTCTTCACAAGAACCACGGCACGCTGCGTCGTCTCATCGAAGAGTCGGTTCAGCTCGCGCTGAGTGAAGTTTGCCAATGAGGGCACTCTTACCTGTAGGCCTACATGGGAACTTCTTGAACCAAAGGGTTCACAGCTCGTATCTTCATACTTGCATGGCTTGCCTCTTGGGCGGTCGGAAAGGACAGTTCGTACTTCGAACCTGGTCCTCTGAGGACAAACGCCTCAGGGGTTTTCCATTCGATCGTCTTTGGAGAAACGTATACCCAGTCGGAACTTCTCACGACGATAGAGGTTTCTTCAAATCTAAGCCATCCTTGAGTCGGTCTTCTCGCCCTAACGAAAACGACCCAAAATGGCAACCCAATGTAAGCAATGATCCCAGCGATTCCAAGAAAAATCCCAAATGTACCAAAGCCACCTAAGAATATCAGGATGACGGCTGCAACGATACCCCTAACGAAAAAGGTTGACAGTTGAATCATTACGTACGTTCCTGAGAGGAGAAGCCGGACCTGAGCCGGAAACTCCTCTACCGGAACTAATCGTTCTTCAATCACGGAAGAATTGCGCTTGATAATTGAAGCAGCTTGAGCAGCCTGTTCGGAGCTCTTGAACCTAAGATAGCCACGATGAAATCTTGAACCGTTGCCGAACCCAGTGACACGGAAACTGTTTGGAGCTGTCCATATCAGTCGGCGTGGTCGTAGCTCGATCGACGCTTCGCTAGAAAGAATCTGGACCCGATTCTCGTTAATCGCGACTATTGCTGGGGTCCAAAGTTTTCCGGCCTTAGTCGCGGCTCTTAATGATTCGCGAAGCGTGAACCATGACCGTTTGACTTCTGCCTCAAACGAATCCAGGATAGAAGCCTCTTGGGCAACTAAGGGTCGGCTATCCCGTGATAAGACTACATGATGACGGCGCACGGAATCACGTCGAGAGCTATTGCTAGTCGGAACTAGACGAGACTCTGGTTGGTTTAGAAAACCCCTGTTTTCTCGTGCTCATTTCTTGTGGTACATCTCGTGGTTTGATGTTGTCAGTCTTCCGCATGTTCCGCAGTATATCGCGGCGTTGTGGGGGTTGGGATTGCCTCCGAGTGGATCTCTTAGTTCGGAGAACTGCCATAGGGGTTTGATGACGTGTCCGAAGGCTACGAAGGGGTGGTATGTTGGTATCTCGGGTTTGGATGCGTATATTGCCAGTGCTAGGGCCCATAGTCTGTCATCGTGTGTCCCGTTCGGGTGTGAGAACTTTGTCTGGTTTGTTTGTGTCTGCTCGTATCTTTCCACGTTGATCTCGTTGATCAGCTCTGAATCATCATATGGGATCCGTAGTTGATCTTTCTCCATGGCTCTCTTCATGCAGACCATGATGTTCTCTTTTTCAGGCAGACTCAACATGATCCCCCTGACGTTCTTGATTCCTTCTTTGATTACTTGTTCTACAAAGAACTCGCCAACACCTGTCCGGTCGATGTATACTCTCAGGACCGTCTGCAGTGTCCTCTGCAGGAGTTTCAGATAGCCCAGAACCACACTGACTATGCCTTGGTCTATTCTGAGCAAGGGGCCAGCGAGGCTTTGGAAGATGCTGAGATTTTCTTTGAAAAGTCCAAAATAATTTTGCGCGGTGGCATCAGCGGGCTTACTAATCCCCCGGCGCCGGGAGAAGACCTTCTATCTTACCTCGAAAAGTCCCAGACTTCACAAAGTGCGAAACCCAAGAAAATACGCAAAAATAAGGCATCTCGAGCGCACCGTAGGTCTCGATAGGCTCCGTTTTGACCCCGTGTGCACGAGCGAGACAAAACCCTTCAAAGCCATGAAGAATCTAGGTTACTTGGTTGAAACGCGAGTGCAAAATTTCCAAACATTCTTTTTCATAGGGGGCCCCGGGGGGATCTTTTTTCCCGCGCCACGCCCTTCGTGAAACGCTGAGAATCCCACGTTCATGGGTCCCTAGCCCTGCTTCCTTCCTCCGTGCCTGCCCCAGGTCCGGGACTCGCCTACTGGGCGGGGAGTTCCAACTCGGCTAAGAGCTTCGCAGCCCACTTCTAGTACGGAAGAGTCTTGAATGAAGATCACCCTGAAGGCTGATGGACGGCGCCTCAAGCCCTGGAAGATAGCTGACACGGTCTTTCACGCGGAAGAGACCATTAGAGCCGAACATTTGCATCTGGTCCAAAAGGCCCACCTAGTTCCACAATCGGAGCGCAAGAAGCACGATGGTAAGGACATTTTCGAGCCTGGAGAAGTCTTCTTCATCACGACAGAAACGGAAAAGGGACCGGTCAAAGTCGCGCACGTCCACTGGAAGCCTATAGTAGATTGCGGAGAGCACTACCGCTTCCTCAATCCAGACGGCACACTGGGAGAACGCGTAACTTCTGCGATTACGGTTAGAAAGGAGTTCTAGCCATTAGACAGCCGTTTGTCGCTGCTATAGGGAATCTTTGAATTTCTGCTCGGCGACAAGTGTTCTAAGCGACTGAAGACCTAGATTCGCCCGCTTAGTAAGGAGTGTTGGATCGCTACGCATGGCGAATGTGGATTTCAGCTCCGATGCGAATTTCGCTGAGGATATCTCTCCGATCCCGTATTCTATCTGTTCTAACAGTTGCTGTTTTGACCCACTGGCTGCGCATTTCGCGACCGTTTTCCAGTCAACCTTTTCCGACAGCATCACAACGTCTTCGAAATCTTGGGTTTCGCCTGCGTGCAGCTTCATAGCAACGAGCAGGTTTCTCTCGGCCACCCTGGACGGGGTTGAATCCGTCGCTCCCACGACTATCGCCTCTAGAGAACTCTCCTGTATGAACTTGTAAGTCCAGATTCCCCGGGTTGTCGAGTTGACGACAGTGTCGACGAAGAGCTCGACTGATGCTGTTTCTCCTCCAACCGATTTGGCGTATTCCCTGATCGTCACGCCTATCGGCGGTCGAACATCACTTCTTCTCAGCTCGTATCCCTCTCGGAGGAGCGTCGCGTCTATGAGCGGAACGTCGTCCCGGCGGGTAGCCAGTTCGCAGTCGACGGAGAACCGGTGTTGACCGTGAGCGTTGACAGCGTATCCTCCGATAACGACGAAACCATCAGTAGCTTCGGTCAGGATCCTGAGGATCCTGATAATCTCTGTCTCGCGCGAGGTTAGGTATCCGGACTGGCTCATCATTTCGATCGCGCAGCTCTCCTATTGGAAACCTCCAAACTCGACAGAGTCC
>Ga0137415_10007571_pt1 | contig 10757 bp, 7 predicted proteins | sample CZODoug3_1_1_16f_FD_183082 | JGI IMG/M metagenome (GOLD analysis project Ga0137415, IMG submission 183082) | Vadose zone soil fungal communities from Angelo Coast Range Reserve, California, USA - CZODoug3_1_1_16fungal (Hybrid Assembly) | ecosystem: Environmental > Terrestrial > Soil > Vadose...
GCCGCGGCCGCCTTCTGCGGGAAATCGCGCCACATCGCGACCGAGCCCAGGCCTTCGTGGAGAAACACGAGCGTGGGCGCATCGGCGCCGGCGATTCTGAGGACTTCGAGCTTGCGGCCCTGGATGGCAACGAAGGACGTTTCCTGAGCTGCGGGCAATGCGTCATCCTGCACGGGATTTCCGGCCATGATTCTATCCGAAGCCTTCGGATCCTCAGAGTCTCAGGGGCTTCCAATACCCGGTCAGCTCGAGGTAGCCGCGCCCGGCCTCCTTCTCCCCCAGCCTCGCGCGCACCGCGCCTTCCCAGTAGACGGTGCCGGTGCTCGCGCGCGCGTCGAGCTCCTGGTCCTCCATGAGCGGCTCGATCTCCAGGGTCAAGGCGCCTGCCTGCACGCGCACCGAAACCGGATATTCGGTTCCTGTCCGGGGCGAGCGCCAGCGCCTGAGCGGCTCGAATCGGACCTCTCCCGGCTTGAAGCTGCGCACGCGGCCGTCGGCGCCCCGCAGGGCTCCGCCCGCCCAGAAACTCCCGCCGTCCCTGGTCCGCACGCGAAACGCCATGAGCGCACCGCCGTCGGAGAGATTGATTCCGATCCAGTCCCAGCCGACCGCCTCCTCGGCCAAGACTTCGCTCGACCATTCGTGATCGAGCCAGGCTTCGCCCGCGACCTCCAGCTCGCGGCCGCCGATGACGACGCTGCCCGTGACCGCGAGATGCGGAAGGCTGTAGTAGTAGCTCGCCTGCGCCGGGTTCGGACCTTTGCGGCTGAAGCCGCGCTCGCCCTGGAGCAGCACCGCTTGTTTCGCATCGAACCGGAGCCTATAGCGGAAATCGCGCGCCGCGACCTCCGCCGCGTAGCCGCTCCCGGTTTGCCTGAGCGACCAGTCTTCGATCGCGATCTCGGTGCGGCCCTCTTCGGCCTGGGCGAGCCCTAAGCCCGCGCGCGCGGCGCGCTGATCGTGCAGCAGCCCGCCGGCCGCCGGATCGGCGAGCGCCGCATGCGCGAAGAGCAACTGCCGCGGCGCGAACCGGCTTTGAACATCTTCTGCAACGCGAGGCCGGTTGCGAAAAAAAGTGATCTGCACGCCGAGCTCCCTGCCGCCGGCCGCTTGGAGCCAGCCGGTGATGTACCACCATTCGCTGCGGAACTGCGGATGGCTGCCGTGGTCGCGCGGGAACTGCAGCACCGCGCCTTGGCGCACCGGCGGATACTCACCCTGCCCGTGGACGAAGACCGGGCACAAGGCGAGCACCAGCGCGAGCGCGAACCTCACCAGTCCTCCCTCACCGCCCGCACGGCTTCCCCGCTCATCGCCTGCCGCCCGCTCGCGACCGCCGTGACAGTCGCCAGCGCGAGCATCACCGCCACGAATTCGGCCAGAAGCTGCCAGGGCAGATGCAGCTCCATCCCCCAGTGAAACGAATGGCGATTGACGACGTGGATGAGCACGAGGCTGATCACCCAGCCGAGCGTGAGGCCCACCGCGAGACCCAGAGCGCTCACCAACAGCCCTTGGGCGGCGAGCATGGAGCCGATCTGTCGCCGCGTCATTCCGATGTGGCGCAGCACGCCGAACTCGCGCCGCCGCGCCAGCACCAGCGCGCCGAAACTCGAGGAAAGTCCGAAGAGGCCGATCACGACGGCCACCGCCTCGAGCGCATAGGTCACGGCGAAGGTACGGTCGAAGATTCTCAACGAGACTTCGCGGATCTCTCCGGGGCCGGCGATCTCGAGGTTCGTGCCGCCCGCGACGCGAGCCTGGATTTCGCGCGTCACACTCGCCGGGTCCGCGCCGGGGGCGAGCCACAGCGCGGCGTCGTCGGCGTACGCGTCGCCGGTATGGCGCAGGTACTCGTAGCGCTCGATCAGCACCGCGCCCTGCTGGCGCGCGTAATCGCGCCAGACGCCGGCAACGGTGAAGCGCGCGCGCCGCCCGCCGAGCGGGAGTTCGATGACGGCACCCGGCCGCCACCCGTATAGATCGGAGGCGACTTCGCTCACCCATGCCGCGGGCGGGTCGCCCGGTTTGAGCGCATGCGCCGCACCCAGGAGCGGCGGCACCCTGCCTTCGGCTTCGACCGCGCGGGCGAGAAGCGTGAGAGGCGGCCTGTCCGGAGAGACGAGCAGGCGCTGGCTGCGCAGGAACTCGACGCGGCGGACCCCGGGCAGGGTCGCGATCGTCTGCTGGTCCGCGGGCGAGAGGAAGGCCGTGTCGGAGCCCGGTCCCGCGCGCAAGTAGAGATCCGCGGGCAGCACGCGCTCCAGCCACTGGTCCAGCGACTGGCGGAAGGAGGCGACCATGATCGCCATCGACACCATGAGGCTGACGCTCGCGACGATCGCGGCGAGGCTCACCCCCGCCTGCCCCGGAGCGCCGCGAAGCTGCGCGAGCCCGATCCGCGCCGATACCGGCCCGAGGAGCGGCGCAACGCGGAACCCGAGCACCGCGATGCGCGGCATCAGCATCACCGTGCCGATCAGAAGGAGCCCGATGGCGCCATAGCCGAACAACGGCAGCCCGCTCACGGGTCCCGCCTGGGTGAGGGCTGCGCCGGCGAGAAGCACCGCGAGTCCCGGCCACACCGGCTGCAGCCGTCGCAGCGCGCGCTCTTCATCGCCCGCCTTCAAGGCGGGCGCCAGCCCCGCGCCGGCGGCTTCCAGAGCCGGCGCGAGGCTGCCGAGCACCGCTGCGAGGATCCCGAGCGAGAAGAACAGCGCGAGCGCCGGCCAGTCGAGCACGAGCGCCGGCTCGAGGCCGCGAAAATATCCTCCCCCGAGCTCCGCGCCGAAGCGCTGAAGCACGAAGGCGGCGCTCGCATGGCCGAGCGCAATTCCTGCGAGCGCCCCGGTCGCGCCGACGACGGCGGCCTCGGCGAGGAGCATCGCAATCAGCTCCCGACGCGTCATGCCCAGAACGCGAAGCAGCGCGAGCTGCGCGCGCCGGCGCACCACGGCGAGAGCCTGCGCCGAAAAAACCAGCAGCCCGCCGGTAAAGAGCGCCACCAGCGCCAGCACGTTGAGATTGACGCGGTAGGCGCGCGACAGCGCGCCGCTTCGCGCGACGTCGGCGTCCGGCCGCTCGACCAGAGTGCCCGGCGGCATCTCGGCGCGCAGACGCTCGGCCAGGCGCTCCGGATCGGCACCCGGGCGCAGCCGCAGGTCGATGCGGTTCAAAGAACCCGGGCGCAGGAAGATCGCCTGCGCGGCGCCGATGTCGATGACCGCAAATCGCTGCCGGCGAGCCTCGCCCAGCACTCCGGCGACCTGCAGCGGAAGCACGCGCAGACCTACCTGGACAGAAAGCGCGTCGCCTTTTTTCAGGCCGAGCGACTCGGAGGCAGCGGCGGAAAGAAAAATCCGGTCAGGCCGCAGAAAATCCATGCGGTCGCCCCCTTCTCCGGTCGACAGGAACGGCTGGATGCGGGCGGCGCGAAAGAGATCGAGCCCAAGGATCTTCAGCGGCTCGCGGCGCCCGGGCAGGCGCGCCTCCACCTCGAGCACCGGACTCGCCACCGCCACTTCGGGCAGCTTTGCGAGACGCGGGTAGAGCGACTCGTCGAAACCCGCCCGGGGACCCCGAACCGCGAGATCGGCCTCTCCGGAGAGCGTCTGCACGGCGGCGGCGAATTCGTTGATGGCCGCCTGGTTGATGAGCTGGACGGCGTAGCCGAGAGCGACGCCGAGCGCGATGGCGAGGACCGACAGAGCGAGCCTGCCCTTGTGCTGCGAGAGCGGCGCGAGCAGGAGACTGCGGCGGACCGCGTAGCGGCTCATCACGCCATGTTAGCGCGCGTGCGGCCCGCGCGCCGGGATCAGCCGCGGCTCGGCGGGCTTTGGTTGATCAGGATCCAGTACATCCCGAGCTGCGTGACCGCCTGGGCGAAGGCGGAGAAGTCGATCGGCTTGCGCACGTAGCTGTTTGCGCCGGACTGGTAGCTTCGCAGCATGTCTTCGTCCTCGCTCGAGGAGGTGAGGATCACCACGGGGACGAGCTTGGTGCGCGGGTCGGCGCGTATCCGGTGCAGCACGTCGATACCGTTGAGTTTGGGAAGCTTGAGATCGAGCAGGACCACGGCGGGCATCGTCGGCGGCTCGCGCCCCGCGTGTTGACCCGTGCCGAAAAGGAAGTCGACCGCTTCCTGGCCGTCCCTCGCGACGACGACGTTGTTGACGATGTTCGCCTTTCGCAGCGCGCGCAGCGTCAGCTCCTCGTCGTTCGGATTGTCTTCGACGAGCAAGATCGTTTTTTCCATCATCGTCTCCCCGGCGCTGCCGGCTGTGCCTTCAGTTGATTGTCGCGGCGGACGGCTTGAGCGAGCCCACCGCCAGAAGCTGCGCCATCGGCTCGGGGTGAACGGCGGGGGAAAAGAGATACCCCTGGGCCTGATCACAACGGTGCATGCGCAGGAATTCCAGCTGCTCCACGGTCTCGACTCCCTCCGCGATCACCCGCACCCCGAGCGAATGCGCGAGCGAGATCACCGCTTGCGTGATCGCCGCGTCGTGCCCGTGTTCGTGGGCCTTGCTTACGAACGAGCGGTCGATCTTAAGGCAATCGATCGGCAGCCGCGAGAGATAGCTCAAGCTCGAATAGCCCGTCCCGAAGTCGTCCACGGCGATCTGCACGCCCAGCTCTTTCAGAGCATCGAGCACGGCGACCGTCCGGTCGCGGCTCTCGACCAGCACGCCTTCGGTGAGCTCGAGCTCGAGATTGCGCGGCTCGAGCTTCGATGCGCGCAAGGCGCCCTCGACGGCCTGCGCGAAACCGGGACTGCGGAACTGCTGCGCCGAGACGTTTACTGCGAGTCGCAGCTCGGCGAGCCCGGCCTCGCCCCAGACGCGGATCTGCCGGCAGCTCTCCGCGAGCGCGAATTCCCCGAGCGGATGGATCAGGTCGGAGTCCTCCGCGATGGGGATGAACTGCCCGGGAGGGATCCATCCGCGCTGCGGGTGGTTCCAGCGCATCAGGGCTTCGACCCCCACGATGCGCCCGTCGGCGAGCACGACCTGGGGCTGGTAGTGAATTTCCAATTGGTTCTTCTCCAGCGCGAGCCGCAACTCGTTCTCCAATTCGACGCGGTCGGTGGCCTGCTGGGTCATGGCAGCCGCGTAGAACTGGAAGCCGTTGCGGCCGTCGGCCTTGACGCGGTGCATCGCGGCGTCGGCGTTGCGGAGCAGCATGTCGAACTCTTCGCCGTCGCGCGGATAAACGCTCGCCCCGATGCTCAGCGTGACGTGAAGGTCGCGTCCCTCGATCCAGAACGGCGAGTTCATCGCTTCGCGGATCTTGCGCGCCACGGAGACAACGTCGTCCGGTCGCGCGAGATCGGTCGCGAGCACCGCAAAGGCGTCTCCACCGAGCCGCGCCACGGTATCGCCTTCGCGCACGGCGCTCTTCAGGCGGTCGGCGACCATGCGCAGCAGCGTATCGCCCGCCCCGTGGCTGTAGCTCTCGTTGACCAGCTTGAAGCGATCCAGATTCAGGACCAGCAGCGCCGCCGGCCGGCTCGCGCGCCGGGCGTGCGCAACCGCCTGCAAGGTGCGATCGCCGAGCAGGTCGCGGTTCGGCAGGCCGGTCAGCGGATCGTAGTTCGCCAGATACTGCAGGCGCGCTTCGTAGGCTTTTCGCTCCCGTATGTCGCGCGCGATCGTCGAGAAGAAGCGTATCTCCCCGTCCGGTCCCCGGTGGGCGATGATCACCTGCGAGACCGGGATCTCCGTCCCGTCGGCGCCGAGGATCGCCGTTTCGCCGTTCCACACGCCTGCGCGCGAAGCGGCCGGCGTTCCTTCGCGCTCGATCAGCTCGCGCGCCCACGCCGGATAGATCTCGCCCAGCGACCTGCCTACGCCTTTCGATTCCGGCGCGCCGGTCAATTTGCGCCCGGCGGCGTTCAGATAGGTGATCGTTCCTGCGGGGTCGGTCATGCACACGTAGTCGCTGGTCGCCTCGAGGATCTGCACCAGGCGCGCGCGCTCCTCTTCCGCGATGCGGATGCGCTCGCGTTCGCCCGCCTCCGACAGGGCGCGTCTCACGACCATGCCGAGCCGCCGCATGTTGTTCTTGAGCACATAGTCGGTCGCGCCGAGGCGCATCGCTTCGATCGCCCGCTCCTCGCCGATCGTGCCCGACAGGAAGATGAACGGAATGCCCGGGGCAATTTCTTTCACCAGGCGCAGGGCGTCGACCCCGTCGAAGCGCGGCATCGAGAAATCGGAAAGAATCGCCTGCGGTTTCGACGAGCCCAGGACCCGTCTCAGATCCTCTTCGAGGTCGACGCGCTCCCACGAGACCTCGAACCCGCCCTGCTCGAGCGAGCGCAGCGCGAGCTCGACGTCGACTTCGGAGTCCTCGATGAACAGCACCTGGATCGGCATCCTATCCATGGGCCTTTTCCTCGACCGGCTTGGCAGCGGCGGCCTCCTCCCCAGCGACCGCCAACGTGAAGAAAAACACGGCCCCTTTACCGACTTCCGCTTCGGCCCAGATGCGCCCGCCGTGCCGGTGCACGATGCGCTGCACGGTCGCGAGCCCGATGCCGGTTCCCGAGTATTCGTTCGTGGAATGCAGGCGTTGAAACGCGCCGAAGAGCTTGTCGGCATAGGCCATCTCGAAACCCGCACCGTTGTCGCGGACAAAATAGGTCGTGCGTCCGCGATCCTTCAGGGCGCCGATTTCGATGCGGGGCTCGGCCGACTTCGAGGTGAACTTCCACGCGTTTCCGATGAGGTTATCGAGGGCGGCCCGCAGCAGATGCGGATCGCCTTCGGCGCGCATCCCGTCCCAGATCGAGACTTCCACCGCGCGGCCGGGCTCGCCCTGTTGCAGCTCGCCCACCACCTGTCGCGCGATCTGGGCAAGGTCCACCGTCCGGCGCTCGAGCGGCCCGCGGGATACGCGCGCGAGCTTGAGCAGATCCTCGATCAGCTGGGCCATGTGCTGCGTCGAGGTGCGGATCCGCGACAGGTAGCGCTTTGCGTCACCGGGAAGGTGCTCGGGAAAATCGTCGAGCAGGGCCTGGCCGAACCCGTCGATCGCGCGCAGGGGCGCGCGCAGGTCGTGGGACACCGAATAGGAGAACGACTCGAGCTCCCGGTTGGCCGTCTCCAGCTGCGCGGTGCGTTCGCGCACCCTCTCCTCGAGCTCCGCGTTGAGACGCAGGATCTCCCGATCGGCGCGGCTGCGCTCCTCGGCCTCCTGCGCGAGCTTCGCGTTCGACGCCTCCAGCTCCCGCGTGCGCCGATCGATCTCCGTCAGCATGTCGTTGAAGGAGTCGACCAGCGTTCCCACCTCGTCGGCGCTCATCTTCACGGCGCGGCGGGAATAGTCGCGCTGCCCGACCACCTCGCGGGCGACCTGGGCGATCGCGAGGATCGGCCGCGTGACGATGTTCTGCATCCACGAGGACATGAGCAGCGCGACGAGCATCGCCGCGATCAGGACGACGGCCGCGATCCCGAGGTAATCGTAGACCCGGGGGAAAAGCTCGTAATCGGCGCGCAGGTACACCGTCCCGAGGATTTCCCCGTCGCTCACGATGCGCTTGAACAGGACCAGGTCCCTCTCGTCGACGCGGACGTTGTCGGCCTCGGGCAGCTTCGGAAAGGCGTGCGGGTCGTCCTTTCGCGCGTAGGTCGCGAAGAGCGCCCCTCGCGCGTTGTAGACGGCGGCGGAGCTCACGAGCGGCCGGAAGCGGAGCAGGCTCAGGTTTTCCTTCGCCACCTTGGTATCGTCGAATGCCAGCGCCGGAGCGATCGTGCGCCCGAGCAGCTCCGCCTGAGTGGTCATGTCCGACACGAGGACCCGGTGGTAGGCGTTCAAGTCGTAACCGATTATCGCCCCCAGAGCGACGATCAAAGACACCAGCGTGATGACGAGCACCATCCCGAGGAGCTTTTGCCGCAACGAGCGCGGAGAGGGCAGCTTCACGACGATTTCGACACGACTTTGCGCGCGACTCCGAGGAGGCGCGCGCTGATTTTCAGGTTGCTCGATTCGGAAGGGGGAGGCGCAATGTCGAAACGGACCTTGTCCTCGACCACCACGAAATTGATCATGCTGCCGAGCTCGAGTCCATCTTCCGACTCGGTGACCGTGAGCAAAGCCTGACCTCGGGCCGCAGCCAGGATTTCGGCCAGGCGGCCGTCGTGGGCCCGGCCGACGAAGAGGACGTGCAGGCCCGCGATCGGGTCCCCCGGCCGGAGTTTGCGCACGCGCACAGGCCGGCCGTTGACGCTGCGGCCCGCGACGATCTGCACGAGCTCGTCGGCCAGCGCATCGGCGCCCATCACGCCGATCGTCACGGGGCTGTCCGCGCGGGCGAAGCTCGCGCCCGGCCACTCGATGTAGCTGCCGAACTTGTAGAGGAACGCCGCCTTGACACGGTACTCGTCCGCCTGCGCGTCCGCATGCGCCGGACGCGGGCCCGCGACCCCTGCTGCGATCGCGATGGAAAGAGCGCCGGCGCGCAGCAAGCGCGCCGCCAGCCGCCAATCGAGCCCGGCGAATTTCCATCCCGAACGTTTGCTCAGTAGGTCCATCTGAGCTTCGCATAGGCCCCGCGAGCCATCTCACTGCGCGTCGCGGCGTTTCCGAATTCCGCATGGCTCGAGGCGAAGAGGTTTTGCCCGATGAGCGCGACCTCGAGCTCGCGCAGCAACTGCCAGGCATAGCGAACGTCCACCGCCGTATAAGCCGGGACACTGGGGTTGGGCAGCGCGCCGACGCGTCGGACTGCGACATCGAGCTGGGTGCGATTGGGCAGGTCGAATGACGAGCGCAGGAGCCACTGATGCGCCGGATCGTTGCCCGCGGCGCTCACGTTGGTATCCCCGCTGTCGGGCTTGAAGCGCAGGCGCTGCCTAAGGAAGAACGCTCCTGCGTTCACGCGCCAGTTCCTCGCCGCCTGATAGCTGCCCCATGCCTCGAGTCCGTCGCCGGTGCCCTCCATCTTGTTGCCGAGAACGGAAGTGGGTGGGGAAACGGGTTCGACGCTGCGCAGCTTGTCGTAGATATTGTGGAACACGGAAATCGAATACGTGGCCTGCGGCAAAGGCTGGTCCCGATAGCCGAGCTCGAAGACCTTGACCACCTCGGACGCGAAGTCCGGACCGCCCGCGAACTGCGCCGGACCGGCAGTCACGAAAAAATCGCGGTCGATGCGCGAGGGCGCGCGCAGGGCACGCGATACCGCACCCCAGATGAGGCGCTGCGGCTGCGGTTTCCAGGCGAGCCTCGCCGAAGGCAGGTGCTCGGTGCCGGTGTAGTAGTTGTTCTCGAACTTCGAGCCCAAAGTGAGCTGTAGATTGTGCAGCAGCGCGATCTCGTCCTGCGCAAACACGTTTGCCCAGCGCATCCTCTGATAGGCGGGCAGGAAAGCCAGCACGGCGCCGTTGGTCACGTGATCGTACCCGTACCGATAGCCGCCACCCCAGCTGAGCCGGTGTCCTGCGAGAGCCTTCAGTCCGTGCTGGAACTCAAAATCGAAAATATTGAGATGCTCCGCGAAAACACCCGGAATGTCGCGCTCGGTCTGGTCGACATAGGCTTGCACTTGCAGACTTCCCCACGCGGCAAGATCACGGTTCCAACGGCCGAGCAGATTTGCGCCGGAAATATGCGAGTTCTGGTCGCTCACCTGGTCGAGCGAGCCCCGGTAGCCGTCGCCTTGCAACGTGAAGCCGTTCACCGCAGTGCCCCAGTCGGCCCGAAATCCGGCCTGCGCCTTGCTCCACGCGTCGCTCTGGGTGGTGCCGTTCGCGGTGCTCGTGTTGAAGATATCGAAGACCCTGCCGTAAGCCCGATACGACACGTTGCCTTCCGCGCCGCCGTAGCGCGCGCCGGCGCCCCGCTCCAGGTTGCCGCCTTGCGCGTACGCAAATGCGCCCTGGGTATCGGAGGCGCGCCGCGTGATCACGTTGATCACCCCGTTGACGGCGTTTGCGCCCCACAAGGTCGCTCCGGGGCCGCTGATCACCTCGATGCGCTCGACGTCTTCCAGCATCACGTCCTGTGCATCCCAGAAGACGCCGGAGAAAAGCGGCGTGTACACGGTGCGGCCGTCGATCAAGACCAGCAGCTTGTTCGCGATGGTGTTGTTGAAACCGCGCGCGCTGATGGCGTACGAGCTTGCGCTCACGCGCGCGACCTCGAGGTTGGGCGCGAGCCTCAGCGCCTCGGCAAGGCGGGTCGCGCCCGAGCGGTGGATGTCGTCGCCCGTGATCACGAAAATTGCTGCGGGAGCATCCGAGAGCCGCTCGCTGTGCTTCGACACCGAGGTGATCTGGATGTTGCCGAGTTCCTCGATGCTCAGGTCCGCGAGGTCCGCCACGCGCATGAGCTGCGCGCCGACGCCCGCCGAGGCAAGGAAGAGGACATTGAAGACGAGCGCGAGCCGCCAGCGCACCCTCGCCAGCATCGAGCAAGTGCTTGAAATTCCAGTGCGGAACACCCTCTGGCCCCGTATTGCTGGTTCGACGATTCGAGCCTAAGCAGACCGCAGGGCGGCGTCCATCGGGGAATCCCGACACATCGTGTCAGGGAAACCCGATAAACGAAAAAAATCAGCTGATTAGTCCATGCCTCATCGAGAACTTCACGAGCTCCACGGTATCGCGGACCTTGAGCTTCTTCATGATGCGCGCGCGGTAGGTCTCCACGGTCTTCGGCGAAAGCGACAGCGCCTGCGCGATCGCGGCGTTGGTGCGCCCCTCGACGACCAGCTGCAGCACGTCCCTCTCGCGCAGCGAGAGGCTGTC
>Ga0137415_10007573_pt1 | contig 10757 bp, 11 predicted proteins | sample CZODoug3_1_1_16f_FD_183082 | JGI IMG/M metagenome (GOLD analysis project Ga0137415, IMG submission 183082) | Vadose zone soil fungal communities from Angelo Coast Range Reserve, California, USA - CZODoug3_1_1_16fungal (Hybrid Assembly) | ecosystem: Environmental > Terrestrial > Soil > Vadose...
AGCTCGAATTCGGGCCAATGCCTCTTTAGCGGCATTGGAGATCCAGAATCAAACAATCGGATTATCGAAGAGCTCGGCCAACCTGCATTCTTCTCTGGTTGGGGAATCCGGACGATTGCCAGCTCCGAAAAGAACTTTAATCCGATGTCGTATCACAATGGCTCGATCTGGCCACATGACAATTCCTTGATCGCATGGGGTCTTGCTCAACATGGGGAGAAGGGCCTTGCGCGCCGCATTCTTTCGGGACTTTTGGACGCTGCGACAGTTCTCGAATTACGCCGCTTGCCTGAACTTTTCTGTGGCTTTCCGCGACGGCCGCAAAAAGCCCCAACCCTGTATCCAGTTGCTTGTTCACCTCAAGCTTGGGCGGCTGGTTCGGTGTTCCTGCTCTTGCAAAGCTGTATCGGGTTGCACATCTCTGCCGAGAACTCGCGCATTACGCTTTATTATCCGACCTTGCCCGAAACCATCGAAAAGCTGTGCCTGAAGAATCTAAGCGTCGGGGATGGGTCAGCCGATTTGGTCCTGACCCGAGACCGTGACGCGGTGAGCGTGGGCATTAGCAAACGAATCGGCAACATCGAGGTGATCACGATTTCCTGATTTCGAGCTTGTAAAGCATCTATGACCTCTCTGAACTGGTGCTATGAGGGGCATTCAAAGGTTCGGCGTTGTTGCGAGCCTTGCCTGGTTATTCGGGATGCCGTCTTGTCTCGGAGCCGGCCCCTCGCCCAGTTCATTGATAGAGCCAGGCCTAGGAGTCGGCCAGGTCCGAATTGGGGAAAGCCGAGAGGCGCTTCACCGCGCTTTAGGAAAACCAGCAGCCGAGGATGCCGCTATGGGTGGAAAGCTGACCGAAGTTTGGCGTTCCGGTCCTGGCCTGGGCAGTAAAGCTAACGGTCGGGAAGAAGAATTGGAGGTCTTCTTCCAAGGTCCCGGAGCTGGCGGCGACCAACGCAAGCCTACGGTGGTCGTTCAGATTCGGTTAACCTCATCCTACTTCAGGACTGCTTCGGGGATATCCGTGAATAGCAGCCTTGCGGAAATCAAAAAAATCTATCCACATTCTGAATCGGAAGAAGACAGGGATTGGGAGCAGAGCCTACCGCCCGGCTCGGACAAGAGTTTCAAAGAAGGTTTGGTCGACCAAGTCGCCGGAATTGCGTTTGAATTTCGCGCCGGAGCGCGCGCCAACGCGGACAAACGGGGCTATTGCATTGCCATCCACGTATTCCACCCCGGGACTACGCCGAGTCCAATCGGATCATTTGACGAATAAAGCGGATTGGGGCGATACGACACCTCGAGATTATGAATGGAGCTCCAGTCGGTGAAAACGCCTCTGTCAGTGCGACATCTACCGTGGCCCGGCCTGGCCGGCCAATTGTTACCTATGCGGTGATCGGCCTTTGCCTTCTCATTTTTGTTTGGGCGTCCGCCGATCAAGTTGGGATGTATCTGCACCTAGTCCAACCGATTCACCATTTACCCTCGGGTTGGTGGGCGCTGTTTTCGACTGCGCTCGTCCATATTGAAGTTTCTCACCTGGTATTCAATCTTATAGCCTTCTTGGCCTTGGGTCAGATTGTCGAGTTAACGGCCGGCAAAATTCGCTTTGTCATACTCTTATTGCTGGTGGCCTGGACGGCATCTTTCTCTCAGCTTTTCTTTGAGCGGGCGTTTGGAATTGGTTTATCAGGCGTCGTTTACGGAATCTTCGGCTTTATGTTAGGTGCGGCTCCGGTGAATCGCTATTATTTGTGGTTCGTGCGGAAGAACGCCGCAATGTTAATTGGCTGGGCCATTTTGTGTGTGATCCTGACCCAATTTAAACTCCTCAAGATTGCCAACGCCGCGCACTTTGGTGGGCTCATTTTCGGCGCCTTATGCGGTCTTTATTATGGTCTGCCGCGGCTTCGCTGGGTGTTTGCAGCGGTCGGGTTAACGATCCTTGTCGCTTCGGTTGCGATTCTGTCGACTCTGTAAGTAGACCTCACCATGCCGCCATCGCTACTACCACCCATAATATCCGCCGTAGGGCCTATCGGGTGCATACGGCCCGTATGGATCGTATTCGCTTGGATAGGTCACGTGACGAGAATAAGCGTGCTTGCGATGAGTTGAGTGCGTCCCGGTTTCCTTTGGGTGGTGCGACCGCTTTTGGGAGCTGCGCATTTTCGAGTCGTTGGTGTTGCCGAGTTTTACTGATTTCCCGGTTTTTTCGGTCTGGTAGGCGTTGATAGAATTCTTCAGCTCTGGCTCCAACAGACGCATCCGAGCGCAGACGGCGATGTAATAAGCACGCATCAAATTTCGGCGGGCGGAACCCGTCGAAGCCTTGTCGGCTCGCTTGAGCAGGTTGGCGACATGAGGGTTTCGCATCGCAATCGATCGAACCTCCTCAAATCGTCTTTGTGTTTTATTCTCCGTCTTGATCTTTGGGCGCAGCGGAGGCTTGACGGTCGAAGTCGAGACCACCGTATTCTTTGTTTTGAGCGGCGAATAGATGGGCGGTGTTAGATTGGACGTGGGATTCGGAAGAGCACCGGATTCCGGCAGCAACTCGGTCGACGGCGGGTGCGGAATTTCTGGCTTCGCATTCGGAAGAGCGGGTTCATCGATCGCGTAGGGTGTCGCTGAAGGCTCTTGGGCCATCGCAGGTCCGAGCAAGGCGAAAATAATCAATAAAAGCTTGGCCAAAGCCTTCATCCCAGTTTCAAGGGCCCAGCATCGCCGTTTTTAAAATAAGCTGCAAGCAAACGCTGTGTCGGCGTCCAATCTAAAGGATGAGGGAGATTCCGTGCAGACGGGTGTAGAGTGAATGAAAATGGATAGGTCGAGGAAGTCTCGATTGGTGCTGCGCAGAAATGCAAAGGAGGAAAGGCGCAGTTCTTCCGTGCATTTTACCGGGGCGCCCACGGTTCGTCTGCCACTGACGATTTGCATTGTAAACCGGTCTGTTTTTTGCGGGCTCGAACTTCTCAAGTACGGCGGATTTGCGCCGCTATAGGGATTATGCTGTTGTCGCTGACTGCTTTTTGCCTGTTTCTGCATACTTTGAGTCCAGAATTGGCTCGCGAAGCAGTAATCTTTCGCCAGAGTCAACTCGCTGACGCGGTGTTGGCCGATGATCGACAAGCGATGCTGGTCGCGATCGAAGCTCACGCCAATCTCAACAGTCCGATCGTGCTCACTGCGGAACGATTGACAGCTTTGGCCAAGGTTAGTTCTCGTCTAGACCATTATTTTCGCGAAGAGACCAAGGCGACGCCGTTGATTTTGGCAGCCGCGCTCGGTGAAAAGGAAATTTGCACGCTGTTGGTTGAACGAGGAGCCGAGCGCTTTCGAGCTTCTGCTTGGGGATGGGTGCCCGCTCAATACGCCGCCCGGTGCGGATTCCCCGAACTAGCGCGAACCCTGATCGAGTCTGATCCGCTAGCGATTCATTTTAATATCAAAATAGAACTTACACCTCAGACGGTGATCCTATACAAGGATGGTTTGGCGCTGGTATCGGGAAAGATCTCCACCGGCAAGCCTGGGTTCGATACTCCGCCCGGGCATTATCTCGTCACAGACAAGGAGCGTGAACGGAGGTCATCTATCTACAAAGTCTCGATGCCCTATTTCCTGAGACTCTCGTTCAGCGTGTACGGGATCCATGAAGGCCACGATCCGGGTCGACCTGCTAGCCACGGCTGTATTCGAGTTGCTGAAGAGAATATTGCCAAAGCAATTTTCGATCAGACCCCTATCGGCACACTCGTCGATATTGAATAGGGTTTTTCGTCCACCGTCGTCGTGCTCGTTCCCGCGCGATCACTTAATCGTGATTAACAAAAACATGCCTGCCATGTTGATAAGTCCAGTATCCACGGTGGTGATTCCACCATCCGTAGCGGTGAACCCGCCAATAACCGTGATCCCAATTACGGTTGGGATGCGGGAAAGTAGGACGCGGGAAATGCGGATGCGGAAAGTTGCCAGGTGAGGAATGGGAGACGAATACGGGCCTAGGCGGAGCCTGCGGAGGAGCGCACAATCCGGCACCTAACAATCCGGTGCCCAGTAATGCGACGGCCAAGAGGAACATTTTCATCGGCGACTAATTAATTATGACGCGTGGAGACCTCTAGCTATTCGATTTGCGATCAGGGGGGTTGCGTACGCACTTGTACACGCTTGACAAAGATGAGACATAACGTCGAATTCAAAATGTGTTAGCTGCGAATCAAGCACCAGCCGGGCGTCGGAGGCAGAGCCTCGCCGCACGAGGTACCGAATAATCTTGTCAGCCTATATCATCCATTGCCGTGGAATTGCCTGAGCTTCTGTTTGGTGTCGCGACATCAGATCATCAATTTGAGAGCTTCGACCCTCAGCGACCCGATTATCGCGATCTTTGGGAGCAACAACAAAAACAAACCCCACGAGGCAAAGCCACCGATTTTTGGAATCGTTATCCGGAGGATATTCAGTTAGCCCGTGACCTGGGCTGCAAGCTTTTTCGATTTTCGGTTGCTTGGTCGCGGGTTGAGCCAAAGCCCGGCGAATGGGACAAAACAGTACTGCAACATTACCGTTCTGTCGCTCTTGAAATTCGCCAGGCTGGAATGATGCCGCTGGTGACGCTCCACCATTTTACCTGGCCAATCCACGTCGAGGAAAGAGGAGGAATGACAATAGCGGATTTTCCTCATTGGTATGCAGCGTACGTGACGAAGGTGATGGACTATCTCGGCGACTTGGTACCGTATTGGATCACCTTCAATGAACCGAATCTCTTGGTTTACGGATACGTGAAGCCATGGTGGCAACCATTCTTTCTGGTGCCCCCAGGTACCGCAGTCGGGACGAGTTTGGCCGGCCAACTCGACAGCTCAGTGCAACTGATTCGAAACATCTTTCTTAGCCATCGATCAGCACGCGAAATCATTCAGGCCAAAAATCCGCAAGCAAAAGTTGGAGCGAATCCATTCGTTCTCGGACTCCCCGTTTTGCTCCAATACTTCATCGATTGGTTGGCGAGTCGAATGCGAGACCGATCATCCTTCCAGAAGAACAATCGACGGATGTCGGAGCAGGCGATACTCACGCGTACTCCGGTGGACGTGGTTATCGCGCGTTTCACGCCGACTCCGGGTCGCCTTAGCCGAGTCGCTTTTTCGGAAGTGTATGCAGAGGGAGCGCAGCGATTGGTCGTGCAAAAAGCGAGCACGATTGGCGGTGCGGATGAGCTCAACGGCAAATTGGTGGGAGTTGTCAGTGGATCTACCGCCCGTAAAAACGTTTTAAGCCGCGCTCCAGCTGCAAGCTTAGTGACTTTCCAAACCCATCGGCTCGGTCTCGAAGCTCTTGCGGCTGGACAGGTCGAAGGATTTATTGCCGATGATACGTGCATCCCCCGCTTATCGGATTTTCCCAGCTTGGAAATGCGTGGCGACCCTCTTGCTCGATCGCTGTATGCGGTGGGTGTGGCTCGGGGCAATCCTGACCTCCTAAATATCGTGAACGCGGTGTTAGCAAAACAGCCTACACCCTCGATCGAACATCCGACTGGAAGCCGACTGGTAAAGCGCATTCGCGACCGCGGTTATCTGCGGGTTGGTGTTAGTCATGACCCGAGCGCTGGCGCGCCCGACGAACTGAGCCAGCAAGAACTCGATCTCGGTGCAAAACTCGCTGTTCGCTTGTTTGGGAATTCCGAAAATATTCGATTTGAAAAGCTCAACTTTGATGAGCGAGTCGATTCTCTTTCCACGCCCGCGCGATTTCTCGAGCCGCTGCTCAAGCCATTGACGGTTCTTGGCAACGTTATCAACAGCAATTGGTGGCATTTAGGAATGGCGGGCAAACTTCCGGAATTTTTATGTCCCGCTGAATGTGTCGATACGCAGGATTTCGTTGGGCTTGACTACTATTGGGGGATCAGCACGCTCGAATTGCATCGCATGCATCAACTGATCGATGCATCCTTAAGCAATTTCTTTGATGCTCCAGTCGATCCGCCAGGTTTGTTGCGAGTATTGCGACGATTCCATCGTTGGTTCCCGGAGAAAGAAATTTTGATCATCGAGAATGGCTGCATTGAATCAGCCGACGGATTGACTCGACCCCAATATTTGAGTTCTCACCTCGACCAATTGAAGCAAGCTCGGGCTCTGGGAATTCCTGTTCGCGGATACATTTGTTGGAGTATCACCTCGAATCGAGAGTGGGGCCTGAAATTCGATGCCGACAGCGATTTCGGCTTGTACCACATTGATCTGGACACAGATCCGGCATTGACCCGGAAACCGACGGAGTGTGTCAAGGTATATCAGGAAGCGATCCGGGCGATGAGTGGTAGGGCGAAACCTTGATTCGGTTCAAGCCGAATCGGCTTGAGCATCGCTGGCTTTGGCCATACGCATTGCTCCGTGCAGCCGTTGGGTATTATTCGGCGCGAGCAGCTTCGGGGGACACTCGCCGCTACCAAAACGGAATCATCTGCCGCAGTCATCGGGTCTGACTGCGGCTAGAATGTCGCAAACCGGTATCACCGGCTGCTATGTTTGAGCTAATTCGAAGGTTTCTGTTCGGAACCTCCCCATTTCTTTTTCTCTTCGGAGCCACCCCACTTTTTCTTCTCCTCAGCGCCGCCCCATTTCTTTTTTTCTCCGGCACCCCCCCACTTTTCCCGAGAACGGTGACCTTGGTGGTGGGCCGCTCGACTCGCCGGTACCGGGCGAACGAGATTCCCATCGTCGAGCACCGCCGCATAAAAAGTCTGCGCGCTGCCGGCGACGTTCCCCGTCATTTGGACCAGGTAGTAAGGAACCGGGCCGTTTACCCGTTCAACGTGGTCGACCTTGATAAAAGTCGCGTCATAAAAACCGCCTGGAACTTTTCCACCAAGAATCGTCAATGAATTCGGGTAGTTATCAAATTTATCCTTATCTTCCAATCCGCCCGCCCAACCGACCGCGGCGACTTCGGCCGAGCCGGCTGTCATGGGGAAATTGGCAGAATAGGCAACTTGCGGATCTGGCTTTATTGCGGTTCCGACCGGCGTACCAGGAGGAACCTCCAAGCTGTAGTTCACCGGCCCAGAGGCCGTCCGTACTGTGTACACGATCGCTTCAGCAGGTGAAACGAACAGGGGGGTACTTAGCGCTAACGCTAAGAGTATCTTTGCATTCATCGACCTATATCCTAACATCCGTTGAGCAGATGAAAAGTCGCAGGAACAAGATTAATGGCTCCGCCTGCTGGCTCGAATAAGTATTTTTGCTGCTTCACGGGCGCGGAGAGCTGGAGTAACATCTCCGAAAGCGTGCGACCGGACGATCGCTCCTTCCCATAGGAGTGAGAGTTGTTCCGACAGGTTCCTCGGTTTCTGCGAACCGGCAGCGATCGCTAAGCGTCGAATTTCAGCCGTTAACGCGACCTTGTGGGCCAAGGCGGCTCGATGGATGGGATCATCGAGATCCTGGTATTCGGCCATCGCTTTCACGAAAGCGCAGCCGCGAAATCGTTTACTCCTGATCCAAGCGATCAACCAATCAAAGACCGCCTCGAGCCGTTTTTCTGGGGATCGATTCTCGGCATCGAGAAACTGGCGTAAAGAATCGAGAGTCTGGCGGCTATGCTGTTCCAGGACAGCCAGAATGAGTTCTTCTTTCGAGCGAAAATGGTGATAGAGCGTCATTTTGGCGATCCCGGCCTCGGCCAGAATCCGATCAATACCGGTGGCGTGATAACCGTCTCGGTAAAACAGCATTCCCGCCGTCTCCAGCAGTTGGTCGCGTTTGGGGCTCACCGTAATTAGAATCGACCTTGTAAGTATACAGACTTGTCTGTATACTTGCAATGAGATCTGCCAATGGGAAATAGATATCTCGAGCTCGCCGTCACCGATCAGGTAAAGCAAATGCAGGAACGGTTCGGAAGTCGGTCCGCTTACGCCCGCCGCGAAGGCGGCGCCGTCGTCCACGATCGGCTCGGCCCAGAGGAAATCGCATTCATCCAAGCCCAAGACACCTTCTTCCTCGCTTCGGTCAGCGAGACCGGCTGGCCTTATGTCCAACATCGAGGCGGTCCCAAAGGATTTCTCCAAGTGCTCGATCCCAATACCATAGCATTCCCCGAGTTTAGCGGGAACCGACAATATCTCTCGTTCGGCAATATTTTGAGCAACCCTAGGGTTGCGCTTTTTCTGATCGACTTCCGTAACCGGGAACGCCTCAAAATTTTCGGACGAGCAAGCCTGGTCGAGAGCACCGCCAATCCCGATTTGTTAAAGCGGCTGGAAAGTGCGGATCTGCCGTCGAAGGTCGAACGTGGAATGGTCATCCAGGTGGAAGCGTTTGACTGGAATTGCTCCCAGTATATCGTCCCGCGATTCTCTTCTGACGAGGTGCGCAGCCTGGTCGAACCCCTCAAGCAGCGAATCAAAGAGCTTGAATCAATGATCGCCAATCAAAATGTTCGATAGCGGCGCTCTTCTGTTGGTCGGAATGCGCAAGACTAATACAAAGGAGATTGCGGAGGAGCCTTGGACTTCACCAAAAGGAAAGTTCGGTGGCACAAGCAAGGAGATCTCTGTGGCATTGGGGCATGAGCCACAGTCCAGGTGCTTCGGCACCGGTGGAGCCTATCAGCCGTGATTTTCTGAGACCCTTTTCAACCGTTCCAGCCAATGTTGATGGCTGACGTGCACTACTTCAGGATAGATTCCTCGAGCGTATCGCGCCGCCACGCCGGTGGCGACTTCTTCGAATGTGACGTAGCACTTTTTCGAACCTATCGGGGTAATAAGCCAGGTATGGTAGGAGATATAGAGAGGCCCATGGATAGTGAATATCCCTGAACAGCTGTACCAGCCGATGCGACGTTCGGGAACGCATTCAATCACTTTGGCTTGCAATGGCTCGGACCTGTGTTGATACTCTGACGAGATATCTTGTGGCAGGTCAAAACCTCTCCAGGTGAACTTGGTGTTCTTTTGCAATATCGGTGAACCATCTTGAATCACAACCTTGCCACTGAACGGGCACCATTGCGGCCACTCCCGGGCCTGGACGAGGCAATTCCATACCGTTGCGCAAGGCGCATTAATCACGATCCCGTTATGGGCAAATACTTCTGACCATTTGATCGATAAGGTGGTGGGCCAATGAATATCTGGGGACCGCTGATCACGGTCTCTGCTCACGATATCACCAGGAGGCTTGATCTCGCCGGTAACAGTGATAGCGGGTAATTCCGTGGCAGCTCTCGCTCCGAGAGTGGTGGATAAAAAAACGTAAGCTGCTAGCACTAGCCTTGTGACCATAACAGCAGGGGGATTAAAGAGCCCATCATAAGGCTCGCTTTTTTTCGCGCTCCAAATTTTCGCACGACTTGCCGAGATTACAATCGCCGCTTGTAACTAGATCAAACGGCGAATCTCGATTTCTAGGTGGTAGAACGCATGAATTCCGGTGATGGGTCACGCACACGGACAGATCCTACAGGTCTCATTCTGTCCCTAAGTCCCATCCGAGAAAAGCCCGCAGCCAAACGCCGCCACGCTCGAGCAGTTGATCGCGTTTAGTCAGAGTGTTCACGTCTGTATAGTACAACTGCGGACCTTACTTCCATGGGAAATAAATATCTCGAGATCGCCGCCACCGATAGCGTAAAACGCGTGCAGCAACGGTTGAGCAGCCAGACCGCTTATGCCCGGCGCGAGGGCGGCCCCACCATTCACCGGCGTCTAGAGACCGAAAATCTTCCGTCCAAGGTGGAACGCGCAATCATCATTCAAGTAGAGGCATTTGATTGGAATTGCTCGCAATATATCGTGCCGCGCTTCTCCCAGCACGAGGTTCGCGATCTGCTGCAGCCGCTTAAACAGCGGATCAATGAGCTGGAAACAAGAATTCGGAATCAGCAATCTAGAACCGGGAATCCGAGGTCGAGTAGATAGGGGCGATGCTACCCAAGCCCGAGTATTCGGTAGCGGACGGATCGGAGTTGTCGGCGCTCCAGGCGTCAAACCAGACGCTCGTTCACCAGCCTCTGGATTGCCTGTGCGACACCTTCTTCGTCGTTCGTTCCCGTAATCCACTTTGCCGCGGACTTGACAGTCTCAGACGCATTGCCCATGGCGATGCCCAGACCAACTTCTCTCAGCAGCTCCAGATCGTTCAATCCGTCACCAATGGCAGCACTCTGTGATAGCTCTACTCCGAGACTTTGGGCGACGGTTGCTAAGGCATTTGCCTTGTTCATCCCGATCGGAATGATCTCCAGATAATTGGGTTTAGAGAAGGCCGTGGTGCTCAGTGGCTTGATTAAATTGGCAATATTCGTTAGCGGCTTGGTCTGCTCGTCCTCCCCGGTAATCAGCATAATTTTGCTAGGCTTCTCGTTTTCGCCGAGCAAATTCGGAGTAACTAACGGAGCGGACTCAACGATCACCGACTCAGCACGAATCTCTGGCGTTAAAGTACGGACGCGCCATTCGGTGGGAGTATAGATATTCGGCTCGATGTTGTGCGCGAAAGCGGCCGTCACAATAACTCTCGCTGCAGAGGGAGCAAGCCGCTTATCGCGCAATACTGTTTTCGCTAGCAGCGATGCGGAATCCAGTTCACCAATCCATCCCCCGGAAAAGCAGATCAACCAGGAAGAGAAATTCAGTTGACGGACAATCAAACCGAGGGCCTGCGGACCGCGCGCGGTGGCCAAGACGATTTTGACACCCGAACTCGCCAATTGGTCCAGGG
>Ga0137415_10007574_pt1 | contig 10756 bp, 8 predicted proteins | sample CZODoug3_1_1_16f_FD_183082 | JGI IMG/M metagenome (GOLD analysis project Ga0137415, IMG submission 183082) | Vadose zone soil fungal communities from Angelo Coast Range Reserve, California, USA - CZODoug3_1_1_16fungal (Hybrid Assembly) | ecosystem: Environmental > Terrestrial > Soil > Vadose...
GGGATGACTGCCTCTGACTTGAGACCGACATTGACGATGACGACGTCATCTGTGACGTCCACGATGAGCCCGGTCAGAATCATTCCCGGGCGGATACGCTGGTTGGCGAGACTCGACTCGAATAATTCGGCGAAACTTTCTGTCATACCTTCACTCGCACGGCCTAACTTTAATAAAGCTGGCGTGCATGTACTGGACCCTCATCCACTGCGGTCCAGGCAATTAAAAAATGGCCCGCGCATCCTGCACGTGCCTTGGCTAAATCAACTTCCCGTCACGCCCAAAGAGCATGCGCGCGACCCAGGGCCGTGACGCGATCGATGACCTGCTCTATGGTGAGGCTTGTCGAATCGATCACTTCGGCATCGGGCGCGGGCTTCAGTGGGGACACCGCGCGGGTCGAATCCCGCTGGTCCCGCTCGGTGATCTCGCGCGAAAGGGCGGGAAGGCTAACATCCGACCCCTTGTCTTTCAACTGCTTATAGCGGCGAAGAGCCCGTTCATCGGGGCTGGCGGTGAGAAATATCTTGAGGTCGGCCCCCGGGAATACAACGGTACCCATATCCCGGCCATCGGCCACCAGGCCCGGGGCCTTGGCAAAGGCACGCTGGCGGTCCAGCAATGCACTGCGGACGGACGGCCAAGCGGCAACGCGGGACGCCCCCTGCCCGGCCTCTTCTGACCTAATCTGACGGGTAACCTCCTCTCCGGCCAGGATAACGAGCTCGCCGCCGTCATTTCCGACCTCAAAACGGACATCCATGGAGGCGGCAATGAGGGCATGGGCCTCCGTATCGTCAGATTTCACGCCCCGCTTGAGGCCGGCAAGGGCTACGAGGCGATAGAGGGCTCCGCTGTCCAGGAGATGCCACCCTGCCCGGACGGCCACAGCGCGGGCAATGGTTCCCTTTCCAGACCCGCTGGGGCCGTCGATAGTGACAATCTTTGTGCTCAGCATCAGTTCCGACAGCGTCGGTCACACGGTCTGTATGTGCAAGCCCGCCGTTTGCGACAGCTCAACAAAGCCTGGAAACGACGTCGCCACGTTGGCGACATCGAGGATTTCGATCTCGCCCCGAGCCCTTAGGCCGGCCACCGCGAAGGACATGGCGATCCGATGGTCGCCGCGGCTGTCAACCGTGCCGCCCTTGAAGCCGTCTCCACCGCGGATCCACAGGCCATCGGGGTGCAGCTTGTTTTCCACCCCAAGGGTGGTCAGGCCGTCGGCCATGGCGGCCAGGCGGTCCGTCTCTTTAACCCTCAGTTCTTCCGCGCCGCGGACGAGGGTCTCGCCCTCAGCGCAGGCCGCCGCAATGAAAAACACTGGCAATTCGTCTATCGACAACGGCACCAGATCTTCCGAGACCGTTATGCCCTTCAGACGGCTCTTGCGGACCTCAATATCGGCTATGGGCTCGGCATCCTTCGAGCCCGGGTGGGCGTGCACCCTGATGTCTGCGCCCATTTGCAGAAGGAGTTGCAGGAGGCCGGTGCGGGTTGGGTTTACGCCAACGTTCCGCAACAGCAGCGGCTTCTCCGCTGCCAGGCATCCTGCTACCAGGAAAAACGCGGCGGAGGAGAAATCCGCGGGCACCTGGATTTGTGTGCCCTTGAGGACCTGTCCGCCCTCAATGGTGGCAGTCGGGCCCTGCTGGGTGATTTTGACACCGAAGGCACGCAGCATCCTTTCAGTGTGATCGCGCGTTGGCGCTGGCTCGGTTACCCGCGTTGTGCCTGACGCCTGCAGACCGGCCAAAAGAACGGCGGATTTGACCTGGGCGCTGGCTACGGGGAGTTTGTAGTCGACCGCCTTTAAAGCCGTTCCATGGATTTCCACGGGCGGCCGGCCGTTCTGCGTGGTTATGTTCGCGCCCATCAGGCGCAGCGGCGTGGCAGCGCGCTCCATGGGCCGGCTCATCAAGGACTCATCGCCGATCAGCGTTGAGTTGAAACCCTGGGGGGCCAGCAATCCCATGGAAAGGCGCATGGCCGTGCCGGCATTTCCCATATCCAGCGGCTTGGTCGCTGCGCGCAGCCCGTGAAGACCGACGCCGTGGACGATCACGTGTTGGTCCTCGGGGCGTTCGATGCGCACGCCAAGTGCCTGTAGGGCACGCAGGGTAGCCAGACAATCCTCTCCAGCGAGAAATCCGGTGATGTCAGTGACACCCTCGGCAATTCCTCCCAACATCAACGAGCGATGGGAGATGGACTTGTCACCAGGGACCGTCAGTTCGCCGCGGGCGACACCGCCCGGGCCGGCTAGATATTTAGACATAATGGACTATTGTACTGCGCGCGGGTAGGAACCGAGAATGCGGAACAGCGAGGCGCGCTTCTTCAACTCTGCCAGCGCCTTGGCGACATGCTTGTCGTCCGCGTGACCTTCAATGTCGATAAAGAATACATAGTCCCATTTCTTCTTGTGGGACGGACGCGACTCGATGCGTGTCATGGAGACTCGATTGTCTGCCAATGGCTGCAGGAGGCGTTGCAACGCGCCGGGCGCGTCTGTGTGACTGATTGAGACCAACAGCGTGGTGCGATCCTCGCCACTGGGGGTGAAAAGCTTGCGGCCCAGCACGAAGAAGCGCGTCGTGTTGTCCGGCCGGTCTTCAATTTCGGCCGCGAGAATTTTCAGCCCGTAGACTTCGGCAGCCGTTTCACCGGCAATCGCTGCAGTGCCCTGCTCATCGCGCGCGCGGCGCGCACCTTCACCATTGCTGGAGACGGCAACCCGCTCAACATTCGGCAGGTGCTCATCCAGCCAGACACGACACTGTGCCAGTGCCTGGGGATGGGAACAGATTCGCACAATGCGTCCCAACGAGCTCATCTTCCCCATGACGGAATGGTGGATTCGCAACTCCACTTCCCCGCAAATCGTCAGCGGCGACGACAGAAACCGATCCAACGTATGGTTCACGGTCCCTTCGGTGGAATTCTCGATCGGCACGACGCCGAAGTCCGCACTCGCGGCTTCCACCTCGTGAAACACTTCGTCGATGGAGCTCAGCGGCAGGCCGCGCACGGAATGACCGAAGTGATTGAGGACGGCGGACTGGGTGAAGGTGCCCTCAGGCCCGAGAAAAGCCACTTTCAGCGGCTCCTGCTGGGCGAGACAGGCGGACATGATCTCGCGGAACAACCTGAGGACTTCTTCGTCCCGCAGGGGGCCGTTGTTGCGCTCCTTCGCCATGCGCAGCACCTGGGCTTCGCGCTCGGGGCGATAGAAATCGACCGTTTTGCCTTCGCGGGTCTTGGAGATCCCGACCTGCTGGGCCAGCCGCGCCCGGTCGTTGATCAGCTCGTGGATCTGCTTGTCAATGGCGTCGATCTGGTTGCGGACCTTCTCCAGATTGAGAGGCGCCGGGGCGCTGGCGGCAGTCTTTTTGCCGCGGGCCATCAGACAATCCGGGCCGACAATACGCCGTCGATTCCACGGATCTTGTTCAGGATCTCCTCGCCTGCCGTGCCATCGGTGTCAATGAGCGTGTAGGCGTACTCGCCCCGCGACTTGTTCAGCAGGTCCGCGATGTTAATCCGCGCGCTGGCGAGGCAGGTTGAGATCTGACCGACCATGTTGGGGACGTTGCTGTTGGCGATGACGATGCGCGTCGTATTGGGGGCGCGCGGCATCACGCTTTCCGGGTAGTTGACGCTGTTGCGGATATTGCCGTTTTCCAGGAAATCCCGCACCTGTTCCGCCACCATGACAGCGCAGTTCTCTTCGGCCTCGCCGGTGGAGGCGCCCAGATGCGGCAGTGTCACGACTTTGGGATGGTCTTTCAGGGCGTTGTTCGGAAAGTCGCAGATATACGAATGCAGGCGGCCCGCATCCAACGCCGCCACCACCGCCGTGTCATCCACAATCGGCGCGCGGGCGAAGTTGAGAATGATACCGCTCTTCTTCATGAGCTTCAGACGGGCCTCATTCACCAGCTTGCGCGTATGGTCATTCAGCGGCACGTGCACGGTGATTGCATCGGCACGCGCAAACAGATCATCCAGCGACAGCGCCTGCTCGACACTCGACGACAGTTGCCACGCGCGTTGCACAGTGATCTGCGGGTCGTAACCCAGGACCTTCATGCCGAGCGCCAGGGCCGAGTTGGCCACTTCCACGCCGATGGCGCCGAGACCGACCACTCCCAGAGTGCGGCCAGGCAGCTCGAAGCCTACGAATTTCTTCTTGCCCTTCTCCACCGCTTCATCAATCGCGTGGTCATCGCCAGTCAATGACCGGGAAAACGACCAGGCGGTGCAGATATTCCGTGCGGCCAGGAACAGGCCGGCGAGCACCAGCTCTTTGACGGCGTTGGCGTTGGCGCCGGGAGAATTGAATACCGGGATACCGCGCTTGCTGAGCTCGGCAACGGGAATGTTGTTCACGCCGGCGCCGGCGCGACCCACGGCGCGCACCGAATCCGCGACCGGGCTGCTGTGCATGTCGGCAGAGCGCAGCAGGATGGCGTCCGGACGATCCAGGTCCGAAGCGATTTCGTAACGATCCCGCGGCAGGCGTTCGAGGCCGCGGGCGCTGATGTTGTTCAGTGTCAGGATTCGGTAGCGCATGAGTGTGTTTCAGCCGTGGCGGCTGTGAAATTCCTTCATGAATGCGATGAGCGCATGGACTCCCTCGAGCGGCATCGCATTGTAGAGGCTGGCACGCATGCCGCCCACCGAGCGATGTCCCTCGAGGTTGGTGAGCCCGGCGGCGTTGGCTTCGCTGAGGAAGGTTTTATCGAGCTCCGGTTTCGCCAGTGTGAACGGCACGTTCATCCACGAGCGCGCGTCCTTTGACACGGGGTTGCGGTAAAAGCCCGATTCGTCGATGGCGCGGTAGAGCGTTTCGGCCTTGAGGCGATTGTGCGCACCGATGGCAGACAATCCGCCTTTGGCTTTGAGCCACTTGAATACCAGCCCCGCGAAATACCAACCGAAGGTCGGCGGTGTATTGAGCATGGAGCCTTCATCGGCCATGGCTTTGAAATCCCACACCGCGGGAGTGCCCGGCCGCGCCTTGCCGATCAGGTCCTCGCGCACAATCACCACGCACAGGCCCGACGGGCCGATGTTTTTCTGCGCACCCGCGTAAATCAGCCCAAACTTTGACACATCGATGGGACGCGACAGGATCGTCGAGGACATGTCCGCAACCAGCGGCACGCCGTTCGTCTCAGGCACGTAACCGAATTCCACGCCGCCAATGGTTTCATTGGGCGTGTAGTGCACATAAGCGGCACCGGGTGTCAGTTTCAACGCGCTCTGCGCGGGTGCGGAGCAATAGCTCGACGCCGCTTCGTCGGCGGCAACGTTGACCTTCGTCAGACGTTTCGCTTCACCGATGGCCTTCTTCGACCACGCTCCCGTGTTGATGTAGTCAACGGTCGAGTCGGCGGTCGTCAGATTCAGGGGAATGGCTGAAAACTGCCCCGTGGCGCCACCCTGCAGGAACAGGACCTTGTAGTTGGAGGGCACACCGAGCAGCTCACGCAGCAGGTTTTCCGCCTCCTGCGCAACACCAATGAAGGCTTTGCTGCGGTGGCTGATTTCCATGACCGACATGCCGGAGCCACGCCAGTCCACCAGCTCATCACGGACCTGTTGCAGAACTTCCAAAGGCAGGGTCGCAGGCCCCGCCGCGAAATTGAACACTCGCATAGCAGTGGTTGATCGAAGTGACTAGGGAGCCCGCGATACTACCAACGGAGTGTCGCGGGCGTCATAACTTTTGGTGCTACCGGCGAGGCGCTTTAGTTCTCGCTTTCCGGTGCACCTTCGGGGGGCGTGTCACCGGAGGCCGCATCGCCCGCTGGTGTATCGCCGGGAGTTCCATCACCGACAGACGGGTCGCCGGCCTCCTCGACCACTTCGCCTTCCAGGTGCTCGATGCGCTCGATGCCGGTCAGCCGCTCGCCCTCGGCGAGCCTGATCAGGCGCACACCCTGGGTGTTGCGCCCGAGGACTGATATCTCGTCCACAGGCGTTCGCACCAGCGTGCCGGTGGAGCTGATCAGCATGATCTCCTGCCCTGCCACCACCTGTAGTGCCGCCACGGTCGTGCCGTTGCGATCGGAAGTCTGCAGCGCGATCACGCCCTGGCCACCGCGGCCGTGCGAGGGAAACTCCTCCAACGGAGTCAGCTTGCCGTAGCCCGTTGCCGACGCAGTCAACACGTTGCCTTCACCAACAACAATCAACGCGATCAGCTCCTGGCCCTCGCCGAGCTTGATGCCGCGCACACCCGCGGCTTCGCGTCCCATCGGTCGCACTTCCTCCTCGTGGAAGCGAATGGCCTTGCCACCGCTCGAGACGAGAATGATCTCGCGCTGCGAGTCAGTGAGCGCCACGCCGACCAGACGGTCGTTGTCGCGCAAATCAACACCGATGATGCCGCTCGAACGCGGACGCGAAAACGCCGTGAGCGGCGTCTTTTTGACCGTGCCCTGGCTCGTCGCCATGAACACGAAGTGCTGCTCGTCATACTCTTTGACAGGCAACAGTGCGTTGATTTTCTCGCCCTCGCCCAACGGCAGCAGATTCACCATCGGACGGCCACGCGCACTGCGTCCGGCCTGCGGCACTTCATACACCTTCAGCCAGTAAACCTTGCCGCGGTTGGAGAAACACAACACCGTGTCGTGTGTGTTGGCTACAAACAGCTTCTCGACAAAATCCTCATCCTTCACGGACGTGGCCGCTTTGCCGCGGCCGCCGCGCCGTTGCGTCTGGTATTCCGTGAGCGGCTGCGACTTCGCATAACCGGTGTGGGACAGCGTGACCACCACATCCTGTGGCTCGATCAGATCCTCGGTTGTGAGGTTCAGATGATCGCGGTTGATCTCAGTCCGGCGGGCATCGCCATACGCCTCGCGGATTTCGATGAGCTCGTCGCGCACCACCTGGGTGAGTCGCTCCGGGCGCGCCAGGATATCGCCCAGGTCGGCGATTTTCTCCAGCAGCAGCTTGTACTCATCGATGATCTTGTCCTGCTCCAGCCCCGTGAGCCGGTTCAGGCGCATGTCGAGGATGGCCTGGGCCTGATCCTCGGACAGGTGGTACCCGCCGCCATTCAGGCCGAAGTCCGCCGCGAGGCCGTTCGGACGTGTGGAAATCGCGCCGGCACGCTCCAGGAGCTGCGGCACAATTCCAGCCGGCCAAGGTCGGGCAAGCAGGCCCGTACGCGCTTCAGTGGGTGACGGCGCAGCCTTAATCAACGCGATAATGTCGTCGATATTCGCCAGCGCAACCGCCAGCCCCTCGAGGATATGCGCCCTCTCCCGAGCCTTGGCGAGATCAAAAATCGTCCGTCGGGTTACGACTTCGCGCCGGTGCCGGATAAACGCATCCAGCATTTCCTTCAGCGACATCAGCTTCGGCTGCCCATCCTGCAGCGCAACCATGTTGATGCCAAACACCGTTTCCATCGGTGTCTGCGCATAGAGGTTGTTGAGGACGATCTCGGTGACCTCACCGCGCTTCAGCTCGATGACGATCCGCATACCGTCTTTATCGGACTCGTCGCGCAGACCGTCCGAAGCAATACCATCGAGCAGCTTCTCGCGCACGAGTTGCGCAATGCGCTCGATGAGCCGTGCCTTGTTTACCTGGAACGGCAGCTCAGTGACGATGATGGCCTGTCGGTCGCCTTTGCCGACGTCCTCAGTCGACACTTTCGCCCGCACAGAAAGCCGCCCGCGGCCTGTCCGGTACGCGGTCGCAATCTCTTGGGCACCGTTGATGATGCCGCCCGTCGGGAAATCCGGTCCTGGCACATACTGCATGAGTGCCGCGAGGCTCAACGACGGGTCATCCAGCAACGCGAGGCACGCCGAGACGATCTCGGTTAGGTTGTGCGGCGGGATGTTGGTGGCCATGCCCACCGCGATACCCGTCTGACCATTGACCAGCAGGTTGGGTATCCGGGCCGGCAGTACTGAAGGCTCGGTCTCCGACTCGTCGTAGTTCGGCGTGAAATCGACCGTTTCCTTGTCGATATCTGCGAGCAGCTCGCTCGCAATCCTCGACATGCGTACTTCGGTGTAACGCATTGCCGCCGGCGCGTCGCCATCGACCGAGCCGAAATTGCCCTGTCCGTCGACCAGCAGGTAGCGCATCGAAAACGGCTGCGCCATGCGGACGATGGTGTCGTAGACGGCTGTGTCGCCGTGCGGATGGTATTTACCGATCACGTCACCGACGACGCGAGCGGACTTCTTGTAAGCCTTGTTCCAGTCATTGCCGAGCTCGCGCATCGCGTGCAAAACGCGGCGATGGACGGGCTTCAGGCCGTCGCGTACATCGGGCAGCGCACGCCCGACGATCACGCTCATGGCATAGTCTAGATAGGACTGCCGCATCTCATCTTCGAGACTGACGGTCAGTATTTCGCGTGCAATTTCGGCCATCAAAAACCGGGCCTGTAAAGGCTTGGTGAAAACGCCAATCTTAACACACAGGCACGTTCGCAACCCCTTTCACCCGCCATGAAATGGCTATCCGAACATAGCTATACTGCGCACTGTCATTTTCCAGCGCTTTCGCGCAAATGCCGCCCGAACCCGTAGATCTCCTGATTGAAGCCCGCTGGGTGCTCCCGATTGCACCTGTCAACACCGTTTTTACGGATCATGCGGTTGCCGTCACGTCCGGCAAAATCGTGGCTCTGGGGCCCATTGCGCAGATGAACGAGCGCTTTGAGGCGCGCGAGCGCGTCGTTCGGCGCGAACATGCGTTGTTACCGGGATTTGTGAACGCGCATACGCGCGCGGCGATGACGTTGTTTCGCGGGCTGCCTGTGCACGGACCTCGATCCCGGTGGGTACGCGACACAGTTCGTCCTGTCGAGCAGCGCTGTATGCGTGCCGATTTCGTGCGCGAGGGAACGCAGCTCGCCATTGCGGAAATGTTGCGGGCAGGGATCACGTCGTTCGCAAGTACGAATCTTTTTCCAGAAGAAGCGGCTCGGGTGGCGTCTGCCGCCCGAATGCGAGCCGCCATCGGACTGCCGGTGGCTGATTCGCCGAATGTATGGGCCGACAGCGCTACTGCGCATTTCGAACGGGCTGAACAGCTTTGGGACGAGTACAAGTCTGACCCGTGGGTGTGTCTCTATTTTGCGCCGCACGATGCTGCGGAGGTCTCGGACGACACGCTGATCCGGGTGCGGCGCGTGGCTGATGAATTGGACGCACGGATCGCGATGGAGTCACCTCCTCTGCAGAGACTTCATGCGCTGGGGCTGTTGCGCCCCGGCTTCGCGGCGATCCCTCAGGATGCTTGGAACGACGCAGAGTCCGAGCTCGTCGCCACCACGGGCATTTGCGTCATCGCCTGCTTGCAGTCGGATCTGAGGCTTGGCGTTGGCTCTCTCGGCGGCGCTGGCCGCGTCGGCGGGGACACCGCGACGTCGGGTGGTGCTTTGCGCGCGTTGCTGTCGGGCGCGGGGTCGTCAGGTGGGCTGTCGTCGGTGTCGAAACTCGTTGGGCAAACCGTTGGGTTGGGGTCCGGCGATCCTGCCAGCGTTGGTGCAATTGATTTGCTGGCTGAGGCGCGTGTCGCCGCGCTGCTTGGGGCCGGCTCTGTATCAGCGGCGGATGCCCTGCGTCTGGCCACACTCGGTGGCGCTACAGCTCTTGGGTTCGGCGCGGATACGGGCTCGATTGAACCGGGCAAATACGCGGACCTGGTCTGTGTCGATTTGAATCGTCTCGCCTGTCAGCCGACCTCGAGCGTTCCGGAATCGATACTGTTTGGCGCTACGCGCGAACAAGTAAGCGATGTGTGGACGTCAGGACGCGTTGCAGTGAGCGACAGCCACCTGCTTGCGTTTGACGAGCAGGAGCTCATGGCGTCTGCGCAGAACTGGCTGGCCAGACTTGGTTGAAGACAGGAGGTGCAACGTGAGTGCCCTTGGAACGAATGCAGATCGCAGTGAGCTTGGGAAGTTCGACTCGCTGTCCAGCCGCTTTTGGGATGCACAGGGTGAGTTTCGCCCCCTGCACATCCTGAATCCTGTCCGCGCGCAATTCGTTGCGGAGCGCGCGAAGTTGGCTGGTATGCGGGTCCTCGACGTCGGGTGCGGTGGTGGCTTGCTCTGCGAAGCTTTGGCGCGCGCTGGGGCTAAGGTTACGGGTATCGATCTCGCGCCGGGGATGATTGAGGTTGCGCGGTTGCATGCGGCTGAGCAGGGACTCGACATAACCTACAACGTCGTAGCCGCCGAGGAGATCAAGGGTGACTTCGACGTCGTCACCTGCATGGAGATGCTCGAACACGTCCCCGACCCTGCGCGAATGACCGGGACGTTGGCGACGCTAGTAAAGCCGGGTGGCGCCCTATTTGTGTCCACAATCAACCGGAATCTCAAATCCTTTTTGTTGGCGATTGTGGCGGCGGAATACCTGCTGAATTTGATTCCTCGCGGTACTCACGAATACGACCGCCTCATACGGCCTTCACAGCTGGAGCGCTGGGCTCGCGCAGCGGGATTATCCCTGCGTGAGATTGCGGGCCTGGAATTCAATCCTCTGACTTCGACCTGCCGCCTCAGCACGAACCCGTCGGTCAATTACCTGGCGCACCTTGAGCGGTAGTGAAATGGCGGCGTTGATTGGCGTCGGGTTGACCGGCATCGAATCCGTCGGGGCCGGATCGGTGGCGGCCGGATCGGTGGGGGTCGGGTCGATCGGCGTTGGGTCGACCGGCCCCGGTGCGATTCGCGTTGGGTCGATTGGCATCGAATCCGTCCGGG
>Ga0137415_10007575_pt1 | contig 10756 bp, 8 predicted proteins | sample CZODoug3_1_1_16f_FD_183082 | JGI IMG/M metagenome (GOLD analysis project Ga0137415, IMG submission 183082) | Vadose zone soil fungal communities from Angelo Coast Range Reserve, California, USA - CZODoug3_1_1_16fungal (Hybrid Assembly) | ecosystem: Environmental > Terrestrial > Soil > Vadose...
GACGAGGGCAACGGACAGGTCGGAGGGGTGGGTGGCGACGCACTGGTCGCTGGCGCCCAGTACGGCGTGGGTGCGGTTCTCGCCGCCGATCGCCGGGCAGCCCGATCCCGGTTCGCGCCGATTGCAGGTGGCGGTGACGTCGCGGAAGTACAGGCATCGGGGGCGTTGCATGATGTTGCCGCCGATGGTGGCCATGTTGCGCAACTGCGCGGACGCGCTGAGCTCGAGCGCCTGCGAGATCACCGGGAACTGGGTGCGGACGTGAGGGTCGGCGGCCAGGTCGGTCATCCGGACCAGTGCGCCGACCCGCAGCCGCTGGTCGTCGAGGTCGATGTCGCGGTAGGGCAGGGCGTTGATGTCGATGACGGTGGATGGGCGTTCGACGGTTTCCCGCATGAGGTCGACCAGGGTGGTGCCGCCGGCGATGTAGCGGCCGCCGTCGGCGCCTTCGGCAAGTGCCGCGCGTTCGTCGGCGGCCTTGGTGAACGTGAACGGGTACATGGCGATGCCTCACGCCTTCCGGGCGGTCTGCTCGAGCGCGGTGACGATGTTGGTGTAGGCGCCGCAGCGGCAGATGTTGCCGCTCATCCACTCCCGGATCTCCGCCCGTGAGCCGCAGTGTCCCTCGGTGATACAGGCGACTCCGGACATGATCTGACCGGAGGTGCAGTAGCCGCACTGGAAGGCGTCCTCGTCGATGAACGCCTGCTGCAGCGGGTGCAGCCGGTCACCGTCGGCAAGGCCCTCGATCGTGGTCAGCTCGGCGCCTTCGTGCATCACCGCCAGGGTCAGGCAGGAGTTCACCCGCCGCCCGTCCAGCAGCACCGTGCACGCACCGCAGGCGCCCTGGTTGCAGCCCTTCTTGGTACCGGTCAGCTTCACGCGCTCGCGCAGCAGGTCCAGCAGCGAGGTGCGGTTGTCCACCTCGACGGTGCGTTCGGCGCCGTTGATTGTCAACGTCACCGTCGTCGACGCCTCCGTCGAGGGCGCGGAACATGACAACAGTGATCCGGTGGCGACGATGCCGCCCACAGTGGCGGTAGCTCCGACGAATGTCCTGCGGGTGAAGGCGACAGATCCCTTGTGCTCCGCGCGAGCGGTCATGCTCCACCCTCCGGGCTGCTCCCTGGCCTCACCGGCGCCGACGGCTTGCGCGCCGGGGCCTGACCGATAGATCCCGGCACGGATGTGTCACCCTGGGAGAGCGCGCTGACATGTTGATTCATCTCGAGGCCTCCTTCTCGGTTATCACCTGCGAACTCACCGGCGCGCCGGCGGACTGCGGTCACGAGCGGTGTTCCGATCGCCGGTCGGATCCCGTGTCGGTGCTCGATCCGGCCAGTCGGGCGACCGGCCTCGAACGGGCTCTCCGCCGGACACGTCCACAACGTCGCCCTCGGCCAGAAGCAGGCTCGAGGCGGCTCACATCTCGTAACAAGTCCTACTTATTAGGACCTGCAACCTGTTTTACAGGACAACCTCTCATCTGTCCACTTGCGCGCGTCTCAGGAGAGCCGGTGCCCAACCGGGAAGCGGTGTCGCGGTCGTGGGGTGGTCGCTGGTGGCGGAATCGTCCCCACTGCGTCAGGTCGGCTGAGTGGCGACCGGCGCGTGTCAGCGCTGCCATCAGTAAGATCCTCACCTGGTCGCTGGATGCGATGTCAGTTGTCGACGCGGGGCGGCTATTCTTTCAGCACTGGCGGCCAAGGCTGCGGCGGCAAGGGAGGATAATCATTACATTGCATGCCGGCGGTTGGTGGAACAGTTCCTCCTGAGTGTGCACAGCCTGTCAACTCAACAGTTGATAGTGTAGGAAGTGGTCGAACTGTGGGCCCGGACATCCGTATATCGCTCCCTCGCGTTCGGTGTCGTGTCGGTGGGCAAGATTGGCGATGAATCCCTCGGTGCCATCTTGGATGCGCTGTGCGAAACGACCGATCGGCGCTGTGTGGAATTGCTTCGCCCGACTATCGCCGGTCATGACTACATCAAGCGTGCAATGGCACGAGGGCGTGGTGTGCGCTGATCAACAGGCAGGCCACGCTCGGCCCACGTGTCAGCCGCGGAACTGACGGAACGCGTTCGACACCTCTTCCGCGAACAAGTCGGGTTCTTCAAACGCCGCGAAGTGACCACCGCGGTCCACTTTGTTCCAGTGGAAGACGTTCGACCAGGCCTGCTCGGCCCACTCACGCGGGGGCAGGTAGGTCTCGGCTGGGAACAGGCTCGCGCCCATCGGGACTTCGATGCGGCCGCCGCCGAATCGGGCGCTGGAGAAGAACTCTGGTCCCTGAATGGTCGCGCCCACGCCCTCCCAGTACAGGCGGGCGGCGGAGGTGCCGGTGCCGGTGAACCAGTACAGCGAGATGTCGTCGAGCATCTGGTCACGAGCCAGCGCATCCTCGGGGCGGCCGTTGTTATCGGTCCACTCGTGGAACTTCTCGTACATCCACATAGCGAGGGCGAGCGGGGAGTCGTTCAGCGCGTAGCCGATCGTCTGTGGACGCGTATTCATCTCGTCCGCGTAGCCGGTCTTGTTCGTGACGAACAGATCGATGTGGGCGAGGGCGAGGGCTTCCACCGGCGTTGGGCTGTCCGGGAGCACGGGCGGGACGACCATCGGCAGGTTCACGTGCGCTGCGAGCAGCCCTTCAGGTGCTTGACTCGCCAGTGTCGTGGTGATCGCCGATCCCCAGTCGCCGCCCTGCGCGACCCAGCGCTCGTAGCCGAGGCGACTCATGAGCACGGTCCATGCCTTCGCAATGCGACCGGGGTGCCAGCCGGTCTCACGCGGCTTGTCGGAGAAGCCGTAGCCGGGTATCGCCGGGATCACGACGTGGAAGGCGTCCTCCGCCTTGCCGCCGAAGCGCTCCGGGTCGGTGAGACGGTCGATGACGTTCAGGAACTCGATGACCGAGCCGGGCCAGCCGTGCGTGAGCAGGATCGGCATGGCATTTTTGTGCTTCGAGCGGGCGCGGATGAAGTAGACGCCGACGCCATCGATCTTCGTGCGGAACTGCGGGTAGCCGTTCAGGCGAGTCTCGAACGTGCGCCAGTCGTACTCGTGCAGCCAGTAGGCGACCAGTTCCTGTGCGGCTCGCAGCGGCACTCCCTGGGTCCAGTCGTCGACGAGCTCGCGATCGGGCCAGCGGACGAGGCTCAGGCGAAGCTTCAGGTCTTCGATCGCCTCACTCCGGACGTGTACCTCGAACGGAGTGACCCTTTCGGTCGCGGGCGGCAGATCGAGCGCCGTGGCCGCGGTGGGCGCGAAAGCAGACATGAGAGAACTCCTGTCGTCGTCCGCCGACTCTGCGAGTGGTCGACGGGAGGGCGTAATACCTTGTTGTAGCGAGTGATACAACAAGGTAAGCGCGATGCTGGCCCGAGGTCAAGGAAAGTTTTAGCGACTGCTACAAGATGGTGTACTGTGGTTGCCATGGCAGGGAAGATCGCTTTTGACTACGACAGGGCTGTGGGCGAGGCGACGAAGCTGTTCTGGAAGAACGGCTACGCAGACACTGGGTTGCGTGATCTCCTGAAGGCGATGGGGATCGGAGAGGGCTCGTTCTACAACACCATCGGCAGTAAGAAGAAGCTGTTCCTCACGTGTCTGGGGCGGTACGAAGAGACTGTTGTCGCCGATCGAATGCGTGCGCTCAATGAGCCGGGGACCGCGGCTGAGGGCATTCGAGAGTTCTTCCGCATGATCCTCGACTGCCTCGACGATCCAGAGACGCCGTCGCGGCTGTGCATGCTCGCGGCGCTGTCCGCCGAAGAGGTGCTTGCCGAGTCGGACCTGCGAACGCGGGCTGACGAGGGAATCACGAATCTGCGTGCGGCGCTGCGGGACCGCATCGCCGCGAACAGAGACGTCGGCGCCCTGTGCGCCTCGTTCGATCCCACGGTGGCCGCCGGGATCCTCACGACTTACGTGCAGGGCCTGTGGCGCGTCGCACTCGTGTCCTACAACCGTGCGGAGTCCGAGCGACAGATTGAGGCGCTGCTAGCCGGCCTCGGACTCTGACGCGGCGGCCCGCGCCGGGCGATGCGCAATGGTGTGTGATCCCACATCAGTTCGTTGAAATCGCTGTGTTCGTGCACATGGACCGTGTCGCCTGTGCCGGCCCAGACTCGGTTGCCACCGAGAGCCAGATCACTCCTGGATCGGGCCACGAGATGTGCTGGGAGGAACCGTGTCGACATCCGACGGCACTCTGCTTTGGGAGCCGGACCCGGACAACGTCGCGCGCAGTCAGCTCGCCCTGTTCGCTCGTTTCGCCAGCGCCGAGCACGGGGTAGAGCTCGACGGGTCCGACTACGCGGCAATGCATGCGTGGTCAGTGGCCGATCTCGGGCGGTTCTGGGAGACCGTCGCTCGGTTCACGGAGGTTCGATTTCATCAGCCCGCACGCAGATCAGTGCTGGGTCTGGACGACATCGCAAGGACGACCTGGTTTCCCGGGGCGACGCTCAACTACGCCGAGCAGGCTCTCGCGGTTCGACCCGGGCACGAGGAGGACGATCTCGCGATCCTCTTTGAGCGTGAGGACGGACAGCGCGACTCCGTGACGTACGGGGAGCTGCGTAACCGGGTCGCCGCCGCTCGGGCCGGATTGGTCGATCTCGGAGTGGGGCGTGGAGATCGTGTGGTCGCGCTAGCTCCGAACTGCGTAGAGACCGTTGTGGCGTTCCTCGCCACCGCCAGTCTCGGTGCTATCTGGGCCAGCTGTTCACCGGACTTCGGGGCGCGCGCGGTGCAGGACCGGTTCGAGCAACTCTTGCCTAAGGTTCTGTTCGTCGTTGACGGCTATCAGTACAACGGGACGACTTACTCGCTCCTGGATCGCATCGAGATGCTCCGGTCGGGCCTATCTTCGCTGCGCGCAACCGTGCTCGTGCCCTACCTCGACCCCGCGGCCGAGCTTGACGGCACGCTCCGTTGGTCGGACCTGACCGGACGCAGCAGCCGGCTCGAGTTCGAGTCGGTGCCCTTCGATCACCCGCTGTGGGTCCTGTACTCCTCCGGTACTACGGGACTGCCGAAGGGCATCGTCCACGGCCACGGCGGGATCGTGCTCGAGCACCTGAAGGTGCTGCGTCTGATGAGCGACCTGCGGCCCGGGGACCGGTTCTTCTGGTTCACCACCACCGGCTGGATGATGTGGAACTACCTGCTCGGCGGGCTGCTCGTCGGCGCCACCGTCGTCTGCTACGACGGGAGCCCGTTGTACCCCGACAGCGACCGGCTCTGGGCGATGGCCGAGCAGTACAGCATCGGCTTCTTCGGGGTCTCCTCGCCGTTCCTCCACGCGGCCATGCGGTCCAAAGAGTCACCACGGCAGCACCACGACCTCGGCGCGATGCGGATGATCGGCGCGACCGGCTCGCCACTGTCGCCGGAGGGGTTCCGCTGGGTGGCCGAGCACGTCGGCCCTGACATCCAGATCTACTCGAACTCGGGTGGGACGGACGTGTGCACTCCGTTCGTCATGTCCGCGCCCAACGTCCCGGTCTGGGTCGGTGAGATCTCCTGCGCCGCCCTGGGCGTGACGGTCGAGGCATTCGACGCGTCCGGTCGCCCGATGGTCGACAAGGTCGGGGAGCCCGTCGTCACCACACCGATGCCGTCGATGCCGGTGAAGTTCTGGCGCGACCAGGACGGTGTGCGCCTCAGACAGGCGTACTTCGAGGACTTCCCCGGCGTGTGGACACACGGCGACTGGATCCGCAGGACGGCCCGCGACTCCTACGTCATTTACGGGCGGAGTGACGCGACCTTGAACCGAGGTGGGGTCCGGATGGGGACCGCGGAGTTCTATTCCGTCGTCGAGGGGTTCGCCGGAGTCGAGGACTCGCTCGTCGTCGACATCTCCTCGCCGGAGGATGACGCGGAGGCACCGCTGCTCTGCTTCCTGGTTCTCGCCCAGGGGGTGGACCAGGAATCTCTGGTCGCTGAGCTCCGGACGGCCCTGCGCAGCGAGTTGTCGCCGCGGCACGTGCCGGACCGTTTCGTCCGTGTCGCGCAGATCCCCCGAACGCTGAACGGCAAGAAGTGCGAGATCCCGGTCAAGCGGATCCTGCTGGGCGCCTCGCCGGAAACAGCGGTGAGCAGGAGCGCGCTGCAGAACCCCGATGCCATCGACGAGTTCGTCGCCCGACGAGAGCAGCTGAAGAACGGTTCGGCGGCGTCACTCCATTCGTCCACGAAAGGCCAGCAGTGACCACGATCGAGAACCGGGACCGCGCGTACGTCGAGGAGCTGTGTCGGCGCTACCGCAGGTGGGGAACCTGGGGAGCAGAGGACGAGCGCGGAGCGCTCAACTACATCACACCGGACGTGCTCGTCCGGGCCGCGGCGCTCGTCCGGTCCGGCCGGATCGTGTCCTGCGCCCTGCCGTTCGATGACAAGGGGCCGCAGTCCGGTCGGTTCGGCGGTCGGCACAACCCGGTCCACACCATGCTGCAGGACGGGGGCGACATTGCGATCGGAGCGCAGGACCACCTGGAGGAGCTACGGTTCACCGACGACACCGTCACGATGTCGCTGCAGTGCGGCACGCAGTGGGACGCCCTCGCCCACATCTTCCACAAGGGCCGGATGTACGGCGGATACGGCGTCGAGTACGTCACCAGTAAGGGCGCTGCCCGCAACGGGATCGAGAAGGTGGCGGACGGGATCGCCAGCCGAGGCGTGCTGCTGGACATGCCGCGTTACTACGGCGTCGAGTGGATGCAGCCGGGACAGGCGATCAGCAGTGCCGACCTCGCGGCAGCGGCCGCCGAGGAGGAGGTCGAGGTCCGCCGGGGCGACGTGATCCTGATCCGGACCGGGCAGATGGCCCAGGTTCGGGCGGAGGGCACCTGGGGCACCTATGAGGCAGGCGATGCGCCTGGTCTCGGCGTTGACAGCGCTCACTGGATCTTCGAGAAGGAGGTCGCGGCTGTCTGCGCCGACACCTGGGGCGCCGAGGTCCAGCCGAACGACACCAAGGGCGTCTACCAGCCGCTCCACCTGATCCTCCTGGTCAACGCGGGGATCCACCTGGGGGAGATCTTCGACATGGAGACCCTGGCCGAGACGTGTCGCACCGAGAAGCGCTACGAGTTCCTGTTCGTGGCGCCACCGTTGCCGATCACCGGCGCGGTCGGGTCACCGGTCAACCCGCTGGCGATCTTCTGATGGCCGCGCGAGACGCGGGCCGCATCGTCCTGCTCGACGGTGCTCGTACGCCGGTCGGACGCTTCGGCGGCGTCCTGAAGGACGTCCCCGCGCACGAGCTCGGGGCGAGAGCCGCGCACGCCGCGCTCACCCGCGCCGGGGTCGGGCCGGATGCGATCAGCGAGGTCGTGATGGGCTGCATCGGACAGGTCGGCGCGGACGGCTTCAACGCCCGGCGCGTGGCTCTCGCGGCCGGCCTGCCACCGAGCGTCCCAGCTCACAACGTGAACCGATTGTGCGGCAGCGGGCTGCAGGCCGTGTGGTCCGCGGCGATGCAGCTGCGTTGGAGCGGCGCCGACGCGGCCCTCGCCGGCGGGGACGAGTCGATGTCGCGGATGCCCTACTACGACTTCGACTCCCGCGGCGGGCACACCCTCGGCGACCGCGCCCTGCTCGACGGCACCCTGATGATGCTGACTGACCCGTTCGACGGCGTGCACATGGGCGTCACGGCTGAGAACGTCGCCGCGAAGTACGACGTCTCGCGCGCGGCCCAGGACGAGTTCGCGGCCGAGTCACAGCGACGAGCCGCCACCGACACCGCACGAGTCGCCTTCGCGGAGGAGATCGTGCCCGTCAACGTCGGCGGTCGCCGTCCGACAACCGTCGACACCGACGAGCACCCGCGCCCGGACACCACCGCCGCAACCCTGGCCGACCTGCGTCCGGCGTTCGACCCGGCGGGCACGGTGACCGCGGGGAACGCGGCAGGCATCAACGACGGCGCGGCTGTCCTCGTCCTGGCACGGGAGCAGGCCGCCCGCGAGTGGGGCCGCACCACCGGCCTGGTCGCGCTCGAGGCCGTCACGACGGCGGGTATCGAGCCGGGCCTGATGGGCTACGCCCCGGTCCTGGCGCTGAAGCGACTGTTCGAGCAGACGGGAACGGCCCCCTCGGATCTCGACGTCATTGAGCTGAACGAGGCATTCGCGGCTCAGGCAGTCGCGGTGATCCGTGACGCCGGGCTGCCGACGGACCGAACCAACCCCTACGGCGGGGCAATCGCGCTCGGTCACCCCGTCGGGGCGACCGGGGCGATCTTGACCCTCCGCGTGATGAAGGACCTCCTCCGGCGCGACGGCGAGCTCGGTGTCGTGTCGATGTGCATCGGGGGAGGCCAGGCCCTCGCGGCCCTCCTACGCCGCGTCAGCTAGGACGCGCACGCAACAACACCGTTTTACCCACGAAAGGGAGTTCCGATGAGCAAAGCCACCAGCCTCACCATTGACAGCCAGCGGTGGTACGACGCACAGCCGGCCTCGTCCGCCGTACGGGTGGGTGATCTGGTCTTCGTCTCGGGTCAGCTCAGCGTCGACCAGAACGGCCAGATCCGCGATCGGGGGGACGTCACGGCCCAGGCGCGCAACTGCTTCGAGTCGCTGCGCGACGTGCTCACGCAGGCGGGAGGCTCGCTCGAGGATGTCGTGGAGGTCCAGAGTTTCCACACCGACCTGCGCCACATCGATCCGGTCTACGACGTCGCCCGCGAGTTCTTCACCAGCGACTATCCGGCCTGGACGCCCGTGGGCTCGACCGGGCTGCCGAACCCGGACGCGCTGGTGTCGATCCGCGCCATCGCCCACGTCGGTGCGGGGATCAAGGAGACATTCACCCCCGACACGCTGAAGTGGTACCGCGCTCTCCCGGCCTCAGCCGCATGCAAGAAGGGTGACCTGGTCTTCATCGGCGGCATCATCCCCACCGACGCGGACGGGAACGTCATCAACCCCGGTGACCACGAGGCGCAGGCGCGGTTCTGCTGGAACCGCGTCAAGGAGATCGCCGCGTGGGCCGGAGGATCGGCCGACGACGTCGTCGAGATCACGACCTTCCACCAGGACGCCCGGGGCATGACCGGCATGGTGGACGCCTGGTACGGAGACTACGGGCAGCACCTCGCCTCCGACGCGACCGTGGCGATCACCGCTATCGCGGTCCCGGGCCTGTACAAGTTCGGCGCCCTGACCGCGTGGCGCACCATCATCGACCTCACGCCAGGCAAGCGCATCGGCGCGACTCCCGCCAGCCTGTGGTGGAAGATCGTCAACATCTCCGGAGCAACGACGAAGGAAGGGAGCACCTTCGTCGGTCTCGCCGGTGAGGTCGCCTCGGACGGCGACGGCAACATCACCACGCCTGGCGACGTCGCGGCCCAGGCCCGGTACGCCTTCGCCCGCTTGGAAGAGTCGCTCGAGATGCTCGGCGGGTCCCGGGAGAACATCGTCGAGATCACCTCCTACCACAAGGACCCGCGGGCCTGGGAGATCGTGCAGCGCGAGGGCAAGGAGTTCTTCGGCGACCACAAGCCGGCATGGACGCCGGTCGGCGTCACTGGGCTGTTCAAGGAGGGCTACGCCCACGAGATCCACGCGCTCGCGGTCCTCTGACGCCGGCCACCCCGCCCGGTCGAGGAGGAGCGTCAGATGACATCCCACATCCAGCCGTCTCGTGACCGCGATACGGTCGTAGCACTGGTCACACGGACCGACGACGACCCGGCCGTACTCGCGGACGCGGCGGTCGACGACTACGCACTCCACGTCGTCCCCCCAACCTGGCGGTTGGGGAGGGCCAAGTTGGCCATAGCCTGGTCGTCCACGGCGGCGGCCCTCTTCTGGGTCGTACTAGCAGCACTCGCCGCCTCGATCGTCGGGACCAGCCAGGCGCTGCTCGGAATGGCCATCGCCGCGGTCTTCTACGGACTGGTCTCCTACTTTCTGGCGAAGGTCGCCGCCGAGACCGGTGTCACGCTGGCGACCCTGTCCCGAAGCATCTTCGGGTCCATCGGGGTCCCCATCGCCTCGTTGATCTTCGTCGTCGTGGCAACGTGCCTGGCGGTCTTCGAGGGCTCTGTGCTCGCGGTCGCCTTCCACACGTACTTCGGTGGCAGCGTGTACCTCTGGTACGGGGGCGTGGCGGTGTTCTGCACGCTCATCAGCCTGGGTGGAGTACGCGTCTGGCTGGAGCGGCTCAACGCCTGGCTGTTGCCGGTCTTCCTTGCCGGGCTCCTAGGTGCGCTGGTCTGGGCGATCGTCGAGTACGGCTACCACTCCCAGTGGATCCACACGCCGGCTCCCAACCCGTCGGCGTATGACGGGCCGGGTTGGCTGTTCGCGTTTGCGCTCTATCTGACCGGGATGGTGAACGTGTTCTATGCCGTCGACTTCGCCCGGATGGGACGTGCCGAGGACGTGCGGTTCAACGGTCACGTCACCTTCGGCTGGATCTACTACTGCGCGGTCATGGTCATCGGCGGCATCGGTATCTACCTGTCCCAATCCATTCCCCATCAAGGGGTCAACGAGATTGGAGTGGTGACCGGAATCGTCCAGATGATGGGGATCTGGGGCCTGGTCTACATCTTCGCCACGCAGGCGAAAATCCAGACCGCGAACATGTACCTGTCCTCGCTCAACCTCCAGACCTTCTTCGCGCGGGCCTTGAAGGTGACATTGCCACGGTCGGTCTGGACCTTCGTGGTGGGGGCAGTTCTGTTCGGCATCATGAGCGCCGACATCTTCAAGTTCCTCGGCCAGC
>Ga0137415_10007576_pt1 | contig 10756 bp, 6 predicted proteins | sample CZODoug3_1_1_16f_FD_183082 | JGI IMG/M metagenome (GOLD analysis project Ga0137415, IMG submission 183082) | Vadose zone soil fungal communities from Angelo Coast Range Reserve, California, USA - CZODoug3_1_1_16fungal (Hybrid Assembly) | ecosystem: Environmental > Terrestrial > Soil > Vadose...
GGTCGGGCGGTTTTTTCTATCGCCTGACGAGCCGGCGATCGAGGCGGCGTTAAACCGAAACGAAGCGCCTTGCCGCAGGTTCGCCACCTGCGGTTTTTTTTTACTATGATCGTTGTCCTCAAACCCAACATTTCAAAAAAAGACGAGACGATGGTGGTGCGTGAAATCAGGAGGCTCGGCTACAAACCCCACGTGATCCACGGGGTGGAGCGCACGGTCATCGGCGCCATCGGCGATGAGCGCACCCACCACACGCTCGAAACCCTCATCACCTTCCCGCAGGTCGAGAGCGTGATGCCCGTGCAGAAGCGCTACAAGCTGGTCAGCCGCCTGGCGCACCCTGCCAACTCGATCATCAACGTGCGGGGCAACCTCATCGGCGGGACAAAATTCCACGTCATGGCCGGCCCTTGCTCGGTCGAGAACGAGAAGCAGTTGCTGAAAACGGCGCACGCGGTCAAGGCGGCGGGCGCCACGATCCTGCGCGGGGGCGCCTTCAAACCGCGCACCTCGCCTTACGAGTTCCAAGGGCTGGGGGCAAAGGGCCTGAAAATCCTGGCCAAGGCCCGGCAGGAAACCGGCCTGCCCATCATCACGGAACTGCTCTCGGAGGACCACGCGGACATGGTCGCGGAGTACGCGGACGTGCTCCAGATCGGCACCCGGAACGCGCAGAATTTCCAGCTTCTCATCGCCGCCGCCAAGACCGGCAAACCGGTCCTGCTCAAGCGCGGCCTCTCGATGAAAATCGAGGAATGGCTGCTTGCTGGCGAATACATTCTGGCCCATGAAAACCCGGGGTTGATGTTTTGCGAGCGCGGCATTCGCACGTTCGAAACGTACACCCGCAATACCCTCGATCTTGCGGCCATTCCCATTATCAAAAACGAATCTCACTGCCCGATCGTGATCGATCCCAGCCAGGGGGCGGGCCGCGCCGAGCTGGTGGTCGCGATGTGCAAAGGAGCGGTGGCGATGGGTGCGGACGCTTTGCTCGTCGAAGTTCACCCCAATCCCGCCGAAGCCTGGAGCGACGGCGCGCAGCAGTTGTCGCTCGAAGGCTTTAAGCAATTGATGGCGGAACTTCAGCCGTTCATTGCCGCGGCCGGACGGGAATAGGACCGCCTACGGGCGGGAGAGGAAGGCGTCCGCGCGTTTTTTCCCCTCGGCAATTTGTTCGGCGCTCAACCGCGGTAAAAGTTTTTTCAGGTTGGCCGCGGCGGCCGCGTCGCCGTGGGTGGTTGCCAGTGAGAGCCATTTGTGCGCTTCCACCAAATCCAGCGCCACGCCATCGCTGGAAGCGCAGGCCAGGCCGAAGGCATTCTGCGCGGGCGGGTAACCTTGCTCGGCGGCTTTCCGAAACCACCGGGCCGCCGCGGCGGGGTCCTTCCCCACACCGTTGCCTGCGCTGTAATCCGATCCGACCAGGAACTGCGTTTTTGGATCGCCTTTTCTGGCTGCCTCGAGCAGCCATTTCATAGCTTCCCCGTCATTTTTGGGAACGCCTTTGCCACGGCGATAAAGGCTGGCCAAATCTTTTTGGGCCTGCGCCAGACCTTGTTCAGCCGCTCTGCGATACCATTTGCCAGCTTCCGTATCGTCTTGTTCCACGCCTTGGCCGACGGAATAGTCGATGGCCAGTTGGTACTGGGCTTCGGCGTCACCCGCTTCGGCGGCCTCCCGAGTTTTCTTGGCCGCGACTGCTTCGGGAGGCATCTGCACGGTGGCCAAGCCTGCGGGCGACAGGCGAGCCAGTTCCATTTGCGCGCCGCGATGGCCTTTGGCCGCCGCTCGGTGAAGCCAGTTCGTGGCGGCAGCGTAATCCTTGGGGACACCCCGACCGCTCGCGCAGGCCTTCGCGAATTTGAATTGGGCCTCAGTGTCCCCTGCCTCGGCCGCAAGGCGGTACCAGGTGGCGGCTTCGGCCAGATCCTGCGGCACACCAAGCCCTTCCTCGTACTGCAAAGCCAGATTGGCGAATGCGCCCGGGTCGCCGCGCGCCGCAGCCCGCCGGTAGCAGGCCAGCGCCTGGGCATAATCCTGAGGCACCCCGCGACCCTTCGCGAAGCAATCGCCGAGTTCGTTCTCCGCCGGCACGTATCCCTGCTCGGCGGCTCGGCGAACCCAGGCGGCGCCCTCCTGCTCATCCCGGATCACACCTTCTCCGCGCAAATACAACAGGCCCAACTCGCTCTGCGCACGCGCGACCCCTCGGCTGGCCGCCTGGCGGAGCCACTTGGCGGCCTCGGAGAAATCTTGCGGCACGCCGCGACCAAAATAGTAACAGCAACCGACATACCGTTGCGCCATCGCGTGACCGTGTTCGGCGGCCTGCAGCAACCGTTTCACAGCTTCAGGAAGATTTTCCCGGCCAAGCTCCTCCGCGCAATATATCACCCCCAGCGCGAACTGCGCTTCGAACACCGCTTGGTCGGCCAATCTCGTAAACCTGGCGATTGCCTCGTCCACATCGCGCTCGACGCCGTTGCCAAGCACCAGCGCGCGCGCCAGGTTGAACTGGGCCAGCACGTTGCTTTGCGCGGCGGCCTGGCGATACCAAGAAACCGCTTGGCTGTAGTCTTGTTGTAGGCCCTGGCCGTGGGCATAACTGAAGGCGAGACTGTACTCCGCTTCGGCGAAAGCTTGCGCGGCTGCTTTCTGATACCACTGCACGGCTGAAGCCGGGTCTTTGGCCACGCCTTGACCGTAATAATACATCAAACCCAAGGCGTATTGGGCTTGTGCATCGCCAGCCTCCGCCGCTTGGCGATACCACTTGGCGGCTTCCCGGAAGTCCTGCGACACGCCCAAACCGAGCGAGTAGAAACGCCCCAAGTTGCGCCGCGAACCGGCCAGGCCCTGCTTGGCCGCCTTCCGGTACCATTTCAGCGCCTCGTCATAGTTTAGATTCAAGGCGATTCCGTGCGCGTAAAGGACGGCGAGGTTATGCTGCGCCCGCGCATCGCCCTTGCGCGCCGCGTCCTGATAGCGCAACGCCTTCCGCTCAATCGGTTCGCTTTGACCTTGGTCGTCCAACAACCGCTGTTCACGCGGCACCCAGCCCTGGCGGTCTGCCAGCAGGTCGTGAATGTCCATGACGGAGAAGCCACCGCTTGAATTGCGAACTTCGCCGAAAGCGGAGAAACGGACCAGTGCCAAAAGGGTGAGTAATGTGCGCATTCGCTGGGGACATAGGCTCCACCATTGAGGGCGAATCAGCATGGTCAAACACTATCCGGCAACGCTCAAAGCACAAGCCGATGTTCGCGGTTTCCTGGGTCGGTGAACTAAATCCTCGCCCGTCGCGCCTCGTTGTGGAAAAACTCTTCTGTAACTGTTTCAGACCGTCCTCATGCTCGATCGTTTGTGCTGAACTTGCCGCAACTCCAACCACGCCTCCGTGCCGCGCTGACACGCGCCGCCAATGAGTTGCTCGCCGCCCGTGCTCCGGCGGGGCATTGGGTCGGCGAACTGTCCAGCAGCGCGCTCTCCACGGCCACGGCCGTGGCCGCCTTGGCGACGGTGGAGCGGGCGCACCGGCAACCGGACATCCGGCACTCAGAACTCCGGCTGCAAATCGAACGGGGTCTCGATTGGCTCTCGGCTAACTCCAACGCTGACGGCGGGTGGGGCGATACCATCCTTAGCCTCAGCAACTTGAGCACAACCGTTCTCGGTTGGGCGGCGTTCGGCGCCCCCGCCGGCGCAAACGAACGTTATCGCGACACCGTTGCCCGCGCCGAGCAGTGGATTGCCAAAAACGCCGGCGGCCTCGATCACCCGACGCTCGTCCACGCCCTCATTCGCCGTTATGGCAAGGACCGAACTTTTTCGGCGCCGATTCTGACCATGTGCGCCCTGGCCGGACGGCTTGGGCACGGCAACGACGCCTGGAAATGGGTGCCGCCACTGCCGTTCGAGCTGGCCGCCTGTCCGCATCAGCTTTTTGCCTTTCTGCGTCTGCCGGTGGTTAGCTACGCTTTGCCCGCGCTGATCGCTGTCGGCCAAGCGCGGCATTTCCATCGCCCGCCGCGTAACCCTCTTTCGCGGCTGATCCGAAATCGGACACGCCAGTTCACACTCGACGTTCTGGAAAAAATTCAGCCGCACAACGGCGGCTTCCTTGAAGCGACGCCATTGACCAGTTTCGTGACGATGAGTCTGGCGGGCAGCGGGCAGGTAACACACGCGGTCACAAAACGCGGCTTGGAATTTCTGCGCGCCTCGCAGCGTCCCGATGGCAGTTGGCCGATCGACACCAATCTCGCCACCTGGCTCTCGACGCTGGCGGTCAACGCGATCGCCAATTCCCCGACCGCTGTGGGGGATCAATCCGCGATGCTCGCGTGGCTGCTTGCCCAACAACATCGGCGCGAACATCCCTACACCCACGCTGCCCCGGGCGGCTGGGCCTGGACCGATCAGCCCGGCGGCGTGCCGGACGCCGACGACACCGCCGGGGCATTGCTCGCGTTGGCAAACTTGCGGGAGGCCGAAGGAGGACGGCGGGACGAAGAAGTTCGCGCCGCGGCCATCGCCGGCGTTTCCTGGCTGCTCGATTTGCAGAACCAGGACGGCGGCATCCCGACTTTTTGCCGCGGCTGGGGCGCACTGCCCTTCGATCGGAGCAGCGCGGACATCACCGCGCACGTTCTGCGCGCATGGTCGGAGTGGTTCGACGAACTTCCGCGCGCGCTGCAGCGGCGCGTCGCGAATGGGGTCCGGCGCGCTCTGAAGTTCCTCTCCAAAGTTCAACGCGCCGATGGCTCGTGGGTGCCCCTTTGGTTCGGAAACCAAACCGCGCCCGACGAAGCAAACCCCACTTATGGCACCGCCCGCGTACTTCTCGCGCTGGCAGAAATAGCCGGCAAGCGTTCGCGTTCGCCCCAGGTCGAGGAAACAACCCGGCACAAGGCAGATGCGTCGCCGCGGCATGACGCTCCGCTTATGTGCTGGACCAACGGGACGGCCACCGGGCTTTCCGGCACGCGTTGGCTGCTCGCCGCCCAGAACGAAAATGGAAGTTGGGGCGGATTCCGACACGGCCCCGGTTCGGTCGAGGAAACGGCCCTGGCGGTCGAAGCGCTGGCGGGTGTGCTCGCAACGAGTCCGATGCTCTCAAAACTTCCCGGGGACGAGGTTTGCGCGGCGGTCACCCGTGGAGCGGATTGGCTGATCTCCCAGGTTGACACCGGCCAATGGAAGCAGCCCGCGCCGATCGGTTTTTATTTCGCCAAGCTTTGGTATTACGAGCGACTCTATCCACTGATCTTCACCGTCAGCGCTCTAGGCCGCGTGGAAAGACTCGGCCAGCAACTCGCGCAGTAGCGTTTTTCGCAATTTACTATATGGATCGAACGAAGCCAGGTCGGACCGGTTCGGTAAAGCCAGTTGGCAGCGTACGACATCGAAAGGGCTCCTGAGCCGCAACCGGCTCGCTCCATGCGCGAGCGGCTCACACCACTTCGACCGGACACTTCGGCAGCGCCGCGAGGAACGCCTGCCCGTAAGCTTTGCTGAGGATCCGGTTGTCGAGCACGACCACGATGCCGGTGTCGCTCTTTGTCCGGATGAGACGGCCGACCCCCTGGCGAAATTTTAGAATGGCTTCGGGCAGGGAGAACTCACTGAAGGAATTTCCGCCCCGCGCCTCGATGGCTTCGATGCGCGCTTCGATGAGCGGATGGTCGGGCACGGCGAACGGCAGCCGGGTGATGATGACATTCGAGAGGGCTTCGCCCGGCACATCGACTCCCTGCCAAAAACTGTCGGTGCCGAACAACACGGAGTCGATGTCCGCCTTGAACTTTTCGAGCATCAGTGAGCGAGGGGTGCCGGTGCCCTGCACGAAGCAAGCGACCCCAAGCTGGTCGAAGAACGGCGCCGTCAACTCCGCGACTTCCTGCATCAGTTTGAAATTCGTGAACAGCACAAATGCCTTGCCGTGGCTCAGCGTCACGAAATGCTTGATCCAATCGATGAGCGCGTCGCGATATCCGGCGTCGCGCGGATCCGGCATCTTCTTGGCGACAAACAGTTTCATTTGGCGCTCGTAATCGAACGGCGAGCCGACCTGGAGCAACGTGGCTTGCTCGGCGCCGACGCGGCGGGCGAAGTATAGTAGGGCTGATGTCCCGCCCGTCTGCTCGACGCGGGGCGGCGGGTTGGCGATCGCGCCCGCCTTGCCGGCGACGACGCCCCCGCCTTGCCGGCCGGAAGGGTGACCGGCTTTGGTCGCCAGCGTCGCGCTGGTCATAACGACGCTCGTGCCGCGTGCGAACAACCGTTGACGGAGAAAATCGGCCACGTCGGTGGGGGCGGCGTTCAGGGCAAGATTCTTCTGCAGCTTGCCGCCGCGCTCGACCCAGTAAACGTAGTCCGGCCCGTTCTGGCTGAGAAACATCGCCATCTCTTCCCTCAGCTCGGCGAGGCGACGGCTGCACTCGGCGAGTTCCTGGCCGGTGTCCTTGTCGTCGCTCGAGCGAACCAGCTCGCTCACCGCCTCACGCAGGCGCTGAATCGGCAGCGTGACATTGTCCTTCACCAAGTCGGACTGGCGGATGCGCAGTTCGGTCCAGTGGTGGCGCGTTGGTTGTGACGGCGGGCGGGCGCGCGAGCCTCGAAGTCGTTGCGTGTCCTGGCGGCGGGCGAGTTCTTCGCAGGCGGATTCGACCGCGAGAAAGAACTGGTCCGACTCGCTCAACAGCTCGGTGACAAGTTTCACCGCGCGTCCCTGCCGCAAGGTGGCAAGGAGGCCTTTTTGGGTGCGCGGGTTATAGAGCCGCTGCAGCGCGTAGCGGAGCTGCCCGCTCGACACACTCAGCCCGATATGCCTGGAGGCGACGCGCTCGACGGTGTGCGCTTCGTCAAAAACCACGAAGTCGTTCTTGAACAAAATGCCGCCCGCCTGTTCCTCGTCCGCGCCGTCCAGCAGCGTGAAGAACAACGTGTGGTTCAGCACGAGCACATCGGCGGCGAGGATGCGACGGCGCGCGCGCTGAAAAAAGCAGACCCCCTGCTCCTTGCCAAATTCAGACGCGTAGCCGCAAATCTTCGGCGCGCAAAGCCCCCGCTCGGAGCAGACGTGCGACCAGACCTTCGTGTCCGGCTCAATCTCGAAATCGGACAGGCTGCCGTCCTTCGTTTCTTTTGCCCATTCGTGGATGCGCCTGAGTTCTTCGATTTCGGGCGAGGTGAAGAGGCTCCCGGCCTGTTGCATTGCTTTGTGAAGGCGACGGGAGCAAAGATAATTGGCGCGGCCCTTCAGGAGCGTGAAGCTGAATTTGACCGGAAGAATCATTTCCAACATCGGGAGGTCTTTTTCGGTGAGCTGCTCCTGGAGGTTGATGGTGTGGGTGGAGACGACGGCTTTTTTGCTCCGCGTGACGGCGAACAAGATGGCGGGCACGAGATAGGCGAGACTTTTGCCGACGCCGGTGCCGGCTTCGACCGCCAGGTGTTCCTGGTTTTGCAGCGCGCGCGCGACCGCCACGGCCATCGCCTGCTGCTGCGGACGATACTCGAAGTTGCGCGCCTTGGATAAAATGCCCGCGGGCGAAAAGATTTCCTCGACCTGCGCGACGAGGCCTGGGCCGGAGGGCTGAACTTCGACGCCGGAAATCATGCCTTAACCATTCTCGAAGATCTGCAAATGAGCGGCCGACCTTCAGGGGGCCGCGCCGCTTCCTTTTCGCGCGACGACTTCCACGACCCCTTTGTTCTTCGCGATCGAATTCGCTGGCAGGATGCCACGCCAATTCGCGCAGGGATAGATCACCGAGCCGCGCCCGATGATGCTGCCGGGATTGAGCACGGAGTTGCAACCGATGTCGGTGTGGTCGCCGAGCAGCGCGCCGAATTTGCGCAGCCCGGTGTCGAGCGGCCGGCCCCCGGCATCCACCATCACGTTGCCCGGCATGAGCTTCACGTTGGAAATCTTGACGCCCGCGCCGAGATGAGCGAGGTGACCGAGGATGGAATTGCCGACGTAGCTGAAGTGCGGCGCCTTCGCCCCGTTGAAAAGCAGGCAGCTTTTGAACTCGCAGGAATTTCCGATGACGCAGTTGTCACCGATGATCACTTCCCCGCGGATATAGGCGTTGTGGCGGATTTCGCAATGTTTGCCGATGATGGCCGGACCCTTGATCATCGCGCCATCCTCCACGACCGTGCCTTCACCAATGAAGACGTCCTTACCAATATAGACCTCGCCCTCGCAGCGATTGTGCAGAGCGGGCCGGAGGTTGGCCTTGAGGTAAGCCGCGAGCTTTTTGAGCGCGTCCCAGGCGTATTCGCAGCCCTCGAAAAGGGGGGCGTGGTCGGTCTGGTGAAGATCGAACAGATCGGTCGGTCTGAACATGGGAGGAAAATAAGGAAAAGCCGGTGTGCCGCCAAGCGCCGATTGCGCCGGCCCGCGATGATCTCGGCGCTGGTCACACCTGGCCGCTGTTGCTGGTCTTGGCAACAACCCTACCGTTGCCGATCTGGAGGCGGGAGTCCCATGCCAGTTGTTCGACGCCCGTAGCGTGGACGGGAGGCGGTTTCGCCGAAAGCGTGATTGCCAGGGGCCTCGCTCTGGCTGATGATTGGAAGCGAAAATTTATGGATTTGACACGGACTGCGTACGGGACCTGGAGCGGCGGCCGCTACATGCACTTCGGCGACGCGCTGGCCGAAGACCGCTTCGTCAAGGTCATTCAACACGCCTACCAACGCGGCATCCGCACGTTCATGACGGCCGACGTGTATGGCAACGGCGCGGCGGACCAAATGCTGGGCCGGGCGCTGGCAGGATTGCCACGCGATTCCTATTGCCTGGTGGGCGCGGTGGGGCACGATTTTTATTCGGGCAAACGCGACGGCGCGAAAGGATTCCCGCGCTTCACCCACCCCGCGTTGCGCCCGCCACGGGAATATGCCGGTTACCTCCGGATGGCCACTGAGAAAGCGCTCGCGCGCTGCCGTGCCGGTCAATTCGATCTGCTGCTCCTGCACAACCCCGACTCGACCGGCTATACGAGCGACGCGGTTTGGAATGGGATGGAGAAACTCCGCGAGGCCCAACTCACGGAGCGTCTGGGCATCGCGCCCGGGCCGGCGAACGGCTTCTCGCTCGACCTTATTCTCGGCTTTGAGCGGTTCGGTCCGCTGCTGGACTGGGCGATGGTGATTCTGAATCCGCTCGAGCCGTGGCCGGGGAGTCTCTGTTTGCCGGCGGCGGTGAAGCATGAGGTGAACATCATCACGCGGGTCGTCGATTACGGCGGGCTGTTCCACGACGACGTGAAACCAGGCCACCAGTTCGGGCCGCAGGACCATCGATCGTTTCGTCCGCCGGGGTGGGTCGAGGCCGGTTGTGAGAAGCTTGAAAGGCTGCGTTCCATCGCGCAGAGGCACGAGGTAACGATGCTCCAACTCGCCTGCGCCTGGAACCTGTCGCAGGCGGCGGTGAAGAGCGTCATCCCGACGTTGATTCAGGAAACCGGCCCGAACAGCAAGCCGATCGAAGCCAAAGTGGATGAGCTGGCCACGCTGCCGGAAATCAAGCTGACCGATGAGGAGTGCGCATTCATCGCCGAGGTGGGCAACAACCAGGGCTGCATGGAATTGAAGGGCGCCAACCGGGCGCACAGGGGCGAACCCCAGGCCGACCGCTGGGGCCTCACTCCCGACCTGGAAGCGGTGGGCACGCGGTGGGGCATCGACCCCGACCGCGACTTGGTCTGTATTCACGCCCAAGCCGTCTCTGGCACGCTCCACGACTCGCTTCAGAAGGGATAGAGCATTGCGTCTCGGAACCAGCGGACCCCTGCGGCCATATCCCGGACCAGGCCCCGCAACGTGCTGAAAGGTTGCTTGCCCCTCATTTTCACCGGTGTTAAGTAGAAGTGATCTTTTAAAGTTGGGAACGCGCCACAACCCGGCCTGAATGTCTGTGAAGACGATTTATTTCGACTATAACGCCACGACACCGCTCGATGCAGCGGTGCGGGACGCGATGCTGCCGTATCTCGACGAGGTTTTTGGCAATCCTTCGAGCGTCCATCATGTCGGGCGACGGGCGCGGGCGCTGCTGGACGACGCGCGCGACCGGGTGGCCAGTTCGTGGGGCAGCAAACCGAGCGAAGTGGTGTTCACCAGCGGCGGCACCGAGAGCGCCAATCTGGCCGTTTTCGGCGTTGCGCGGCTGCTGCGCCACAAAGGCCGGCACATTATTACCTCCACGATCGAGCAACATGCTGTCCTCCATTGCTGTGAATATCTTGGGAAGAACGAAGGCTTTGAGGCGACGTATCTGCCGGTCAACCCGGAAGGGAGAGTGAGCGTGGAATCACTTGAGGCCGCTCTCCGGCCCGACACCATCCTCGTCTCGATCATGGCAGCGAACAACGAGACCGGAACGGTTCAGCCCATTGCCGAATTGGGGGCGCTTTGTCAGGAACGTGGCGTGCTCTTCCACACTGACGCGGTACAATGGTTTGGCAAAGAACCGATCACCCGTATCTCCCAGTTCAATGCCGATCTGGTCTCGGTCTGCGCGCACAAATTTCACGGCCCAAAAGGAGCCGGCGCGCTCTTTATCAAATCGCCGCTGCGCCTCGACCCAATTTTGTTGGGTGGCCGCCATGAATATGAACGCCGCGCCGGGACGGAAAACCTCGCGGGCATCATCGGACTCACTGAAGCGCTGGAACGCTTCGTTCGTACTCCGGTGTTTGCGAAAGACCACCTGCTTCCTCTCGCCCAAAAAATTATC
>Ga0137415_10007578_pt1 | contig 10754 bp, 8 predicted proteins | sample CZODoug3_1_1_16f_FD_183082 | JGI IMG/M metagenome (GOLD analysis project Ga0137415, IMG submission 183082) | Vadose zone soil fungal communities from Angelo Coast Range Reserve, California, USA - CZODoug3_1_1_16fungal (Hybrid Assembly) | ecosystem: Environmental > Terrestrial > Soil > Vadose...
CCGCCTTGCGGCAAAGCCTGCTGGAGCGCGGGGGTGTCCACAAAACGCGCAACGTAATAAAACATGGCGGCGCCGAAGAGCGCTTCGATGGCTTCCAGAACGAACACGGTGCGATAGGTGCGCGCAATGCTGAGGTCGCGCCAGAAGAAGAGCCACAATTCGCGGAGAATGCGGATCATACGGCGCGGTCTCCCGTGGAAGCCGCCGCATCGTGACCCGTAAGTCGAAGAAAAGTTTCTTCAAGCGAGGAAGCGCCGGCGCTCAACTTAAGATTGGAGACGGTATCGCAAGCGAGAAGGCGGCCAGCGTCAATCACAGCCACGCGGTCAGCGAGAAGCTCGACTTCGGCGAGAGTGTGCGAAGCGAAAAGCAGTGTAGTTTGCCTATGGTGCAAGATTTCCGATTTAAGGAAGCGGCGAAACTCCGCGGCGGCGATAGCATCGAGGCTGCGCGTGGGCTCGTCGAGCAACAGGACGTTGGGCTGATGGAGAAGGGCGCGAGCCAGGCTGAGACGCTGGACCGTGCCGGTGGAGAGTGTGCGCACCTGGCGGTCAAGTGCTATGCCCAGATGAAACTGTTCGGCAAGTTGCCAGATTCGCTGCGCTGCGGCTGAGCTTGAGAGCAGGTTTAATTGGCCGAAGAAGAGTAGATTCTCCCGCGCCGTAAGCCGCGCATAGAAGCCGTGGTCCGTGCCCGCGTGGTAGCCCAGGCGGCGCCGGACTTCGCGCGAGTGGTGGACGGTGTCGTGGCCCGCAACGCGTGCATGTCCGCTCGTGGGCACAAGCAGCGTTGCCAGAATTCGCAGCAGCGTGGATTTGCCCGCTCCGTTGGCCCCAAGTAGCGCCAACGCTTCTCCTTCGCGAATTTCTAACGACACTCCCGCTAACGCGATGGCCGTGGGTTTTTCAAATGGTTGGAAAAAAGCGCGCCAGCCGCTGCGCGTAGGCGGAAAGGACTTCGCTAGAGATTCGACGCTGATCGCGGCTTCGGACACCACGAACTTTATAGCCTGTCTACTGCCCGAAGACAATCAGGCGCCTTTTCGCGAACGCGTCGTCGGCGGCGCTTCTTCCCCTCATCAGGTACATGGCGAACGTCCGCAATCCCCGGTAGAATGCTTACGAGAGGTTTCCTCCCGCGCGCAATCGAATTGAGCGGCGGGTTCCCTTGGGGGAGTCGTGCCGATAGTTTCATTTGCGGGCCGAGCCGCCACGCCGGCCCACGTTCTTGTCCGCGTTCTCGATCGCGAATCGGTCTTGCTGAACCTCGAGACCGAACAGTACTTCGGATTGGACGAGACTGGCACGCGCATGTGGCAGTTGTTGACGGCTTCGCCCAGCATTGACGCGGCTTACCAGGAGCTTCTCGCGGAATTCGATGTCGAACCGGAATTGCTTCGCTCCAACCTGATGGAACTCCTGAGCCGGCTCGTGGATAGCGGGCTGCTCCAAGTTCTCCCTGCTGATGTGGGAACGGCTCAGGCGATTTAGCGCGCTGGAGCGCCCGGCGCAGGAACTTTTTCTGCGCGCCCTGCTGTTACTTCCGTTGGTGACATTGAGTTTGCGATGGCGGGGCTTCCGTGCTACACAGGCAGCACTTCAGCGATTGCTCCGCAATGCTGGCCAGGAGTCCGCCACCGGTCCGGCAGACAAGAACGCTTCGATAACCGCACACATGGTCAATGCCGCGGATCGCCACGGGCTGGTCCATCCTTCCTGCCTGGCAAAATCTCTTACTCTTTGGTGGCTGCTCGGAGGGCAGGGGATTTCCTCACAGCTGCGCATCGGCATCCGAAAAGAAAATGAAAAGTTTGAAGCGCATGCCTGGGTGGAACGTGACGGAATTGCGCTCAACGAACTGGACGAGCCCCACCATCACTATGCCGCGTTTGACGCAGCGTTCTCCTTGCCGCCAGAAGAGCGATGATCGAGTTTCGCGGATTGGTGGGTGAATCTGCCTGCCCTGCTTAAATGCTGGTACGGTGAGAGGTGAGCCTCTTGGTGCGCTCGGCCGGGGCGGGCAGCTCAACGCCGAGTGAAATCTCACTCTTGTTGCGTAGAACGCCCAGCTTCACGGTGCGGTCCTTATCGTCGCGCTTCGCGGACAATTTTTCGCGAAGCTCGCCGATGGTGCGGATACGCTCCCCGTTCAGCGAGGTGATGACATCGCCCGCTTTCACGCCGGCCTTTTCCGCGGGCGAACCGGAATTGACGTCGCGAACGAGAATTCCCTCGCCATCGGGCGCGCCGAAAAATGTGCCAAGTTGCCCGCTGAGATCTTCAGCGTCAATGCCCAGCCGTGGCTGCCCCCCGCCGAAGAGCATGTTGCCGTTCCACTCCATCGAAGGAATGTCGGGAATTTCCGGCATGCGGAAAGCGAAAGTTCCGGGCGTCGGCGTCATCATTTTCATGGTGTGCCGGCGCTCCTGGGACTTACCGAGAGTCGCGCTGATGGTCTGCGTGCGCCCGTCGCGCCATACCGTGAGCTGGATGCTGCGCCCCGAGGGGATCTCATGGATCATGCGGCGAAACTGTGCCGCGCCTTCGACGCGCTGCCCGTTGATTTCCATCACCACGTCATTTTCCTTGAGGCCGGCCTTTGCCGCGGGACTGTCTGGAACGATCTTTCCCAACACCACGCCGCGCTCAGCCGAGAGTCTCAGCTCCTTGGCCTTGTCCGAAGTGACTTCGTGGGTTTCGACACCCAGCCAACTCGAACCGTCGTCCTCGATGACGATATTCATGCCATCTGTTTCGATCTTAGGCTGGACTTCGATCTGCCCGGGATCCTGCTCAATAACAACAGCCTGCGTGGAATCCACCGGCTCGTCCGCGTCGTCGAATTCCACTCTTTGATCTGCCCGGCTCTGAAGCTCCGCCTGCAGTTTTGCCTGCAGTTCGTCAATCTTCTGCTGCAAGCGCGCAATCTTTGAATCATCGGGCCGTTGAGTCCTTGCGGAACTAGCTGGTAGAGCAACCAGCGCCAGTCCAAGGGCCACTGCTGCTCCGCTGGTAAGCAAATCTCGTTTGTTCATGTCGTCCCATCCTCCTTGGCGGTTAGACGTACCAAACAGAAAAGCGTCAGACGGTCGATCGAAGAACGACTAGCCGGATTCCGCCGTTCACGGTGCGCAAATGAATCGGCGCCCCACCACGGCCCAATTTGCCATGTATTTCGCGCGGCCGCTGGGTACTCTCCATCGTCATGGGCAGTTCGGAATAAAAATTTCCGTTCAGGCAGCGAGCTTGGATATCCGCCTGCATATCGGACGGCACGGCAAGGACGAGAGAGCCGTTGGTAGTCTCCGCGGTGGCGCCGATCTTGTCGGGAAGATGCGCCAATTCCAGGTGCACATTGCCGTTGGTGGTGTGCGCGTGAACGGTTCCGCCGGCCTCAAATACCTCGATGTTGCCATTCACGGTGTGCAGGTCTTCCACGTTTTCGACGCCCGCAATGCGCAGCGTTCCATTCACCGTGCCGATGTGCTCGACACGCGCGCCATGCGGAACGTGAATGGTGTAATCGACCGCCACCTCCACACCTTCATTTTGCGGATAGCGCGTAGCGATGGAGACCGCGTCCGGCTTGGCGTCAACTTCGATGGAAACACGCTCCAGATCGGACTCCCTCCGTTTCGCGGTCTTTACCGCGCGAACCTCAATCTCATTGCGATCCCATCCTTGGACATCCACAGTTCCGTTGACGTTTTGCAATTCCAGGGAACCCCCGGGTTGCAAAGGATAGGATTGATTGAACTCCTTACTGATCGCAAAGCTGGGAACGGCCCAAACGACGGAGAGAAGCAATACAGCTAGAGCAGTCGCGCGGAGAGCTGGTCGAAGCATAACGTCTACCCCCTTCGAGTACGTGCTACCACCGAAAAACGAGGACCCAACAAAATTCGCATGCGCCGGAGCGGCTGCCGCTCAGCGCAGCTGAAAATTGAACGTCACGGTCGAAATCACTTCGACCGGCTGGCCGTTCATCGAAGCCGGTTTTGCCCGCCACAACTTCACGGCCGCAATGGCGGCGTCCGCAAGAGCCGGTTCTCCTTCAAGGAGCTTCTGCACCTCGACGCTGCCGTCCTTCTTCACCCGCACCTGCAGCTTCACGAATCCTTGCAAGCCGGCTCGCTGTGCGAGTGCCGGATACGTTGGCGTGGGAGAATTGACGAGTCGTTTCTTGAAATCGACAAAATCCTCCGTCATGCCTCCCCGGAATTTGATTTCCAGACTGTTGAGCCAGCTCTCGAGCCAGTCCGTTTTGTTGGGATCAAGCGAAGTGGTCGCTTCAGACGGGGCTGGTGTTGCGCGTGTTGCTTCATGCGGAAAAGACGCCGGGGGGAACCCATTTTCCATCAACCTCTTGTTGAGGCGGTCCACCTGCTCGCTCACCAGCAGTTGGTGGAGGGCAACATCCGAATCCAGGTATTTAAGGCGAATTTTTCCAGCAGTGGTTCTTAACTTAAGGGGAGCACCGCCTCCATTCAACACACCCATGGCGTGTACTTGGCCGGAACCATTAGCAGACACTTGTACCGTCAAGTGCAGTGCCGGATCGGCTTCGATGTGGCCCTCCCCTCCATTCATCACCATGGCGTCAATGTTCGCCGCAAGATTCCGCGGCAGAAACAGGATAATGTCGCCATTGCCGGAGGAGAGCTGTGACGCGCCTGCGAGGTGCACGTTTCCGCCTACGGCTGGTGAATCTGGATTGATCCATGCCGTAATCGTCCCCCCGGAAGTGGCCGCTTGCAGCGCGCCGGCAACCCGAGTCAGGCAAATGCTGCCGCTGCTCGATTCCAATTCCATCGGGCCGGAAACGTACATGACGCGAATCCCGCCGCCGCCGGTCTGGGCATGCACCGAGCCACGCACTTCTCCGAAATCAATCTGGCCGCCGCCCGTTCGTACGCTGACGAAACTTCCCGCCTGTGCGACGGTGATGTTGCCGCCGGCGGTGTCCAGTTCCGCGCGTCCCCCGATTTGACCGGCACGGATATGCCCGCCACCTGTGCGCAGCGAGGCACCTCCCGCAATGTTGCCTACGTTGATGTGTCCGCCTCCGGTTACGGCCATGAGGTCGCCCGCCACATCGAGAACCTTGATGTGCCCGCCTTCCGTCTCCAGTTTCGCAACGGAACGACCCCAGGTAACGCCGTGCAGTTCCGAAGCACCGATGCGTCCCGTCTTAATGTTTCCGCCCAAGGTGTGCAGGGAGGCAGTACCACCGATGTCACCTGTCGTGATGTCGCCGGCCTCGGTGTTCACTTCCACGGTGTAGCCGCGCGGCACAGCCACCTCAAACTGCACCCAGAACTGCGCATCCGCGGAGCGCGCCGCTTGCGGCGGAAGCTTCCCGGTAATCTCCACTCCAGAGGTGAGCGACTTCGCCTTGAGGGAATAAGAATCGAGCAGTTGCTGAGCGGCTGTGCCGCGGGCATCGGTTTCGATGTGCACTATGTAACGCACCGTCGGTGCGGCGCCAGCTTCAAGCTGAACAATGTTGACCGAGCCCAGATCTGTCGTCAGCCGCAGGGTCAGACCATCTCTGGTGCTCAATACGCCGTTGCGAACAGCGGAGGCATGCTGCGAACCTGGCTCAGAGGGTTGCGTGTGCTCGAGGGCCGCCGGTTCTTTGGTATTACCGGCAAAGGCCGGCTGCGCGAGCGGGGTCAAGGAAATAAGGAGCGCCGACATGCGGAAACACGACACAGGACGTGCCATGGAAAAAGACTTTTGATAAAAACGCACGTTCATCGTCGAACTTGATTTCCGACCGTCTGACCGGTCACTGCACTTCGCGCGGGCCAATTTGCCGCAAGGCGGCGGCGCTGCGCACCCGCACGTACGGGCTCGGATCACGGCGCTGCAACTGTTGCAGCACCCTAACCACGCGTGCCAAGGACGGGTCCGTTTCCTGACTGCCGGGCTTGACCAATTGTTTGGAATCATCCGGCTCGGGCGCGGTCTCTGCCGCTTCGCCGTGCTGCACAGATCCAACAAGCACGTTCACCGCTTCCACGCGCACGCCAGGATTGGCGTCGTGCTCCAGCGCATCGAGCAGCGCCTGCCGGACGTCATCGCGCGACGCCGCATCCCGGAGCGACTCCAGAGCCTTCATGCGCACCGCGGGATTTTGATCCTTGCGGGAAGCGGTGATCAGCGCCTGGCGCACTTGCTGATCTCGCGAAGCCGCCTTCAGCGCTTCGAGGCAATCAAGGCGGACGCCGGCGTCGAAGCGCTCGCCATTTTCCACCACGTAGGTCAAGACGCTGCGCATATCGCCATCATCGGCGGGGCCCGTAAGAATCATGGGCTGCTCGGCACTGAGATGGACCTGTACATTGGGAGCCCCGGCATCGGAGGAAGGGGAAAAATTGACGCCGGCAATCGCCATATTATCCAGTTGATCTCTCGTGAAAGGCGGCTTGGCTGTGACGTTCATAGCTTGACCACTGGCATCGCCGCGATTGCCATTCTGCACCCATGGAACAACCTGAGTTCCCACTACGATTCCAAAGAGCACCAGCAAGGCGCCGCTCCAGGCGGGGCGCAACGCCATCCAGCGCCGCAACCAGCCAAAGGGACGCCAGTGTTCCTGGATCGGAGGCGCGGAAAGATCGTCGAGGGCTTCGGCAAGCTCGCTGCGGCATTGTGAGAGCAGAATACCTGAAGCATCAAGCTCGTCGGCGGGCCGCATGGCTGCAACCATGGCTTCCTGAAGATGGTTCTCTTCGGCCAGCTGGGCGGCGCATGCTGCGCAAATCGCGACGTGCGCTTCAATCTGTTTGCGTTCCTTGTCGCTGACTTCATCGCAGGCGTAGAAAACCAGAAGCGGGGCAACGTCTTCGCAGCGAATACTCTTTTCAAAGACGTTCATCGCAATCCTCCCAATTCATGGCGGAGTTTGCGCGTGGCGCGGAATAGCGAATTCTTCACGGTTTCTTCGGTGGTGCCGAGGGCGTCCCCAATGGCCCGGAGCTTCAGTCCCTGATAATGCTTCATCTCAAAAACAATGCGTTCGCGTGGCGACAAGCGCTCCATCGCCGTAGCGATGCGCGCCTTGATTTCTTTACCAATGAAGGTGCGCTCAGGGTCCAGCGTGGGCCGGTGTTCGCGTTGCCGCTCGAAGAAATCGGTGATGCCTTCTTCATGATGGGCGGAGTTTGATTCCGGAGATTGATCTTCCGGGCGCGCTTGGCGGCGGCGCAAGTGGTCCAAGCAAACGTTGGTGACGATGCGGTAGAGCCAGGTGTAAAAGCTGCACTCGAAGCGGAAACGGTGGAGGTTACGGTAGACCTTGAGGAAGGCTTCCTGATACACGTCCCGGGCATCCTCGGGCCGTTTCATCAGATTGAGCGCCAGACGCAGAACGTCGCGGTCATGGCGACGCACCAGCTCCTCGAAAGCCGCGCGGCTGCCCGCTTGTGCTTCCGCGACCAGGGCCCGCTCATCGAGGTGGGACAAAGGGATCACCGAGGCCAGGGCGGCGTCCGTGCTACCCGAGCGACCGTTGTTATCGGCCAAAGCCAGAGCCCATCTGGGGAGCGGCATATTTCGCTTTCTCTTCGCGTGGATCGGTGTTGCTGCTTGTAATGCAACACCTTAGCGCCAATGCTAGCAAATTGGCTGACGCTGCGCACCACGCGACCACCCAGTTTGGACGCACTGCTACGCCCTTGGGTGAGCACCGCTGCCCATTATAACAACGGCTAACCTGTGGATTTTGTTTCAGGAATACACCTGTCGCCAGGCTCCTTAGACCGCTTTGAAGCCTTAATTGACCGTTGAGATGCCTGAAGCCGGAGCCTCGCGAGAGTTCGTTGAACTGCCCATACGCCAGGCGACAAAGGGCCAGGCGAAGAGCAGAACCAGCGCCAGCAGAACAGCATAGCCATTCTCGCGATAAAACGAGTCCGGTTGAGAAAGCAGTTCGGCGGCGCCACCGAGCAGGGAAGTTCCAGCCACGAGCAGGAAGCAGCCGAGAATGTTGAAGCGCATCACATAGCGCACACCCAAGGCGACGACGCTGAGAAGTATAAGTTGTGTGAGGAATTGTTTGGCAAGATCCGCTGGGCTTCCCCAGTTTCCGGGGATAATAGAAAGCGCGCCGAAAAGGAGAAGCAGAATCCGAACTCCCGGATGACGAACATACGCTGCCACGAAGGCAGCGACGGCGGCGACTATTCCTGTAAGGCGCAGACTATATTGCAGAGCGCCCCCGGTGAACGAAACAGCCGGAAGAATGGCGTCGAACGCCTGGCCAAAGGAAGCGGGCAGGGCGCGGTGCACCGTCGGCCAGAACGGAGATGCCACGGCGAGAAGGCGTTGTACGCCAAGCAAAGCAGCAGATCCGCCAAGGCCGAGGCAAAACGCGTCCCGATAGTAGTTCGCCGGCATGCCAAGCCACCCAGGCACGTGCTCTTCGCCGAAAGCCCGCGCGGCGTAGAACCACGCCATTCCGAACGAGAGCGCGATCGCACCGAAGACGAAGGGCGCTCCCAACAGGACTGCAATGGTGATCTCGGCGTAAGTGAACTTCAAAGGATTCGCGGTGTCGTAGGAGTCCAGAAGCTCAACGATTTTGTTTCCAAACGCGAAAACCAAAAGAAACCCGCAAAGTCCCCAGAGCGCCCACAATCCCATGCGTTTCCAAGGAATTGCGCGGGCGGCTTCCGACTTCAAGTTCATGAGAAGTACAATCAGCCCAGCGATGCCGAGCCCGACAAAAAAGAGCCCGGGAATCGCATAATTGACGACAGTGCGAAGGGGGGTAAGCTCCGTTTGCTTGCGCACCCACTCGTCGGGAATTTTGATGTACGTGCGGTAATTCGACAACTCGTCACCCAGAACCTCAACATCGATGCGGGCATAAGCGTGGTCAGCCGAGTTGGCGGCTGAGGCTGAACCCGCGTCAAGGGGCGAATTCTGTTGCCAGGTCAGTGAGTGATCGACCCTATGAGGCTTCTTATCGGAACTGGATTCGACAAGCGCCCAGGCTTTCAGATCGATCTTCTTTTCTTCGGCGAGGAATTTCTCCGCGCGCGCCTTGGCTTCCTCTTTGCTCAGCGAGGCGCCTGGCGTTTCTTCTGCCAGCGTATGGTGGATGGAGTGCAGCGCGCCATCAGGCCGCAGAATCACCGCATACTCTTCCGGCTGGCCGTCACGAAAATAGCGCACGCGCCAGAGCGCTCCCGGAACCTGATTCGCGTAAATTTCATTGATTCTCGGGATGCCCACGCGCTGGCGTAAATATTCGTTTGTAACGGGATTGGCGATATCCGCGAGCACCGTGGCACAGTGATATGAATTTGGATCCACCTGGCGTTGCCGCAGGATCTCGTCCCCCAGCGCGCGAGCCGAACGCGCATCCACGGATAGCTTCAAATACTCGCCTATCTCCTGCGGCTTCGAGCTCCATAGCAACGCGCCGCCAACCACCGCGCAAGCAGCCAGGAATGCAATCGTCGCGGGAGCAAGCGCTTCATACCGAGTCGGCCTGACTTCAGCCGTTGCAACGGCTGGCTCCTCCTTGAAATCGATTTCCGGCGCGGGCTCCGCGCGATTCAGCAATTCTTCGCCATGCTCGAATCCTCCGCGCATCACGTACGAAATACACGCAAACGCCAGCGGAGCGAGTGCCGCCGCGGCTACGACGCCTCCTGAGACCTTGAAATACAAATTGTTCGAACGCATCAGCAGCAATCCGACCAGCGAAGCGTCCACGGTGTAATGCCAGATCAATGTCGCCAGAATTCCCCAGCGCAGCATCACCATGCCCGCGACGATTCCTACGAGACCGATTTCAATGCCCCGGATGTACGCAGGTTCCTGCGGATAGTTGCTGTGCAGAAAGCCCCAGAGAAATGCCGGAACAATCACAGCGATCCAGCGCGAACCGGTAATCCTTTTGAAAAAGGGAATCGCAAAAAGTCGGAAGGTAAACTCTTCGTTCGTCGATGCCAGCAGCCCGATGGCCGCGCCGGAGATCCACGGAAACGCGGTGTTCACCGAATCATCAAAATTCAGCTCCTGCGGCGCCCAAGCGCCATACTTGCTTGCTATCACGTAGAACGCCACGACGTACCCGATGTGCGCTGCCGCCATGGATACTCCCACCACCGCAGCCGAAAAAAATTCTTTCGATTGTAGCCCGCGCAGCGTAAACGCCCGCGACAGCCGCATTCGCTCTGGCTGCGAAGCGCGATACAGCGGCTCCGCAGAAGGCAGCACCAGCGTAACCGGCAGTGCGGTAAGCACTGCGACTAACAAACCCAATGTGAGCTTTATCGCGATGAAGTTTGCGTACGGCTGATTGGTGTCGTATGTCGATGCCCAATGCGGCCAGTCATTTAGCCCCTGCAGGAAGAGCAGCGCCGAAACAATCAACCCTACTAAAATCGCGCCCCGCCACGACGTCTGCCCCTGCTTTGTGAATCGAATCGCCACCCACACCGCAATCCCCAGCAGCACAAAGTAGAGCACGAAAAAAACGCTTGCCAGTGTGTTGTTCCCGGACCGCAGCCTCGAGAAGCTCCGCTGCCACGCTTCCGGCACTTTCAGGAATTCTTCGCTGCCGTCAACACGGTCGCCCTGCAAGTTCGCCTGAAGCCGATAGGGCGCGTCTTTTGCGCGAAATCCGTGTTTCTCCCACGTGAACTCCCAATCCAGGCGGTTCGGCTTTTTCTTCGAATTGGCTTCTTCGGGAAGAACGTCCCACGCTTTCAGATCCATTCCGAGTTTCGAGGTCAG
>Ga0137415_10007579_pt1 | contig 10753 bp, 7 predicted proteins | sample CZODoug3_1_1_16f_FD_183082 | JGI IMG/M metagenome (GOLD analysis project Ga0137415, IMG submission 183082) | Vadose zone soil fungal communities from Angelo Coast Range Reserve, California, USA - CZODoug3_1_1_16fungal (Hybrid Assembly) | ecosystem: Environmental > Terrestrial > Soil > Vadose...
CGGAGTTCTGCACGTTGGGCTGCGGGTTGAAGGCGGTGTCCGGCAAGGGCATCGCGCGGCACTGGTTCTTCGTCAGTACCGACCGGATCGGCCGCGACTTTGCGCTGGTGGACGCCACCGGAACCGCGCTCACCCGCGATCGATTGATCGACACATTGGGCGAGCGGGGCAGGGTGCACGACCGGGCTCGGGATTACCGACGGGCGGTCGACGAGAGGCTGTTCGGGCTCGGCGAGCAGCGCTACGGCGCCCTGGTCGATCTGCTCATCCAGCTGCGCCAGCCCCAGTTGTCCAAGCGGCCCAGCGAACAGGCGCTGTCCGACGCGTTGACTCAGGCGCTGCCACCCCTGGACCAGGCCGTCATCGCGGACGTGGCGGAGGCGTTCCGCAGCCTGGAGGATGACCGGGACACCCTGACCGCGATGATCGAGGCCAGGGACGCGGCGACCTCCTTCCTCACCCAGTACCGCCGGTACGCCCGGATCTTCGCCCGCCGGCGTGCCGACCGCCCGCGCCGCGCGCAGGGCACCTACGAGCGGGTTCGCACCGAACTCGGCTCCGCCGAGGCCGATCTGACCACCGCCACCCAGCGGCTTGAGGCAGCGCGAGCCTGGCGCGTCGAGCTGGATGCCGAACGCAGCCGGCTGGCCGCCCGGGACGAGGTGCTGCGCGGCGGCCCGGAGATGCGCAGCGCCCGCGAGCTCGAGCTGGCCGCCACGGAGTCGAAACGGCTTGGTACGGACGCCACCCGAGCAGCCGGCGAGCGAGAGCGGGCGGCGGCCGACGTGGCGCGGCAGGGACGCCGGCACGGCGAGGCAACGCGAGAGCTGGCAGCCGCGACGGCGGAAGTGGACGGCGCACGGCAGGTGCTCACGGAGTTGGCCGGATCGGCCCGGGTCGGGGCGGAGCACGCTTCCCGGATCGACCAGCTCATCGACCAGGACCCGGACCTGGCCGAGCTGCGCCGGGACGCCGGGGGCCTGGCCGACCGGCAGCAGCGCGCGATCGGCCACCTGCGGCGGCTGCTCGCGGATGCGGACACCACCGCCCGGACGCTGGCCGAAGCCCGCCGGGTGACCGCGAGCCTGGACGCGGAAGCCGACGATCTCACCACCCGTCGGGCGGACGCCGACACGGCGGTCCGGGTGAACGGCACCGGGCTGGTCGCGGCGGTACGAGGTCACCTTGAGCGGGCCACCGAGCTGCGCCTACCCGACCCGGCCGCCACGCTTGCCGAGCTCGAGCTGTGGGCGGAGACGCTGGACGGCCCGAACCCGGCCGGCAGCGCCGCGAACGCGGAAGGCCAGGCCGCCTCCACAGCGCTGACCAGGGCGGACGCCGAACTGGCCGGGCGCGAGCGGTCCAGCCAGGCTCACCGGGACGAGCTGGCCACCGAGATCGAGCGACTGGATCGAGGCGAGCACACCACGCCGCCCGCGCCGTACACACGGGACGCCGCGAGCCGTACCGATCGCCTCGGCGCCCCGCTGTGGCAGCTGGTCGACTTCGCCGATCACGTGAGCGAGTCGGACCGGGCCGGTATCGAGGCGGCGCTGGAGGCATCCGGTGTGCTGGACGCCTGGGTGACCCCGGCCGGTGAGCTGCTCGGGGCGGAGCTGGACGACGTAGTGCTGCGGCCCGGTCAGCCGGCCCTACACAACCTCACCAGCGTGCTGCGGCCGGCGGTGGATCGGGACGACGTACGCGCGGCCGCGGTGTCCGACGAGACGCTCACCGACCTGCTGGCCAGCATCGGGCTCGGCTCTCAAGATCATGGTGCCTGGGTAGGTACAGATGGCCGGTTCCGCCTCGGGCCGCTGGACGGTGCCTGGCACAAACCGGCCGCCGGCTACATCGGGCGGGGTGCTCGTGAGGCGGCCCGGCGGGCGCGGCTGGCCGAGCTGCGCGCGGAGCTCGCCGAGCTCGACGCGGCGCTCGCCGAGCTGACGGAGGCACGGCGGCTGCTCGCCGATCGGGCGGCCACGCTCACCGACGAGCTGGCCACTTTGCCCGGCGACGCCGCACTCCGGCAGGCACACGCCCAGGTCAACACGCTGGTCGAGGAGGCCAGCCGGCTCGCGGCCAAGCGGGAGCGAGCCGACACGGCCGTGGTCGCCGCCACCGCCGCCGAGGAAGGTGCCCGCGCCGCGCTCGCCGAGGGCGCCCGGGACGCCGACCTGCCGGCCGAGCCGGCCGCGCTGTCCGAGGTGGCTGATGCACTGGCCGACTACCGGGTCGCGCTGGCCGGGCTGTGGCCGGCGATCACCGCCCGGCGCTCCGCATCGGCGCATGCGCTCGACGCCGCCGAGGACCTGGCGCGGGCCGAGACGGCGCTCACCGATCGCGCCGAGCGAGCGGAACGGTCGGCCCACGAGGCGACGGCCGCCGAGGCGCGGTTTCGGACGCTGCGAGACACCGTCGGCGCGGCCGTCGCCGAGCTGCAGAAACAGCTCGCCGAGGTCGCCACGCTGCTGGAAACGAACGAGTCCGCCCATACCGCCGCCGGGCGGGCGTCCGACGAAGCCATCGACGCGCGCGGCCGTGCCAAGGGCCGCCTTGAACAGCTCGCCGAGCGGCTCGACATCGCCACCGCCGAGCGCGCCGAGGCCACCGAGGAGTTCCGCCGGTTCGCCGGTACCGGGCTGCTCGCCGTTGCGCTGCCCGAGCTGGAGATGCCCGACCCGGTGATGGCATGGGCGCCGGATCCGACGGTACGCCTGGCCAGGCGGGTGAACGACGAGCTCGCCGAGGTCAGTGACGACGACGGCGTGTGGGAACGCGCGCAGCACCGGTTGAACAGCGAGCTCAAGACGCTGCACGACACACTGTCCCGGCACGGCAACCGGGCCGAGGCCGACCTGCGCGACGAGGGCGTAGTGGTCGAGGTCGAGTTCCAGGGTCGGCGTACCTCCGTCCCAGGTCTCGCCGAGGCGCTGGTCACCGAGGTCGCTGACCGGGAGCGGCTGCTCTCCGAGCGGGAGCGGGAGATCCTGGAGAACCACCTGGTCAACGAGGTGGCCAGCACACTTCAGGAGCTGATCTCCTCGGCCGAAGCGCGGGTGGCCGCGATGAACGCCGAGCTGGAGGTACGGCCGACCAGCACCGGAATGCAGCTGCGGTTGCTCTGGCGGCCGAAGGAGGACGGCCCGGCTGGCCTGGCGGCGGCTCGGGAGCGGCTGCTGCGCCAGACCGCCGACGCCTGGGCCGAGGAGGATCGCGCGGCGGTCGGCGAGTTCCTGCAGAGTGAGATCGCCGGCGTGCGGGCCAAGGACCCGGCCGGCACCTGGCTGGAACACCTCACCGAGGCGCTGGATTATCGCGGCTGGAACAGGTTCGTGATCCAGCGGCGGCAGAACGGCCAATGGCGCCCGGCGGCCGGCCCCGCCTCGGGCGGGGAGCGGGTGCTTGCGGCCAGCGTGCCGCTGTTCGCCGCGGCGTCCTCGCACTACGCCTCGGCCGGCAATCCACACGCGCCCCGGCTGGTCACCCTGGACGAGGCGTTCGCCGGCGTGGATGACAACGCGCGGGCCAAGTACCTCGGCCTGCTCGCCGCGTTCGACCTGGATGTGGTGATGACCAGCGAGCGGGAGTGGGGCTGCTACCCGGAGGTGCCCGGGCTGGCCATCTCGCAGCTGTCCCGCACCGACGGGGTGCCGGCCGTGCTGGTGACCAACTGGGAGTGGGACGGCGCGCAGCGCGTCCGGGTGGATCGCCCGGTCCGGGCGCTGCGCACCAGCATCAACGGAGAAGCTGAGGTGGCGTCAACGCCGACGCCCCAGCCGACCGCGCCAGCGCCCCAGGGCGGGTTGTGGGGGTGACGGATCGGGCACGGCTCGAGCGGCTGCTGGGTGGGGAAGACCTGTCCTGGCTGGTGGCTCGGGTACGCCGGCGGATGGCCCGGGGCGAGCCGGTGGACGCCCCGGTCACGCTGACCGGCGCCACCTCGGCGCAGCGGTCCGCCGTGGCGCTGCTGCTCGGCCGCCGCCCACGACCGGGCGGCACGCTCACCGTGTCACTCGCCGCGGTGGACGAGGTGGTCCGCCGTTCCGGTGCTTGCACGGACGGACTGGCCGCCGCCGTCACCGCGCTGACCGGCGAGGTGACCGACCGGGCCGAGGCGGCCGCCGAGCTGGACCGCCGATGGCAGGCCGCCTTCGCGCCGCTCCACGAGGTGATCGAGCTTCATCCTGAGCTCACCGAATGGCTGCACCGGGTACGAGCCAGTGGCTTGGTCCGTCGACTGGCCGGCACCCCGGAGTCGGCGAGCCCGCTGCTAGCCAGCCTGGCCTCCGTATTAGCCCAGCTACCAGCACACGGCGAGCCACTTGGCCGATTCGCCGCCCGACATGCCGGCGAGGCACACGCGCTGGACCAGGACCGCCCGCTCACCACGCTGGCCCTCGGCGCTGCCCGAGCACTGTCCCGCCTGCCGGAAGGACACGGCACCGAGTGGCGGCGCGAGGTGTGGGCGTCGGTCGGCGTGCTCTGTGACGAGGTGTCCAGCACGGTGCTCACCCTCGGCCTCCCGGGCGACACGCGAACCGCCACCGGCCGCGCGCTGGCGGCGTTGCACGAGGCCGGGCAGCCCGCCGTACTCACCCTGCGCCAGCTGGTCCGCGAGCCGCCACAGCTGGCCTCCCATGAGGTGTTCATCTGCGAGAACCCGGTTGTCGTATCCGCCGCCGCTGACCAACTGCCCGACGGCCGCGCCCCGCTGATCTGCACGCATGGCCAGCCCGGCGCAGCCGTAATGCACCTGCTCCGAGCACTGGCCTCGGCCGGCGCACAACTGCGCTACCACGGCGATTTCGACTGGGGAGGGCTGCGGATCGGAAACGTGATATTCGGTCGGATCCCCGCTGCGCCGTGGCGCTTCCACGCCGCCGACTACCGTGCCGTCGCAAAGCCTGGCCAGAGCCGGCGCCTCACCGGCACCCCTGCGACCGCCCACTGGGACCCCTGTCTCGCGGACACAATGCGATGTACCGGTCTAGCGGTCGAAGAGGAACATACGGTCGACGATCTGCTCTCTGACCTGGCCAGATGACCCCATTCGCAGCAGGCCAGCCCACGGGCGCAGGATGTGCTTTCACAGACCCAACTGGTTGCGCATCGCGTCCGCGTCGCGCAGCGCCCAGTGCTCGACGATCCGGCCGTTGCGGACGCGGACCATGTCCATGCCGAAGATCTCGTAGCGTCGGCCGGAGGCCGTATGGGTGCCCCGGCTGGTGTACCGGTTGACGGAGGTGTCACCGGAGACGACATTCTGCTCGATCGTCACCGAGACGTCGTGGAATGCGCTGCCCGCGCTCACCCTCTCCCACTTCTCTCGCCAGGCGTTGCGTCCGCGATGGTCACCTTCCGTGCCTCCCCGGTGGTCGACGACCTCCGGGTCGACAAGTGTCAGGGCGTCTTCGAGCCGGCCTTCCAGGACCTGCGCGTAGCTCTCGACGATGCGTCGGTGGATCTCGCCCGGTCCTGCGTGCCCGGTGTCTTCGGTTCCCTGCGGCATCCGGCATCTCCTCTGCTGGGTACACATGAGCCGGCAAGTGGGGATCTCCCCGGTTGTCGTGTTCGACTACCGTAACCGGGGATGTCCCCGATTAACAAGGAGGGTCATGCCCTCGCAGAGCACCCGACCTGCGCCGCGTTCGGAACCCCAACGTCGTCGTCGCGCGGACGCTCAGCGCAACTACGACCTACTCCTGGCCGCGGCCAGGGACGTCTTCCACAGCCACGGCGCCGACGCCCCACTTGACGACATCGCCCGCCGGGCCGGCGTCGGCAACGCCACGATGTATCGGCACTTCCCGACGCGTCGCGAGCTGATCATCGCCGTCTACTCGGAGGAAGTGGCCGCGCTCTGCGCCCGAAGTCAGTCCCCGCTTGCCGAAGATCCCCCCGGCGACGCCCTCTTCGGCTGGCTTCAGGACTTCATCGCACACGTGGCAGCCAAACGGGAACTAGCATTGTCGATCACCGAGGACCGCACCGGTCAGCGCTCGGCGCTGTTCGACCGCTGGCACCACTCGATGCACACAGCCGCGTCCGCACTGCTAACCCGGGCGCAAAGCGCCGGTGCTGTCCGCTCCGACCTCGACGCATCGGAACTACTCGCCCTCGCCAACGGGATCGCCCTGACCGCCACCGGCGCCACTCAAGCAGAGCGACTCGTCCTCCTTGTCAGACAAGGCACGGACACTCCATCAACACCGGACGACAGCCACTGAACCCCGGCGCTCACACAGCCCGCCCCGCGCTCTCACAGCCACTGAACCCCGGCGCTCACACAGCCCGCCGCGCGTTCACACAGCCTCCCGGGCGGCTGTGTCGAAGCCGCGCGAGCTGTGTCGAAGGCGTAGGGCCGGGTGGCGCCGCGCCCGGGCCTGGTAGGCGGTCTCTGTTCGCCGGCGACGACTGGCGCTAGCCTGGGCGGTTCCGCACGATGGACGGGAGGGTGGGCGATGGCCGCCACCGAACCAGGCCAGGTGATCGAGCAGTTCACGAAGCATTTCAACTCGGGTGATGTCGAGGGCCTCGCCGCGCTGTACGAGGACGGAGCCGCCTTCATCCCGCAGCCGGGCACGGTGCTCTCGGACGCCGCCGGATTGCGGGCGGGGCTCCAGGGCTTCCTGGACACGAAGGGAACGATAACCATCGTGTCCACGTCGGCGGTGGTCAAGGGCGACCTCGCCCTGACGCACACCCACTGGCGGCTGGACATCCCCGGTGGCGAGCCGATGGAGCACACGTCGGCCGAGGTGGCCCGCCGCCAGCCGGACGGGACGTGGAAGTACGCGATCGACAATCCCTACGGGGGAGATGTCCTCGGCTGACCCGGCTGATCGCCAGCATGTGACACCGGGCTGAGGTGCGCTCGGGCGTGCCGCGGAGAGCGGCCGCGGGCAGCGGAGTCGGGCTGGCATCCTGACGTCATGCTTCCGCATGAGGTGGAAAACGGGCGGACCTACCAGGTGCGCATCGCCAGCCGGGACAACCCCGCGCAATACCTCACCGGCGATCCCCGGGATGCGGCTGCCGATCTCAGCCTGCTCGACGTGCTCATCAATGCCGACACCGGACCGGTCTGCTTCGACCTGACGATCACCGAAATCGGCCGCACCCTCGCCGGCGAGCCCGCGGTCGTGGGAGTCCGCGTCAAAGAGACGTCCTGGACGCGTCTGCCGCTGCCGCCCGCTGCCGCCGAACGGCTCGGGTTGCCCCAGGACGTGGAGTACGTCGTCGAAGGGGTGTTGAGGGAGGCGGCCACCGGACGGGAGGTAAGTCGTCCGACCGGAGAAACGTTGATCATCCCGATCCGCTGGCTCCACGGAATCTCGGAGGCAACCTGACACCCCGAACGGTCCAAAGCCCGCGTTCGAGGCAGCGCGGGTCGTGGACGTCTTCTTTCGAGGGTCGGCCACCCGGTCGTCGCCCCTAGCTGGGCTCAGATACTGCGCTGGGACCTTGGCGCGTCGATCATGCCGCACCGTCGAGCGGCGGATTATCAACAACCGACGGTGTATGCCGCTGCCCAACAGGCTCCGATATGACTGATGTCAGCACTGACAGCAGGGCCGCCATCACGGCCGTTGAGAGAGCGGCTCTCCACGGGGCGTCGAGAACACCGACACTTCCCACGCTGAGCAGCGCCACAAATACCTGGATCGCAGTCTTCACTGCCCGTTCGCCAGCTTCCTTCCAGAACAGCGAGCCGAGATTGGTAAACATCGGATTGACCTCCGTCACGTCCTTGTGAGCCACCCTCCTAGTCCCGCGAATGGACGTAGGCGTTGAGACTCTCCATTGAGCCGACACCCGCACATCCCGGGGCAATCCCCCGTCTTTGGGAGGGGCAAGCTGCCAAACCTCGTGTACCTAGGAGAGGTCGCCGCCGACGCCGGTGATACCTGCTATCGCCCGGTGCGCCGGCGAAGCCGGCCAGCGCGCCGGCAGCCGGTGCCGCGCCTGCCCCGGGGCACTCCTGAGCTTGATCATTCCTAGCTAGGTCCTACAGCCAGGATCCACTCCTGCCTAGCAGCCCACGCCACATGTGGCGAGGCCCCAGCCCGTGCCCCCGCCTAGCGGCGACCGACGCCGACCCAGGAGAAGCCGGCTCGACGCACGACGTCGGGGTCAAGTAGGTTGCGGGTGTCCACCACGGTGCGGTTCGCGGCGAGGTGGGCGAGTGCCGGCCAGTCCAGCGCACGGAACTCTGGCCACTCGGTGAGCACGACGATCGCGTCGGCGTCCTTGGCGGCGGCCATCGCGTGGTCAGCCACGTTGATCCCGTCGGTCATGCCCGGCACTGCGCTCATGCAGCCGGGGTCATATGCGACCAGCTCGGCCCCCTCGGCCAGCAGCTCGGCGGCGACAGCCAGCGCCGGGGAGTCGCGAAGGTCGTCGGTGCCGGCCTTGAACGTCAGCCCGAGCAGCCCGATCCGTTTGTCGGCCAGGCTCCCTCCGCACGCGGCCCGTACCTTCTCCACCATCCGCCCGGCCTGGCGCTGGTTGCTCTCCAAGGACGCGTCTAGCAGCGGGAAGCCCAGCCCGGCGGCGCCGGAGATCTGCATCAGCGCGTGGGTGTCCTTGGGCAGGCACGACCCGCCCCAGCCCGGCCCCGGCTCGAGGAACGCCTGCCCGATCCGCCGGTCGTAGCCCATCCCCTCGGTGACCTCGTGCACGTCCGCACCCAGCCGCTCGCACAGCTCGGCCAGCGTGTTGACATACGACAGCTTCATGGCCAGGAAGCAGTTCGCCGCGTACTTGACCATCTCCGCGCTGGCCGCGTCAGTCAGCAGCGTCGGCGCGCCCAGCCTCGAGTACAGCGCGGCGACCCGCTCGGCGGCGTCCGGCTGGTCGCAGCCCACCACGATCCGGTCCGGGTGCAGGAAATCGTGCACCGCGGAGCCCTCCCGTAAGAACTCCGGGTTGCTCACCACCGCTATGTCGCGCCGGCCCAGCAGATGCATAGTCCGGGCGGCGGTGCCCACCGGCACCGTCGACTTGTTGACCACCACGCAGTCTCCGGGCAGCAGGCTACGCACCTCGTGCACCACCTCCTCGACCGCCGCGAGGTCGGCCGCGCCGCCCAACCCCATCGGGGTAGGCACGCACAAGAACACCACGTCGACCGGCTCGGCCCGCTCGTCGGGCGGGGCGATCGCGTCGCGCGCCCCGACCACGAACTTCAGCCGGCCGGCCGCCATGCCCTCGGCGACGAGCTCGGACAGCCCGGGCTCCAAGATGGCGACGTCACCCTGGCGCAGCCTGGCGATCTTCTCCGCGTCGATGTCGGCACACACCACGCGGTGGCCCATCGATGCCAGGCAGGCGCCGGTGGTCAGGCCCACGTAGCCAGTCCCAATAACAGCGATCCGCCGAACGAACATGTCGAATCCTCTCAGGTGAAGTGACAGCGGGCCGAAGAATTCAGACGGCAGTGGAGCCGTCGTAAGGCGTGCGCGCGACGGTTGCAGGGAGTTGGTGCTCTGCGGGGTGTGCCCGATCCGGGCCCGTGCCTTGGCCGGGGATCAACGGCATGCAACCGGTCATGACCGGTACTGATCAGTGATCGTTAGGCAGCCCGCCCAGGACGGCGGGCCCTTCTGTACCACTCGATGTCACCGAGGCGGTTCGGGGGCGTCGCGGAGATCCGGTACGGGCGTACGGCTGTGGCCCATGCCGTCGATGATCACCAGTTTCGCGTCGGGGATGGCCGCGGCGGTGGCCCGCCCGCCGCTGACGTCGCACACGATGTCGTCGCGCTTTCAGCATCGAACGTGGCGACGAGGGTGGGGTCGCCGAACGAGGAGATTCGTGCAATGCCGGTAATGGTGATGGTGAGCACGACGATTCCATACGCCTGATAGATGCCGTTATCGTCGCGGAGGTAGGCCACCGCGGCAGGCTGTCCATTAGCGTTGGTAGGAACCATCCGCCAGTCACCGGGAGATCCAAGAACATATCTGGTGAGATAAGGCAGGCAGGTTTCGCAGCCGGCAAACCACGTCTGTAGCGGTGTCGCCTCCAGAATGACGTCTTGACACAGCAACTGCTTTAGGGCGGCCGCGTCGGCGTTTTCGAAGGCCGCGATGTACTGGTTCAGCAGCGCACGAAGTTGCGGTTCGGCAGGCTCTGTGATCTCTTCCGCGACCGGGGCCACTTGTTCCAGCCGGGCCCGGGCCCGTTGGAGCGTGCTCTTCACCGCCGCCGTGGTGGTGTCAAGCATCTCAGCAACCTCGACCGCTGGGAACCTCAGCACCTCGCGCAGGATCAGCACCGCCCGCTGCCGGGCGGGCAGGTACTGGAAGCTGGCGACGAGCGCGAGCCGCAGTCCCTCCAGCGAGGCGACGATGACCGCTGGATCGGCCGACTCCGAATACACCTGGGCGTCGGGAATCGGCTGCAGCCACCTGACCTCGGATCCTGCCGCCTCCGGTGGCGCTTCCGGGTCTTGCTCGGGGCCGCCGAGCCCCGAAGGCAACATCCGCCGGCCGCGGTTCTCCAACTCGGTCAGGCACGCATTGGTGGCGATCCGGTATAGCCACGAACGCAGCGACGAGCGGCCCTCGAACCCAGCGTAGAACCGCCACGCCCGTAGATAGGTTTCCTGGACGAGATCCTCCGCGTCGTGCACCGAGCCGAGCATGCGGTAGCAGTACGCCAGCAGCTCGCGCCGGAACGACTCAGTGTCTCGGACGAAGTCCTCGGCGTCCGGAGCCGTGTCTCCCATGTGCGACCTCAGCCATCC
>Ga0137415_10007581_pt1 | contig 10753 bp, 9 predicted proteins | sample CZODoug3_1_1_16f_FD_183082 | JGI IMG/M metagenome (GOLD analysis project Ga0137415, IMG submission 183082) | Vadose zone soil fungal communities from Angelo Coast Range Reserve, California, USA - CZODoug3_1_1_16fungal (Hybrid Assembly) | ecosystem: Environmental > Terrestrial > Soil > Vadose...
TTGGTATTTGTCCTTTCCGCCCATGAAATAATCCACGCCCTCTGCCTGTGTGCCATCCCTGTACTTTTTCATGCCCTCGTCGTACTCGGTCTTGGTGATTTCTTCGGTTTTGTAAACCGCATCCAGGCGATCCGCCATCCGATCAAATGCGATGCACGACAGCGGCTCGTTAGGAACAAACGTCCTTTGCACAATAGCAGGCTGTTTCCTCTGTTGGGCCAGCACCGGGCCGGACATAAGTAAGATCGCTACGGAGATTAGAATCGCTCGCATGCTCCGCCTCCTTGAGCCTTGTTATGGAGTTGCTGCTTTGGTCCGCCCGTTGTTCAAACTGTCCCACAAGTGGGCAGGGTTGGCGGGGGCGGGTGGGCCGGAGGCAAGACGTTAACACGAATTCGGGTGCCCCACCATCAGTTGGCGTTTACGCCGACCGGGCCGGGGCAAGCGCCAGCGTACGGAGAGTACGCCGACCTTGTCGGGGCAGGCGTCGGAGAGTGAGGAAAAGCGGCGACAAGCCGCCGCGCTCCAAAAAAATCAGGGGCGATTCCTGCGCGCCAACTGGAAGGTCATGTGGAGGATCAACTTCCGGTCGCCCTCGGAGAGGCGGCGGAGAAGCTGGCGGAGGCGCTCGAAGAAACGCGCGGATTCGCCGGAGTTGCCCCAGGCGTCACCATCGTCGGAGATGCCTTTGGGGATGGACAGGGGTTCGGGCGGAGCTTCGCCGTCGTAAAAGAACTGGTAGAGGGGGACCTCGAGGGCGCGGGCCATTTTTTCGAGCGTCTCGATGCTTGGAACAGTGTGGCCGTTCTCGACACGCGAGACGTAACAACGCTTGAGGCCGGTACGCTTCTCGATATCCCCTTGGGAAAGGTCTTTTTGCTCGCGGATTGTTTTTAAGCGACCAGAGATGACCATAATGTTACTATTTATAATACGACACAAGTAAGTTTATAAAATAATTTAAATTATACCCCGAGGGGCGAGAGCGAAGTTCAACAAGTATGAAAATCGGGGGCGTCAGGCAAGTGGCGCTGAACAGGCGAGGGAGATGGAGGGGCAGGCTCTATGGGACAGATGAAAAGAACAGACGAGATTGAAGCAGAGCCGGGGAGTCATTCGAATTCACGGAGAGGGATGTGTTGTTCGGGGCCGACGCGGCCTGCGGCAATGTCGGATTTGAAATAGTTTTCGCCTTTGACGGGGGAGCCTGCCAGGCGGCGGAGCATGGCGATCTGGCCGATGTGATTGAGGGCGTCGGCGACGGGGCCCTGAAAAAGGCCTTCAAATGATCCGTGGAGCGGTTCGTCAGAAGCAAGGCAGTCATCAAACTTTTTCACGGCCGCAAAAAATCTCTCGATTTCGGCGTTCCATGGCAATGGCGTGGAGTCGTGCCAGGCTTGCTGGCCCAGGGCGATGGAAATGGCCCAGTCGAAGAGGTCGCCCAGGTGGGCGAGGATTTGCGCGGGGGTACGGGTCTTGTCGCCGATGTGGAAGCTGGCGAAGTGGTCCGGGGAGCCGCGTAGGGCTTTGCCGCCACGGTAGGCGATGGTAGCGACAGCGTGGCGCAGAAGCTGGCGGGCGGGATCGGAGGATGTGGTCATAACTGATTCCCTTCTTTGTTGGCAAGAGTGATGAAGAAGAGTTTAAACGCAGAGAGGCTGAGCGCGCAGAGGAAAATTAGGAAATGAAAGTGTTTACTCCACTCAACCAAGTGGGAATAAATTCCGGGGCGAGCCAGAGAGTCATTGCTTGGTGTAGACGCGGACGTAGTCGATGAGCATTTGTTGCGGAAAGACGGTGGTGCTGCCGGGCGAGCCGGGCCAATCGCCGCCGACGGCGACGTTGAGGAGGAGGAAGAAGGGGTGATCGAAAACCCAGGTGCCGCCGGCGGGCCATCGGGATTGTGTGAAGGTAGCGTTAAAGATTGGAATCGACGTAGAAACGGATGGTGGCGGGCTCCCATTCGACGGCGTAGAGATGGAAGTCATCGGCGAAACTCTGGCCGGCGGGAAGGCTGAATGGCGCGCTGGCGTCGCTCGTTCGGCCCGTAGTGCTCGGGCCGTGGAGCGAACCGTGAATGATGCCCGGCTCCTGGCCGATATTTTCCATGATGTCGATTTCGCCGCAGGCGGGCCACGTGACTGAACTGACGTTGTCGCCAAGCTTCCAGAACGCGGGCCACATTCCCTGCTCTTTGGGAATTCTGATGCGGGCTTCGAAGCGGCCGTAAGCTTGGCTGAAGAGGCCCTGAGATCTTAGGCGAGCGGAAGTATAATTGCGAGCGACGCCGTCGGAGGGGTCGCCGTAGGTTTCCTTCACGGCGGTGATGACGAGGTTGCCACCCTGAATCTGCGCGTTCTTGGTGCGATTGGTGTAGGTCTCGAGCTCGTGGTTGCCCCAGCCATTGCCGCCCGTGCCGGTGTCGTAGGTCCACTTGGAAGCATCGGAAGAGGAGCCGTCGGCGCCGTTGAATTCGTCGGACCAAACAAGTGCGTAGCCGTGGATCGATGCAGGTGTGACGCGCCACCGCTCGACCGCACATCCGCAATTGAGCAGGCACGCGAGAAAGGGCGTTAGGAAGAAAACGAGGGATCGTTGCGAAGCGAGTTGCGGCATGGATGACCGCCAGAGGACAAAATCTGTTCTATTACGCGAGATTTAGCGCCCGCTTGAAGGAACCTTTCTCACTGTCGATTTTCTTTTGGAGCTGAAGGATGGCGTAGAGAAGTGCTTCGGGGCGCGGCGGGCAGCCGGGGACATAGACGTCGATGGGAATGACCTGATTGCAACCCTGGACGATGGCGTAATTGTTGAAGACGCCGCCGGAAGTGGCGCAAGCGCCCATGGAGATGACCCACTTGGGTTCGGGCATTTGATCGTAAAGCTGGCGGATGACCGGAGCCATTTTATGCGAGAGGCGGCCGGCGACAATCATCAGATCGGACTGGCGAGGCGAGGGGCGGAAAACTTCCGAGCCGAAGCGCGCAACGTCGAAGCGCGCGGCAGACATGGACATCATCTCGATGGCGCAGCAGGCCAGGCCGAAACTAAGCGGCCAGATGGAGCTCCTGCGGGCCCAGTTCACGGCCTTGTCGAGCGTCGTGAAGATGATGCCTTCATCTTCCAGGAGGCTCCCGAAATCGTCGGGCTTGGTGAGTGTGGCGTGTTTGCCGAGTGATGTGCTCATGGTGTCCCGTCCAAGCTATTTTCGCACAGCGAGGTTACCAAGACAAATCGCGCGGCTGTTGCGCAGTGGGGTAGTTTCCGATGACGCGGCTCATTCAGCAATTTCGTCTTGCGCGGCTGCGGTTGTGGTGTCCTCCCCCTCGACGGCAGCGAGCGTGTTCGGCGACTATGAGAGCGAGGGCGCTTCGACAGCCGGCATAGGTTCCTCTTTGCGCATGGACGGGAACTTGCCGTAGGTCATGCCGCGCCACAACCACTCCATGGGTCCAAAGCGATATCGCTTCAACCACCAATTGCTGAACACAACTTGCGCCGCATAAAGAATGACCGTGGGTACCAGCCCGATCGCTGGTCCGATGCGTCCATACAGACCAGTTGTGTAGTGATAGAAGAACAAGGTGCACAACACGGATTGCATCAAATAGTCCGTCAATGCCATCCGCCCAACCGCGGCGAATGGGAGCAGGAAGCGGCGCCAATCCTGGTGCAGGAAGATAAGCGCCAGGCCCGAAACATAACCTGCGGCCAAGATATGGGATCCAGGCAGCCAAAGAATTCCAGAAAACCAGCCCCATAGCGAAACGGTGCCGGGAGGAACAACCGCTTTCACGATGGCCACGTAAATACTGAGGACCAGCCCAACCGGGAGGCACCACACGCACACGCGCTTCAACACCGGCCTGTATTCCTCGAGCCGTTGTACGATGCCAGCTCGCCAGACCCACATGCCAAGGAGAAATAGCGCCGCTGCATAGATCGCGAAGAGCTGGGTTGGCAACTCCCGCTTCCATTCCAGCCAGTTCTGCACAAGAATCTGCCGGACCGTTCCATGCGCGTAGATGTTGATGACGTCGTGAAGATGCTTCAGGTCCGGCGGCTTGGGATCCATCCAAGCCCGATGGAAGCGGCTGAAGTAGAGAAACAAGAAAGTTGTGCTGACTACGATGGGCGTCACGAACAAACCTCCGGCCCACCACAGCAATGTCTTCTGTTGACGTTTGCGAAAGAGCAACAAAATTGCACCCGACATCGCATAAGTCAGCAGGATGTCTCCCGCCCAGATAAGGAGTCCGTGGATGAGCCCGAAGAGTGCGAGCGCTAGAAGCCGCCGTGGATAGAAGCCCATGAAGCGCGCGCCGCGCGCTTCCGCCCGACTCATCTGAATGGCAAAGCCCATCCCGAACAGGAATGAAAAGATCGAGATGAATTTCCCTTGGATAAATGCGTCGATGAAAGCCTGGGCCAGGACGTCGGCCCGGCTGTGATAGAGGGCCCCGATCTCCATGTAGCAATCGAGGGGCGCGAAGAAAGCGCGCATGTTCGCGGCGAGAATTCCCAACAGCGCCATGCCCCGCAGAACGTCGATAAAGACGATGCGCTCTGAAAGGCTGACTGGGCCAACAGGATGCGATTCCGGCTGCATGCGCCACCCTCGCACCGGCAATGATGCCACGAACCCGAGTGGAGTCAAATGGCACTTCATCGCTCGCGGAAGCGCAAGTGCGGCTAGTTACCCCAAACAAGTCACGAGGTCAATTTGTAGTCGGATGGGGAGACGGAGCGGGTGCGGCGGAGATAGGAGACGACGGAGCCGGGCCAGAGGGTGGTGATTTCGCCGGTGCTTTGGTCCTGATACCAACTGTGGCAGCCGCCAGATTGCCAGACGGTGCGGGACATGCGGCGGTAAATTTCCTCGACGAAGCTTTTTTGGATCTCCGGCCGGACCTCAAGGACGCGCTGATTTTTGCGTTTCATCAGTATCAGACAGTTCATGGTGTAGCGGACCTGCGCTTCGATCATCAGGACGACGGAATTGTGGCCGAGTCCGGTGTTGGGACCGAGGAGCATGAAGAAATTCGGGAAACCGGTGACGGTGACGCCGAGATAGGCGGTCATTCTTTTTTGCCAGGCGTCATGAATTTCCACGCCGCCCTTCCCTACCACGCGGCAGCCAATCAGCGGCTCGGTGGCACGAAAACCGGTGCCGTAAATCAGCACGTCAACCGGGCGCTCGATGCCATCGCGCGTAACGATGCTGTGCTCGCAGACTTCGGCGATGCCTTCGGTGACGAGTTCGATGTTCGAACGATTGAGGGTGGGATAGTAATCGTCGGAAACGAGGACACGTTTGCAGCCCAACTGATACTTGGGAGTAAGCGCGGCGCGCATCCTGGGATCCTTGATCCTGCGGGTGAGGTGGCGAAGAGCAATGGCCTCGACCTTCTTACGGAAAGTCTCATTGCCGAGAAAGCTGAGAACGCGAATTTCCTGACGCCAGAAAATATATTGGCGTAGCGCCCAGCGCGTGATGGGAAGGCTACGGAAGCGGCGTCTCCATTTTTCACTGAAGGCGAAATCAAGACGCGGAACGATCCACGGAGGCGTGCGCTGAAAGAGATGGAGCTTACCGACGCGTGGCGCGATTTGGGGGACGAATTGGATGGCGCTGGCACCGGTGCCGACGACGGCGACATTCTTGCCATCCAGGTCCACGCTGTGGTCCCAGGCAGCGGAATGAAACGCGGGACCTTTGAAACGGTCCAGGCCCTTCAGATCTGGATAACGAGGCACGTGCAGGGCGCCCATGCCGGAGACAAGCACGCGGGCGCGAACGTGCATTCCATCGCCGGCCGTTATGTTCCAGACGCGTTCGGATTCATCCCAAATGGCTTCGCAGAAGCGAGTGTTGAGGCGCAGATACGGAGCGAGGCCATAGCGTTCGACACAGCGCTTGAGGTAGCCGTGGATCTCCTGCTGGCCCGGATACATGCGGGTCCATTCCGTCGATGGAGCAAAGGAGAACGAATAAAGATGCGACGGGATGTCGCAGGCGCAGCCGGGGTATCGATTGTCCCACCAGGTGCCGCCGATATCCGCGCTCTTTTCGATGATGAGAAAGGATTTCATCGCGGCTTCAAGAAGCTTGATGCCCATGCAAATTCCGGAAAAGCCGGCGCCAACGATGAGAACGTCGACATTCGTGACAGCAGAGTTTGCGGATGGAGTGGCGGGTGCCGTCATGCACGGGCCACGCTTCTTATTTCTTTAGGCGATTCCACGGGCACGGCGTGGACGCGGAGAAACGCGGCGCTCTCCCGGAGCGATTGGCGAGCTTCGGGAATCAGGTGCGGGGCGAGTTGCCAGGCATGCGGAACGACCGGCCAGATTTTCAAATCGACGGGAACGCCGGCGGCACGGGCACGTTCGGCGAGGCGCGTGGAATCATCGCGCAGCACTTCGTCGGCGCCCACGTGAATCAGAAGCGGCGGGAGGCCGGCGAGACCGGCGTAGAGAGGCGACGCGAGAGGATTGAGAGGATCGGTGTCGCCGAGATAGTAGCGCGCGGAGGCCGCGACGTCTGAGCCGTTGAACATGGCGCAGCGGCCGGTGTTCGTTCGAATGGAGTCACCGGTGGCGGCGAGATCCGTCCACGGAGAAAACAGCGCCGCGGCGGCCGGGAGCGGAACGGCGGCGGAGCGAAGAGCGAGCATCAGCGAGAGAGTCAGCCCGCCGCCGGCGGACTCACCCGCGACCACAATGCGGTCCGCCGGATATCCCGCCCCCAGGAGCCCACGGTAAAAGGCCACGGCGTCATCGACAGCGGCGGGAAACGGGTTCTCCGGCGCGAGCCGATAGTCCGGAGCAAAGACGCGGAACCCGTGGAGCGCATAGTAAGCGGTGATGGGACGGTGTGACTCCGCTGAACAACCGAAGTATCCGCCGCCGTGAAGGTAGAGGAGCACGATATCGCCGGGAGTGGGACCTTCGAGGTGTTCGCCGAGAACGCCGCCAAGACGTAGGGGAGAAATTTCTACTGCGGACGGAACCCTATAGGGGTCAGGGCGAAGAATCCGCCGCGCGACGCGATAATCCCGCACACCTTTCAATCGGCGTTTGACCCGCCATTTGACGATCCAGACCGAAAGCCGAGCTTGGAGGCTGACCTTCATTCCTACCACCACATTAGGAGTTTGAGACGGGGAGAGGATATCACTCCTGCGGTTTCAGGATAAAAGGGAAAGAAGCACGAGCGTACGAGAAAGAAATGAATAGGCCGGCGAAGCGATGGCGTCGCTTCGCCGGTCCGGGCTGCGGCCCTAGAGGGAACGCAGGAAGGTGATCAGTTGATTTTGCTGCGTGGTGCTCAGACTGTTGAAATTGTTCGTCACGGGTTGGGCTTCGTTACGGTGACGCTGGATGGTGTCAAAGAAGGTGTTGGCCCGGCCGTCGTGCAACAACTCCGTGCGCGTGCGCACTCCCCAAAGAGGAGGCGTGCGCATTTTGTGGGCGGTTTCCTGGCCGCCGTTTTGCACGATGCCGTCACCGGTGCCGATGTTATGGAGCAGGAAGTCGCTGTAGGGATGGATGATTTTGTTGCCCAGTGAATCCGGGACGGTGAAAGCTCCTGCGTCCACGGGTGTGCCTGTTGCCGCCGTGGTGATGGAGGAAACGTGGCAGATATCACAGCCGACCGCATGGAACAGGCTGGCACCGGCCAGACCGTCGGAGGAATTCGCAAGAGCCGTGTCGCGGGGCGGCGTTTTGGTGGCCCGCATGAATCGCGCGAAACGGTCGATGTCCTCCAATCCCTGGGCATCGGGGGTGGCATTGTTGGGATCCGCAATCACATCGCAAATCCTGGTCACGTCCACATTGTTAGGAGGCAATCGATTGCTAACGCCCATCTCATTCAAATAAGCATCACTGGAGAACGAGAGAAGCGATGCGTGCTGGTTCTTCCATCCAAAGCGGCCGACAGCGAGAGCACCGTTGGCTTCCAAAACGGGAACGCGCACGGTTTCCCCACAAATCAGGCCGCCCGTGTTTGAGCACTGCGAGGCCGCAAGATTGAGGAGCGTCTGGTCAGCGATGGATTCGACGAAGCCGTCGCCGAGGGTGTTGAGCGACATGCGGAAAGCGCGGATGGTTTCCGCAGTGCTGATGCGCTCCTGTCCCTGAGTCTGCGGAAAATTGAACGTCTGTGGCTGGCCGTTGACGGTGATGGTGTCCACAGCAGGACAGATGGCCCGCTGGTTGATGAGAGAGCGGTTTGGAATTGTCACCGTGCCGTCGGCCAGCGTGGCGGTGGCCCCGACAAAATTGCCGAAGGCATCCTGATGGCCTGCACGGAGTTCCTTGACCTGGCTAGTTGAGCCAGTGACTGGATTTTGGTGGCATTCCCGGCAGGACTGGGCGTTGAAGATTGGGCCGAGCCCATCACCGATGAACTCGGTCTGTTCGAACTGACCGCGATCCATGTTGAAGGATGCCAGGTCGGTTAGACCATTGGGTTGATTGTCATAGCCCGAAGGGGCTTCAGTCGCTGAGCTGGAGCTTTGGCCCGCCAATTGGCTGGCCATGGCAAGTCCCAGGGCTGTGCTTGTGAGCAGACACACGTAGAGTATAGGTCGCTTGGACCACATCGCAAGTGCCTCCGTATTTACAACATTTCGGACGTGATTCTGACCGCCGGGAGGAACGAGGCTTGGGTAAGTTGGACCCGGGGAAAATCGCGGCAAAATTATTCGAGCGCGCAAGCGATGTCAATAGTACTTCCGGTAACTGCCCGATTGGCGGCCATCGGCGCAGGTGAAGACGAGTGAACGAGAGTGCGGGGGTATTTTCGGGTTGAGATCAAACGGAAAGGACAACTTTGCCGAATTGCGAGCTGGATTCGAGATAGGTGTGGGCAGCGACAGCTTCGGAGAGCGGGAAGACGCGGTCTACGATAGGCTTGAAGCGTCCCGAGGCCACGAGGCGCATGACGCTGTGAAGCTCGGACTTGGTGCCCATGTAGGAGCCGAGTAAGGAAAGCTGGCGGCTGAAGAGGAAGCGGAGATCGACCTTGGCGTCGTAGCCGGTGGTGGCGCCACAAGTCACAAGGCGGCCTCCAGCGGCGAGACTGGCGAGGCTATCGTCCCAGGTAGCCGTGCCGACGTGTTCGAAGACGACGTCGACACCGCGCTTGTTGGTGATGCGGCGGACTTCTTCGCGGATTTTTTGCGTTTTGTGATTGATGAGATGGTCGGCGCCGAGCTGCCTGGCTTTTTGCAACTTTTCGTCGGTGCTGGCAGTGGCAAGCACTCGCGCTCCGAAGAATTTCGCAATTTGAATGGCGGCGCTGCCGACGCCGCTCCCTGCCCCAAGAACAAGAACATCCTCGCCGGGCTGCAACTCGGCTCGGGCAAGCAGCATGTGCCAGGCGGTTTGGAAGACAAGCGGAATCGAAGCCGCTTCCTCGAAGCTCAAATTTTCCGGATACTGCAGACAATTTACTTCGGGAGCGCGGACGAATTCAGCGTAGCCTCCGTCTATGAGGTAGCCGAGATTGGTGAACTGGCGGCACCGGTTGTCCTGGCCGGAGACGCACGCGGCGCATTTGCCGCAGGTGACGCCGGGAGCGAGGACGACTCTCTGGCCGGCGCGCACGGTCGTGACATCCGCGCCGATCTGGGCGATTTCGCCGGAAACATCGCTGCCGGGGATATGCGGGAGCGGAATTGGCACTCCCGGGATGCCGCGCCGCACCCAGAGATCGAGGTGGTTCAGGGCGCAGGCCCTCACACGTACCAAGACTTCATTCGGGCGAAAGGTTGGGTCAGGCGCATCGGTGAATTTCAATACCTCCGGGCCGCCGTGCGCGGTAAAGACAATCGCTTTCATGAAGCCTCCGACTTGTCATTCCGGTTTCGAAAGGTAGCACTCAGGCGAAGGGGTGTCCAGAAAACGGCGCACATTGACACTGAGCAGACTGCGCCGTACGCTGAGGACAGGGGCGACGCGTGGACTTGTTCGAGGAAATCGTAAGGATGCGGCGAGCCGGGCAGCGTGCGGCGCTGGCCACGATCGTGCACACCAACGGCTCGATTCCGAGCTACGAGAGCTCGCGGATGCTGGTGCGCGAAGATGGGTCCATCGCGGGAACAATCGGCGGCGGGTGCGTCGAGGCCGAGGTCTGGGCTGCGGCAAAAGAAGTGATGCAGAAGGAAGCCCCGCGCAAGATGGTCTTCAACCTAAACAATGAGGCGCGCTACGACAACGGTCTGATCTGCGGCGGGACGCTGGAAGTTTTTGTGGAACCGATTCTACCTCAGCCGATACTGTACCTGTTTGGGGGAGGGCACGTATCCATGGCCGTGGCGAAGGCGGCCAGCGCGGCAGGGTTTGGCATCGGAGTGGTGGATGACCGCGAGACTTTTGCGAACAGAGAGCGCTTTCCGATGGCGCAGGAGATTTACACGAGTTACGAGGATGCGTTTGAGAAAATCCATCCGAACGCAGCGAGTTACCTGGTCATCGTGACGCGCGGCCACAAAGAAGACATGCGTGTGCTGGCCTGGGCGGTGCGCACGGAAGGGCGTTACGTTGGCATGATCGGCAGCAAGCGCAAAGTTTTGTCCGTGTACAAAGCGCTGGAGGGCGACGGCTACAAGCCGGAAGAGTTCGAACGCGTGTACGCGCCGATGGGACTGGAGATTGGCGCGCTTTCACCCGAAGAGATTGCCGTGAGCATCGCGGCGGAACTCGTGGCGGTGCGCCGGAATGCGGCGGCCGCCGCGCACAAGAA
>Ga0137415_10007583_pt1 | contig 10751 bp, 10 predicted proteins | sample CZODoug3_1_1_16f_FD_183082 | JGI IMG/M metagenome (GOLD analysis project Ga0137415, IMG submission 183082) | Vadose zone soil fungal communities from Angelo Coast Range Reserve, California, USA - CZODoug3_1_1_16fungal (Hybrid Assembly) | ecosystem: Environmental > Terrestrial > Soil > Vadose...
CAGAATCGGGTTGGCAGTGCCCGCGAGCAGGATGCGGTAGAACTCCCGCACCGCCGCGAGTTGCACCTCGCGGTCCTCCTTCTTCCTCAGGTGCGTCGCGATCAGGGCAGCGAGGTGGGAGGCAGAGGCGTTCTTCACGAAGAGTTCTACCGCCGCGGGCTCGAGCGCGGCTCGGACGTCGTAGAGCTGTTCGACGACGGCCTCGGTCAGCACCGCAACCTGCAGTCCTCGGCCAGGAGAGCTCTCGACCAGGCCTTCGGCCTGCAGGTGTCGCAACGCCTCCCGTAGCGAGGTGCGGCTGACCCCGGTTAGTTCGCCGAGTTCACGTTCGGTCAGCCGCCTGCCCGGCGCCAAGCTGCCCTGCAGGATCGCCTCTCGCACGACGTCGACCACTCGGTCCCGCAGCAGTTGGTCGGGTCGTTCGATTCGCAGACCCAGGTCGGGCGAGGACACGGGAATCCTTTCGTCATCTGTATGACCACCGAAATGTTACGACAGGGGCGGTTGCTCAGGTGTGGGCGACTGTGGATCCGCGTGGGTCGGTCGAGATCACTCGGTCTGTGTCGGCGCCCAGGGTGGGGGCCGGCTCGGGTGTCGAGGGTGCGAAGTTCCGCATCAGCATGGGGAAGCCCTTGAGTCGTTGTGGCGAGTCGAGGAAGACGCGGCGGCCTCGGAATTGCGGCTCGGCGGCCCGGTCGGCGGCGGTGAGCACCGGTGCACATGGCACCCCGGCCCCGGTCAGCTCCGCGTCGCAGTCCTCGCGTGTGCGGGTTGCGGTCCACGTTGTGATCGCGGCGTCGACGCCGTCAGTGTGCTCAGGCCACCAGTCCTTGGTGGTTGGCCTCCCCGTTGGCGCGACCAGACCGGCGAGTGCGTCGCGTTGGGCGGTGGTTCGGCAGCTGATCGCGATCCACGTGTTGGGGGTGGCACACGGGTAGACGTCATGTGGACCCCGGCTGGGTCGTCGGTTGCCCTCCGGTGCGGCGATCCGCCCGTTCTGCTGGAAGTCGGCGATCCGGTCGGCGAGGGTCCAGGACACGATCTCTCTTTGGGCGAGGTCGAGGTGGGTGCCCCGGATGCCCTGCTGGAGGCAGTAGGTGATCAGGGCGGCGCCGAAGATCGCGACGATCTGGTCGGGGTAGTTGACCTCGGAGGATGACCAGATCGGGCTGGTGTGGTCGTAGCCGGTCACGGAGGCGAGACCAGAAAGCAGGTCCAGGGTGGAGCCGTAGGACCGATAGCGTGCTTCGGGGCCCCGCTGCCCTTGGCTGGACAGCGAGAGGTAGATCAGCTCTGGGTTGATGAGGTGGAGCGCTTCGCGGTCGATGCCGAGTTGTTCTGTGACGCCGACCCGGAAGTTCTCCACGATGACGTCGGCGCGGGCGGCCAGCCGGTGCGCTTCGGCCTGTCCCTGCTCGGTCCGTAGATCGAGGGTGACGCTGAGTTTGCCGGCGTTGTTCGACGCGAACAGCGGTGAGCCGTGGGACCCGCCGGCTCCGGTGACGGACTCCGCGCTGCCCGGCGGCAGCCAGCGGCGGAATGGGTCGGGGTGGCTGGGACTTTCAATTTTGATCACCATGGCGCCGTAGTCGGCCAACAGTCTGCTGGTGGCCGCGCCGGCGGTGATGGTGCCGAAGTCGAGCACGACCAGATCCTCGAGGGGCGCCGGCCGACTCGGGGAGGATCCGAAAGCGCCGCGGGTTACCGGCGGGTCCCAGTCGGAGCCGACTTGGTTCTGATGTTGGCCGAGCGTGGGCGCCGGTCCGTGGGACCAGGGCAGCTCCGCGGATGTGACGAGGGCTCCGACGGCCGGGGCGCCGGGGCCGGCGTCGGTCAGGAAGCCGCGGGCTCGCAGTTGTCGCGATGCGACGAGGTCCGCGACGTCGGCGCAGTAACCGAAGGGCAGACCTAGCCGCTGGGCGTGGTGGTAGATGTCTTCCTTGGGCTTGGTCGCGGCCCATTGCTCGATCACCGGCCACCAATCCCCCGGGGCGACGAGCCGGGTTTCTTCGTGGGCCAGGCGTGGGTCGGTCAGACGGTCGTCGCCAACCAGCGTGACCAGCGCGGGCCACTGATCAGGCTGAAAGATCACCCCGATCCAGCCATCGATGGCACGGACCATGCGCCAGCGCCGGCCGGAGGCACCGGCACGCGAGGCGACCTTCCCCGTCGCGGCGAAACCGATGTCGCTCTTCCAGTCCAGGTAGGCGGCGACGTCGCAGAGAGCGACGTCGACCAGGTCGCCCTCGCCGCCGGTGCGGTCGCGGCGGTGCAGGGCGAGCATGGCGCCGAGCAGCCCGGTGAACGCGGCGGCGTGCGCGGTCTGTTCACCGCCCAGGCTCAGTGGCCGGCCACCTTCGTGCCCGATCATGGTTGCGAGCCCGCCGTAGGACTCGGCGAGCAGGCTGTCGGCTTCCCGGTTCGCCCGGTCGCCGGTGAGCCCGAACCCGGTGATCGAGACGGTGACCAGGCTCGGCCATCGCCGGGTGATCCCGTCGGCACCGAGTCCGACGGCGGCGCTTGCTTCGGGGGTCAGGTCGGTGATCAGCAGGTCCGCGCCGTCGAGCAGCGCATGGATCTGGGCACGGCCGTCCGGATCCACCGGATCGGCGATGAGGCTGCGTTTGTCGGCGTTGAGCGCGGTGAACGCCAGTCCGACGCCGGTGTCGTCGAGCGGTACCCGCCGTCGCAGCGGATCCCCGTGCGGCGGCTCGCACTTGATCACGTCGTGGCCCAGCGCGGCGAGGATTCGCCCGAGCGCTGGACCGGCGATGTCGCGCGCTACCTCGACTACGCGCAGCCGGCCCCCAATCAGGCGATCGGGACTCATCCCTGTGCCCCTTGCCCAGGGTTGCGCCGCCCGGCCGTGAAGGCGTTCAGGCCGTCTTGGGTGGCCGCTGTGCGGGCTCGGATCTGGCCGTTGACCTCCTCCCCGTATTCGAGCGCGCGAGACCAGTCGGACGTCCGGGCGGGGACTTCCCAGAGTGCCTTCTTCGACCACTGCAGCGCGACGGCGTCGTAGGAGGCGACCTTGCGGGCGAGGGCCAGGGCCGCCTCGGTCAGTTGTTCTGGGGGAACCGCGTGATTGACCAGGCCCCACCGCTGTGCGGTACGGCCGTCGATGCGTTCGGCGGTGAGTACCATCCACGCCGCGTGCTTGCGGCTCAGGCGTAGCTGTGTCGACGGGCCAGCGAGGGCCGGGTACATGCCGAACCCGATCTCGGGCATGCCGATTTGGGCGTCGTCGGCGGCCAGGGCCAGGTCAGCGACGTTGATCAGGGTCGTGCCGCCGCCGAGCGCGAACCCGTTCACGGCGGCGATCACGATCGCCGGATGTCGAGCGATCTCCTCCTGCACCGCGCGCCAACTGGTGTGCCGCTCCCCGGTGGTGTCAGGTTGGGGTTCCTTGCGGGCGGCCTCCTTCAGATCGACGCCGGCGCAGAACGCCGAGCCCGAGCCAGTGAGCACGATGACCCGGACCGGGGGCTCGGCATTGCGGCAAGCGTCGAGCGAGTCGATGAGTGCGGCGCGGGCCGCCCGGTTCATCGCGTTGCGCTGCTCCGGTCGGTTGAGCGTGATCCATGCGATGCCGTCGCCGAGAAACTCCAGCAGGTTCAAGGGCTGCTCCGATGCGGTGTTCGCCTGAGTGGCCGGGCCTTTCACGCGATCACCCGGAACTTCGGCAGTGCCCGCTCACCAACGCGGTCGAACACGACCTCGACGGGCTGATCGCAGCGCAGTTCGTCCGGCGGATCGAGAAGAGTGCTGATCAGGTACGGGCCTTCGTCGAGCCGGACGAAGGCCACCAGGTAGGGGAGTTCGTCGGCGAATGCGGGCAGGTAGTTCTGGTGCATGACGATCCAGGACCACAGCACGCCCCGACCGCTGACAACTTGCCAGGAGTAGTGCGGGGACAGGCAGTTCGGGCAGGCGGGCGCGTCCGGGAACCGGTGCCGTCCGCAGGCCGTGCAGGTCTGCAGCCGCAGCTCGCCCTCGGCGCAGCCGTCCCAATACGGCTGGTTGATCTCGGTGATCTTCGGCAGCAGCGCCGCGTGCGCATCGAGGTTCATTGGGTCAGTTCCCGTTCTCGGCGACGAGGACGTGCGAGGTAACGATCGGGGAAGCACACATGTACTGCGCGGTCACACAGCCGCGGACCTGGCGGTCGCCCGCTTCGCCGCGCAGTTGCCGGACGGCCTCGACGTGGTGGGCCCAACCCTGCATATAGCTCTCCGCGGTATGCCCGCCGGCGGTGTTGATCGGGCGCTCACCGTCGAACCCGATACGACCCTCTCGCACCCACTGCCACCCCTCGCCCCGCTTCGCGTGGCCGAATCCCTCGAGGGTGAACAACACGGTGGGGGTGAAGTTGTCGTAGATCTGCAGGCAGTCCATCTGCTCGGGGCCCAGGCCCGATTCGTGGTAAACGCGGGTGGCCACGTCCTGGCACGCGGCGGCGAAGAAGTCGGTGCTGGTGTAGTAGTTCGTCAGGTCGGCCGATGCCGCGGTGGCGGCTACCCGGACCGGCGTCTTCGGCAGCGCCCGCGCCCTCTCCGCGGTAGTCAGGATGAGCGCGACCCCACCGTCGTTGATGATGCAGTAGTCGAAAAGGCGCAGTGGCTCGGCGATGAACCGCGACGCGAGGTATTCCTCGACGTCGATCTCTTTGCGCATCACCGCGACCGGGTTCAGCGACGCATGGCGCCGGTTGTTGATCGCGATCGGCGCGAGTGCGTCCTCCGGTGCCCGGTAGAGGTCGCGGTAGCGCTGATACATCATGGAGACATACGCCCCCGGGGAGGTCATCCCGTACGCGGCGTCGTAGGCGACCGTGGGCCCACCACCTTCGCCGCCGTAACGCATCTTCACCGAGCGACCGTTGTTGCCGTAGACCAACGCGACCGTGTCCGCGGCGCCACCGCGGATCAGTGCCACCGCGTGCTGCACCGCCACGCCGCTCATCCGTCCAGAACCTTCCAGTCCGTAGACGACCCTCGGCGTTCGCAACCCCGCTACGTCGGCCATCCGGTTGTAGTCGACGCGTGCGCAGATCAACCCGTCGATCTGATCCTTGAGTAGGCCGGCGTCATCGAGCGCCAGGCGTAGTGCCTCCGCGGCTAGTCCGTATGCGTCACGCCGCGAGTCCTTCGTGTACAGGGCGCCGTGATCGGTCTGGCCGACGCCGACGATGGCGACGTCCCGTGGACCATTCGGCATCACGCTCCTCCTCCTCCACCCGCCCTCGACGCCATCCGTCGGCAGGTATCTGTATGACGTAGTACCAGCATACGTACTCCTGTGAGTGCTGGCGAGGATCACATCGGCGACCGCGGTACGAGTACCGGCTGGCTGAGGTAGAACGGCGGCGAGTTGATCGCCCCGTCGTCGAGGCTGGACCGGTATGGGGCGCCGCCTCGCTCCCGGGCTAACTGCGCTTGACGACATCCTCCCGGCGGCCATAGCATTTGCGCGTTTGCGAAATAATATTCGCTACGCGAACTGACGCCACCGGTGACAGCGCATCGCTGACCGCCCTGGATAGGGACGACGTCATCCACGTCTGTTACGTCCCGGCCCGACGCCTTTATACATTCACGGTGACGAACGGGACCCGGGAAGTGGCCTACGCCTCCGCCCCCGGCCGCGCCATTCTCGCTCACCTCGATACCGCCAGCATCGACGAGTTCCTCTCCCGTACGCGCCTTGAGGCGAGGACAGATCGGACCGAGACATCGAAGACGAGGTTCCAGGTGATTCTCAACGAGGTCCGCCAGCGCGGCTACGCCGTCGTGATCGACGAACTGGAACATGGGATCACCGGACTTGCGGTTCCGATCTTCGACGGCACGACCGTTGTGGGCGCCGCCAGTTGTGTGACACCGAGCGGTTACCTCACTGAGGAGGAGTTCGTCTCAACGCGTCTACCCGAACTTCGTGCCACCGCGAACCGAATTGCCGAAGAACTACGGCAGCTCCCCGCCTTTGCACAATCGATCCGGTGGTCCTAAGCCCCACGCCCCTATCGGAACGCGCCGAATACTCCACCGTCCACTCGTAACATCGCACCGGTGGTGTAGCTGGAGGCGTCGGAGGCGAAGTACAGCGCTGCACCAACGACTTCCTCGGGTTCGCCGGCCCGGCGCATGGCGATGGTCGCGTCGGCTGTGGATTGGAAGGTGATCGGGTCCCACGCCTGGGCAATGTCGGTCTTGAACGGTCCTGGCACGATCGTGTTGACCCTGACCGCGGGGCTGTAGGCCTGAACCAGTCCGAGTGTCAAAGTATTGAGAGCCGCCTTAGCCATTGCGTACGGAAGGGCCTGCGCGGTCGGGTAAAGCGATTCAGTGGAGGAGACATTGATGATCGATCCGCCGCCTGCGCTAGCCATCCGGGCGCCGATCGTAGCGCTGAGCCGAAACGGGCCCTTGAGATTCACATCCAGAGTCTTATCGTAAAGTCCTTCAGTCACCTCGCTAAGGGAGGCATACACCGGTGAGAGTCCGGCGTTGTTGACGAGGATGTCAACCTGTCCGGCAAGGGCGTATGCACGTTCAACGAGAGCGTCGCACTGGCCCCAATGGCTGACGTTCGTCCCAATACCCCACGCTTTCACCCTGTATTCGGCGCGGAGGAGTTCGGCGAGATCTTCGCAGTTGTTCTGCTTGCGGCTCGCTACGATAACGTCCGCACCGCGCACAGCGTAGGCCATAGCGATGCGTCGGCCCAGGCCACGGCTTCCGCCCGTGATCAGAGCGACCTTGCCCGATAAATCGAGCATGTCAATTCCCATTGCTTCCTCCTCCTGCCTGACGGACGTGCCGATCCGCGGCCGACCTTCAGCGAGTCGCAGCCTCTGATCCGCCCGCGGCGCGTTCGCTGATCAATCTTGCGGTCTGTTCCGACACTGGCGTCGCAAGCACGCCGGCGACCAAGTCGATTAATCTGCTGATAAAGAGACGATCGTCATGACGCGGCCGTGCCGCGGCCCGTGCCGCGAGCTCCACGTGGGTGAAACGAATTGCTGTGAACCTCGTGTGGAAGACAACAGCCGATTCGCGTGTGAGTAGTGGATCGAGCCACTTGCGCCAGGTGAGAATGCTCGAACCTGCCGTCTCATCGATAAGGACGTCGAAGCGCGGGTCGGGCCGATTGACCAACTCCGCGACGATCCTCAAGTACTCGCGCCCGCCATCGGAGTTGGACAGCTTGGCGGCCAAGGGAAGCACCAGTGCGGCGGCAAGCGTCCGTAGGTCGTCTCTGCCGGAGTCCTGGTACTGCTGGAGTAGCGCGGCACGGCGAGCGTCAACGTCGGGGCTGTGCTTGTTGATCACAGCCTTGAGCAGGCGCGCCCGGTCTCCGAAGTGATACTGCACGGCGCTGGTGTTGCGTTGCTCGGCAGCGCGGTTGATCTCGTTGAGTGAGACCCCGTCAACACCCCGCTCCGCGAACAGTCGCTCGGCGGCGGAGAGCAGTCGCTCCCGGGCGTCCCCGCCCGCCGCCAACTCGGTCACAACTCCAAACCCCCATGCTAGCGTTCGTTGATGCGAGCACATTACATGCTAAAGAGATCACCTTACAATGGCCCGGGTTCGCCTGCGCCGGGCAAGCCGATAGGCAGACGGGGGAGCGGCTTCACCCCGCCCCGTTCGGCCTCCTCGATCGAGCCCGCAGGCTCGTTGCTCACACGCTGACCCAAGTCAGACCCGACTAAGGAGACCGCATGAATCGGCCGAACCGGCAGATCCTGCTGGCTGAACGTCCTGATGGGCCTCTCGAGCTCCATCATTTCCGTGAGGTCACCACGGAGATCGGTGAACCAGGACCCGGTCAGGTGATGTGCCGGATCGTCCTGCTGTCTATCGACCCGGCTAACCGAGCGTGGATGCAGGGCCGCACCTATCGCGACCAGCTCTCCGGGGGCGAGGTGATGGCCGGTTTCACGCTGGGCGAAGTCATCGCTGGTGATCTGCCGTCCGGGACCGTCGTCGCCTGCGAAGCTGGGTGGCAGGAGTACGCGGTGCTATCTACAGCTGCCGTTCGGCCGGTGACCGTGCGTGGTGAGCTCTCCCATTATCTCGGCGCGCTCGGGGTCAACGGTCTGACCGCGTACTTCGGACTTCTGGAGGTCGGGCAGCCCAGACCGGGAGAAACCGTGGTCGTGTCCGGAGCAGCTGGAGCTACCGGTCACCTTGTCGGCCAGATCGCGCACCTCGCCGGGTGCCGGGTGGTCGGCATCGCCGGATCCGCTGACAAGACCCGTCTGCTGACCGATCAGCTCGGCTTCGAAGCCGCCGTCAATCACCGCGGCCCTTCCCTGCGCCAGGACTTGCGCGCGGCGTGCCCGCAGGGCGTTGATGTCTATTTCGATAACGTCGGCGGGCCAGTTTTGGAGGCCACCCTGTCGCTGATGAACGAGCGTGGTCGGGTAGTTTGCTGTGGCGCGGTTTCCCAATACGACACCTCGAACCCGGCTCCGGGTCCACGGGGGGTACCCGGCTATCTGGTGACCAAAAGCCTTCGCATGGAGGGGTTCATCGTCACTGACTTCCATGACCTGTGGCCCCTCGCCGAAAGGCGACTCGCTGCGTGGCTCGCGAACGGGAATCTCGTCGCGCTGCAGGACATCATCGAGGGGCTTCACAACGCGCCGGCGGCGCTCATCGGGCTGCTGAAAGGCGACAATGTAGGCAAGCGGATTGTGCGGGTTGGCGCCGACCCGCGCTGACTCCCGTTACTCCGCGACGCCATACGCGGTAAGTGCCGCGGTCCAGACCGCCTTGACACTCTGTCCGGTCGCGCCTGCCACCCGGACGCAGTCGCGGTGTTCGGGTTTGACGTTCACTACCTCGCCGTCCAGTAGGCCGAGCTTGACGTTCACTCGATGCCCACACACCTCGACCTCGTGGAATCTCCGCTCGAGTGCCCAGCGGTGTTCGATCCGCCGTACCCGGAGACCGAGGGCGGTGGTGTGGCGCAGCATCGCCTCAGCCACGGTGCGCTCGTGGGTGGGGGGTACGAGTGCTGAGAGGGTAATGCCCGGGCGGCCGTGCTTCATGCCGGCCGGTGTGCTCCACACGTCGACCGCGCCCGCCGCAAGGCATGCCTCGATCACGTCCGGCACGAACTCCGGAAGCAGGTCGTCAAGGTTGGTTTCCAGCACCAGCGGCCCCTCCTCGGGTGAGACGACCGTGTCGGTCTGTTGCCCGATCAAGACCCGCACGATGTTCGGCACGTGTTCTGGATCGCGTGTACCGGCGCCGGTGCCGACCCTCGCTAGCTTCATCCGGGGTAACGGACCGTACGCGGACGCCAACGATGCCACCAGGGCAGCGCCGGTCGGAGTCACGGTTTCGCCGGGCATCTCCACGCCGTACACCTCGGCTCCCCGCAGCAACTCCACTGTCGCTGGGGCGGGCAGAGGTAACAGCCCGTGCGCTCCGCTCACCAGCCCTCGACCTAGGGGCACTGGTGAGCAGATGATCTCGTCGACGCGCAGGTCTTCGAGGGCGAGTGCGACGCCGCAGATGTCCGCGATCGCGTCGAGCGCCCCGACCTCGTGAAACATCACCTCGTCCGGGGCGACGCCATGCACCCTTGCTTCGGCCTCCGCGAGCAGCGCGAACGCCGCGTGGGCTCGTGACCGTGGCCGATCGGGCATCGCCGCGGCATCGATGAGGGTCCGCACGTCGGCCCACCGGCGGTGCACGTCGTCGTTCCCAGCGTCGACGGTGAGCGAAAGCGCGCGCACCCCGCGCCGTTCCACCCGCTCCACCCGCACCGCTAGGCCGGGTACTGGCAGCCCAGCTTGCACGGCGTCCAGGGAAGCGCCGGCGTCGATCAGGGCGCCGAGCAGCATGTCCCCGGCGATCCCGCCGACACAGTCGAGGTACAGACAACACGTCATGAGTCACCAGGCCAGGTTTCGACGGCGCCTCGGGGTGTCCACCCGAGGCCTTGCAACTTCAGTAATAAAGTTACTACTGTTGCTTCGGTGGAGAGCGGGTGAGGCGGCCATGATCGAAAACGCGGCGGCGCAACTCGACGGGCGGTGGCCGAGCGCTGCGCGTCTTCCGGCGATCGAGGCGAAGCGGCAACGGTCCCGGGCGACCCGCGAAGCGTTGCTGGATGCGCTCATGGAGTTGCTCCGCGAGCGGCCCTATGCCGAGATCGGTGTCGGTGACATCGCCCGCCGTGCCGGGTTGACCACCGGGGCGATCTACGCGCGCTTTGGCGACAAACGGGGTGTCGCGCTGGCGGTGCACGATCGGTTCGTTGAGCGTTCGGCCGCCACGATGGACGCTTGGGGCGCGCGTTCCCAGTGGTCTGAGGCGACGCCTCAGGAGATCATCCATGGCTGGACGCGCGGTGCGGTGAATTTCGGTCGCATGTATCGGCCGTTGTTGTCGCTGATGATGAGTGATCCCGCGGTTCGTGAGCAACATGACGAGCTGATGGTGCGGCCAGCCCGAATTCTCACAAGATTGTTGCGCAATGCCATGCCAGTGACCACCAGTGAGGCATTCGAAGGAGACGTGGAGTGGGCCGCGCGGGCGGCATTGGCCATCATGGCGAGCTTCGATCTCGATGACGACGGGCTCTACGACCGTATTGAGACTTTGCTGCGCCGGATGATCGGAGTGGACTAGCGGTGTTCACGACGTCTGCCATCGTAGCGATCACCGATGAGAAGTGTGTCGGTTGCCAGCGCTGCGTCAACGTCTGTCCTTCCGGGGCGCTGGCGATGTCGGGTC
>Ga0137415_10007584_pt1 | contig 10751 bp, 4 predicted proteins | sample CZODoug3_1_1_16f_FD_183082 | JGI IMG/M metagenome (GOLD analysis project Ga0137415, IMG submission 183082) | Vadose zone soil fungal communities from Angelo Coast Range Reserve, California, USA - CZODoug3_1_1_16fungal (Hybrid Assembly) | ecosystem: Environmental > Terrestrial > Soil > Vadose...
CTGAGGCGGCGCCTTTTGCGCACACCCCGCACCGACAACGAGTGACAGCATCGTCCCCGCGGACGCCGCCGCACCTAGAAAGATCCCGCGAAACCATGGCCTGCTTCCGCCACGACGCACCATGCCGCGGATGCATAGCAAATGGCGGGAAGAAACCAAGCTTGCACCGCGCGCCTGCGCATGCGGGACCTCAGTCTTTGGAGGCGTTGTCTTTCGTTGCGCTGTCTTTGGGAGCGCTGTCTTTCGTTGTGCTGTCTTTGGTCGCGCTGTCTTTGGGAGCGCTGTTTGCCGAGTCGGACGACTCGGTGCCTCCGGCTCGCTCGCGCACGCGCCCCGGATACATCGAAGGAGAAAATCGCTGGGCAATCTCCTTGTAACGCTCTGCCGCGGAAGACTGTTCTCCGGAATCCCACAGGGTGTCGGCCAAACCGAGCAACGCTGGGAAAAACGCCGGATTTTCCGCGAGCGCGCGCCGATACGCGACGATGGCCCCCGCCTTGTCTCCTTGGGCTCGCTGCGCATCGGCCAGACCCGTTTGCGCTTCGAAGTTGTGCGGTTCTTTTTCGGCGACCTGCGCGAACAGGGTCCGGGCGCGCGCCGAGTCACCCGCCCGCTGCGCCTCGACGGCGCGCCCGTACGCGCTCTTCGCATCGCCCGCAGGCTTGACGGCCGACGGGGCGCGATCGCCATCCGCGCTGCTCGATGCAGTTTGCGCCCCTTGGCCATCAGATGCCGATTTCCCACCGCCGCGATCTTCTTTGGCCGCGCGCTCGGTCGTTCGCTCGCGTGCGGTCACGGCCGGTGCATCGGAGCGATGACCACCCGATCCCGATCCCGCCGACACCGACGCCGGTTCGCTCGTGGCAATCGGGGCTGGGGCCATCGGTGTCGGAGCGATCGGCTCCGGGGCGGCCTGGGGTTGCGCCGTCGGTGCGGGGGCCGTGGCCGCGGACGCACTTGCCGTGGGCGCCTTCGACTCCGTTTGCGCGGCGGCGGACTTGTGCGGCTCCGGGTGCGGGGAGCTCGATGTGCTCTCGTGCCCGACGACCAGGAGCACGCCGGCGCCGAAGGCCGTGGCGGCGATGAGCGGCAGCCACCATCGCGGGAAGCGTCGCTCGGGCTGCATCAACTGCATGCTCGCGGAGCTCGGCGTATCGCGCTCGTCGTAGGACGAGGACGACGGAATGGAATACGGCGGCGTCGGCTGACGCGGGCCCTCCTCGTGCAGGGCCGGCATCGGGATCTGCGCGCGCATCGCGTCCGAGAGATCCGGTCCCGCATGTGCACCTGCGCGTACGGGAAGACTCGGAGGCGGCATCGCGGCCAGCGCGTCCGCGTTCGGAATCGCGTCGTAGTCGGCGAAGTAGGGGGCGCCGGGCATGCCCGCGTTGATGGCGTTCAGCGCGTGCGAAGCCGGAAGCGGTGGCGGCGCGTGGCCTGAATGCATCCACTGCGGCACCTCCATCGCTTGCATCGCTTGCATCGTGCCCATCATGCGCTGCGGGAGCTCGTAAGGCGGCGACAGAGCTCTCTCCCCGCTGTCCGGCACGCTCTCGATGCCTTCGGACACGACGTCCTCGGGCTGCTCAGCATACGGCGCTCGTGCCACGTATTGCGGTTGCGCGACATACGGCGTTTGCGCCACCTGTTGCGGCGGCGGCGCGACATACGGCGTCTCTGCCGCCCGCTCCAAGGGCTGCGCCGCGCGCTCGATACGCGCCAGTGCGAACGGCACGAACTTCGACGTCGACTGGAGCATCGCGGCCCACACGGCATCCACCGCGTCCAAGCTCGGCTCCGGCGAGGGTGTCGCGCGCGCAGGCGATGTGGCGTGCGGCACCGTGGGCATCGGGTTCACCGCGGCCACCTGGGCGCGCTTCGCCATCGCCGCGGGATGGATCCCCGGCGACGTGGTGGGCCGTAGCGCCACCAACCCGGGACACGTCGGTGAGACCGAGGAGAGCCGCGGCGCGGTGCAAATCTGCGGACCCTCCGGAAGCACTTTGGGTGCGGCGATCCCCGGTGAAGTCTGCCTCGACGGCGGAAATAGGCCCGGAACGGTGCCCGATGGCCCGATGTGCCGGCGCGCGAGCGCCTCCGGACCCCGCGCGGGCGCCGGCAGTGCGAACACGCCCGCCGGTGTCGTGTGCCGCGCGCGCGTAACCGGTGCGCGTGCCTGCGCATCGGCCACGCGATGCGCTCGGGCTCTCCCGCGCGGCCCCGAGAGCGGAGCCGGCGTTTGCCGCAGCAGCGCCGTCGCGCTCCCGCCACCGCCCGGCCCCGTTCCTTGCTGCCCGAATCCGCCGACGTTGGTAACTCGCCCGCCCGGCAAGACCGCCCGCGGAGACGCCGTGCCCGAGAGCGTCCCCGGCAATGGAATCCCCGCCAGGGTCTTTTCTCGGTTCACCGCCTCGGCCGCGCCCCATGCGCCCGTGGTACCCGAGGCGACAGCCTCTGGTTCGTCTTCGCCCTCGCCCCCCATGACCGCCTCCTGGAGCTCGGTCAAAGAGCCGAAAACGATTTCGTCTCCCGTCGGCGTGACCACCACCCAGCGATGTTTGCGCTCTCCCATGGGCACGTACGCTCGATTCACTTCGTTCACTTCACGATGGTGTCTTTGCAGCCCTGCAGAATATCGATGTCGCTCCCCGAGTCCGCCTTCATCGAATTGCAGGTTGCAGGACACAACTGCACCTTGGTGGGCACGGCGCCATCGCTGCCGGGGACCACGTCGTAGTGCCAGCCACCGGTCGTCGCGTCGCACTTGGCCGCGGTGACCACCTGGGGAATGATCGAGGCCTTCCCCGCCCCCGACGTCAGTTGAACGTTCACCTTCGTGTAATCGGGCACGCCCGACTTGGGCACCGGCAGCGTGAACTCGCAGGCCAGCGAATTTCCACGAATCGCATTGAGCGCCTGCACGAACTGGACAGTGGCATTCTGTCCGGTATTCACGATGAACGCCGTACCCGTACCGCCCGCCTTCGCAATCTGGTCCAGATTCGGTTGCGCCTGCGCCTTCTCCACCGGCGCGAACACGCCCACGACGTACGTCTTGATTCCGCCCTTGAGCGCGTTGGCCGCAATCCCCGCGATGTTCGCCATGCTCTGATCGCACAGCGTCGGCAGCCCATCGGTCACCAGCACGGCGACCACGCTTTGGCCGGAGTTGGCAGACACATAATCGTTGGCGATGTTCTCCAGACCTTGGAGCGCCGCGGATGTCGGCGTGTTGCCGTTCGGGTAATGCCCATTCAGCGAGGCCACCAGACCCGCCGCCGCGCCAGGAAGCTCGGCGATGGCCGACACGGGCTTCGCGTAGTCAGGAACGTTGCAGCTCTCCTGCTCGCGGAAGCAATAACTCGCCACGATCTTGTCGCAGGCTCCGTAGTCGCCGTCGCTGGTCTTGCAATCCGCGGCGGTGCGACACTTGAACTCGCCTTCGTCGTGGCATTGGCCGAGCGGCACACTGCACTTCGCCGGCGCCGTGCAGTCCGCATCGGTATCGCAATAATTTCCGCTGGCGTCGCTGCACGCTTTCATCACGCACGGCCCCGCCTCGGCGCATTGCGCACTCGCAGAGCAGGTATTCGGCGCACCATTGCCGAAGAGCGGAAAATACTGCACACCGATCTTCATCCCCGACGATTTGGGATCATTGAAGAACGCGGTGAGTGCCAATTTGAGCGCATCCCATTTGAACTCGCCCGTCGCCGTTCGAAGCCACATCGACCCCGATGAATCGAGCGCCATGGCCATGGCGAGCGGGATGGGCTTGCCACGCTGCGACTCGGTCGCGCACGCCGCAAATCCGCCATCGAGAAGGGTGCTGCCGTCGGCGCCTCCACCGAAGCTTCCCCCTCCACCGAAACTGCCGCCACCGCCTACGTCGGCACCACCGCCGCCACCGTCGCCGATGGCATTCGGATCGCCCGGTCCCGGATCCGTTGGACTGTTCCCCGATGACCCGCAAGAGGCGACGATGCCGCCCGCCACGAGCATGGCGACGGTCGCGATTCTTCTTTTATCCGCGCGCTCTGCCATCTCTACTCCCCCGCCACGAGTGCCTCGTCGGCGCCCCGCTGGCTCGTTTGGCCACTTCGCCCGGGCAGCATTCGCCCCCTCTTTCGTCCGATGCTGCGTCCCCAATGTAGGACGCAGCAATCCAACGCGGGGATCGCGATTGACTTACGGCGTGGGGATTCTCAGTAGCTGCGCGAGCTCCTGAAGCTCGATGTCGAGCCGCCGATCGGACTTCTTCAGCTCGAGATCGAGATCATGGAGCGCTTTGCTCAACATGAAAACATCCAGCAAGAGTGCGACCTCCTCGATGTCCGCGCGCAAGAATGACGCGGCCGCGGTGTGCTCGAGGTACGCGCGCATGAAGCCCGCCGAAACCCACGTGTACCATTGAATGGCCCAGGGCAGCACACTCGCGCGATCGGCCTCGCGCACCGCGGTGGTGTCGTGCAGCGTGGTGAAGGCTGCATGATGAAAGGAGTGCACCATGCTGGCCACGTCGCGCAGCGGCGTGCGTTTGCGCCTTCGCTCGGCGAGCGCACGCGAGCGGTCGCCTTCGAAATCGATGATCACCACGTCTTTGCCGGTATTGAGCACCTGATCGAGGTGATAGTCGCCGTGACAGCGCACGCGCAGGCTGGTGAGCTTTCGCGACAGCAAAGGTTCGTAGCGCTTCAGCAGCTCCCCTTCGCGGCCCGCGATGGCCCGCACGGTCTCTGCTTGCTGCGCGGGCACCAGCGGGAGCTCCGCGCGCAAGGTGCGCATCACGTGCCCGGTGAGGTTGCGTAAACTTTGGTAAACGGAGCGCCGATCGAACGACGAGAAAGGCTCCGGCGCGAAGGCCGGATCCTCGGGCGCCGCAGCCAGTGCGAGATGCAACTCCGCGGTCCGCTTGCCGAGCAACGCCCCCACGTCTTTGTAGGCGCCAATGAGCTCCGCGACCTCGACCGGCGGATTCTCGAAGGCGATTTCCAAAAGCGGTCGCGTGGGCGCAGCCGGCACGGGGATCTCGCGTCCCTTGGTGAGCGCGCGCTCGTAGTAGCGGCGCAGCTCTTCGCGCGCGTGCGTCCACATGGTGCCTTCGTTTTGGATGAAGTGCTGGAGCACCGCCAGGGTGGTCCGCTCGCTCCGGCCGCTGCGGTATTCGAGATGGCCGGCCACGCGCGGTACCAATTGGCTGGCGCGCGCGCCGATGAAGCGCCCCACCTCGATCTCCGGGCTCACCCCCTCTTCGAGGCGCCGGAAGAACTTGAGCACCCATCGGTCGCCGAAGCGGATGGTCGCGTTCAAGCTGTCCACGATCATCGGCCGCGGATCGTCGATGACCGTCACCTCGTCGGCAAACGAAGCAGACACCTCGCCGAAGCGTCCCCTCTTTCGCTCGTGGCCGACGATGGCTTCGACCAGCGCCTGCGAGCGGTGCGCAAGCTCCAGCGCGTCGACGAGCACCGTGCGCGCGCCCCCCGGCGCCGCAGTGCCGCGCATGCTGGCGATGACCGCTTGATGCGGCACGCGCACGTCGGTCCCGAGCGCATCGGACCAGATGGCTACGGGAAAAACGTAGGTCTCCGGATCGCCTTCGGAGTACTCGATGCGCAAAAACACGATGCCCACGCGCCCGTCCTGCAGAACGACCCGCTCGGTCACCTGACAAGAGGAGATGATCCGCCCGCGCCCACCGTACCAGCGGCGCGTCTCCAGAAAGCCCAGGAGCACTTCTTCGAGCGCCTCGGTTTCACCTTCGAACATGTCCTCCAGGGTCGCGCTCTCCAGCTCGGGGATGTCGTAGAGCGACATGCGCACTTCGTGCACGTCGGCCTTGGTGCGCTCCAGCGAAAACCAATAAAAATCGTATCCGCCGAGGCTGAGCATATATGGATTATCGCCCACGGCAGGAAACTTGGTTCGGCCGAAGAGCTCCACCGGCACCATGCCGCGACAGCGCGACAGATCGAGCTCCACGTACTGCACGAAGCGCGACAGATTGGCCACCACCAAGATGTTCTCCTCGCCGAACTCGCGGAAGAACGCCAGCACACGCGAATTGGAGGGGCTCAGGAAATCGATGGTACCGCGCCCGAAGGCAAAAAAACGTTTTCGCAGCGCGATGAGCCGCTTGGTCCACCACAAGAGCGAATTGGGGTTGTTCTGCTGCGCTTCGACGTTGAGCGATTCGTAGTGGTACTCGGGATCGATGACGATCGGCAAAATGAGCCTCTGCGGATTGGCCCGCGAAAAGCCCGCGTTGCGGTCGGTGTTCCACTGCATGGGGGTGCGCACGCCGTTGCGGTCGCCCAGGTAGATGTTGTCTCCCATCCCCATTTCGTCGCCGTAATAGAGGACGGGCGTGCCGGGCAGCGAAAAGAGCAGACCGTTGAGCAGCTCCATCTTGCGCCGATCGTTGCCCACCAGGGGCGCCAGGCGCCGCCGGATGCCCAAGTTGATGCGCATGGCCGCGTCGTGGGCATATGCACGATACATGTAATCGCGCTCTTCGTCGGTGACCATCTCCAGGGTCAGCTCGTCGTGATTGCGCAGGAACATGGCCCACTGACAGGTCGGGTGGAGCTGCGGGGTCTGCTCCAGAATATCGATGATCGGGAATCGATCTTCCATGTGAATGGCCATGAACATCCGCGGCATGATCGGAAAGTGGAAGTTCATGTGGCATTCGTCGCCGTCGCCGAAATAGGCCGCCGCATCCTCGGGCCACTGGTTTGCTTCGGCCAGGAGCATGCGCGCGGAGAACTTGGAGTCGATGTGGCGCCGGAGCTTTTTCAGAAACTCGTGCGTCTGCGGCAGGTTTTCACAATTGGTGCCTTCGGCCTCGTACAGATAGGGCACGGCGTCGAGCCGCACGCCATCGACGCCCATGCCGAACCAGAAGTCGACCACCTCGAAGAGCGCGTCGTGCACCGCCTGGTTTTCGAAATTGAGATCGGGCTGATGGGAAAAAAAGCGATGCCAGAAATACGCATTGGCCACCGAGTCCCAAGTCCAATTCGACGGCTCGAAGTCTTTGAAGATGATGCGCGCTTCTTGATAGCGGTGCGGCGTATCACTCCATACGTAGAAGTCGCGCTCCACCGATCCCGGCGGCGCCCGCCGCGCGCGCTGGAACCACGCATGTTGATCCGAAGTGTGATTGAACACCAGCTCGGTCACGATGCGCAGATCGCGCCGGTGCGCCTCGTCCACGAAGCGCTGGAATTCGGCGATGGTCCCCACGTCGGGGTGCACGTCCATGTAGTCGGCGATGTCGTAGCCGTCGTCGCGCCCGGGGGAGACGCAGAGCGGCAGGAGCCAGAGACAGGTGACCCCCAGGTCCTGCAGATAATCGAGTTTCTCCGTCAGCCCCGCGAGATCGCCGATCCCGTCGCCGTTGCTGTCGTAAAACGAGCGGGTGCGCACCTCGTAAATGACGGCGTCTTTGTACCACTGCGGGTCGACCTCGCCCGGTCTGTCCGAACGACTGCCGCCGTTTTTCGGCTTGCTCTTCGCGCTCATTCGCACGACTCCAACATTGGAAAAAAGGTCACAGAGTGCGACGGAGTCATTCCCGTCCGTAGATTCGCGACAGCGTGCCCAATCGATCGGCGAGCTCGTGGGTGAGCTCGGACTTGAGGAAGCGCCATTCCCAATTCCCCGTTGCCAGGCCCGGCCGATTCATTCGCGATCGCGATCCCAATCCCAGCAAATCCTGCATGGGCACGACAGCCGTACCGGCCACCGACATCTGCACCATGCGGATCATGTCCCAATGAATCTGGCTGCCATCGGCCACCCCCAGATAAGCGAGCACGGCGCGCCGTTCTTTTTCCGTCTGCTCGGGCGTGCGTGTGCTCTCGCCGCCGCCGGCCTCTTCGAACCACCCCACGGTCGTATCGTTGTCGTGCGTGCCCGTGTATACGGCCGCGCGATGCGGATACGCATGCGGAAGAAAGGTGGGCGCCTGCGGATCGGTCCCGAACGCGAATTGAAGCACGCGAATGCCGGGCAGGCGAAAGTGGTCACGGAGCTTCTGCACGGCCGGCGTGACGCAGCCCAAATCCTCGGCGATGAGCGGCAGCGCGGACGATCCGAGCGCGCGCTGCATGTGCTCGAAAAACCGCTTGCCCGGCCCCTTCATCCAGCGGCCGCGCACGGCCGTGGGCTCCGACGCCGGGATTTCCCAATAGCGCTGAAAGCCGATGAAGTGATCGAGCCGCACCACGTCGAACCGGTCGAGCGTGGTCCGGAGACGCGCCGCCCACCACGCGTAGACCCCCTGCCTGCGCGAGTGCCAGCGATAGAGCGGATTGCCCCAGCGCTGCCCGGTGGCGCTGAAATAGTCGGGCGGAACGCCAGCGATGACCGTGGGCATTCCCTGGTCATCGAGCGAAAAGAGATCGCGATGTTGCCAAACGTCGGCGCTGTCGTGCGAAACGAAAATAGGCAAATCGCCAATCAGCCCGATACCGCGTTCATGAGCATAGGCCCGAAGCCGGCGCCACTCCTCGCTGAATTGATACTGCAAAAATCGATTGAATTCGATTTGGTCGCGCAGCTCGTGGCGCAGCACTTCGAGGGTGCCGGGATCGCGAAGCCGGCGCCCCTCGGGCCACACGGCCCACGAGGTCTCGTGCTCGGCGCTCTTGATCGCGGCGTAGAGGGAGAAGTCGTCCAGCCAATGCCGTTCCGCGGCGCAAAAGGCATCGTAGGCCGCGCGCTCCGGACCGCTCGCCGCGCGGAACGCGGCAAAGGCCGTGCGCAGGTGGGTGGTGCGGTAAGCGGCGGCGCGCGCATAGTCGACGCGGTCGTGCGGGAAATCGGTGGGCGCGCCCAGATCGGCCCGCGAGATGAGCCCTTGCTCGGCCAGCCGATCGAGACAGATGAGAAACGGACTTCCGGCGAACGCCGACAGCGCGCTGTAAGGCGAATTGCCGTACCCCACGGGGCCGATGGGCAGCATTTGCCACCAGCGCTGACGTGCCGCGACGAGAAAGTCGATGAAGTGCCGCGCTGCGGCGCCGAGATCGCCGGATCCGTACGGCCCTGGAAGACTCGTCGGGTGGAGCAGAACGCCGCTGGTGCGGTCGCCCAATGAAGGCGGGCTCGAATGCCGCGGCCGGGCAGAAGGCAGACTGGAAGGGTGAGAAACGATGCGATTCTCGTCCAAGTGTTTGTCCAAGCTAGGTGCTCCAATGGCCACGCCGAGTCAATAGCAGGGTCGATGATTTCGGCAAAAGAGCTTGTCCAACGCCCGAGACGGCTGCAATCTCCGGCACCATGAGTTTTTCGCGCCTTTCGATGCTTCCCATCGCTTTGGGCCTTGCTCTCACCGGTGCCGCGTGCGGTGGCTCGTCCGATGCGGCGCCTGCGGCCGCGACGCCCACGACGAACGCGGGCGCATCGAGCGCAAAGCCCTCGGGCTCCGACGTGACGCCCGCCCCGAACTACGCGGCGCTCGCGCGCGACGAATTCAATCGGCTGGCGGTTCGCTACGACCTGCCGCTCTTTTGGGTCGCCGACAAAAACAAGAATGGCGCCGTCGACCCCGACGAAGTCGTCTCGCTGCTGTTCTATGGCACGCGCAACGACGTCGGCGAAAACAAGACGCCGCGCTGGGTGCAAGGGGGCGCGTTCACGCCCGCCTTCGACGCTGCGTTTGCCAAGCTTCTTCGCGGCGAGCCGGCGATGCCCTCGGGCCTCTCGCCGGCGGAGCTCGAACGGCGCAAGCTGGTCGGCGAAGACCTCGACCAGGGTTACACCACCTTGGTGCGGAGCGATCTCACGGGCCTGTCGCCGGAGGACAAGTCCTTCGTGCGGCACGTATTCGCCGCCGCGGAGATGATCGACACGCTGTATCTGACGCAAAAAGGCGTCCTGTCACTGAGCAAAGACGTACCGGCCGACGACCCTTCGAGCCTGGCGCTCTTTTATCGCAACCGCGGCCCCGAGTGCGTGGGCTCCAAGACCGAAAAGAACCCTGCATGCAACGCCATTCCGGCAAGAGCGACGCGCGCGCCGGTCGACGTCTATCCGCGCGATCTGCAATCGCAGCCGAAGTTCTGCGAGATGCTGGAGAAGCAGCCCAACGCGAAGAAGCTGCTCGATCCGTTCGTGGTGGTGCGTGCCTCCCAAGACGGGCGGGGCAAGCTCGAGCCCGTGCCCTACAGCGACGCGTACAAGGAGCTGATGACCGGCATCGCGGGCGAGCTGCGCGCGGCCGCGGCGGCGCTGGAAGATCCGAAGGAGTCGGCGCTGAAGGCCTACGTGACCGCGGCGGCGCAGTCCTACCTGCAACCGGTCGCCAGCCGCGTCCCCACGCCCACGGTGATCACGAATCTGGTCGCCACGCTCCTGGCCACCAACGGCGTGACCGCGCCGAGCGGCCCGCAAAGCTACGGGGTGTTGGTTCAAGGCGGCCCGTCCGCTTCCCGCCAGTTCTCCTTCACCGCGAGCGGAACAAATGGCGGGAGCATCACGGCAGTTCTTCAGCTTCGGGATGGCGCTCAAAACCTGGGCACGGCCAACTTCAGCTATGCCATTGGCGCAACCACCAATTCGTTCGCCAACACAAACCTCATTACCATCATTGACGACGCTCCGGCGACCAATTATCCCGCCAACATTGCCGTGTCAGGGCTAAATGGCGCGGTGAACAAGGTCAAGGCCACCCTTTCCAGGCTCAATCATGCCAATATCGCGGATGTCAACATCCTGCTGGTTGGGCCTGCCGGCCAGAAGGA
>Ga0137415_10007585_pt1 | contig 10749 bp, 13 predicted proteins | sample CZODoug3_1_1_16f_FD_183082 | JGI IMG/M metagenome (GOLD analysis project Ga0137415, IMG submission 183082) | Vadose zone soil fungal communities from Angelo Coast Range Reserve, California, USA - CZODoug3_1_1_16fungal (Hybrid Assembly) | ecosystem: Environmental > Terrestrial > Soil > Vadose...
GCGACGCCGTGACGCTTCGCGAAGCCTGATGCATTGCCTTTGGTCGGCGACGCGACGGCGACGACCTCGACTTCGTCCGGAACGGCTTTCGCCGCACCCGCGACGCAGTCCGCCTGAAACCGTGAGCCGATGACTCCGATTCTTACTTTGGACATCCGGCCATTCTACCGCGGCACGAGGTTCTTGGCCAAGGGTTGCGCAAACATCCGTGGGAGTAGACGTTGGACATGGTCACCACTCGCCCCGTGACCGGCACCACATCTCGAGCGGCACGGATGGTCGAGGTTGGGTTTATGAGACGTTGTCTGGTCCTCACATTGGTGCTGGCGTGTCGGGGAGTAACTAGTCCGCCCTCACCTCCGCCTCCGCTGCCCCCGCGTTTGGTGTTTCCCGCCGACAACGCGTGGAATCGCGATATCTCGGTCGACTCGGTGGATCCCAACTCCGACAGTCTCATCGGGCGCTGCGGCGGTTCGGCGAGCCTCCACCCTGATTTCGGCACTGTCTATGGCGGCGTGCCGTGGGGCATTCCGTTCATCACCGTCTCGGGTTCGCAGCGGCGCGTGCCCGTGACGTTCGCCTACGCGGCTGAGAGCGACCCCGGGCCCTACCCCATTCCCCGCGATGCGCCCATCGAGGGCGGCGCAAGCGCGACGGGCGACCGCCATGTGCTGGTCGTGGACGTGGACAATTGGAAGCTGTACGAGCTGTTCGACGCGCACTCGGTCAACGGTGGCGCGTCATGGACGGCGGGATCGGGCGCGATTTTCGACCTCTCGTCGAACGCCCTCCGGCCGGACGGCTGGACCTCGGCCGACGCCGCAGGGTTGCCCATCTTTCCCGGCCTCGCGCGCTATGACGAAGTTGTAACCGCGGGACGGATCGCCCACGCGCTGCGCTTCACTTGCCCCGTCACCCGCCGCGCCTACGTTCCTCCCGCACGCCATTTCGCAAGCACGCACCCCGATTCGTTGCTTCCTCCCATGGGTATGCGCGTGCGGCTCAAAGCGGGGGTGGACACTTCGGGCTTCCCCGCCGACGTCCAGGTCATTCTGACCGCGCTGAAGACGTACGGCATGTTGCTCGCGGACAACGGAGGACCGTTCTTCCTGAGTGGCGCGCCAGACCCGCGCTGGAACAATGCTGACATCGATACGATGAAGCGGCTGCACGGGACGGACTTCGAAGTAGTCAGGATGACGGGTCTGGTGGTGCGCTAGGCGAGCACCGCGTCATCGTTTCGAATCCCACACCGCGACGCCGACCCGCGAGTCGGCGGTACCATAGTAGAGAAACCAGCGTCCGTGAAACGGCACGAGCCCCTCGATGAACGTTGTCCCTTGCGAGTACTGGCCCGTTCGCTCGTAACTCTCCGTCGGCGTGATGAATGGGGCGTCCGCGCGAGCGAGCAGTTTGACGGGATTGTGAGCGTCGAACAGCGCCTGGCCACCGGTGTAAGCGCGCGCCGGCACTGTGGAGTCGCCGTGTGTGGCACTGTTCCCCGCGTTGTACAGCACGACAATGCCTCCCCCGTTGGCCGTGAGCAGTGCCGGCGGACCAGCCTCGACCAACCACGAATCGAAGTATCCGGGTCGAGGCGAGAGCACGTTGATCAAGCGCCCGTTGTCATCCTCTATTGGTGTCCAGTCCAGCAGGTTGTCGGACATCGCGATGTGGAGATCCGGAACTCCGAAGTACATCCAGTACCTGCCGTTCACCCGCGTGGCGATCACCCGATCGCCTGCGACTCGGCTGAGGATGGCGCCCGACTTCGACTCGGCGCGCAGATACTTGCCACCAGCGGCGCCCGCAAAGGCAGGACCATGCTTCGTCCAGTTGACCAGATCGCGCGACGTCGCGACCGCCAGCCGCGGGATGTCACGGTTCCATTGCGTGTAGGTGAGCACATAAGTGCCGTCGTCAGACTCGACGATCCGAGGATCTTCGACGCCCCCCGGCCACTCGTATTGTCGCTGCGCGTCGGTGTCCGGATACAACACGGGGGCGCCGCGACGCGTGAACCACAGTCCATCACTGCTCTCGGCCAACCCCAACCGCGAAGTGTGCCGGCCGATCTGCCGCTCGCCGCTCGCATCTTCCGCACGGTAAAGAACGAAGACCTTGCCGTCCTTCACGACAGCGGCCGGATTGAAGGTCGCGTATTCCTCCCATGCGACCACACTGTCCGTCATCGGTGAGCGGAAATGGGAGGCTGGATTGGGGGTGATGATTGGATTCACCTGCGCCGGCTTTACAAACGGGCCGAACGTCCAGGCCTGCGTTATCACGAGCAGGAGATTCATACGACCCGGTGTTAAGGGAGCGCAAAGGCGACGTACGCGTCACCCGACTTCGTGCCCAACTTACCGCCACCCGCCGCGATGACAACGTACTGCCGCCCTCGGACCGCAAACGTGCTGGGCGTCGCATAACCAGCCGTCGGCAGGGACGTCTCCCACAGGAGCTGACCGTTCGTCTTGTCGAACGCGCGGAATTTCGCGTCCATCGTGGCGGCGATAAAGACGAGACCGCCCGCCGTGACGATCGGTCCGCCGTACTGCTCCGCTCCCGTGGCAACACCGCCCTTCCCTGCCAGCGCGGGATGCTCGCCGAGCGGAATTCTCCAGCGGTACTCGCCGGTGTTGAGATCGATCGCGCTCAACGTGCCCCATGGTGGCCTGATGGCGGGAAATCCAGCCGAGTCGCGCCAGCGTTCGTAGCCGACAAACTCGTAGGGCGGGGGCGGCGGCAGGACGGGAGGCAGTCGCTGCGACGCCGTGCACTCTTTGGCAATGACGTACCCAACAATCGTGCACTTGTCGTTGGCCGATAACTTCGCGAACGAAGGCATGAAACCGCGGCCGTGCTCGAGTAATTGCTCGAGCTGCTCGACCGAGATCCGCCGATCAATACCGATGAGCGATGGAGCGCGATCCCGCCCCTGCCGGTCGGCACCATGACAGCTCGCGCATTCGGCGGCGTAGATCGCAGCACCCGTCCGTGGCTTGCCGGGAGCGACGGGCTGTGCCGTTTCCCGCATCGCGGCGATCCACGGTACGTCGCTCGCGTTGACGTAGAGGACACCCGTCGCGGTATCGACCGCTGCCCCGCCCCACTCTCCACCGCCGTCGAAGCCCGGCAGGACGATGCTGCCTTCGCGACTCGGCGGGGTGAAGAGGCCATCGTGTCGCAGTGCGCGAAAGCGCCGTCGCTCGGCTGGCGTGACGTCGGCCTCGGTGATTGACTGCCGCGCGAACGGCACAGGTCTGAGCGAATACGGCTGCGTCGGCCACGCGCGCTCGCCCCGCAGATTGGAGGCGGGTACGGCGCGCTCCTCGATCGGAAAGAGTGGATTGCCCGAACCGCGATCGAACAGGAAGACGAACCCGCTCTTCGTTATCTGCGCGACCGCATCCACGCGCTTTCCGTTCTGGATGACTGTGACGAGGTTCGGTGCCGCTGGCAGATCACGATCCCAGAGATCGTGATGCACCGTCTGGAAGTGCCAGATCCGTTTGCCGGTCGTGGCATCGAGCGCGAGCAACGAGTTGGCGAAGAGGTCGGCACCCAGGCGATCGCCGCCGTAAAAATCGGGCGAGGCCGAGCCGGTCGGGATGTAGACGACGCCGCGGGCTGTATCCACGGTCATGCCCGCCCAGGAGTTCGCGCCGCCGATTGTTTTGTAGGCTTCGGTCGGCCAGGTGTCGTGTCCGAATTCGCCCGGCCACGGAATGCTGTGGAAGGTCCAGCGGATTTTGCCGGTGCGCGCATCGTAAGCGCGCACGTGACCGGGCGCCGCACCCACGTCTTCTCCGACGCGCGTGCCCCAAATGACTATGTCTTTGTAAGCCACGCCGGGGCTCGTCGAGACGAGGTATTCGCCATCGATGTCCCAACCAAGCCCCACGCCAAGATCGACCCAGCCCGAGTCGCCGAAGCTGCGAATTGGTTTGCCCGTCCCCGCGTCGAGGGCATACAGACGTCGCTCGACGGCGAAAAAGATTCGCCGGTCGCGACCAACTGCCCAATACACCACGCCGCGATTGACGTGTGGCTGGGTCGCACGGTTCGGAAAGGCATCGAATCTCCACAGCAATGTTCCGCTCTCGGCGCGCAGTGCGATCACGGCAAGCTTAGGAGTCGTCGTGTAGAGCACGCCGTCGACGACGATCGGCGTCGCTTGGATTTGGGAGAGGCCGTCCGGAGGAAGGTCGCCGGTGTGATACGTCCACGCGACCTTCAACTGCGCGACGTTACGGCGATTGATCTGATCGAGCGCGGAGTAACGCGGGTTGCCGGGACTGCCGCCGGTGACGCGCCAGTCCACGGTGCCCGGATCGCTCGCGGCTCGTTGGCTGCATGCGAGAGCGCCGGGAACCGCGATGACGGCGAGGGCAGCGCGCCAACCACGCACCGGTTACCTCGCCGGCGTCAGCACGATGTTACGAAATTCGACCGGGCCGTGGTCGCCCTGGAGCATGAGCGGACCCGGAGATCCTTCATCGCTGTCGAGCGCACCGCCGGTGATTCCCGGTATCTCCTCGTTGCAGATCAGGGTCTTGCCGTTCAGCACCACTGTCAGCATGCGTCCCGCGAGCGTGATGTCGTACGCCTGCCACTCAACCGGCTTTCGCGCGGCGGCTTCGCTCGGCGGCAGAAAGCCGTAGACCGCGCCGAGGCGATCCTGAACCGGTTCGAGCGCGTCGCTATCCTCGATTTGCACCTCGTACCGGCCGCGCAGGTAGACGCCGCTGTTTCCTTTCGGTGGATAGCGGAACTCGATATGCAGCTTGAAATCGTTGAAGGTTTGGCGAGTGATGAGGTTGGTGCCGGCGCGCGTATTCGTGAGTACGCGATTCACGACACTCCAGTTTGCTCCCGGCGTTTGCCAACTCGCCACGTCCGTGCCGTTGAAGAGCGCGATCGGCGCTGCCCAGTGGGGCGGCGACGGGCGTCGCAGCAGCGGCGCTCGATTCGCGGTCCACGCGTAACGCTTCCCAGCAGGATCGGTCAACCAGCCCGACAACTGATCGCCTCTCAGCACCCCTTCGACGTGCAGGTCGCTGTCCCCCTGCTCCCACTGCGGAGGAATTGAGAACGAGAAGACGGAGTCCTTGAACTCAACTCGGGAAACCGGCCGCGCGCTGCCGACGACCCCCACAAAGCGCCCAACCAGCATTCGAGAGCCGGATCGCTCAACCTCGAGCCACGAGGGATAACGATGCGACGAGTCGGTCACCGTCAGATCCCATCGCCCCACGATCGGATACTGCTGCGGCGGCTGCTGAGCGTGGATCGGTGACGCAAGGACGACTCCAATGGCGACAATGACGTAGGCCTCTCTCATCTTTCCCTCCCGGTGAGTTGCTTTGCGGGATTCTGACGATAGAACGTGCACAACAGGTCGTACAGCTCCGGGTCTTCATGACCGAGCTCTTCAGGCCGCTCGAAAAAGACTTCTGTCGCTACCGCAAAGAATTCGGCGATGTCCGTGGTTCCGTAGGCGCTCATGACGCTGGGCGCGTGGGCTGCGACCTTCGCGTCCAGGCGCTCGTAAGCGCGCTGAAGTGTGCTGGTCCAATTGTCCGGCTCGTCGACGCGAGGCTTCCAGGCTCGGTCGACCCCGGCCGGCGTGAGGTCGTACTCGTAAGCCAACTCGTGCGCGAACTCGTGTAACACGACGTTATGACCGTCCGCCGGATCTCTGGCACCTTCAGAGACCGCGTCCCAGGAAATGACAATGATGCCGTTCCCCCAGGACTCTCCCAATTCGGGGAGCGGACGGTCGCGCTCGTTCGTGTGGACCCACTTGCGGGGATCGCGGACGGTGCGAGGCACGAACGTCGCAGGGTAGACGAGGATTTCACGAAGTCCCGGGAAGGGCTCGCCTGGTATGGCGAGCGTGAGCAAGCACGCGTGCGCTGCGATGATGAGCTCCATCTCCTCGGTCAAGACGAGTCCCTGGCATCCCTCCCAATGCCGCGTTCTGATCAGCTCGCTGCTGGCTCGAAGGAGAAGCGTACGCTGCTCGTCGGAGAGATGGCGCGTCGCGGGCACCGCTGTGTCGAGCAGCGAGGTCCATTGCGCCGGGATCGGGTTCGCTGCCTGGCGACGCGCATCGCTGTGAGCAAGCGACAGCAGGAGCGGCCGCAGGACGAAGAAGCCCGCGGCCAGCAGCAGCGCACTTCCGATGCCGATTAGCAGCTCATCCACGGTGTCACGCGGTCACCTAAGGTCAAGGGCGACTGGTCTTGAAATCAATGGGGATCTGAATCAGCACGCGGACCGCGCGTCCTCCTATGCGAGCGGGCGTAAACAGGCAGCTTTGCATCGCGGTCACCGCTGCACTCGACAATGAATCGTTCGGACTCGTGACCGCTCGGACGGTTGCCGGCTCGGGGCGCCCGAGTGTGTCCACGACCAATTCCAACCTCACCCGACCCTGAACTCCTGACGCGTGAAGAGAAGGGGGATATTCGGGCGGCGGACAATAGATCACGTTGGGCCCCGAATCCACCGTGGTGGCAACGGAGATGTGAGGAACGTTCCTGGACGCGGAGTCAACGCCGGGTCGCGGAGGCGCGACGGCCGGGCGCGGCGCCGGGCTCGACGGTGGGGCCGAGTGCGCGCATGCGAGCGCGCCGATAAGTGAGATCGCAACGGTGTATCGCATCGCTTCTCCGTGACGGATTGCGCTTAAGCTGCGATTGGCGAGCGCCGCAATCAAGAAGTATGATGCCGCCATGAAGAAGTCGATCGGCGACAACATGATTCCGAAGGAGTTTGGATTCGAGCGAGGCCTGGAGCTGGTGAAGAAGGCCGGCTTCGACGGCATCGAGCTGTGGCTGGGCGACGTCCCCTGGTTTCAGATGGCCACCTCGGATACCGAGGTCCGGGAGCTCCGACGGAAAATCGAGAACGCCGGCCTCGTGGTATCCAACGTCTCGACCGGATTGCACTGGGAGTCGCCGCTCTCCGCCCGCGACCCCAAGGTCCGGACCCAGGCGGTCCGCATCGTCGAGCGGCAGATCGAAACGGCGGTCTTGCTCGGGACCGACGCGATTCTCGTTGTCGCCGGCCTAGTGACCGAGGAAGTCCCCTACAACGAAGTGTACCAGCGCTGCGTCGAGACGCTGCGGCCGCTGGGCGAGAAGGCGGGGCGCGCGGGCGTACGGATTGGCTGCGAGAATTGCAACGCCGAGCACCGGTTTCTCATCAGTCCGCGTGAGTTCTGGCAGTTTCTGAACGACGTGAACAGCAACGCGGTGGGGATTCATCTCGACGTCGGCAACATCCACGACACGGGATTTGCGGAGCAGTGGATCGAGATTCATGGACCCCGAATCACGCGGATCCACCTGAAGGATGTGATGAAGAAGCGCGGGCGCTGCGGTGATCAGAGTGTCTATACCAATCTATTTCTCGGTGACAACAACTGGCCCGCTATCCGCGCCGCAATGACCAAAGTGGGCTACGACGGCTGGCTGATCGCGGAAATGGAGGCGCGCTACCGGTACGCGCGCGATCAGCAGTTCTACGACACCGCCCAGGCCATGGATCGGCTGATCTCGGGAAGACTCTGAGATGCACATGACGCGCCGGACCTTCCTGGGCTACGCCGTCGGCGCGGTGACGACGGGACTGCGCGGACTGCCAGGAACGCGCGTCGACATGCCTCGCCCTGTCGTCGTCCTCCATTTGAGTCAGCACGCGTGCGAATCGGTCGCAGGATATACCGGCACCTTGGCGAAGTCGGGGACGCGGTTCCTGCACGTCGAGCCCGCGTTAGTGCCGCGCTGCTCGGTGCTCATCGTTCCGGCGGCAATCCACATTGGCCCGGCCCTTCGCGCGATCGTGACCTGTCTCGCGGATGGGGCGACCGTCATCCTCGAGTCTGGCGCAGCCTTCGCTGACGAGGCGGATTTCCGTGCGCATCGCGCCGAGCTACGCGATTGTCTGCAAGTTCACGTCGACGCGCCGGTGCGGCTTTGGACGGCAAGCTCAGGGCGCCAGCGGCTACCGTACGTCGACTACACCTGGCCCCACTCGGCGAAGATTCGTGATTTCAGCCGCGCGCTGCCACTGGCGCGGCAGCCGGGTGAGATAATCGCCCGGGTAAACGGTTTGCCGGTCTGCCTCAAGCGACGGGTGGGGAGAGGGACTTTGATTTTTCTCGGCTCGCCACTCGGGCCGGCGCTGTGGGCGGGGGATGCCGAGGCTCGGCAGTGGTTATTGGTGAGCCTGCCGCTCTTTCGTCAGTAACCGCTCTGCAAAATCGAGGCGTTCCTGCGTTTCGCTCAGCTGGCGCCGCAGCTCGCTGACTTCATCTCCGAGGTCTGCGAACCGCTCCTCGTTGTCGCTTCCGCGAGTGTCGGGGCGAGTTTCTTCCAAGCCCCCGCGCGAGTCGCGCCACACTCGCTTCGCCCATACTCCGAATCCCACCGCGAGCAACCCGTGACCCGCGGCGTGCAACACGTTTGGAAGCGCGTACCCGAGGAAGATTAGGTTGAGTGCGCTCAGCCAGAAGAGGATCTGAAACTTCGTCGTCGGCTTGAACATCGTGGCCTACGCTCGACCCGCAACGCGTTTTCTGATGGCTTCGGCGACTGCATCGGCGAGATCCACGATCGCTCCGGCCGCGAATCGGACGGCTTGAACGACTTGAACGAGCATGGGTTGTGATGGGGTCTGAGCAACTGCCGCGGGGGGTGGTAGCAGGGCCCCACCCGACGCTTCCGGTTCGCGCTCGATCGCCGGTTCGGCGTCGTCTTTACGTTTGCGATTCCGTCCCTTGCTCATCGGTTGGCCTTGTCAATGGGGTGCGTCTTAGCTACGGCGCGCCCAGGAAGAATGATTCACTGCCGCACTTTATCAGCTGGAGCATATAGCGCCGGGGTGAGCTCGTACACCACCCGTTCCCGCCCCCGCGCATCCTTCGTCGTGCCGGCGAACGTGGCACCGATCTTCTCGACAGCGCGCCGTGAACGACCATTGTCCGGGCCGATCATAAAGAGGACGCGCTGCACCGACTTGAACGCGTGCATCAGCATCAGCCGCTTCATCTCGCCATTGTATCGCCCGCCCCAATAGGCGCGCGCCAGGAACGTCCAGCCGATCTCGATGACGCTGCGTTCCGCGTCGTAGCCGTGATAACGTGACGAGCCGATGATCTGACCGTTGGACCGATCCACCGCCACCAGCGCACCGCCGGACGCGAGTGCCTCCGCGAAGAACGCCCGGAACGTTGGCTCCTGATAGCGATCGCGTTCCGGATGCTGCTCCCAGATCAGAGGGTCCGCTGCGACACTGAGTAGCGCGTCGAAGTCGTCCGCGCGCAGCGGGCGCAGCTCGAGGAAGTCGCCATGCAGAACAGGCTGTCGATCGAAGGACACGGCGTTGAAGATGCACCTCAGCAGTCTCGCTGCTACGTAGGCTCGGAGTCGGCGGGAAGCGCGAGGCGCACCGCGAGGTCTTCCATCTGGCGCGCCCGCAGGCGAGCCCATCCCGGAACGCGCAGCGCGCCATTGGCGATCAGGATAGCACCGCCAGCGAGCAGCGCGGGAATCGCATTGCCCACCTGAGCGCCGAGCGCATTGGCGACCGCGAGTATTGCAGCAGCGCCCATCCCGACGAGTCCCAACCTGATGGACGCAGCCGCCCCGCCGTGTAGTGAACCCAAGCGAATGCGCTGACCGGTCGCCGTCGGCTCCAGCAGCACGTACAGATTGCCATTCGTCCATTGACGCAGCGATCCCTCAGCCCTAGTCCTTCCGCGCGCTCTGAACACCTCACGCAATTCTCCGACGAGCTGCTCCCATTCGTCGTCGGTGAGTCGCCGGGACAGCGTCACGCGCCGTTCGACACCAATTGGCAAGCCCATGAGGGTTCGCGACACGGCATTCCGGCGTACCTCCAATGCCTGGGCCGCGCGGGCGACGGCATCGGGAGCGATGCCGACCTCACGACCGATTGCCTGAAGATCGGCGAGGCTCAAGCCGTGACTTGGGGACGAGTGTGGGACTGGAGTCGCCGGCCCCTCGGCTGCGGCACGAAAGATGGTCGCAAGTTCCTCGTCGCTATAACGGCGCTCAGTCATGGCCATTGTAATGCGATCTCAACCCTTTCCCCTTCTATCAGAGTGACTTCCCCTTGCACGAAGCGAAACGACACGGGAGCCCCCACCTGGGACGGGATCGGAATGCCTCCGATCCAGACGCGCTGCACTGCACACGGTACGGAGTAGGTCAGCAACTCGCCTGGGTTCAGCGTACCGATCTCAGTCGTAGACAACCGTCGCGCTCGCATGCGGATCTCCAGGGCGTGCGGCGTCCGATTATAAACGACGAAGTCGCATCGTACCGTCTCACGGTCGCCGCCCTGGTGCGGCGCTGTCGCACAGCCGCAAATCAGGAGCACGAGGCCGTAGCGCGCGCTTCGAGACGGAAGTACCATGCGTTGCAATTCTACCCCATCTTGGTGAGCAGTGGTTAGCCTCACGCTGTGCATTCTGGCTGCACTCGCCGTCCAACACCCGACACCGCGCGTGCTCGTATGGGGCGGCGATGCGGAGGGCGGCGCCCCCTTCGTGGAAGCCGATCCGGCCGATCCATCACAGGTACGGGGCTTCGACGTCGAGGTCGCCGACCGGATCGCGCGGGGACTCGGCCGCACGACCCGCTTCGTCCAGGTCCAGTGGTCCAACATCGATCAATCCGTCGAACGGGGTGATTTCGCGCTCGGCCTCTCGGG
>Ga0137415_10007586_pt1 | contig 10749 bp, 12 predicted proteins | sample CZODoug3_1_1_16f_FD_183082 | JGI IMG/M metagenome (GOLD analysis project Ga0137415, IMG submission 183082) | Vadose zone soil fungal communities from Angelo Coast Range Reserve, California, USA - CZODoug3_1_1_16fungal (Hybrid Assembly) | ecosystem: Environmental > Terrestrial > Soil > Vadose...
ACCTTCTCCGGCGCATGGGCCGCGCCTTTCTACCTGGTCGGGCAGGCGCCAGGACCCGCGGAGCGTGTGTCGCGGCGACCGTTCTCGGGACGTGCGGGAAAAGAGCTCGACCGCTGGATGCTCCGCGCGGGATTCGCGAGCGCCGAGGAGTTCCGCCGTCTCACCTATATCGCGGCGCTGATGCGCTGCTTCCCCGGGCGCAATCGCGCCGGAACCGGCGACCTCCGCCCGCCGCCGGCGGCCGTGGCCAACTGCGCGCACTGGATGGACGCGGAGCTCGAGATGTTCAGGCCGCGCGCCATCATCCTGGTGGGGCAGATGGCGATCGGTCGCTTTCTCGGCTCGGGTCCTCTGGAGGAGCGAGTCGGGCGAACGTTTGGCAGCAAACCCGTGATGGTTCCGCTGCCTCATCCGTCCGGACAGAGCCGGTGGCTCAACGATCAAGCCAATCGCGAGCGTCTCGACCGAGCGTTGGCGCTGCTCGCAAAACTCCGCCTTGAGATAGGCTGACAACGACCGAATCAACACGCAAAACGGGAGGGGGAACGGTGGCGAAGTATCTGCTCGTCTTTTACGGTGGCGGCATGCCCGAGACGCCGGCCGCGCAGGCCAGGGTGCTCAAGCAGTGGGGCACGTGGTACGGAAAGTTGGGTCCGTCGGTCGTCGACATGGGCAACCCGTTTTCTGGCGCGGTGAACAAGATCAAGGCCGATGGCACGGTCGCCAAGGGTCCGATCGGTCAGCGTGCCACCGGCTACACGATCGTCGACGCCGGCTCGCTTGACGCCGCCACGAAGATGGCGAAGGGCTGTCCGATCCTGAAGATCGGCGGGCAGATCGCGGTCTACGAAACGTTTTCAATGATGTAGGCGTCGTTGCCGTCGTTTTTCGCCCAGCGTGAAGGCGGGCGCGCCGTCATCGTCGGCGGCGACGCCCGCCACCTCGCCCGCTCGCTGCGTGCGCGCGTCGGGGAGGAGATAGAGGTCGTCGACCCAGCCGGGTTTTTGCTCACGGTGCGCCTGGACCAGGTGTCAGCTGAGCGCGTCGAGGGTGTGATCGTCGCCGAGCGTGAGCACCGGCCCGAGCCGCATGCGCACATCACCATCGCCATCGCGCAGCTGCCCGCACCCGCATTGGAGCTCGTGCTCTCGAGGTGCACCGAGGCCGGCGCGTTTGCGTTCCATGTGGTGCAGGCGGACCGCAGCGTCGCGCGCGGCGCCAAGGTCGAACGCTGGAACACCATCTGCCGCGAGGCGGCGATGCTCGCCGGACGGCTGCGAGTGCCAGTTGTCGCGGGACCCTCAACGGTCGATGAGGTCGTCGCGGCGGCCGAGAACCCGGTGATGCTGGTGCGCGGCGCGCAGGCCGACCTGGCGGACCTCGACCAGCCACGCGACCTCACGCTCCTGGTGGGTCCGGAAGGGGGATGGTCCGACCGAGAGCTGGCGCTCGTCGAGACCAAGGCCGGCGTGGGGCCACGCAACCTGCGGGCGGACACGGCGGCCCTGGTCGGCCTCGCCGTCGCCCTTGCCGTTCGCCACGAGCTGTAGCTTTCCCTCGGCTACCTACAGGCGTTCACCGGCACGCCGCCGTGGTCCGAAACGCGTGAGATCGCTCCAGTCGATTGGATCAGATACAGCGAGTGGCTGCCGCTCATCCAGATGCCGTGGTCGTCGGCAAGTCCAGTCGTAAATGCGAGATCGCGGTAGAGCGACAGCTGTTGGCCGGAATAGCCCGCCAGCGTCGCCAGGCGACCCGGACCGAGGACCAGAAGGAACTCGTAGTCCTCCGTGCCGCTGGCGGGGTCCACGCGCGTCGCCTGGACCAATAGAAGGGGCGATCCGGCGAAGGCGAACCAGTAGAGCCAGTAGCCAGGTTTGTAGATCCAGGTCGTCGTGTTCCCGGCGTCGTCGCGCCGATCGATCCGGTCCGGCTGGGCGACTGGAGATCCCGTTGCGTGGCTGAACTGGTGGTCTGGATCACGCGGGTCGACCACCCCAAGCCACTCGCCTGCAGGAGGTTGGTAGAAGCCGTCCGAGACCTTGGTCAGAGCACCGGTGTCAGGGTCGAGCCTCCAGACTCCACCTTCGGGAGGGTCAACGCTCGGGACGATTGTCACGCCCGAGGCTGTGAAATCGGCCACGCCGTACTCCCGCTGGTCCGGCATGACCGTCACACGAAGATCGGCTCCGGTGGCGGCGTCGACGACATGCACGCGGGTGGGCGCCGGCGGACCGGGGGACCAATCCTTGGCGATGGCATATCTGCGGCCGTCAGGCGAGATGGCACTGCGTCCGACTGGCAACCAGCGCTCGACGGCCCAGTCGTAGTTCCAGCCGTCTGTGCCGGCGGGCGTCAGAGTTCCGGCTGGAAACGTGATGAACGCATCGTTGACCCCAGGCTTTGAGACGTCCAGCACGGGCAAGCGACAGCTGAAGCCGACCTGACTCAGAGAAAGAACTGGCGGCCAAGCCTGCGCCGTCACCGGCGACGGCGGTTGCGAGCAGGCAAGCATTAGAAGGACGAGGCCGCCGACGCGGCGCTTCATTTCAGCGCTTCAGGGCGCGGTAGGTCTCGATCTCGCCCGCGATGGCGATCACGGACGCCCCCGCGAACGTGATCCCGCCCAGCACGATCAAGCTCGTGCCGATCGGCACGTACCAGCCGACGACCCCCAGGCCGTCGGCGAACATTCCGATCGCCAGGACGAGCGCGGCATACGTGTTGAAGCCGCGTCGCGTGGCGGCGAAGCCCGGAGCCAGCTCGCCGAGCGGCTGAGAGGTGACCCGCTTCATGACCATGTCAGCGGCGCCGCCGAGATTGAGCAGGAGCACGATCCCGGCTGCCGTAATCAAAACCCCGAGGGCGAGAACCACGACCGCATGTTGTCACTTCGGGTCCAGCAACGAACCCCACTAGCATTTGTTCGTGCCCACAGCCAACCAGGCGCGCGTGCGCAACTTTTGCATCATCGCCCACATCGATCACGGGAAATCGACTCTGGCCGACAGGCTGCTCGAGTTCACCGGCTCGATCAGCAAGCGCGATATGCAGGACCAGGTCCTCGACAGCATGGACCTGGAGCGGGAGCGCGGGATCACGATCAAGCTCCAGGCGGTCCGCATGACTTATCGAGCCCGTGACGGCGAGAGCTACGAGCTCAACCTCATCGACACTCCGGGTCATGTCGACTTCGCCTACGAGGTGTCACGCTCGCTCGCGGCGTGCGAAGGCGCGATCCTCGTCGTCGACGCCGCGCAGGGCATAGAAGCGCAGACGCTCGCCAACCTCTACCAGGCGGTGGAGGCGGGGCTGACCATCGTCCCGGTCGTCAACAAGATCGACCTCGACGCTGCGCAGCCCGAGATGGTCGCCGAGGAGATTGCCGACGTCACCGGCATCCCGCGCGAGGAGGTCATCTTCGCGTCGGCCAAGCAGGGGATCGGGACGCAGGACATCCTTGAAGCCGTCATCGCCAAGGTGCCGCCGCCGCATGGCGATCCCTCCGCGCCGCTGCGAGCGCTCATCTTCGACTCGCACTACGACATCTACCGCGGCGTCATCACGTATGTCCGCGTGGTCGATGGCGAGATAAAGGCGCGCGACAGGATTCGGATGATGAACACCGGAAAGGTCCACGAGGTCGACGAGGTCGGCTGGTTTGCGCCCAGGCCTAGGCCCGCCGAGACGCTGACCGCCGGCGAGGTGGGGTATGTGACCGCCGCCATCAAGAACGTCATCGACGCCCGGGTCGGAGACACCATCACCACCGCCGAAGGTGGAGCGGCGAGCGCGCTGCCCGGCTATCGCCAGGTCAAGCCGATGGTTTTCGCCGGCCTTTTTCCGACCGACTCCGACCAGTTCGCCGACCTCAAGGAGGCACTGGAGAAGCTGCAGCTGAACGACGGCGCGCTGTCGTACGAGCCGGAGAACTCGGCGGCGTTGGGATTCGGCTTTCGATGCGGCTTCCTTGGCTTGCTTCACCTCGAGATCGTCCAGGAGCGGCTCGAACGCGAGTTCGAGCTCGAGCTCATCACCACAGCGCCGACGGTCGAGTACCGGGTCAAGCTGAAGCGCGGCGACACCATCGAGGTCGACAACCCCGCCCTGCTCCCAGATCCAACCGCGATCGAGTCCATCGCCGAGCCGTTCGTGAAGCTCTCGATCATCGTCCCGTCGGCCTATGTCGGGCCGATGATGGAGCTCTGCCAGGATCGCCGCGGCATGTTCAAGAAGCTGGAGCACCGGCCGGGCGACCGGATCGTGCTCGAGTACGAGATTCCGTTGGGAGAGATCATTCACGACTTCTACGACCAGCTGAAATCGCGCTCCAAGGGGTACGCGTCGATGGATTACGAGATGATCGGTTTCCGCGAGGGCGACCTGGTCAAGCTGGACGTCCTTGTCGCCGCTGAGCCGGTCGACGCCTTGTCACTGATCACGCACCGGAGCAAGGCCCAAATCCAGGGCCGAAAGCTGGTCGAGAAGTTGAAGACGATCATCCCCAGGCAGCTGTTCGAGGTGCCGATCCAGGCTGCCATCGGCGGTAAGGTGATCGCGCGCGAGACCGTCTCGGCGATGCGCAAGGACGTCCTGGCCAAGTGCTACGGGGGCGATGTGACCCGAAAACGCAAGCTGCTCGAGAAGCAGAAGGAAGGAAAGCGACGGATGAAGCGGGTGGGTTCGATCGAGATCCCGCAGGAAGCGTTCATGGCGGTGCTGAAGCTTGACTAGCAGGCCGCGTTTGATCGCGTCCTTCGCTCTGACGGCTGTGATCCTGGTTTCGTGCACCAGGATCGGTTCGAGCGGGACGGCGCCAAGCTCCGCCGAGATTTATGCAGCGGGACCGACCGTCAGCGACATCCGCACGCTTTTCGGTGATAGCAACTGGTGGCCGGGCCCGCCATCGTTCGAGGTGCGTCCGCTCGATGCCGCCGAGACCCCGTTTACGCAGCGCTTCTCGATCACGCAGCGATTCCTGCACATCGGCAGCGCCGAAGAGTTCGACGTCCGCTATACGGTCTACGACAAGACTTCCTCGGCCACGACGCGGATGACCGCGGCGCAGAACTCATTCGGGGCTTCACCTGCGAGCCCGAAGGAGGGCGACCAGGTCCTCTATTACGGCCTGGTGAGCAGCGGCGGCGCTCCCTACATCACGCGGACTTACGTGCGCCTGGGTCAGATCGTGGCCGAGATCCTCTGGTCTCGAAAGGACGGCATCCCCACCGTCACGCAGCTCGGCAGGAATGCGGCCAAGGTGGTCGAAGGGTTGAAGAAGGTGGCGGCCGGCAAGGTGCATCCTTCGCCGGTCACCGTGAGCACGACCCAGCTGCCCCCGGCCGGCCTCGACATCACGCTGCTGGGCTCGACGGAGCTGCCCATCGAGGCATGGCTCGTAATGGCTGACGTTGCCATCCCTGGACCGGTGGCCACGCTGCTTCACGGTCAGGGAGTCGACAACTTCGTTTTCGCGGACTATGCGCTCAACCGCGACACCCACATGGAGGTGCGGGCCGCGCTGCTGACCTTCGGTTCCGTGACGGATGCGACCGACTGGGTCAACACCTTCGGGCCGGGCACGATAGACCAGAACGGAATCTCCAGCGGCTATCTCGACAACGTCGGCGAATACCACTACCTGATCGCAACGGGGAAAACCGGCGCGATGCTGGTGTGCCGGTCGACCATCGACACCGAGGCCGCCTCACGCGCCTGCGAGTCGCCGATGGAGCGAACGGCGATCGCTTGGAAGCTCGGTCTGAGCGGAGTCGTTTAGTCCCGCGACCGTGACGCGGCCGCGCTTTCGCCGCTGCGCGTCGCCTGGTACCACTCCCATTGCTTGGCGAGTCCATCGCGCAGCGCGACCCGCGGCTCCCATCCCAGTCGCTCCCGCGCGAGATTGATCGACGCTCCGGTGTGACGCGGGTCACCAGGCGCGGCGGGGAGGTTTTCCCGCTGTAGCTCGATGCCGCTGATCTCCTCCAACGTGGCCAGGACCTTGTTCAGGGTGACCCGGCTTCCTCCGCCGAGGTTGAACACCATACCCACCACGTCCGCGGTCGCGGCCTTGACCGTGCCCTCGACCGCGTCCGAGACATAGGTGAACTCGCGAGTCTGCTCGCCATCTCCGTAAACCTCGATCGGCTCGCCGTCCGCGAGCGCCCGCATGAAACGCGCGAACGCCATGTCCGGCCGCTGGCGCGGTCCATAGACGGTGAAGTAGCGAACCGACACCGCGGGGATGCCGAAGTTCCGCGTGTAAAGGTGCGCGAGGTGCTCCGCGGCAAGCTTGGTGACTCCATACGGAGAGACGGGGCGGGGGAGAGCTGATTCGCGAGTCGGAAAGGCCTCCGCGTCCCCATACACGGACGAGCTGCCCGCAAAGACGAGGCGCTTGAGATGGCTTCCCTTCAGCTGTTCGAGAAGCCGCTGCGTGGCGATGATGTTGTCGCGCGCGTAGCTGTCGAACTGATGGCCCCAGCTTGGCCTGACCCCGGGCTGGCCCGCGAGGTGGTAGACGACGTCGGCGCCTTCGAGCGCCGCGGTGAGATCGGCGTCGACGAGGTCCAGCTCCTCGAACGAAAAGTTGCGATGACTCCTCGCCACCTCGAGGTTCTGCTCCTTGCGAGCGCGTCGGTAGTAGTCGGTGAAGCAGTCGATGCCCACCACCTCCTGTCCGTCGGCCAGCAGGCGCTCGCTCAGGTGAGAGCCGATGAACCCCGCCGCGCCGGTGACCACCGACTTCATAGAGGGCAAGACTAAGCCCCACGAACTCAGAGGCTTCGCCGTGAGTTCGCGGGGACCCCGTTGCTGAGGCGTGGCGACCGCGATTTGCAAGCGCCCTATCTTTTGAATATGTCTCGGTTTGAGTCGTGGCTCGCTGATTCGGGTATAGGCGTGTCGGTGAAGCTGTTTCCCGCGGGGACTCGCACCGCAGTCGATGCGGCGCGTGCCGTTGGCTGCGACGTAGGGCAGATCGTCAAGTCGCTCGTATTCGTGGCCGCGGGCAAGCCGGTCGTCGCCCTCGTCAGCGGCGCCAACCGCCTGGACGAGGACAGGTTGGGCGCTGCCGCCGGTGAGCCGGTGACGAAGGCCGATGCCGAGATCGCGAGGTCGGCCACGGGCTACGCCATCGGAGGTGTGCCTCCGTTCGGACACGCCACCGACCTGCGAGTGTTCATGGACCGCGACCTGCTGGGGCATCGGGTGGTGTGGGCGGCGGCCGGACGGCCCGACTCGGTGTTCGAGATCGAACCGGAACGGCTTCGCGAGCTGAGCCAGGCCACCGTGACGGACTTGAAGGTCACCGCATGAGCAGCATCCTCATCTTCTGCAAGGACTGCGGAAAGCAGGTTCCGAGCTCAGACACACGAGATGGGCTTTGCCTCGATTGCCGCGTGCGCCGCTCGGTCGCCGACTTGCGCGACGAGCATGCGCGGCTGTGGCGCAAGCGAGAGCGGTACCGAAGCCACAACGCCAACGTCGAGCAGATCGGACAGCAGATCGCTCGCGTCGAAGACCGGATGGGGCATCGCATCAAGGAGCTGGTGTCGAACGACCGGCAGGCGACCGACTATCTGCGCAAGGAGCTCGAGGCGGCTCGCGGCCAGCGGTACACGATCAAGGGCGTCTGATCGTGCAGCCGATTGCGAACCTTTACATCCATCTTCCGTTTTGCAAGCACAAGTGCGGCTACTGCGACTTCAACGCCTACGCCGGCATGGACAGGCTGATGCCCGACTACGTCTCCGCGCTGGAGACCGAGCTGGCAAACGCGCGGGAGGAACGTGACTTCTCCACCCTGCAGACCGTCTACCTGGGCGGCGGAACGCCCAGCCTTCTGCCCCCGGACCTCATCGCACGCTTGCTGCGCTTCATCCGCAGCACCTTCGACATCGCGCCGGACGCCGAGGTCACGCTCGAAGCCAACCCCGCCAGCACCGATGAACCAAGACTGGCCGCATGGCTCGAGGGCGGCGTCAACCGGATGAGCCTCGGCGTAGAGGGATTCGAGCCGCGCGCGCTGGCGGTTCTGGAGCGCAAGACCGACGCGGCGCAGGCGACGCGTGCGTTCACGCTCGCTCGGTCGATGGGCGTCAAGAACCTGAGCATCGATCTCATTTACGCGGTGCCGTATCAGAGCCGCGAGTCCTGGGTCGAGACGCTGCGCCGCGGCCTGGCGCTCGGTCCGGATCACGTATCGACCTACTGCCTGACCTTCGAAGAGGGAACGTTGCTCTGGCGGAGGCGCGCCGAAGGCAAGCTGCCCGAGCTCGATCCGGACCTCCAGTGGGACCAGCTCGACTCCGCGTGCTACGAGCTCGAATCCGCGGGCTTCCGGCGCTACGAAGTCTCGAACTGGGCGCGGCCGGGTTACGAATCGCATCACAACCAGGCTTACTGGCGATGCCGCCCTGTTTACGGCGGCGGCGCGGGCGCCCACTCGTACGCCACCGATGGCATTCGCGCCTGGCGCTGGTGGAACGTCGCCCGGCCGCGCGAGTACATCGCCGCGTGCCCGACACCTCGGGCGGACGGCGAGGAGCTGGGTCAGCGCAAAGCCGGCGCGGAGGCGCTGATGCTGGGGCTACGCACGGCCGAAGGCATCGCACCGCCCGCCGGTTTCGAGGTCGAGCTCGAGCGGCTCACCTCGGCCGGCCTGCTGCAGAGGGCCGACGGCAGAGTGGCCCCGACCCGCCGCGGCATGGACTTGCACAACCAGATCGCGCTCGCGGTACTGTAGTCAGCACTCTCGACAGGAGAGTGCCAAAGACGATGGAGAACAGGAAGCAAGCGATCCTGCGCGCGGTGGTGAACGAGTTCACGACCAGCGCCGTGCCGGTGGGCTCCCAGTCGCTCCACAGCCGGTACTTCGTCAACCTGTCCTCGGCCACTATCCGCAGCGAGCTCGCCGAGCTGGCCGACCTCGGCTACCTGACCCAGCCACACACCTCCGCCGGCCGGATTCCAACCGACTCCGGCTACCGGTACTTCGTCGACTTCCTCATGGACTTGGAAGAGGTGCCCGAGCGCGTGCTTGGCTTCATCAACGAGGAGCTCGGACACACGACGGCCGACATCCAGGGTCTGGTGGAGCGCGTGGCGATGACGACCGCGGCCGTGACCCAGAACGCATCCGTCGCCAGCGCGCCGCAGGGCTCGCAGGGCCGCATCAAGCACGTCGACCTGGTCTCACTGGAGCCGAAGGACGTCCTGCTCATCCTTCTGCTCGAGGGCAACTTGCTGCGCCAGCAGGTAGTGCAGGTGACCGACGCCACCACTCAGCCTACGCTCGACCTCCTGGCGTCGAAGCTCAACCAGTCGCTCGGCGGCAAAGCCGGCGAGGAGGTCCGCCGCCACTACGAAAATGCGGCGCTCGGGCTCGAGAAGGAGCTGCTCGGCCGCATCGTCGCCGCGCTCGACCAGTACGAGCAGGGCGCCGAGAACCTTGTCGTGCACGACGGCGTGCGCAACCTGCTCCGGCAGCCAGAGTTCGCTGAGTCGTCGCGGGTGCAGCAGGTCCTTGAGGTGCTCGAGGAGACGCGCTACCTCACCGTGCTGCTGCGCGAGCTCATCGGAAACTCCGACCTGCAGATCGTCATCGGATCAGAGAACGCCTCGAGCCAGCTGCAGGGATGCGCGGTCGTCCTCACGACCTACGGGCCGTCCAATCACCTGAAAGGAGTGCTCGGCGTGATCGGGCCGACGAGGATGGCGTACAGCCAGACCGTCGCACGGCTGCGGGCGGTGGCGCGCAGTGCCAGCGAGCGCATGGCCGAGCTCGGGGTTTGAGATCGGGCCTGGACGCGGTATTAGTGGATGTGTCATGACCACGCGTAAGTACCCGCACGAGCCCCATCGCGAGCAGTCGGAAGGCGAGGTGCGGCCTGAGACAAACGATGTGGCGGCCCGCAAGCAGGTCGCCGCGCTGGAAGGCAAGATCGCCGAGCTCGAGGCGGCCGCCGCCGAGGCCAAGGACCGCCACCTTCGCCTGGGAGCTGACTTCGAGAACTTCAAGAAGCGCGCCCGCCAGGACCAGCTCGAGACCATCCAGCACGCATCTGCCGAGCTGATCAACCGGCTGCTGCCCGGGCTCGACGACCTCCACAAGGCGCTGGAGCACAGCCCCAAGGGCATCGATCCTTCGTGGTTGAAAGGCGTCGAGCTGAGCGTGCGCAAGCTGGAAGAGGCGTTCGGCGCCCACGGCCTCGAGGCCATCAAGGCGGTGGGGGCCCCGTTCGACCCCAAGCTGCACGAGGCGGTCGGTCATGAGGAATCTCGCGATCATCCTGAGGACACGGTCGTCGCCGAGCTGCGGCGGGGCTACCGTATCCGCGACCGCGTCGTGAGACCCGCGCTGGTGAAGCTCGCCCGGCGGCCGGACCTCCCGACCGACGGCTCCCCCAACCCCGACCAGGCCTGACCCACCAAAATTTAGGCCTTGGCTGTCAAGCGCGACTACTACGAGGTTCTCGGTTGTAGCCGGCAGGCGTCCGCCGACGACCTGAAGCGTGCCTTCCGGAAGATCGCTATGGAGTCCCACCCCGACCGCAACCCTGACGACCCCGTGGCGGCCGCTCGGTTCAAAGAAGCGAGCGAGGCATACGCGGTCCTGTCAGACGCCGGTAGGCGGCGAAGCTATGACACGTTCGGCCACGCCGCCGTCGACATGGGGGGCGGGCCGGCGGTCGACTTCTCCGACATGCCGTTCGCGGACATCTTCGACACGTTCTTCGGTGGCGGCAT
>Ga0137415_10007587_pt1 | contig 10748 bp, 10 predicted proteins | sample CZODoug3_1_1_16f_FD_183082 | JGI IMG/M metagenome (GOLD analysis project Ga0137415, IMG submission 183082) | Vadose zone soil fungal communities from Angelo Coast Range Reserve, California, USA - CZODoug3_1_1_16fungal (Hybrid Assembly) | ecosystem: Environmental > Terrestrial > Soil > Vadose...
CGCTCGTCGGGATCGCCCGAGATCCAGACCTGGCGGCGGAAATAGTCGCTCGGTTTCATCTTCAAGGGCGCGCGGCCGCCCAGGAAGGTGGCGGTCGCCACGCCATCCAGCCGGTCGAGCCAGTAGCCGATCCAGCCCGCGCCCGATTCCAGCAGCACGAGCTTCAGCTTGGGAAAGCGATCGAAGGTCGCGAAGTCGAAGAAGGTGGTGAAGGCCTGGCGCACGCCGTCGCCCGCCGTCGCCGCGGCGAGCAGCGACAGGCGATGGCCGTTCTCGAAGCGCGGCGAGCGCAACTCGAAGGGCTCGAAGGCGGGATGGATGGCGATCGGCACGTCGAGCTCGACGGCCTTGGCATAGACCGCATCGTGCGCCGGATCGCCGTGCGCCTTGTGGGTCGAGGCGAAGGGCACGACGAAGGCGCCATGGCAGCCGTCTTTCACCGCGCGCTCCAGTTCGAGGGCGGCGGCCGCTGGATCTCCCAGCGAGAGATGGGCGATCGGGATCAGGCGGCCCTTCGACTCGCGGCAAAAATCGGCGATCCAGCGGTTGTAGGCGCGGCAATAGGCCTGGCTCAGCTCGACATCGGTGAGCTCGGCCTCCCACAGGATGCCGAGGGTCGGATAAAGCACCGCCGCCTCGAGCCCCTCGGCATCGAGCAGCTTCAGCCGTTCCTCGGCATTGCAGGCGCCGTAAGGCATGTTGGCTGAATAGGTCTTGTCGGGATGCGGCTTAAAAGCTTCCAGATCCTTCTGGCCCATGCGGCCCAAGGTGGCGGGGTAGCCCTTGCGCGTGCGCTTGCTGGGCAGCCCGCCGATCTCGAGATATTCCAGCCCCTGGGCGTCGCGCTTCATGCGCAGCGCGCGGTCGCGGTATTTGGCCTCGATGTAGTGGTCCCACAGGCCGGCGTCTTCCAGCACGTGGCCGTCGGCATCGACGGCGCCCCCATACTTCAGATGATGAACATGCTTCAAATGATGAACCGCACTGGGATCGAATACCGGTCGCATTACCGTTCCTCCCCGGCGATCAGGCCGTAGATCATGACGCTATGCCACTTGCCCGAGACCAGCCAGCGGTCGCGGATCGGCCCGCCCTCCAGGCGAAATCCCAGGCGCTTGGCGAGCGCGGCCGACGGTTTGTTGGCCGGCGCGATCAGCGCCTCGACCTTGTGGATGCCGAGCTCGTCGACCAGATAGCGCAGCAGCGCGCGGCCGGCCTCGGCCGCATAGCCCTTTCCCTGGTGCTGCGGCAGCATCAGCCAGCCGACATCGACTCGTTTTTCGCGCAGGTCGCGGCGATGGTAGTTGATCATGCCGATGGCGCCGCGACCGTCGCCTTTGCGGGCGGCGCGCTCCTCGATCGCCCACATCACGTAGTGTTGCGGGCGGTAGGCGAGATGCCAGCGCAGCGACTTGCGCGTGTGGGCGAGATTGGGACTCGCCTCGACGCTCCAGTAGCGAAGATTGTCGGCATCGCCATAGAGCTGGTGCATGGCCGGAAGATCGCTGCCGCGAAAAGGCCGCAGACGCAGCCTCTTGGTGAGGAAGGTCGGTTGATTCTTCGGCGTGCGGGCCATTTGCTAGACTAGACGGGGAGGCGCTTCATGACCAAGCGAATCGGAATCCTGACCAGCGGCGGCGACTGCGCCGGGCTGAACGCCACCATTCGCGCGGTCGCCCTGCGCGCGCATCACGGCTACGGCTGGACCACCATCGGCATCCGCTACGGCACGCTGGGGCTGCTCGAGCGGCCGGTCGAGGCCTTGACGCTCGATCCCGACCGGCTCGATGCGGCGCTGGCGCGCCAGGGCGGCACCTTCCTCGGCAGCACCAACCGCGGCGATCCTTTCGCCTTCCCGATGGAGGATCGCAGCCTGAAGGATCGCTCGGGCGAGATGATCGACGGGCTGGCGAGCCTCGAGCTCGACGGGCTGATCGGCGTCGGCGGCGACGGCAGCCTCGACATCCTGCGCCGCCTGATGGCGCGTTCCACGGTCGCCTTCATCGGCATTCCCAAGACCATCGACAACGACGTCGCCAACACCGAGCGCGCCGTCGGCTATTCGACGGCCGTCGCCATCGCCACCGAGGCGCTCGATCGCCTGCACCCGACCGGCGCCAGCCACGAGCGGGTCATGGTGCTGGAGGTGATGGGCCGCGACGCCGGCCACATCGCCATCGCCGCGGGCATTGCCGGCGCCGCCGACGTGGTGTTGATCCCGGAGGTGCCGTGGCGTCTGGAACGCGTGGTCGAGCATATCGCGCGCTTGCGCACGGCCGGCCGCAGCTCGGCGCTGGTCGTGGTGGCGGAAGCGGCCGGCCAGCCCGACGACGCGCTCGATCCGCCCCTGCACGGGATCGGCGATTGGCTGGCGCGCCGGCTCAGCCAGGAGACGGGCGCGGAGGCACGCGCCACGGTGCTGGGCCACGTCCAGCGCGGCGCCATGCCGACGGCCGAGGACCGTCTGCTCGCCTCGGCGCTGGGCGTGCGCGCGGTCGACCTTTTAGCCGACGGCAAGGCCGACCGCATGGTGGCGTGGTGGAACCGCCAGGTGATCGACGTGCCGCTCGAGAAGGTCGTCGGCCGCTCGCGCACCGTCGATCGCGACGGCGCCTTGATCCGCACCGCCCGGGCGTTGGGGATTTGTCTGGGCGACGCTGCCTAGAGACGTGACAGCACTTTGCTGGCAGCGCGGCCGGGCAACGCACCGTCGCTGGTGTTCCGACGCGTTTGTCGGGCTCCCTACGGTGGGAAAGTATTCACTGCACGCTTCTGCGCTTGACAAGCCTGAGCAATGTTGTGGCGTATGTTTGCCGAACTCGAACAGGAGGATCGGCATGCTTTCCCGTCGTCTCGACCGAGGCCCGAAGGGCCGAGTGGAGAGACCTTCTGCCAACAATAAGCCGCTTATCGTCGAGAGAAGGTCTCTCGACTGCGCCGCCCTTTGGGCGGCTCCGCTCGAGACGACGGAAGCCGCGCACGGGAACGTGCCCTCGCTCAGCCGGCCAGATCCTTGCGCGTTATCCAGAACACCTCGCCCTCGCTCTGCTCGGTATCGAGCCAGAGGAAGGGCAACCTGGGGAACGCCGCTTCGAGCGGTGCGCGGCCGCGGCCGATCTCGCAGAGCAGCGCGCCGGTCTTCGTAAGGTGCCTGGGTGCTTCGGTCACGACGCGGCGCACCAGGTCGAGTCCTTCCTCGCCCGCGGCCAGCGCCAGGCGCGGCTCGTGACGATACTCGGGCGGCAGGCGCGCCATGCCGCGTGCATCGACATAGGGCGGGTTGGCGAGGATCAGGTCGTAGCGCCGGCCGTCGAGGGGCCGAAAGAGATCGCCGCGATGGAGCGCGATGCGGTCATCCAAGCGATGAGTCTTCACGTTGCGCCGGGCCAGTGCCAGCGCGCCGGCCGACAGATCGGTGGCGTCGAGGCGCGCCTGTGGGAAGGCGAGCGCTGCCAGGATGGCGAGGCAGCCCGAGCCGGTGCAGAGGTCGAGCACGCGCTTGACCTTGCGTGCATCGCCGATCGGCAGAACGCCCCCTCCCGCCAAGTATTCTGCCAGCAGGTCGCCGATGAAGGAGCGCGGGACCAGGGCCCGGCGGTCGGCATGGAAACGCACGCCGTGCATGTAGGCCGCGCCCACCAGATAAGGCGCGGGCAGGCGCAGGCGCACGCGGGCATCGATCAGGGTCAGCATCCGGGCGCGCTCGGCCGCGCTCGGCCGCAGATCCAGGTAAGGCTCGAGCCGGTCGATCGGCAGGCGCAGCGCCTCCAGCACCACGAAGGCCGCCTCGTCGCGGGCGTTGGTCGTGCCGTGGCCGTAGGCCAGCCGAGCGGCGCGGAACCGGCGGACCGCGAACCGGAAGATTTCACCCAAGGTGTCGAGAGAAGGTTTGTTGGCGATGGGCATGCGAGCCTAGATTACCCGACATGATTCGCCGCGCCTTCCTTATTGCAAGCCTGCTTGCCTCGACCTCGTCCTTGATGGCGATCGGGCCCGCCCGTGCGGCGTCCGATCTTACGGTGATCTATGTCGGCGGCGGGGACTGTCCGCCCTGCACGCAGTGGAAGAACACGCAGAAGGCGCGCTGGCTTGCCTCGCCCGAGTACAAGAAGGTGACCTGGGTCGAGGTCGAAGCGCCCAAGCTCAAGGAAGCCTACCAGGAGCGCTACTGGCCGGCCGATCTCCGGCCGGTGCTTGACCATCTCCCGCGCAAGACCGGCACGCCGCGCTTCCTGATCGTGAGCGACGGCAAGGTCGTGTCCAACGAATTCGGCGGCGGCGGATGGGCGACGACCCTGACCGATCTCAAGAAACTTTTAGGAGAATAGAATGGCGGGCGCGCTCGACGGCCTGGTGGTTCTCGACCTGACGACGCACCTGTCGGGGCCGTTCTGCGGCATGCAGCTTGCCGATCTCGGCGCCGATGTGATCAAGATCGAAAGCCCGCAGGGCGATTCCATGCGCGGTGCGCCGCCCTTCGTCGAAGGCGAGGGGGCACCCTTCATGCTGTGGAACCGCAACAAGCGCGGTATCCGCCTCGACCTCAAGGATGCGGCCGACCTCGAGATCTTCTGGGACCTGGTCGACGGCGCCGACGTGGTGCTGGAGAATTTCCGGCCGGGCGTGATGAAGCGGCTGGGGCTGGGCTGGGACGCGCTCAGCCAGCGCAATCCCCGGCTCGTGCTGGGCTCGATCTCGGGCTTCGGCCAGACCGGACCCTATGCCGGCCGCGGCGGCTTCGATCTCATGATCCAGGCGATGTCCGGTTTGATGTCGGTGACGGGGCCCAAGGATGGCCCGCCCTATCGCATTCCGCTGGCCATCTCCGATGTCGGCGCGGGCCTCTATCTCACCATCGGCGTGCTGGCAGCACTTCAGGCCCGGCAGAAGACCGGCCAGGGCCAGTGGGTCGAGACCTCGCTGCTGGAAGCCACCGTGTCGCTCGGGGTCTACGAGGCCGCCAACTATTTCGCCAACGGCATCAGGCCGCCCAAGCTCGGCCAGGCCCATCGCGGCTCCTCGCCCTATCAGGTGTTCCAGACCGCCGACGGTTGGCTCACCATCGGTGGCGCGCAGCAGAATTTCTTTAAAAAGCTCTGCGCCATGATCGGCAGGCCCGAGCTCGCCGACGACCCGCGCTTCAAGACCAACGCCGAGCGCGTGAAGAACAACGACCTGATCGTCGGCCTCCTGCAGGCGGAAGTGGGCAAGCGCAGCACCGCCCAGTGGATGGCGGCGCTGGAGGCCGAGGGCATTCCCGCCGGGCCGGTGCTGCATCACGACGAGGTCTTCGCCGATCCGCAGGTCCTGGCGCGCGGCATGGTGGCCGAGGTCGAGCACGCCAAGGCGGGCCGGCAGAAGACGCTGGGCGTGCCGCTCAAACTGTCGGCCACGCCGGGCGGCGTGCGCCGCGCGGCACCCGCGCTCGGCCAGCACGACCAGGAGATCAAACAAGCAAAGCGTAAGGGAGCGAAACAATGGTCGGAGCCAAAGGAGTCCTTGCGGCGCTCGCGCTGAGCCCGGCGTGCGTTTCCGCAAGCGCGCTGGCGCAGAACGGTTATAGCTTCACCGATGCCGCCAATTCGGCCGTGCACTACGGCACGGCCCCGGCCAGGCCGGCCATGACCTGCGCCAATGTCGCCGGGCTGGCCACGGCGGAGACCACCATCGTCGCGGTCCGCGTGGTGCCGGCGGCCGACGGCGTGCCCGAGCATTGCCGCGTGAGCGGTCTGATCCAGCCCGAGATCCGCTTCGAGGTGAACCTGCCGTCGAACTGGAACCGCCGCTTCTACATGCACGGCAATGGCGGCTTTGCCGGCGAGACTCCGGAGTTCGGTCCGCGGCCGCTCTATCGCGCCAATGCCCTGAAGATGGGCTTCGCCACGGCCCAGACCAACACCGGCCATGACGCCGTGGCGGAGCCGCTCGCCACGTTCGCGCTGAGCTACCAGAAGCGGGTCGACTACGCCTTCCGCGCCGTGCACCTCGCGGCAAACGAGGCCAAGCGCATCGCCGCCGCCTACTACGGCAGGAATGCCGCATATTCCTACTGGGATGGCTGCTCGACCGGCGGCCGGCAGGGGCTGATCAGCGCCCAGCGCTTCGCGCAGGATTTCGACGGCATCGTCGCCGGCGCGCCGGTGCTGAACTTCGTCGACACCGTGGCGCAGAGCCTGTGGAACGGACAGGTGCTGGTCGAGACGCCGGTGCCGATCGCCAAGATGAAGCTGGTGTCCGATGCCGTCTACGCCCGCTGCGACGCCAGGGACGGGCTGAAGGACGGCCTTATCGACGATCCCCGGCGCTGCGACTTCGATCCGGCGCGCGACGTGGCGCAATGCGCGGCCGGCCAGGACGGCGAGACCTGCCTGACGCCGGTGCAGACCGCGGCGCTCAAGAAGATCTATGCCGGCGTGCAGGCCGACGGAAAGCCCGCGCATTTCGGCCAGGCGGTGGGCGCCGAAACGCCCGGCACGTCGTTCACCGGCAGCGGCCCGACGGATAGCGGCTGGGCGATGTGGCTGATCCCGCCGGCCAACGCCCGGGCCCTGCAGCACGTTTTCGGCGACAGCTTCGTGCGTTACTTCCTGGCCAAACCCGATCCGGAGATCGATACGTCGAAGTTCGACTTCGCCAAGGACATCGCCAAATACGCCGACGCGCGTGCGCTGCTGAACGCGACCGATCCCAATCTCGGGCCGTTCCGCGCCCGCGGCGGCAAGCTTCTGATGTACTTCGGCTGGGCCGACACCGCGCTGCCGCCGCTGATGGGAATCGACTATTACATGAAGGCGGTGGCGGCCAATGGGCTGGGCACGCCGGACTTCTTCCGCCTGTTCATGGTGCCCGGCATGTTCCATTGCCGAGGCGGCGTCGGCACCGACCGGCTGGACGCCATGACGGCGCTGATCAACTGGGTGGAAAACGGCGTGGCGCCAGCCTCGATTACGGCCTCGCAGGTCGACAAGGGCAAGCTTTTGCGCACGCGCCCGCTCTGCCCCTATCCGCGGGTCGCCCGCTACTCGGGCTCCGGCAGCCCCGACGATGCAGCCAACTTCGCCTGCAAGGCGCCTGACTAGCCGCTAGTGCCGCTGCTGGCGGTCGGGAATGCCATCGCCGTTCTTGTCCCGATCGTAGCGGTCGGGAATGCCATCGCCGTCGCTGTCGCGATAGCGATGGGGCCGCGGCGCGGGCTGCGCCACCGGGACCGGGACGTAGCGGGTCTGCGTCACCACCGGTGCTCGCTGGTAGTAGGTCGGTTGCTGGTAGGTCGGTTGCTGGTAGTAGGTCGGTTGGGCGTAGTAGCCGTTGGAATACCCGTAACCGCTCGGGTAGCCGCCGTAGGACGTCGTCGGATAACCGTTCGTCTCCACGCAGCCGGTCGTCGAAACGGCGAGGGTCGCCGCGACCAGCCATTTGACGTTGCGCATTGCCTTGCCTCCACGGGACGAGGATCCCTTGTTCCGGGACCTTCCCAATGAAGCTTACGAGCCGGACCGTGGCGGCCGGGTGGCGCAATCGCGATTTGTTGAGGGCAGATGCAAAGCCGGCCCTCGGATCTCACCGGGAGCCGGCCAAAACATCGCTTGAACCGTCAGTTAGCGCGGGTAGCGGTCGGGCACACCGTCGCCATTGGCATCCCGGTCATATTTGTTGGGAACGCCGTCGCGATCATAATCGCCGTTCGGACCCGTGCGCGAGACCCTGCTGTTGTACGCGCCGTTGTTGTAGCCCGGGCGCGGGTAGCTGTTGTTGTAAGCCGCGGTTGGGTAGCCGTTGTTGTAGGTCGCGGTCGGGTAACCGTTGTTGTAGGCCGCGGTCGGGTAACCGTTCGACTCTACACAGCCCGCCGTCGTCGCGGCGATCAGACCGGCCGTCAGCAGGCAGTTGATGTTGCGCATGTCTACCTCCATTGGGACAGCCCGTCAGGGGCTTACTCAGGCAACGAAAGACGAGGCTCGCAAGTTTCATTTTTGTGAGAGATGTCCCCGCGCAACCTCGCGCAGTATGGCGCGTTCCGTCATCGGCCCAAGCGCGATGGGTCGGCCGAGCCAGAAGGCATTGAAATGGTGCAGGCGGAAGGCCAGCACGTCGTGCGGGTGCTCGGCGAAGATTGCCTTCCAGACATCGAGCATGCGGTCGAGATCGCCGTCGACCCAGCGTGCCAGCGCCTCGATAGGGGCGGCCTCGCGCGCGGTCGTGCGCTTGGCATGCTTGCGCGCCTCGGCCAGCGCCGCGGCGGCACCCTGGATGTTGGCCTTGTTGTAGGCCAGCATGTTGAAGTAGCCGCGCAGCACATGGCCCAGCGCAAACTCGGGATCTGCCTTCAGCGCCGCGCCGAGATGGTGTCCGGCGTCCGTGCGATATTTCAGATAGGCCTGCGTAGCGCGGTCGAAAGCATCGACGGCCGTCCCCGAGTCGGTCGACAGTGTGAGGCCGTGCAGGTCCTTGCGCATGACGTTCCTTTTCTACAGTGCCCCCGGTGCGGGGCCACGCGTCGGCCGGGCATTGAGCTTGGGCGGGTGGGTGACGATCGACCTGAGCTCAGGCGTGGGCTTGCGCAGTCTGGCGATGTCGGGCAGCGGCCGCCCGAGTCCGGGAATGTGCTTGAATGACTGCTCCATGGCGTGGGCGGCGCCTAGCACTTCGCCGTCGCCGCGGAAGCGGCCGATCACCTGTAGGCCGAACGGCATCTCCTCGTGGTCGAGGCCACAGGGCAGCGCGATTGCGGGGTTGGTGGCGAGCGTGATCCAGTAGGTCGGCGCCAGCCAATGGTAGTAGTTGCGCAGCTTCTGGCCTTCCATCTCCTCGACATAGAGCTGCTTCCACGGAAACGGCGTGACGCCCACCGTGGGACCCATCACGAGGTCGTAGTCGCGGTAGAGCGCCTGGAACTTGCGGAAGATCCGCGTCTGCTCGGCATGCGCCCAGGCGAAGTCGGCCAGGGTCATGTTGGCGCCGATCTCGTAGTTGGCGCGGATGTTGGGGCCCAAGAGCTCCTTGTTCTTCTTGTAGGCATCGCTGTAGCGCGCCACGAAGTTCACGGCGCGGATCACGTCGAAGCACTTGTCGGCTTCGCCCAGATCCATCTTCACCTCGTCGACCCGGCGGAACAGGTGCTTCATCGCCTTCATCTTGGCGCGCATGGTCTGGCGGATGCCCTTCTCGACCGGCACGCCGCCGAAATCCTCGGTCCATGCCACTTTCAGGCTGCCGAGGTCGACCGGCCACGGTTCGGCGAAGGCCTCGCCTTCGATGGGGAAGGACAGCGGATCGGTATCATGCTGGCCGATCTGGGTGGCATAGAGAAGGCAGGTGTCGGCCACCGTGCGGCCCATCGGCCCCAGCACCGAGATCGGCGTCCAGCCCATGCTGCGGCGCTCGACCGCGACCATGCCGGGCGAGGGGCGGAAGCCGACCACGCCGCACATCGCGGCGGGAATACGCAGCGAGCCGCCGGTGTCGGAGCCGGTGCAGACCGGCAGCATGTCGGTGGCGAGTGCGACAGCCGAACCGCCCGATGATCCGCCGGGATTGAGCGACGGATTGAACGGATTGCCGGTGGCGCCCCATACCGGGTTGCGGCTGTTGGCGCCGGCGCCGAACTCGGGGACGTTGGTCTTGCCGACCACGACCGCGCCCGCCGCCCGCACGCGGCCCACCATGACATTGTCCCAGGTCGGCACGAAGTCGCGATAGAGCGGCGAGCCGTAGGTGGTGAGAAGGTCCTTGGTCTCTTCGAGGTCCTTGATGCCGGTCGGTAGCCCGTGCAGCAGCGGCAGGTCCTCGCCGCGGCGCGCCGCGGTTTCAGCGGCCTTGGCCTCCTTGCGCGCCCGTTTCACCGACATCGCCGTGACGGCATTGACCGCGGGGTTCACCTCTTCGATGCGTTCGAGGCAGGCCTCCAGCAATTCGACCGGCGAAATTTCCTTGGTGCCGATGCGGCGGCGCAGCTCGACGGTCGACAGCGAGACCAGTTCTTCGTTGGACATTACTTCCCCCTCGGTTGGCGCAGAGCTTAGCCCTTCCTGTTTTCCCGGGGGAAGGGCACGATATCGGCGGGAGGAAGCGAAACATGGTGCATCCGCTTCGCGACAAAGCTGCGGTGAGCGGCATCGGTGAAACCGCCTACACCCGCGGCACGCCCAAGAGCGGGCTCGCCCTGCAGCTCGAGGCGAGCCTGGCCGCCATCGCTGATGCCGGCTTGAGCCCGCGCGACGTCGACGGTGTCGTGCCTTATTTCCCGGGCGGCGGCATCGCCGAGGATTTCATCGCCAATCTCGGCTTGCCCGACCTAAAACTCTCGGTGTTCGTGCCCCTGGGCGGCGCCACCTGCGTGGCCGCCATCCAGACCGCGGCGATGGCAGTGGCGACCGGCGTGTGCAAGCACGTGCTGATCTCGGTCGGCCGCACCGGCTATTCCGGCGCCCGGGTCAGCACGCGCCTGCAGCAGTTTCCGCAGTTCGCGCTGGCCAACGAGTTCGAGGCGCCGATCGGCATGTTCGCACCGGCCCAGCTCTATGCCCAGGGCGCACGCCGCCACATGGAGCTCTACGGCACGACACCGCGTCACTTCGCCGAGGTCGCCGTCGTCACACGCCAGCACGCCATCCTGAACGGCAACGTGGTGATGAACAAACCGCTCACCGTCGAGGAGCATCACGCCTCGCGCATGATTTCCGATCCGTTCCGGCTGTTCGACTGCAGCCTGGAGAGCGACGGTGGGGCCGCCATCATCATCAGCGCCG
>Ga0137415_10007593_pt1 | contig 10743 bp, 8 predicted proteins | sample CZODoug3_1_1_16f_FD_183082 | JGI IMG/M metagenome (GOLD analysis project Ga0137415, IMG submission 183082) | Vadose zone soil fungal communities from Angelo Coast Range Reserve, California, USA - CZODoug3_1_1_16fungal (Hybrid Assembly) | ecosystem: Environmental > Terrestrial > Soil > Vadose...
TCGAAATATCCAAAACGGGGATGGGGTCCCCCAAAACCGCCGAAGAGGCTGATGACTCCTGCTGCGCCACTGCGAGCAGGAGTGTGTCTTGAACCTATCTAAACCAGCGGGTTTTTTCCACGGTCTCGGCTGTTTTTCCGGGCGACAAATCAGTTGCTCGCCCTGTCCGCACCGCGGCGAGTTCGCATGGCCGCTACTTCCGCTTTTGTTCGGTCTGATCGGGCGGCTCCTTGAGCGGCAGGATCATGCGCCATGACAAGCGTATGGGCATTGGCAGCACTGTGGCTCGGGCTCGCGTTAGTCGCGAGTCTGCTTTCGATCTGGTTTCGCATCTCGACGGCATTGTCGGAAATCGTCGTTGGAACGATTGCGCAGTTGATCATCGGAGCTGCGATTGGCTCGGCCGTACTCGGCACCGACGAATCCTGGGTCAAGTTTTTATCCGGCCTTGGCGCGATCGTGCTGACGTTTCTGGCGGGTGCGGAACTCGATCCGCAGGTATTCAAGCTCAAATGGAAGGAGGCGGCATCGGTCGGACTTGCCAGCTTTTTCTTTCCCTTTTTCGGCTGCACGGCGGCGGCCCACTATCTGCTCGGATGGGAGCCGATGCCGAGCTGGCTTGCGGGCGTTGCGATGTCCACCACTTCCGTCGCGGTCGTCTACGCCGTGATGTTGGAGTTCGGATTTAATGCCACGGAGTACGGCAAGACCGTTTTGGCGGCTTGTTTCGTCACCGATCTCGGAACGGTTGTCGCACTCGGCCTGATCTTCGCTCCGTTCACGATGAAGACACTGGTTTTCCTCAGCGCGGGGATTGTGGTCTTTGTCGTGCTTCCATGGGTCACGCCCCGGTTTTTTCGCCTTTACGGCAATCGCCCTTCTGAACTGGAAGCAAAATTCCTGCTGCTGTGCCTGCTGGGAATGGGCGCATTGGCGGCCTGGGCCGATAGTGAGGCGGTGCTTCCGGCCTACCTGATCGGGATGGTGCTTGCGGGCACAGTCGGCAAGAACCATGCGCTGATCAGACGGCTGCGGACGCTCACATTCGGACTGCTGACGCCGTTCTATTTTATTCGCGCGGGCTCCTTTGTTTCCATACCCGATCTCGTCGCCGCGCCCGCCGCCTTCATTCTCTTTCTTCTGGTGAAGGTCGGGACAAAGATCGTCGGCGTGTATCCCGTTACCAAATTATTCGGGGCGCCCAGCCAGGAGGCCATGTACACGACCCTGCTGATGTCCACTGGCCTCACCTTCGGGACTATCTCGGCCCTGTTCGGCCTTTCGCATGGCATCATCAGTCGGGAACAATATTCGAGTTTGGTCGCTGCTGTGATTGCCAGCGCGGTGATTCCAACGGTCATCGCCAACGCCTTCTATCTGCCGCGTCATCTATTGACAAAGCAGGAATCCAAACAGCTGGAAAGGGAAAATGCCTGAGCGTCCCGCTCTGTGGACATCAGGAAGAGCATCAGGAGCGGCCAATGTTCAAAAAGATCCTAAGCGCGAACGATGGTTCCGGCCCGGCCTTCAAGGCGCTTGCGCTGGCGCTCGATCTGGCCAGGCAAAACAAGTCCGAATTGCATATGGCATCAGTCGAAGAGGTGGTGTCGTTTCCGGAATTGATCGGAGAGGTCGAAAACGAGCGGCACGCAGCCGATCGTCGTTACAAGAATGTGCTGAAGCGCGCCAAGGCAATGGCCGCGGAAAAGGATGTGAGGCTGGAGACCCATGTGCTTGTCGGTCACCCCGTGCGAAGCATCGTCGATCTCGCCAGTGAACTCGGTGCTGATCTCCTGGTGATCGGGGCTACCGGCCATTCGGCGCTGTATGAGCGAATGCTCGGAAGTCGCGCTGACAGAGTCATTCAGTTGGCTTCCTGCCCGGTTCTGGTCGTAAAATAGCAAACGTGGCGCGTTCACGAAGATGCCAGACGGGAGCGGGATCAGGTTGCCCGGCCAGTTGTAGTTCAAAAAACGGGGAGGGATCATGCAAATTCCGCGGGAGGCCGTCCTGCTCCGCATCTTTTTCGGAGAGAACGACAGATTTCAGCGCCTTCCTCTTCATGAGGCGATTGTCCTGAAGGCGCGGGAGATGCACCTCGGTGGCGCAACCGTCCTGCGCGGTCATATCGGATTCGGCCATTCGAGCCGGATTCATACAACGAAGATCTTGCGCCTCTCGCAGGATCTGCCTGTCGTGGTTGAGATCATCGACTCGCAAGAAAAGATCGACACTTTCCTGCCTGTACTCGATGGCATGATGTCGAGCGGTCTCATCACCATGGAGAGAGCGGAAGTTCTTCAATATGGAAGCGAGGGAGCGATAGGTAAAGCCGGCGAGTCCAGGCTGTAGCCGGGGAACAAGCCGATGACGGGCCGCCCCGTGCGTCTTGCGTACTGGTTCACGCCGGCCTCGGGCATCCTTTGCCAGGATGCCCGACGTGGTGTTGCGGCAGGATCAAGAGAACGCCAGGCCCCTGCCGCCGAGGGCGATATCATTCAAGTTCGATGGCCTGGTACTTCCCGTTGTCGTCGATCGCCGTTCCCCAGATCTTGTGCGAAGCTTGGTGTTCGGCGCGGCCGAAACCGAGATTGGCGCCAAGACCCAGGTCGAAATTGCGCGAGTTCTCCAGGGCGTCGATCAGCTTCTCGGTATCGAGTTGCGGACCGGCACGTTGCAGCCCCTTGATCAGAACGTTGGCCGCAACGTAGCCCTCAAGCGACACGTAATCCGGTGACTCGCCGGCAAAGTATTTGGCGAGGGCATTCTTGTATTCGAGAACCACACTCGAATAACCGGAAACCGCCGGCACCACTTGCGTCACGATGACTCCGCTAGCATAGCGCGGTCCCAACAGCATCAATTCATCGGCAAGGGCGGTGCTGCCCACGAACGACACATTGGTGTAAATCATCCCAGGAAAGAGATCGTGCGTCTTTTCGATGAACTTGGCGGCGGCCCGATACGTGGCCACCATGACCACCGCTTTGATGGGCGGCTTCTGCAGTTTCAACTGATTGACCGCGTCGTCCACATCCACGGTGTTGCGCTTGTAGTTGAGCCGCACAATCGCGCTGTCACTGACGCCGAGCGTGCGCACGGCCTTCGCGACACCGGCGAAGCCCGAATCGCCGTAGGTATCCTGCTGGGCGAAAACGGCGATCTGCCTGACCGGTATCCGGCGCAATTTCACCAAATAGCGCACGGTGGCGTCGGTCTCCTCGGCATAGCTCGCACGATAGTTGAATACATAGCGATCGGGAGGATCGTGGCGGAGCACATTGGCGCCCGTGAAAGCGCCGAAGAACAACATCCGTCGCTCCAGCGAATACGGGACGGCGACCACCGCGGTGGGCGTTCCGACATTTCCGATGATACCAAATACCTGGTCTTTCTCGTAGAGCTGCTTCATGGCATCGCCGGTGCGGGTCGGCTCATAACCGTCATCAGCCGTGATCAGCTTGAGCATCCGGCCTTCGACGCCGCCGGCCTCGTTGATCCGGTTGAAAGCAGTATCGATGCCGAGCTTCATCTGGCGCCCGAGCTCCTTGGCCGCGCCGGAAAACGGCGCCGCCATTCCGAACCGGATTTCTTGATCGGTTACGCCGCGGACCGGGGGCCCAACGGCAACCGGTGTGGCCGGTGTGGTCGGTGAAGTAGCGGCGGCGGCGGAAGACGGTGCGATAACAGCCGCCAAACTGCTTGGCGCGGCGGACCCGGCGATGGAGCGTTCGATATCAGCGAGCTGGCGGTCCGCCAGCCTGCAATCCATCCTGCCCGTCGTCACGGCGTTACGACCGTCAGCGACACTGCGCTCGAATAGCCGTGTGAGGTCGGAGCGCTCCGCATCGTTGGACGAGGCTTCGGCGATCACACCGGCGAACTTGTCGGAGATGAGCTGAACACGAGGCCGCGCGATATCCCGGCAGGCCGACGCCGAACCGACAATCGGTCCGACGCGACCGGCAAGGTCGCGTACAACGTCGGTCTTGTCACCGGCAGCTGCGCCCGCAGTGCCTGCGAGCAGCGTACCAAACAAAAGGATTGTCAAACGAGCGGTCATTGCAAAACCTCCGCGGGGCCAAAGTGCAAAATTGCTATTGTGTCGATCAGTTCTTGTGACATTTTTATCAAAACGTATCCGTCGTCGGTATGGCGATCGCCCGTTCTGGGCGACGGCCCCGATATTATTCAAGTTCATGTTATTCAAGTTCAATGGCTTGGTACTTTCCGTTTTCATCAATCGCCGTTCCCCAGATCTTGTGCGAAGCCTGGTGTTCGGCGCGGCCAAAATTAAGTGGGACTCCAAGGCCCAGATCGAGATTGCGCATGTTCTCCAGGACGTCGATGAGCTTCTCGGTATCGAGCTGCGGCCGCGCGCGCTTGAGCGCCTGGATCAGGATATTGGCCGAAACGAAGCCTTCGAGCGACACGTAGTCGGGCGCCTCGCCGGGAAAATATCTGGCCAAAGCATTTTTGTATTCGAGAACCACACTCGAATAACCCGATACCGCCGGCACCACTTGGGTCACGATTGCGCCGGTAGCATAGCGCGGGCCCAGCAGCATCAATTCATCGGCGAGCGCGGTGCCGCCGACGCCCGACACGTTGGTGTAAATCATTCCAGGAAAGAAGTCGTGCGTCTTCTCGATGAACTTGGCCGCGGCCCGATAGACCGCGGCCATGACCACGGCTTTGATTGGCGGCTTCTGCAGTTTCAACTGATTGATCGCGTCCTCCACATCCACGGTGTTGCGCTGATAATTGAGCCGCAGAATGCCGCTGTCATCGACGCCGAGCGCGCGAAACGCCTTTGCGACACCTGCAAATCCCGCATCGCCGTAGGGGTCCTGCTGGGCGAAAACGGCGATCTGGTTGGGTGGTATCCGGCGCAGTTTCACCAAATAGCGCACCGCGGCGTCGGTTTCCTCCGCATAGCTCGGACGGAAGTTGAATACGTAGCGATCGGGAGGATCGTGGCGCACGACATTGGCGCCTGTGAAGGCGCCGTAGAACAGCATCCGCCGCTCCAGCGCGTACGGTACCGCGACGGCTGCGGTGGGCGTGCCGACATTTCCGATGATGCCGAAGACCTGGTCTTTCTCGTAGAGCTGCTTCATGGTCTCGGCGGTCCGCTTCGGCTCATTGCCGTCGTCGGCGGCGATCAGCTTGAGCATCCGGCCTTCGACGCCGCCGGCCTCGTTGACCCGGTTGAAAGCAGTATCGATCCCGAGCTTCATCTGGCGCCCGAGCTCCTTGGCCGCGCCGGTAAAGGCTGCCGATATGCCGAACCGGATTTCCTGATCGGTTATGCCGCGGACCGGGGGGCCGGCGACGGCGGCGACCGGTGCGGTTGGCGCGGTGGCGGCAGCGGCTGCGAAGGACGGTGCGACGGTGGCAGACGGCGGTGCGGCGGCGGCCGGCAAAGGCGGCCGGGCGATCGACTGCTCGAGGTCAGCGAGTTGGCGTTCCGCCAGTCTGCAATCTATCCGCCCCGACGTCACGGCGGTACGGCCGTCCGCGATATTGCGATCGAGCAGTTGCGTCAGGTCGGCGCGCTCGGCCTCGCCGGAGGAGAATTGGGTGATGACTGCCGTGAACTTGTCGACGATGACCTGGATACGGGGTCGTGCAATGTCCCGGCAGGCCAGCGCCGAACCGACCATCGGCCCCACGCGGCCCGCAAGATCGCGTACAATATCGGTCGTGTCGCCCGGCGCTGCTTCCGCGGCGCCAGCGAGCAAGACGCTAACTAATAGGATCGTCCAACGAAGGTTCACCGTATAATTCCGTGAGTTTAAGGAGTCGAGGATTTCTATGAGAGAGTATGATCTGCACGGCGTTGGCCCCTTCTAGGCGATTGCACCAATATTATTCTATTGTTCTATGGTTCTATCATTCTAGTTCGATGGCCTGGAACTTGCCGCTTTCATCCAGCGCCGTTCCCCAGATCTTGTGTGAAGCCTGGTGCTCGGCGCGGCCAAAATTAAGTGGAACTCCGAGGCCCAGATCGATATTGCGCATGTTCTCCAGGACGTCGATGAGCTTCTCGGTATCGAGCTGCGGCCCCGCACGCTTGAGCGCCTGGATCAGGATATTGGCCGAAATGAAGCCTTCGAGCGACACGTAGTCGGGCGATTCGCCGGGAAAATATTTGGCCAGGGCAGTCTTGTATTCGAGAACGATGCTCGAATAACCGGCTACCGCCGGCACCACTTGCGTCACGATCGCGCCGGTAGCATAGCGCGGCCCCAACAGCATCAATTCGTCGGCGAGCGCGGTGCCGCCGACGGCCGACACGTCGGTGTAGATCATTCCGGGAAACAGGTCGTGCGTCTTCTCGATGAACTTGGCGGCGACCCGATAGGTCGCAACCATGACCACCGCCTTGATAGGCACTCTTTGCGCCTTCAATTGATTGATCGCATCGTCGACGTCCACGGTGTTGCGCTGATAGTTGAGCCGCAGAATACCGCTGTCGTCGACGCCGAGCGCGCGAAACGCTTTTGCGACACCCGCGAAACCTGAATCGCCGAACCCGTCCTGCTGCGCGAACACGGCGATTTGCCTGACCGGTATCCGGCGCAATTTCACCAGGTAACGGACCGCGGCATCGGTTTCCTCGGCATAGCTCGGACGGTAGTTGAACACATAACGATCGGGAGGATCATGCCGAACGACGTTGGCGCCGGTGAAGGCGCCGAAGAACAGCATCCGCCGCTCCAGCGCGTATGGCACCGCGACTGCCCCCGTGGGCGTACCGGTATTCCCGATGATGCCGAAGATCTGCTCTTTGTCGTAGAGCTGCGTCATGGCATTGAGGGTGCGCGTCGGATCATTGCCGTCGTCGGAGGAGACTAGCTTGAGCATGCGGCCCTCGACGCCGCCGGACTCGTTGGTCCGGTTGAATGCGGTATCGATCCCGAGCTTCATATTGCGGCCAAGCTCTTTTGTCGGGCCGGTAAAGGCCGCCGCCATGCCGAACTTGATTTCCCGATCGGTTATGCCGCGGACCGGGGGGGCAACGGAGACCGGTGCGGTCGGCGCGGTGGTGGCGACCGCCGACGATGGCGATATGATGGAGGATGTGGATGGCGCGGGTACAGCCGACCGGGGGACGATCGACCGCTCGAGATCGGCGAGCTGACGGTCCGCCGATACGCAGTCAATCCTTCCCGTTGTCACGGCGCTGCGGCCGTCCGCGACATTGCGATCGAGCAACAGCGTAAGGTCGGAACGCTCAGCCTCGTTGGACGAGTTTTCCGTGATCACGGCCGTGAACTTATCGACGATGACCTGGATACGGGGCCGCGCGATGTCCCGGCAGGCCAACGCCGAACCGATAATCGGTCCGACGCGGCCCGCAAGATCGCGGACAATATAGGTCTTGTCGCCAGCCGAAACGCTCCCGGTGCCAGCGAGCAAGGCACCGGATACAACCATCATCCAACGAAGGATCATCGCAAAGCCCCCAAAACCAAGGTGCTTAAGCGCTGTTGGCGATTAGCCCTTGTGACATTTCTTATTGCAAAACTCATTTGTAACGTGTCGTCAGCACGGCCATCGCCCGTTCCGGGCGATGTTGGTGATATCATTCAAGTTCGATCGCCTGGTACTTGCCGCCTTCATCGAGCGCCGTTCCCCAGATCTTGTGCGAAGCCTGGTGTTCAGCGCGGCCGAAACCGAGTTGGGCTCCAAGACCCAGATCGAGCTGGCGGGTATTCTCCAGGACGTCGATGAGCTTCTCGGTATCGAGTTGCGGTCCGCAACGCTTAAGCGCCTGGATCAGGATATTTGCCGAAACATAACCCTCGAGCGACACGTAATCCGGCGCCTCGCCGGGAAAATATTTGGCGATGGCAGTCTTGTATTCGAGAACGATGCTTGAATAGCCGGAAACCGACGGCACGACCTGCGTTACGATTGCGCCTGAGGCATAGCGCGGTCCCAGCAGCATCAGTTCATCCGCAAGGGCGGTGGCGCCGACGAACGATATGTTGCTGTAGAGCATTCCAGGAAACAGGTCGCGCGTCTTCTCGATGAACCTCGCGGCGGGTCGGTAGGCCGAAATCATGACCACAGCCTTGATCGGCACCTTCTGTGCCTTCAGCTGATTGACGGCATCCTCGACTTCCACGGTGTTTCGCTCGTAGTTGAGCCGCAGAATGCCGCTGTCGCTGAAGCCGAGCGAACGAAACGACTTTGCGACCCCTGCGAACCCCGCATCGCCGCCCGCATCATGCTGGGCGAAAACGGCGATCTGCCTGGGCGGGATCCGGCGCATTTTGACAAAATAGCGTACCGCGGCGTCGGTTTCCTCGGCGTAGCTTGCCCGATAGTTGAATACATAGCGATCGGGAGGATCATGGCGGATCACATTCGCGCCCGTGAAGCCGCCGAAGAACAGCATCCGCCGCTCCAGCGCGTACGGCACCGCAACGGCCGCGGTCGCCGTTCCGACATTCCCAATGATACCGAATACCTGGTCTTTCTCGTAGAGCTGCTTCATGGCCTCGGCGGTGCGCGTCGGCTCAAAGCCGTCGTCGGCCGCGATCAGCTTCAGCATCCGGCCTTCCACGCCGCCGGCCTCGTTGGCCCGGTTGAAAGCAGCATCGATCCCGAGCTTCATCTGGCGCCCAAGCTCTTTTGAAGAGCCAGAAAACGGTCCCGCAATTCCGAACCGGATTTCTCGATCGGTCACGCCGCGGACCGGGGGGCCGGCGACGGCGGCGACCGGTGCGGTTGGTGCTGTGGCGGCGGCGGCGGCGAAAGACGGCGCGATCACGGCGGCCAAACTTGGTCCGGGCCCGGCGATCGACCGTTCGAGATCACCAAGTTGGCGATCCGCCACCCTGCAATCGATCCTGCCCGACGTCACGGCGCCGCGGCCGTCCGCGACACTGCGATCGAGCAACTGCGTCAGGTCGGAGCGCTCCGCCTCGCTGGACGAGGCTTCCGTGATCACGGCGGCGAACTTATCGACGATGACCTGAATACGGGGCCGTGAGATATCCCGGCAGGCCAACGCCGAACCAACGATCGGACCGACGCGGCCTGCAAGATCGCGCACCACGTCGGTCTTGTCACCAGCCGCAGCGCCCGCGGCGCCGGCCAGCAAAGCACCGCACACAACCGTCATCCAACGCAAGGTCATCGCACGCTCCGCAACATCAAGCTTTCAATAGAGATCGTCGTCGCCACCGCAATCGGGCTAGCCCGATTGCGTGATCAGGGTGCGGTGGGCTGCGGAGGCTTTTGCTGCCATTGCACGAACTGCTGAAGTAGCGTTTCCGACTCTTCGCGCGAAACAGGCGGCGGCGCGGCGGGGGGTGACGCGAGGATCGCCTGAAACTCTGCAAGCGCGGGTTTTGCGTCGTCATCTTTTTGACGCGGCTGGGATAGGGCGGTCTTCAAAGACTGCAGGAACCCGGAGACCGACGAATTATCGGTGTCCGGCTGTCGCGAATAGTCCCGCGAAGCGGGGACCATGATGACGAAGAACAGCGCCACGATGGCCGAAACGCCGATGGCTGCGGCGAAGCGGCCGGCGACGCTGAGGATCGCCATTCGCCGATCCAGTTCCCGCACGAATCCCGGCGGCTCGTTCATTACCTGGGGGTCGAGCGGATGGCGCAGCGACTCGGCAACCGCTTCCTCCAGCAAAGCGTCGAAAGAGTGGGGAGGCGAATTAGGGTTAGGGCGCGCGAGGCTCTCGGATTTTTTTTCAGCGGAAGGCGAAGGAACAGGCGAAGGCAAAGGGGGCACTGGTTCCGATCGCTCACGCAACCAGCGTGGTGCGTAGTACAACTGATCGTTCGGGTTGAGCGGGTCCTGCTCACTTAGGCTACTCATGACGCTACTCTCCTCATCACTCTTGGTTACTTGTTTATTCTACCGCCGTCACCCGTTCGGCGCCGCTGTAACGGGGCTGTCGTTGTTTTGGTTAATGGACAAATGTTCCAAGCCATGAAGTCCGTCGCTCTGAAAAACCCGCGAACGGTCCGAACCAGATGCCAAGTTCGGTTGGAGATTTTGAAGCAGATTTTGAAGCAGAATGTGCGATGCAAGATCTGCACCGTCCGGTTTAGCCTGCGTCGGCCGGCGAGACATATCCCCTGACCTCGTCGTCCATGCCCCTTCCATTGCCTTTTCCCCTCGGCAATTGTCCGCCCTGAACGGTCGCGGAACGATCTTCGGCTTTTAGCCCGAAGATGTCACTGGTATTTGATGGAACGGTGACTGGACATTATTAGGTCCGAAACTGGACGAAACTGAGGTAACATTTTGCGGTGCCGCAATTTTACGGGAACGTAAATTTCCTGGGCGGTCGTTTTTTCCGCTGCCGACCCAGGCAGCAGCGATTGGTTGCCGGAATCCGGCGTCAGCGACAAATGCGCCACAATTGTCGCAGTGATTAGACGGATTGAAGTGCTGATTCGCGGTTTCGAGGGCGGGTGAGGTCACGAAAGGCTTCATTAATCAATCGTTAACTAAGATCGCCCATCGTTAATCATTCGATAAGAAAGGCAAGTCGACCATCATGGGGGCAAGGGCGGAACCGGTACGTCAACAGATGCGCCTTCGGGGCCGGTCTTACGTTGCGTTCGTGTTTTGCCCTTTCGTACCGATTGTGGGCTGGCTTGAAGAAATCGACGCGACGCTCGCGCGCTCGCCCGGGTTTTTTGTCGGCAAACCTGTGGTGCTTGACCTGTCCGCCGTGGACCTCAGCCAGTCGGCCATCGC
>Ga0137415_10007594_pt1 | contig 10742 bp, 10 predicted proteins | sample CZODoug3_1_1_16f_FD_183082 | JGI IMG/M metagenome (GOLD analysis project Ga0137415, IMG submission 183082) | Vadose zone soil fungal communities from Angelo Coast Range Reserve, California, USA - CZODoug3_1_1_16fungal (Hybrid Assembly) | ecosystem: Environmental > Terrestrial > Soil > Vadose...
CAGCTGGTGCTGCTCACCGCCGCCGCCGGATTCTATCTCGGCTCGCGCGGCGGGGTGGACGTCGGGTTGCTGGTGCGGACCCTCATTGGGGTCGCACTGGTGGCTGCGGGGACCAACGCCTTCAACCAGGTGCGGGAGCGGGACGTCGACGCGCGCATGCGGCGCACCGAGCGGCGGCCCCTGCCGTCTGGGCGCCTCACCCCGCGCGCCGCCGGCCTGTTCGCCGGGGTCATCTCGGTCGCCGGCGTCCTCTATCTGGCGCTCGCGGTGAACCTGCTCACCGCCGGCCTCGCCGCGCTGACCCTCGCGAGCTACGTGCTGCTCTACACGCCGCTCAAGCGGAAGACCACCCTCAATACGCTGATCGGGGCCGTGCCCGGCGCGCTGCCGATCGTGGGCGGCTGGACCGCGGCCGGCGGCACGATCGGACCGGCCGTCGCGGCGCTGTTTTGGATCCTGTTCCTGTGGCAGCTGCCCCATTTCCTCGCGCTCGCCTGGATCTACCGGGAGGATTACCGGCGCGGCGGCCTCGCGATGCTGTCGGTCGCGGACCCCGACGGTCGGCACACCGGCCGCATGGTGCTGCTGTACGCCATGGCGCTCCTGCCGGTGAGCCTGTTGCCGACCCTGCTGGGCGTGACGGGCGCACTGTATTTCTTCGGGGCGCTGGCCCTCGGCGTCGCGTATACGGGCGTGTCCGTCGCGATGACCAGCGCCGTCACCACGGCCCGCGCCTGGCGCGTGTTCCTCGTCTCGATCGTCTATCTGCCGGCGCTGCTCACGCTCATGGTGGTGGACAAGGTCGTATGATCCCCTTTCACCGGCTCCTCATCTCGACCGCGATCGCCTTCTGCGCGGGCTTCGCGGCGTGGGCGGGTTGGAGCTACCGCCAGTCAGGGGAGGCGCTGACGCTGGTCATGGGGCTCGCCTTCGCGGTCGCCGCGGTGGCGCTCGCGTATTACCTGCGACACCTGAACCGATTTCTCGGCCGATGATCCTTCCCGCCCTGCTCGCGCTTGTGCACGCAGACGACACCGGAATGCAGCTGCTCTACTTCTGGGCCGCGGTGCTGCTCGCCATCACGCCCATGCTCATATTCGGGACGATCGGCGTGTGGGTGGTACGCAAGGCCTGGAGGGAGGAACGCGGAGCGCGGAACGCGGAAGGCGGAACAGCAGGGCCGACCTGAGGTTCCGCGTTCCCGGTTCCGCGTTCCACGTTAGATTCGTTCCATGAGCCCGAAGCCCTCCGAGAAGCGTCAAGTGGTGCGCTTCGCCTTCTACACGCTCGACAGCGCGTGGCGGCGGCTGTCCGCCGAGCGCCAGGCGAGCTCGAAGCTCGAGTTCGGTCAGATCATCGAGAGCTTCGCCGGCCGGCTGCTGCTCCGCCCGTACGGCCTGGTCGGGATCCGCGGTGACTGCGATTTCCTGCTCTGGCAGGTGGCCGAGAACCTCGACGCGCTCGTGGCCCTGCAGACCGCGCTGAATCGCACCGACCTGGGTGCGTATCTGAACAGCCCGTACAGCTATCTCGCGATGACGCGGCGTTCGATCTACGAGTTCCCGGAGGACCCGGGCCAGCCGTCTCGCCTCGTCATCCGGCCGAGTGAAGCGCGCTACCTGTTCGTGTACCCGTTCATCAAGACCAGGGCGTGGTACATGCTCCCGAAGGCCGAGCGCCAAACCATGATGGACGAGCATGTGCGGATCGGGAGGAAGTATCCGTCCATCCGCCTGAACACCACGTATTCGTACGGGCTCGACGACCAGGAATTCATCGTGGCGTTCGAGGGCGACGAACCGGCCGACTTCCTCGACCTCGTGATGGAGCTGCGCGAGAGCCAGGCGTCCTCCTACACGCTGCGGGACACGCCGACCTTCACGTGCGTGCAGATGTCTCTCTGGGACATGCTCGACACGTTGGGGGGCGCGGGTTCCGCCCAGGCGACTGCGCGGCGGCCGACGCGCGCCGACGGCTACACACCGGTGGCGACGCTCGCGGATCTGCCGGCGGGGGCGAGTCGCCGGGTGTACGTAGGCGGCGACGCGGTGGCGCTCTTCAACGTGCAGGGCACCGTGTACGCCATCGCGAACCGCTGTACCCACGCGCGCGCCAGCCTCTCGGAGGGAACTGTCGATCCCGCGGGCTGCACCGTCACGTGTCCGTGGCACGAGGGCGTCTTCTCGCTCGAAACGGGCCAGGTCCTGGGCGGTCCGCCGTCGCTCCCGGTCGTCGCCTACCGGGTGAAACTCGAGGGGGATACCGTCCTCATCGCTCCCCCCTCCTCCCACCCCGCCCCGGCCGAGGCGCGCGAGCCGACGGTTGCCCCACACTCCTGACGACAGCCGTTTCCTGAAGGCCTGCCGCTCGCAACCCACCGACGTCACGCCGGTGTGGTTCATGCGCCAGGCCGGACGCTACCTCCCGGAATACCGCGCGCTGCGGCAGAAGCATTCGCTGCTCGAGCTGTGCCACAAACCCGAGCTGGCCGCGCAGGTCACGCTGCAGCCGGTCGAGCGGCTGGGCGTGGACGCCGCCATCCTGTTCGCCGACATCCTGCTGCCGTTCGAGCCGTTGGGACTGGGGCTCTCGTTCGCGGCAGGGGAAGGGCCGCAGATCACCCGGCCGATCCGCGAGCCGGGCCAGGTGCTCGAGCTGCCGCCCGTGGATCCCGCGACCGACCTGGCCTACGTGATGGAGGCCGCCCGGGCCGCGGTTCAGGCGCTGCCCCCACACATCCCGCTCATCGGGTTCGCCGGCGCGCCGTTCACGCTCGCGAGCTACGCGATCGAAGGCGGCGCGACGCGCACCTTCACTCTGACCAAGCGGTTCATGTACGCAGAGCCGCGCGCCTGGCACGAGCTGATGCAGCGGTTCGCCGAGCTCGTCGGCGGCTATCTCGCGGCCCAGGCCCGCGCCGGCGCCCGCGCCCTGCAGCTGTTCGACAGCTGGGTGGGCTGCCTGTCGCCGGGGGACTACGCCACGTACGTGTTTCCGCACAGCCAGCGCGCCCTCGAGCTCGCGGGCGCAAGCGGCGTGCCGGTGATCCACTTCGGGACGGATACGGCCACGCTGCTCGTGGATTTCGCGCGGGCGGGCGGCGACGTGATCGGCGTCGACTGGCGCGTCCCGCTCGATGCTGCGTGGGAGCGCATCGGGTCCTCCCCGGCGCGCGCCATTCAGGGCAACCTCGATCCCGTGGCGCTGCTGGCGCCGCGGCCGGAGCTCGAGCGGCAGGTGCGGGATGTGCTCGCCCGCGCCGGCGGGCGCCCTGGGCACATCTTCAACCTCGGGCACGGCGTCCTCCCCGAGACGCCGGTGGAGGCCCTGCAGGCGGTCGTGGAGTGGGTGCATGGCGGCTGAGCGTGTTGCGGTGCTGCTGATGGCGTATGGAGGACCCGGGAGCCTCGACGAGGTCGAGCCGTACCTGCAGGATGTGCGTGGCGGGCGGCCCACTCCCCCTGAGTTCGTGCAAGAGATCAAACAGCGCTACGCGCGGATCGGTGGCCGATCGCCGATTCGGGAGCTCACCGACGCGCAGGCGGCCGGCGTGCGGCGGGCGCTGGGGAAAGACGAGCCGTTCGCGGTGTACGTCGGGATGCGCCATTGGCATCCCTACATCCACGATGTGGTCGAGCAAATCGTGGCGGACGGACACCGGCGGGTGGTGGGGATCGTGCTCGCGCCGCACTACTCGGCGATGTCGGTGGGCGCCTACGAGAAGAAGCTGCTCGACGCGGCCGCAGGGCGGCTCGATGCGGCGCTGGTGCGGCGCTGGGGTGACCATCCCAAGTTCCTCGACGCAGTCGCCGGGCGGGTTATGCAAGCGCTGCAGCGGTTCCCGGCGCCGCGCGCGGTGCACGTCCTATTCACCGCGCACAGCCTGCCCGAGCGCATCCTCGCGACCGGTGATCCCTACCCCGACGAGCTGCGGGCGAGCGCCACGGCAGTCGCCCAGCGCGCCGGGCTCGCCGAGTGGGGGTTCGCCTACCAGAGCGCGGGGGCCACGCCCGAGCCGTGGCTCGGCCCTGAGGCGGGCGCGGTCATGACGGAGCTCGCCGGGCAGGGTCATCGGGCGTTCCTCATCGTTCCCATCGGATTCGTCAGCGACCACGTCGAGGTGTTGTACGACGTGGACGTGATGTACCGCGAGCTCGCCGGACGGCTCGGGGTCCAGCTCGAGCGCACCACGTCTCTGAACGACGATCCGCTGCTGGTGGGCGCCTTGGCGGAGATCGCGCGCGATGCGGCGGCGGCGCGCGGGTGGACATGACGGTCGCGATCGTGGGTGCGGGGCTGGCGGGCCTGTCCGCCGCCTGGGAGCTAGGTCGGGCGGGTGCCGAGGTGATCGTGCTCGACGCGGGACGGCGGCCCGGCGGGATGATTGTCACCGCGCGGCTCGACGGCTTCGTCGTGGAAGGCGGCCCCGACGGTTTTCTCGCCGCCGAGCCGGACATTCAGGACCTGGCGCGCGAGGTCGGGATCGAGGAGCGCTTGGTGGACCAGGTCGCACGAGGAGCAGCGTTGTGGACGGGACGACGTCTGGAGCCGCTCGCGGAAGGGAAGGCCGCTGAGCTGCTGGGGATTCAGGTAAACGCGAACGCCGGGACGCAGTTCACGACCTTCGCCACGGGGATGGCCGACGTGGTGGAGGCGCTCGTTGCCTGTCTCGTGCCCAGGCTGCGCACGACGCAAGGCGTCACGGCCATCGCGCCGGCGGCGCGCGGCTGGCGCCTCTCGTTCACCGGCGCCTCATCACTCGACGCCGAGGCGGTCATCCTCGCGGTCCCGGCCTGGGTGGCGGCGCGCCTGCTCGCCGGCGTCGGCGTGTCGGCGGCTCGCGAGCTCGATACCGTGCTCTACGCTCCGAGTATCACCGTGTCCCTCGCGTATCGGGCGGACCAGGTGCCGGGGACGCTCGAGGGGACCGGCTTCGTTGCGGTGCCGGATGCGGGCGGCGCCGTGCGCGCCTGCACGTACGCGTGGCGGAAGTACCCGAACCGTGCGCCGCACGGCTTTGCCTTGATGCGCGCGTTCGTCGGACCGGTGGACGGCGATCCAGCCTCGATCGCGCACGCCGAGCTCGCGGCCATTTTGGGTATCGAGGGGGATCCGCTCTGGACCCGCGTCTTCCACTGGCCGCGGGGGCTGCCGCGTTATTCGCGCGGGCACGCCGAGCGGTTGGCAGCGGTCCGGGAGCGGCTCGCCCGGCTCGCGCCACTGGCGATCGCTGGGGCGGGGTTCGATGGTGCGGGCGTCTCGGCGTGCGTGAAGTCGGGGAGGGAGGCGGCGAAGGGGATTCTGGGGAGGCTGGGTGCGTTCTAGCGGTCCAGCAGCGCTTTCGCTCTCCGCACCACGTTCTCCACCGTCAGCCCGAATTCCTGGTAGATCCGCTGGTACGGCGCAGAGGCGCCGAACCGTTCGATGCCCATCACGATCCCGTCGTCCCCGATCCAGCGGTACCAGGGCTGCGGCGCGGCGGCTTCGACGGCGAGCCGCGCGGGCACGGCGGGCGGCAGGACCGCGTCGCGGTACTCCGGCGGCTGCCGCGCGAACAGCTCCATCGACGGCAGGCTGACGACGCGCGCGGCAATGCCCTCGGCGGCGAGCCGCTCGTAGGCGCCCAGCGCGAGGTCGACCTCGGACCCGCTCGCCAGGAGAACGATCGCCGGCTTGCCGTCGCGGGCGTCCGCGAGCACGTAGCCGCCCAGCCGCAGCCCGTTCGCGGGGGCGTACTTCGCGCGGTCGATCACCGGGACTTTTTGCCGCGTCAGCACGAGCGCAACCGGGCTGCTCCGGGACAGGATCGCCATGCGCCACGCCTCCACCGTTTCGGTCGCGTCGGCCGGGCGGATGACGATGAGGTTGGGGACCGCGCGCAGCGAAGCGAGCTGCTCGATCGGCTGATGCGTGGGACCGTCCTCCCCGAGGCCGATGGAGTCGTGCGTGAAGACGTAGATCACCGGCAGATCGCACAGCGCGGCGAGGCGGATCGGCGGCCGCATGTAGTCCGAGAAAATGAGGAACGTCGATCCGACGGGCCGCACGCCGCGGTGCAGGGCGAGGCCGTTCAGGATGGCGCCCATTCCGTGCTCGCGTACCCCGAAATGGATGTTGCGGGCGCCCCAGCTCCCCGCGGACACGTCGCCCCCGTTCTTGAAGACGACGTTCGTCGAGCCCGCGAGGTCCGCCGACCCGCCGACGAGCTCGGGGAGCTTCAGCGCGATAGCGTTCAGTACCTTCCCTGACGCGACGCGCGTGGCCTGGGCGTCGGCGGGCCCGAACGTCGGGAGCCCCTCGTCCCAGCCCTCGGCCAGGCGGCCGGTGAGCCGGCGCTCGAGCTCTGCCGCGAGCTCGGGATATGCCTGTCGGTACGCGTCGTACTTCTTGGACCATTCGGCTTCGAGCCGAGTGCCGCGCTCGCGGGCGAGCCGCCAGTGCGCGAGCGCTTCCTCTGGCACGTGAAACGGCTCGAGGCTGGGCCAGCCCAGGCGTTGCTTGGTGAGCTTCACCTCGTCTTCGCCGAGCGGAGCGCCGTGGGCCTCGGGGGTGTCCTGCTTGTGCGGGCTGCCGAACGCGATGTGGGTGCGCACGATGACCAGGGACGGCCGGTCCACGACGCGCCGGGCGGCAGCGAGCGACGCGTCGAGCGCGCCGAGGTCGTTGCCGTCCGCGACGCGCTCCACGTGCCAACCGTAGCTCTCGAACCGCTTCGCCGTATCGTCCGAGAAGGTGAGATCAGTCTTGCCGTCGATGGTGATCCGATTGTCGTCGTAGATCCCGATGAGACGGCCGAGCTTCAGATGGCCGGCCAGCGAGCAGGCCTCGTGCGACACGCCCTCCATCAGGTCGCCATCGGACGCGAGGAAATACGTGCAATGGTCCACGACGGTGTGGCCCGGCCGGTTGAACAGCTGCGCGAGGTGCGCCTCCGCCAGCGCCATCCCGACGGCGTTCCCCACACCCTGGCCGAGCGGGCCGGTCGTGGCCTCGACGCCCGGCGTGAGCCCGTGCTCGGAGTGGCCCGGCGTACGGCTCCCCCACTGGCGGAACTGCTTAATGTCGTCGAGCGAGAGGTCGTACCCGGTGAGGTAGAGGACCGCGTACAGCAACATGCAGGCATGCCCGGCCGACAACACGAAGCGGTCGCGCCCGAACCAGTCGGGGGTCGCGGGATTGTATCGCAGATGCCGCTGCCACAACACGTACGCGACCGGCGCGAGTGCCATCGCGGTCCCGGGGTGGCCGGAATCGGCCCGCTGCACCGCGTCCATCGCGAGGGCGCGGACGGTGTTGATGCACAGCTGATCGAGTGATGCGGCGCGGGCGGTGGGCGGAGCGGCGCCGCTCACGGGCTTCGTCACAGCAGACCGGACTTGGCGGCCTGCCACAAGTTGACGAGCCGGTCGAAGCCGGTCACCAGCACGTCCACCTGCTGCGGGCTCGGGGTCGCCTTGGCGGCGGTCTTGAGCTCCTCGCAGATGCGCGGCATTTCTTTGCGCCCCTGCTTCCCGGCTTCGGCGGCGATCTGGTCGAGGATGGCGATGATCTTGTGGCGCGCCGGCTCGTCCTTCGGCACCTGCCACAGGTAATCGGCGAGCTGCTTCCCTTCGGTGCAGAGCTTGCCGAGGCCGTCCATGAGCGGCGGCTGCGAGCGGCGCGGCGGGTTGGGCTCGTTCATTGCGAGTTCCAATTATACCAAGAAACGGGCTCCGAGGAACGGTTGCCGGGAGTCCGGGGTGCCCCTAGCTTGCGGTCTCCATGGAACGACCCTCCATCCTCGAGCGCCTGCGCGCTTTCAACCGATGGACCAAGGGCTGGGCCGGGTCGATCGCCGTGGCGGTCGGCATTTGGATCGTGTTGCGCTCCTACCTGATCGAGGCGTTCCGCATCCCGTCGGCGAGCATGGAGAACACGCTGCTCGTCGGCGACTTCCTGTTCGTGAACAAAGCGATCTACGGCGGCGAGCTCGAGATCCCGATCACGGGGATCCGCTGCTGCCGCGTGCCGGGCTACGCGGAGCCGCAGCGCGACGGGATCGTGGTGTTCCGCTCGGTCGAAGACTCGACGCCCAATCTGAACATCGTGAAGCGAGTGATCGGCGGGCCCACCGATACGCTCCAGATGACCCATGACACGGTCTACCGCAACGGCAAACGGCTCGACGAGCCGTACGCCCTGCACCTGGGGTCTCACCCCGACGATCCGATGCAGCTCCGGAAGATCCGGGCGCTGCAGCTGCCCTATTACGTCGGGCGCGACACGGCCCGCTACCACCCCACGACCCACGACTGGGGCCCGATCGCGATTCCGATCGGACATTACTGGGTGATGGGCGACAACCGCGACGAGTCCTACGACAGCCGCTTCTGGGGATTCCTGCCGCGGTCCCACATCGTGGGCCAGCCGCTCATCATTTACTTGAGTGTCGCCACCGACCCGCTGCGAATTCGCTGGAACCGAATTCTGCGGCGGCCTTGACGCGCCCCGGCGGAGCGGTTAAAACCCCTCTCCCCGCTGTGAAAGCCATCGACTTTGATGCGAGTGGCGGCCCTCACCCTGCTCTGTACCCTCTGGTCGCTGCGTGCGCCGGCCCAGCAGCGGGACACTACCGCTCCTCCGCGCCCGGCGGACAGCCTGAAGGTCTACACCCTGCCTCCCGCGGTAGTCTCGGTCACCCGGGCCAACCCGCCCATCAACCGCATCCCCCAAGCCGTCCAGCTCCTCGAGAAGACCGAGATCAGCCGGGCCCGGCCCACGTGGGGCCTGGACGAGGCGCTCGCGACCGTTCCTGGTGTGTACGCGGCGAACCGATACAACTTCTCGCTGGACCAGCGGATCTCGATCCGCGGGTTTGGGGCCCGCTCGGCGTTCGCGGTGCGCGGGATCAAGGTGCTGGTGGACGGGATTCCGCAGACGCTCCCCGACGGCCAGGGTCAGCTCACCAACCTGGAGCTCGGCGCCGCCGATCGGATCGAGATCCTGCGCGGGTCGGCGTCGGCGCTGTTCGGGAACGCGTCGGGGGGCGTGATCAGCATCTGGACCGACCCGACCGCTCCGCGGAACGTGCGCCAGGATGTCCGCGTCCTGTTCGGCACATTCGACCGCGATTTGAATCGCAACTGGAGCAAGTGGCAGTCGAGCACGTCGTTTCGCGTGGGCGCGGGCAGCGGGCTCGTCACCGTCTCGCGGCTGGACTACACGGGACAGCGGCAGCACTCGGACGCTGATTTCCGCAACCTGAACTCGCGCTGGCATTTCCCGCTCGCCAACGGCTGGTCCCTCGCGGCCACGGCGGACTTCGGGTGGGATCCGCGCGCCGACAACCCCGGTGCGCTCACCGCCGCCGAGATGGCCCGGAACCCCGACTCTGCGGCGGCGATCAATATCACTCGCGTCGCCGGCAAGGACGTCACCCAGGGGCAGGGTGGCGTCACAGTGCGGCGCGAGTTCGCGGAGGGGGGCGAGGCCTCGCTCACCGTCTTCGGCATCGTCCGCAACCTCAAGAACCCGACCACGTTCGCGTACATCGATCTGGACCGCCTGGCGTACGGCGCGCGCGCCACCGTCAGTCGTCCGCTGCCGCTCGGGCGCCTGGAGCATCGGCTGACGGCCGGCATCGACTTCCAGCGACAGCGTGACGACCGCCATAACTTCGGCAACAACGCCGGCCAGCCCGACACCGTGCGCGCACTCGACCAGCTCGAGCGCGTGACCGAGGTCGGGCCGTTCGTCCAGAGCGCCCTGCAGGTCACCCCGCACGTCTCGGTCACCGGCGGGCTCCGGTACGACTGGGTGAACTTCCGGGCGGACGATCGGCTCATCACGCCGACCAACCCCGACGACTCAGGGCGGCGGCTGATGCGCGCGCTGTCCGGTTCGGTCGGCGTTGCCGTCACGCCATCCGACGCCCTCACCGTGTACGGCACCGTCGGGACCTCGTTCGAGACGCCGACCACCACGGAGCTCACGAACCGGCCCAACTCCGCGGGCGGCTTCAACCCGACGCTGCAACCGCAGAAGGCCACCAACTACGAGATCGGCGTGCGTGGCGACCTGGTGGGCCGGCTGAACTACTCGGTGGCCCTGTACCACGCCAACGTGCAGGACGAGCTGATCGGATACGCCTATCCGCCCCCGACCTCCCCCGGCCGGGTGTTCTTCCAGAACGCTGGGACGTCCCGCCACCGCGGCGTGGAGCTGGGCGCGCAGCTCGAGGTGGCGTCCGGGTTGAATCTGACCACGACCTGGACCTATTCCGACTTCCGCTACACCAGCTACACGACGAGGACACACGTCCTGGACGGTCGCCCCTTGCCCGGCATCCCGCAGCACTGGCTCCATTTCCTGCTGCAGGCGCGGCCGACGTTCGCGCGCGGGGCCTGGCTGGAGGTCGAGGAGACCCACTCGTCGGGCTACGTGGTCAACGATACGCTCAACACCTCCACGAGCCCCTGGTGGACGACCAACGTGCGCCTCGGCTGGGATGGAACGGTGGGGAGCCTGCGGCTGCGTCCGTTCGTGGGTCTCAACAACGTGTGGAACCGCTTCTACGTCGCGTCGGTGGTTATCAACGCGGCGAATGGGCGCTATTATGAGCCGGCTCCGGGCCGGAACATGTATGTAGGGTTCTCGTTGGGTGCAGGCGAATAGTCGTCGACCTTTAACGGAGGTGGGTATGATGCATTGGGCTCGATGGTCCGCGACCGCGGCGGTCGCGGCGCTCGTCGCGGCACCGCTGT
>Ga0137415_10007597_pt1 | contig 10742 bp, 9 predicted proteins | sample CZODoug3_1_1_16f_FD_183082 | JGI IMG/M metagenome (GOLD analysis project Ga0137415, IMG submission 183082) | Vadose zone soil fungal communities from Angelo Coast Range Reserve, California, USA - CZODoug3_1_1_16fungal (Hybrid Assembly) | ecosystem: Environmental > Terrestrial > Soil > Vadose...
GCCGGCGAAGCGGTATTCCCGACTGCCGTGTCGCCCAAATATTCCAAGGAGACCGCCGGCAGGGCGCGGATGCATACATGCCTCGATCAATACAACGAGAACAAGGGCGCGAACGGCAACGGCGGCCTCAACTGGATTCAGAAGGGCGGCGGCTACTACAGCGAATGCAACAAGCGGCTGAAAAGCTGACGCGCCATCGCGTAGAGGTTTCCTATCACGCATCGGGGCGAGGAGCCTGGGTTCCTCGCCCCGATATTTTATCGACTATGCCCTCAGTGTCATCGCCCGGCTTGACCGGGCGATCTAGTAACCCCTGACCGTGGATACTGGATTGCCCGGTCAAGCCGGGCAATGACACTCATAGGGGGCCCCACCCAATAGGGTCCCACCCAATCGAAAAATGCTCTAACTTCGAGACGACTGAATTTCCGTTTTTGACTCCAAGGCGCGGGCAAAATGTCGGCACGGTTTCGTGACTATCTGGAAAAGCTCATCGCGATCGGCGAATTGGAGCAGGTCTCCGAGGAAATCGACTTGCGGCACCTCTCGGCGCGCATCGCAGCATCGAGAACTGCGCTGTGGTTTACGCGCGTGCGCGGCTACGACATCGGCGTCGTGACCGGCATCGTCGGCTCCCGCGCCCGCATGGGGGCGGCGCTCGACTGCCATCACCGCGACATCGGCAAGGCCTTCCTGAAGCGGATCAGCGAACGCAAGCCGCCCGTGATGGTGAACACCGGACCGGTACGCGACGTCATCCTCAAGGGCGACGACGTCGATCTCACGGCGCTGCCGGTGCCTTTGATCAGCGATCTCGACGGCGGTCCATACATCACCTCCGGTATCGGCATTTCCCGCGACCCGGAATATGGCCGCAATGCCGGCGCCTATCGGCTGATGATCCGGACCAGGCGCGAGACCAGCGTCGATCTGGTCGGCGCGAGCGATCTGAAGCTGTTCTACGACCGCGCCTTTCGCCAGGGCCGTGGGCTGCCCTTCGCGGTCGCGATCGGGACCCACCCGTCGATCATGATGGCGGCCGCCCATATGGCGCCGTCCGGCCTCGACGAATTCGAGCTGGCGGGCGGGCTCGCCGGCGCACCGATCGAGCTCGTCAAGTGCGAGACGGTCGACCTTGAAGTTCCGGCCGACGCCGAGATCGTGCTCGAAGGCGAACTGCTCCCGACCGGGTGGACGAAGGACGAAGGCCGGTTCGGCGACTTCACCGGCTTCGTCGGGCCGATCAAGTGGAACCCGATCTTTCGCGTCAACGCCATCACCCATCGCCGCGACCCGGTGTTCTACTCGCTGCACATGCCGGACGAGGTCGATTACCTGGTGGCGCCGCCGCTCGAGGGCAGCGCCTGGCAGGCGCTGGCGACCGCCGGCATCGTCGGCAAGGCGGTCTACGCGCCGGCGCCGTCGGGCTGCAACTTCCATCTCTACGCCGCGATCAAGAAACGGCCGGGCGAGGGCAAGAACGCGGTGCTGGCCCTGATGTCGCTCAAGCGCGTCAAGCACGTGGTGGTGACCGACGACGACATCGACATCTTCGATCCCGCGCAGCTCGAACGCGCGCTCGCCTACCGGGTGCAGCCCGCGCGCGACATCATCGTGGTCGAGGGCGCGCGCGGCTCCCATCTCGACCCGAGCGTGCAGCTGCCGGTGGGCAAAGGGCCGCTTGCGCCGCTCACGGCCAAATGGGGCGTTGACGCCACCATTCCGGAAGGTTCGGATCTGAGCGAGTACGAGGCGATCGCCTACCCGTTTGCGGACACTGGGGCCGGCAAGGATGCGCCGCGCCCGGATCGCAACATCGGCCCCGAGGCGCTCGCGGCCGAAATCGCAGCCCGGCTCGACGCGCCGCGGCACTTTGCCGATATTCTGCAATTCTTCGCCGATGTGCCGCACCGGACCATCGTCCAGGCTTGGACGATCCTGCGCGAGGCGGACCGCCTCGACCGCGAGGTGAAGACCGGGCGGTATGTGCTGAAGAGGGATGGGTAGGATGGGTTTCGCTGCCCTCAACCCATCCTACGGTCCGGCGACTTGTCGACCACCCGGCGCTGTCATACAAGGCCGCGGGCGGCAAGCTGCGGCCCAAGGGAACAATCATGGCGAAGAAACCGGCGAAAGCGCCGAGCACCAGGACGGTCGCCGCAAATGACCGCGGCTACACCGATATCCTTTACGACGTGAAGGACCAGGTGGCGTGGGTCACCATCAACCGGCCGCGCGTGCGCAATGCGTTTCGCGAGCAGACGCTCGATGAATTGATCGATGCCCTGAGGGCGACCCGTAACGATCCCTCGATCGCGTGTGCGGTTGTGACCGGCGCGGGCGACAAGGCGTTTTCGGCGGGCGGTGATTTCCACGCCATGATGCGGCTCAACTGGACCAATGCGGCGATGTGGAACGACCGCATGCAGGGGCTTGCCATGACGATCCGCGGCCTGCCCATCCCGGCCATCGCCATGGTCAACGGCTGGTGCATGGGCGGCGGCCACGAGCTTGCCTTGTGGTGCGACCTCGTCATCGCGTCGGAGAATGCCGTATTGGGCCAGACCGGCGCCAAGGTCGGCGCCTGTCCGACCGTCGGCGCCACGCAATATCTTCCGCGCATCATCGGCGAGCGGCTGGCGCGCGAAATGATCTTCTGCGCCCGCCGCTTCACCGCCCGCGAGGCCGTCGAAATCGGCCTCATCAACAAATGCGTGCCGCCGCAGGATTTGCTCAAGGAGACGCTCATCTGGTGCGAGACCATCAAGGGCCACAGCCCGCAGACCCTGCGCATGACCAAAAAGAGCCTGAATTTCGAATCGGACCTGCTCTACGCCTCCTGGCAGCACGGCATGGAGCTGTTGGCGCATGTGTGGGGCTCCGAGGAGAGCCTCGAAGGCATGAACGCGTTCCTTCAAGGCCGCAAGCCGGATTTCCAGAAGTTCCGCATGCGCAACAAGCAGGAGCTTGAAGCTTATCTTGAAGGCTGCGCCAGGGACCTGAACGCGCCGCCTTCGATGCGCAAAGGCGCAAGCAAGAACGGCAAGACGGCGCGATGAGCGAAGCAAACAACGGGGCGCTAGCCGGCATTCGGGTGCTCGATCTGACGCGGGTGCTCGCCGGACCGACCTGCGCCATGATGCTGGGCGACATGGGCGCCGATGTCATCAAGGTCGAGCCGCCGTCAGGCGGCGACGACACCCGCAGCTGGGGGCCGCCATTCGCGGGCAGCGAGTCCGCCTATTTCCTCAGCGCCAACCGCAACAAGCGTTCGATGACGCTGAACATTGCCGTGCCGGCCGGACAGAAGCTGCTTGCCGGGCTGATCGAAAAAGCCGACATCGTGATCGACAACTTCAAGCTCGGCACGCTCGCCAAATGGGGCTTCACGGACGCCTGGTTCGACGGCAACGCGCCCCGCGTGGTGCGCTGCTCGATCACCGGCTACGGCTCGACCGGCCCCAAGGCGGCGCTGCCCGGCTACGATTTCGTCCTTCAGGCCGAGTCCGGCCTGATGAGCATCTGCGGCGAGCCCGACGGTCCGCCGACCAAATACGGCGTCGCCATCGTGGATGTGTGCACCGGCATGCTGGCGTGCAACGCCATACTTGCCGCCCTCAATGCCCGCCATGGCAGCGGTCGTGGCCAGAAGGTCGAACTGTCGCTCTACGAGTCGGCGCTCCACATGCTGGTCAATGTGGCGTCGAACGTGCTCGTGTCCGGACGCGGCGGCGGGCGGTTCGGCAACGGCCATCCGAGCATCGTGCCTTACACCACCTACACGGCGAAGGACGCCATGATGGCGCTCGCCATCGGCAACGACACCCAGTTCGCCAAATGCGCTGCCGTACTGGGCCATCCGGAATGGGCCGGCGATCCGCGCTTTGCCACCAACCGCGCCCGCGTCGAGCACCGTCACCTCGTCGACGGCGCAATCGCGCAAGCGCTCGCCGCCGATACCGCCGACAACTGGCTCGCCAAGCTGAAGGCCGCCGGCGTGCCGTGCGGCCGCATCAATTCGGTCGCCGAGGCGCTCGCCGATCCGCAGACGCAAGCGCGCGAGATGATCGCGACCGTGGAGCACCCGACAGTCGGGGACCTCAAGCTGGTGGGGCCGCCCTACAAATTCTCCGGCACGCCCGCCTCGGTGCGCCGCCCGCCCCCGACGTTGGGCGAGCATACGGACGAGATTCTGCGGCAGGAGCTGGGGCTCGACGCAGCGGCGATCGCGGCGCTGCGCCGGGACAAGGTGATTTAAGGTAATGTCAAACGTTGCCGCATGCTGATGTAGGGGCGACCCTTGTGGTCGCCCTATTGCCGACGCCGTGCGCAAACCGGGCGACCACAAGGGTCGCCCCTACGGCAGGTAACGTTGGGGACACGCCGACCGTCACATCGCCGCTTCGACCGGCCACTCGCCCTTGAATACATGGCCGTCGGTATCGACCGCCTCGACCCGGAAGCGCGTTGCCCCGTTCGGCAAATAGCCGAATCGGATATTGGGATCTTCCGAGATCGAAATGCCGCCGTCCATCGCCAGCACCAGCTCATCGCCTTGCCAGACGCGCAATTCCCTTACGAAAAACGCCGGGACGTACAGCAGCGTGACCTGATCGCGCTGCAGGCCGGAATTGTTGGGATGGCGGATCATGATCTGCGCTTCGCGCGGGCCGCTGATCGGTCCGTCGGCAGGCTTGGCAAACTGCCGAAACCGCATCTGCCCCAAACTCGCCTTGGCTTCCTCGGCGTTCTTTGCGGTCGGCGCCGAGCAGCCGCCCGACGCCTTCACGAATACGGTGGAAGCGTAAAGCTCGCCATCGCTCAACTCGGCGACCGCGTGCACATTGGTGTAGGAATCGACGCGCACGCGTGTGGAGATCATGGTGACGCCGCCGCCGATCCGGAAGGTGGCGGCGACCGGCGCCGGGTTCTGGTCGATCACGAGGGTGATCGCCTTGACGGCGCGCGCGTCGCCGGGCGGCAGCGAGGCGCGCAACGTCACCGGAACGATCGCGGCGTCCTCGGCGCGATACGGCATGTCGATTGCGATGAGACCGGCGCCATCCTTAAGATCGCGTCCGTTGAAGATGTCGCGGGCGAGTTCTGGCCAAGGATCCGCTTGCTCTGCGGCGAACACCGGGCTCGTCAAGCTGCCCCCGATCGCCAGGGCGATAGCCGCTGCCTGCAGCGCCCGCATGCCTTGCCGCACCTTTGATCGCTGTCCACATGTGTGCATCGCATCGAACGTCATGAGTCACTCCCATTCCAATTCGGCGAAAGCTGCCGTCGCATTGCGGGCATTATACTCCGCAAACAGCTCCCAGCGTGATTTTTCCGAAGCACCGGCGGTTGCTGCCGCTGCCGCAAGCGGCGTCCCGGCTGCGATCAGGGCGCGGCAATCTTGCGCCAGGCGCTCAAGATAGCGGCGTTCATCGTCCAGCGCGACCGGCCATGGGGCTAACGGTCCGTGACCCGGAACGACGCGGCTGGCCGGAATGCGGGCAAGGGGTCCGAGCGCCGCCAGCCAGCCGCGCAGGCTGCCGTCAACCACCGGAATGTGCTGCAAAAAGACGAGATCGCCGGCAAACAGCGTTTGCGTGATCTCGTCCAGGACGGTGAGGTCGTTATCCGTATGGGCGACCCGCCACGCATGAAGCGTCAACACGCGGTTGCCGAGATCGAGCCTCTCCTCATCGTCGATCTGCCGCTGCGGGGCAACAAGCTCAACATTGTCCAGCACATCTCCCATGATGCGCCGGAATGCATTGAGGTAGAACGGCCCGCGTTCTGAAAGCGCGCGCCCCAGATGGCGATGACCCACGAATACCGCGCCCTCCCGCGCGAAGGCGGCATTGCCGAACGCGTGATCCGGATGCGCGTGGGTATTGATCACGTAGCGGATCGGCTTTGCCGTAACGGCGCGGATCGCAGCGTGTAACCGGCGCCCCTCGCGCACGCTGCCGCCGGTGTCGATCACCGCGACCGCGTTATCGCCGACGACGAAGCCGACATTTGCAATCCCGCCTTCGTTTTCAGCGGTCATCAATTCATTCACGCCGAAGTGAACGAAAACCCCAGGAGCGACTTGCGCGATCTCAAGCGCGTTGTCCGGCGCCTGCGCGTAGGCAAGACAAATCAATCCGAACAGAACCGCGATCGCGACGGCGAGGCGGTTGAGGCGATCGCGGACATATTTGCGGAAGCGACCCGTGCGCTTGCACGCACCGCTTCGAATCGCGAAACGGATCGACGCTCCAAATCCAAATGTGCCCGGCACACACATTAAGGCGACATCATGACGATTTCTGTGAAACAATTATGGCGCACTCACCGTCAATCACCCAATCACCGCGTCATTTTCGCTGTTGCGCCATCAAAACCGCGAGCATAGTATGGTAATAGTTTCCGGCTTCAAGAGCGTCGGCTGGTTCGGGAGTGTCGGCGTTTCTTTCGTAGGCGATGTGGGTCCGAGAGAAAAATGGTCCTCGCACCTCGCATGCCGTGACACGCTGCCGGAAATGCTTCCCCAGGCAAGGGTTGGTGCCGAGACCGGGCACGCTTGGGCTTGTCCGCATCGGAACACCCTGTTGGTAGCGTCACAGGGAGGAATAGGATGCGAAAACTTCTCATTAGTACAGCGCTGAGCACCGCGGCCGTGGTGGCCGCCGGTTCGGTCTATGCAAATGAAGAACTGATCAAGTTGTCGCAGGACGCCAAGCAATGGGTCATGCCGGCGGCGAACTACGCGAACACGCGGCATTCAACGCTCAAGCAGATCACCGCAGACAACGTCGGCAAGCTGCAGGTGGCGTGGACGTTTTCGACCGGCGTTTTGCGCGGCCATGAGGGCGCGCCGCTGGTGGTCGGCGACATGATGTACCTTCATGGGCCGTTCCCCAATCCGGTCTTCGCGCTGAACCTGAAGGACGAGAACAAGATCGTCTGGAAATACGAGGCGACGCAGGATCCCAACGTTATTCCTGTGATGTGCTGCGACACGGTCAACCGCGGTCTGTCCTATGCGGACGGCAAAATCTTCCTGAGTCAATCCGACACCACTTTGGTGGCGCTCGACGCCAAGACCGGCAAAGTCGTGTGGTCGGTCAAGAACGGCGATCCCGGCAAGGGCGAAACCTCCACTGGAGCGCCGCATGTGATCAAGGACAAGGTCCTGGTTGGCATTTCGGGCGGCGAGTTCGGCGTTCGCGGCTCAGTCACGGCTTACGATCTGAAGACCGGCCAACGCAAGTGGCGCGGCTACTCGATGGGGCCCGACAGCGATACGCTGATCGACCCGGTAAAGACCACGCATCTCGGTAAGCCGGTCGGCCCGAATTCCGGCACCAATACGTTCCAGGGCGACCAATGGCAGATCGGCGGCGGCACCACCTGGGGCTGGTATTCGTACGACCCCGATTTGAACCTGATGTACTATGGCACCGGCAACCCGTCGACCTGGAATCCGAAGCAGCGGCCGGGCGACAACCGTTGGTCCATGACCATCTTTGCCCGTGACGTCGACACCGGCGCGGCGAGATGGGTCTATCAGATGACGCCCCACGACGAGTGGGACTATGACGGCATCAACGAAATGATCCTCGCCGATCAGCAGATCGGTGGCCAGACCCGCAAGACGCTGGTCCATTTCGACCGCAACGGCCTCGGCTATACGCTCGACCGGACCAACGGCGAGCTCTTGGTAGCCGACAAATACGACCCCAAGGTCAACTGGACCACCGGCGTCGATATGAACAAGTCCTCGGCGAACTATGGTCGTCCGGCGGTGGTGCCGCAGTTTTCGACCGAGCACAATGGCGAGGACGTGAACTCCAAGAACATTTGTCCTGCGGCGCTCGGGTCGAAGGACGAGCAGCCGGCGGCCTACTCGCCCGATACCGGTCTGTTCTACGTGCCCACCAACCACGTGTGCATGGACTACGAGCCGTTCCGCGTGCGCTATACGGCGGGCCAACCCTATGTCGGCGCCGTACTGTCCATGTATCCGCCGCAGGGCGAGACCAACATGGGCAACTTCATCGCCTGGGACGCCAAGACCGGCAAAATCGCATGGTCGAACAAGGAGCAGTTCTCGGTCTGGTCGGGCGCTCTGTCGACCGCGGGCGGCGTGGTGTTCTACGGCACGCTCGAAGGCTACCTGAAGGCCGTCGACGCCAAGACCGGCAAGGAGCTCTACAAGTTCAAAACTCCGTCCGGCATTATCGGTAACGTGATGACCTACGAACAGGGCGGCAAGCAGTATGTCGCCGTGCTGTCCGGCGTCGGCGGCTGGGCCGGCATCGGCCTCGCGGCCGGGCTGACGGATCCGACCGCCGGGTTGGGCGCAGTGGGCGGTTACGCCGGTCTGCGCAACTACACCTCGCTCGGCGGCCAACTCACGGTGTTCGCGATTCCGAACTGAACCGAAGCGACAGCAACGGCAACGGCGGCCGACGCGTTCCCGGACGGAACGCGCCGGTTCGCCTCACAAAACAGGGCTGCCGTAAAGCAGCCAAGGGAAACGCTCGTGAGAAGCCTTTTTTTTACGATTGCCCTCGGGCTGTCGGTGATTGCCGGCATGCCTGCTCGCGCCGACGGATCTGGAGATCCAACCGCGGTCAAGTCCGCGGACGGCGAGTACTTCGACAAGGATGGAAGCCCAACATACAAAATACAGGCGGATGGCACCGTCGACTGGTACACGTACTCGGGCTATCGGCGCTACCATTCGGAGTGCCACGTTTGTCACGGTCCCGACGGCGAGGGATCGAGCTATGCGCCGGCGTTGAAGAATTCGCTCAAGCGGCTCGGCCACAGCGATTTCCTCGGCATCGTGGCGGGCGGGCGCAAGAACGTAAGCACGGCACAGGAAAACGTCATGCCGGCATTCGGCACCAATCCGAATGTCATGTGCTATGTCGATGACATCTACATTTACCTGCGTGCCCGCGCCAACGAGGCCTTCGGACGGGCGCGGCCGGAAAAGCGCGAGCCTAAGCCCGAGGCGTTCACTAAGGCGGAGGACGCCTGCTTTGGCGAGAAACGCTGACATGAGTGCGCGCAATCCAACGGCGTGGGCGCGAATCTTTGGCCGTTTTCTGCTGGTCGCGGTACTGGCCGGGGTGGCGTCCATTGCGGTCGCGGTGCGTTCGTCGCATGCACAAGGCGCGGGCCTCGATTCCGGCCTCGAACTTGTCGACCCGAACGTACTGCGCGTCTGCGCCGATCCTCATAACTTGCCGTTCTCCAACGACAAAGGCGAGGGATTCGAGAACAAATTGGTCGAGCTTCTGGCGCAAAAGCTCAACCGGAAGCTCGCCTACGCGTGGTATCCGCAATCGGTCGGCTTCGTGCGCAACACGCTCGGCGCGCATCGTTGCGACGTCATCCCCGGGTTTCCGCAGGGTGACGAGCTGGTGCAGAGCACCAATCCCTACTATCGGACGGCCTATGCGTTTGTGGTGCGGCCGGGCGACGGGCTCGACGATCTTGATACGCTCGCTGACCCGCGCCTCAAGACAAAACGTATCGGCATCGTCGCCGGTACGCCGCCGGCCACGTATCTCGCCGTCAATGGCCTGTTGACCAAAGCCAAGCCCTATCCGCTGGTCGTCGACACGCGCGTCGATTCCTCGGCAGCGGCGATGATGGGGGACCTCACGTCGGGCGAAATCGATGTCGCGGTCCTATGGGGACCGATGGCCGGCTACTATGCGAGACTGGCCAATCCGCAGATGCGCGTCACGCTGCTGACGAAAGACTCAAGCGGTCCGCAACTCGCCTATCGCATCGCCATGGGGGTTCGCGCGACGGACCAGAACTGGAAGCGGCTGCTCAACCGGCTGATTGCGGAGAACAGGACTGAGATCAACCGGCTGCTGATCGGATTCGGCGTGCCTTTGCTTGACGAAAACGACCGGCCCATCACGACCGACGCACCGGCGAAATGATAAGATCTTGCGCCATCTTGGCCCTGGGACTGGCGGCGTTTCTTTGCGCCGGCGTTCGCGGCGAGGAGGCGACGCCCGAGCCTCCGGGCTATCGCACCGACAATTATCGCGCGTCCACTCCGGCAACGCTTGCCGGCGCCCGCGTGGTGACGACCGCGCAGGTGGAAACGCTATGGCAGGACAAGGCAGCCATTTTCGTCGACGTGATGCCGCGTGCGCCGCGGCCACCCAATCTGCCGCCGGGAACGATCTGGCGCGACCGCCCGAGATCAGACATTCCGGGCAGCATCTGGCTGCCGGATACCGGATACGGCGATCTCGCGCCGGTGACCGAGGATTACCTGCGCAAAAACCTCGCGCAGGTCACCGGCGGCGACCGCACGAAGCTCCTGGTGATCTACTGCCTGCGCGATTGCTGGATGTCGTGGAACGCGGCCAAGCGCATCCTCGCCATGGGTTATACCAATGTCGCGTGGTATCCTGAGGGTACCGACGGATGGACCGACGCGCTGCTGCCGGTCGTCGACGCACAACCGGCGCCCGCCGTGGGGGAATAGTCGCTCGGTTCAGCAATCGTAGGGTGGGCAACGCGCCATCTCCTGGCGTTGCATCGTACGAGAACGGTGCGGGCGCGTTTGCCCACGCGGTCGAACATGCCGGTGTGACTGCGTGGGCAAAATCGCCGACAGCAATCGCGTAATTGGAATCGCCGCAGCACGCGATTTTTGCCCACCCTACGCTTCCAGACGGATGACAAACCTCACTCCATCTGCTGCCGGATGGTGCGGCCGAGCG
>Ga0137415_10007599_pt1 | contig 10741 bp, 9 predicted proteins | sample CZODoug3_1_1_16f_FD_183082 | JGI IMG/M metagenome (GOLD analysis project Ga0137415, IMG submission 183082) | Vadose zone soil fungal communities from Angelo Coast Range Reserve, California, USA - CZODoug3_1_1_16fungal (Hybrid Assembly) | ecosystem: Environmental > Terrestrial > Soil > Vadose...
CCGCGGTCGGTTTCTGGCCGGTCAAGAGACGCTCGGCTTCGTTCACGCGCACGGCGCATGGGCCTGCAGCCGACAGCGCCACGCCCGCGCCGCGAATCGTGCCATCGGCGTTCAACGATACCTGCACGGCCGCCGCGGCGGTGGCGAAGTCGCCAACCTTGCGCTCGACCTTCTGGTATGAACCGGCCGTACGGTCGTCTGGCGCGGGAAACTCCACGGCCAGCGCCATCTCGCCTTCTCCCGTGGCCGTCGTGAAGCTGTCGACGAGAAAATCGTCGATCTTGACCTGCCGGTTTCCGCTCCTGCCGCGGACGACGACGGTGGCGCGAGCGGCCAGCGCGACCGCCGTCCAGTCGCCGGCCGGATCGTTGTGGCACAGGCTGCCGACCACCGTGCCCATCTGGCGCACCACCGGATCGGCAACCACGCGCGACGCATCGTGGATCAGGCTCCAGCGCCGGTCGGCGATCCACGGCGCACGCTCGATGTCGGCGTCCCGCGCGATGGCTCCGATCGCCAGCACCTTGTCGCCGGGTCGCAGGTAGTTCAGGTCGTTCAGCGAGTTGATGTCCACCAGGACTGCAGGACGCGCGAGTCGAAACCGCATCGCCGGGATCAGGCTCTGTCCGCCTGCGAGCACACGGGCCTCGGCCCCATGCTGCTGCAGGAACGCGAACGCCTCGTCTGCCGTGTGAGCCCGGAGGTACTCGAAGGCTGCAGGAATCACGGTGTCCACCTCCCTCCTCGGCTGCGTCGCACGTTGTCGGCCACGAGCGCGGCGCACAGCCGATCACTTGAAGGGCGGTAGTCTACTACACGCGAACGGCGAGGCCGTATCGATAGAATAAGAGAGACACGGCATGATCAGCGCGGTCATTCTCGCGGCGGGCGCATCGACGCGCATGGGCACCCAGAAGCTGCTGTTGCCTCTCGGCGGCGAGCCACTGGTCCGGCGCACGGTGCGGCAGATCTGCGACGCCAGCTTCGACGATGTGCTCGTCGTCTTGGGGAGCGATTGGGAGAACACACTGGCGGCGCTCGACGGCTTGCCGATCCGCCACGCGGTGAATACCGAGTACGCGAGCGGCATGGGCAGCTCGTTTCGCACGGCGGTCTCCCAACTCGGCGGCAGTCGGGCCGCGATGTTCGCGCTCGCGGATCAGCCGTTCGTGACGACGAGCGACTACCGGGCCGTTCTCGACACGTACCGCCATGAGGCGCCGGCCATCGTCAGCGTCCGTTACGGCGACGTCGTGGCGCCGCCGCATCTGTTCGAGAGCGAGTTCTTTCTCGAGCTTGCCCAATTGCAGCATGGGGCCCGTCCCGTACTCCAGCGGCACCACGACCGGACACTGGTCCTGCAGTTTCCTCCCAGTCTGTTGATGGATATCGACACGCCCGAGGATTATGAGCTCGTCAAGAGCCATCTGGACAGGGCCACTTCCTCGGGTGTCTCCGCGCCGAGCGAGGAGCCGACCGGGCTTCGTACGCGCGAGAGGCGCTCGACGTAGACGGGACCCAACCCTGAGCCCATCCGGCGAGAAGTGTCTATACCGCGAGCGTGGTCCGGCACACCAATGCAGGTGGCTTCCGGATCGAGAGCGCAGCCGCGCTTTCCCGATCTCGCTCGACATGCTGATTCATTGCGAGCGCGAAGCTGCCGGCACACCGGCATGGCGTCGGCGAACTGACGGAAATGTGCGCCCACGATCGTGCCAGTGGGAAAGCTCTATCGACGGTCGGGGTTCGCCGCGCGGATATCGACGATGGGCACAGCAGAATCGAGCAACGTGGCCAGCTGCGCAAGCGGCTCGGTGTCGTGTCCGGTACCGAAGATCGCGAGCTCGGAAGGCGCACCGATCGACCTCGCGTCGAGAGGCGCACGCTGCACCGAAGGCGCCAGCACGATGATCATGGTCGACTCCACGGACCGAGGTTCCGCGTGGCCCGCGTGCACGTTCCGCCGCTGAGCTCAACGTGCGGAGGAGAGCCGCCAGGGGCCCTTTGCGAAAAAATTCTCGTGATGCGCTGATTAGAGACGTGCAGATATGGTAATATTAGAGACATTGCATACATCAGTGGTAGTCATTGATGCGGCACTATATGACAATAGCGGTCTTAGAGTGCTCCATTTTAGGAATCATGGTCCATATTAGGACACTGAGGGCCTTTTGACCGATTTTGTTAGTAATTCAGGGTCATCCGGTGTGAATAACCGTAATGGCGGGTACAATAGTGGAACATTTCGCGCATGGCGGTCGACGAAACGGCTCGGAATCGACACCGCTAAGCCATTTAGATTCAGCCACTTATGCTCATCAGTTCGATATGGTAGAGACGGCCTTGTTCTTGCGTCAGATGCCGCCGCCATGTATCTGTCATCGAGTCGTCGAAAGACTGTCTGGGGCACCAAACGGACCGTTGTCGCCGCCGCCCTGGTCATCCTCGGATTCGTGCCGAACGCAATGGCCCAGAGCCGACATGCGCTCGCGGCGCGAAGGCAGGAAGCGGCCGGCCCCAACACGAACGTCCGTCATTACAGACTCGACCACGAACTCGCGTACCGTGCCAATCACCATCGTGCGTCGGAGAGGACTCGAGCGATCCTGACGCTGCAGCCCGGCGCGCAGCTTCCACCGGAGTTCGAGCGCTACGCGAAAAACAGACTCAACATCATCAACGGCTTCGCGGTAAATCTTCCGAACGGCGTGCTGAGACGGTTGGCCGCCGACCCGTCGGTATTTCGCATCCATTACGACCGGCCGTCGGCCAAGTTCGACTACCGGACCTCCCTGACCATCGGCGCCGCGGCCGTCAACCACGCGCTGGACTTCACGGGCGCTGGAGTCGGCGTGGCCGTCGTCGATTCAGGCATTGCGACCTGGCACGACGACCTGACGAGTCTCTCGAGCACGCTCTATCCATACGGTAATCAGCGTGTCTCGGCGTTCGTCGACTTCGTCAACGGCGCTCCGACGCCGTACGACGACAATGGCCACGGCACGCACGTCGCCGGCGTCATCGCCGGCAACGGCTACGACTCGAACGGAAAGATGGCCGGTATCGCGCCCGAGGCCAGTCTGGTGTCGCTCAAGGTGCTCGGTGCCGACGGCACGGGCTCGATCAGCGACGTCATCGCCGCCCTCGATTGGGTGCTCGAGCATCACGCCGACTACAACATCCGCGTCGTCAACTTGTCGGTTGGCGCGGCCGTCCACGAATCGTTCTGGACTGACCCGCTGACGCTCGCGGCCAAGCGCGTCGTCGACGCCGGTGTGGTCGTCGTGTCGGCGGCAGGCAACTTCGGCAAGAACGCCGCCGGCCTTCCGCAATACGGCGGCATCAGCGCGCCGAGCAACGCGCCGTGGGTGCTCACCGTCGGGGCCTCGAGCACCAACGGTACGGTCCCGCGCGGCGACGACACGATGGCGAGCTTCAGCTCCCGCGGGCCCACGTATCTCGACTGGTCGGCGAAGCCGGACCTCGTCGCGCCCGGTGTCGGCACGGTATCGCTGGCCGATCCCGGCAGCGCGCTCTATTCGAGCAAGGCTCAATTTCTGCTGCCGGGTTCGGTGCCGACCGCATTTGAGCCGTATCTCAGCTTGAGCGGCACGAGCATGGCGGCGCCGGTCGTGTCGGGCACGATCGCGCTCATGCTGCAGGCGAATCCATCGCTCACACCGAACGCCGTCAAGGCGATTCTGCAGTACACCGCGCAGACCAACGCCGGCTATGACGCGCTGACCGAGGGCGCCGGGTTCCTCAACGCGCTTGGCGCCGTGCGGCTCGCCCAGTACTACGCGACGGCGCAGCCCGGTCAGCGGTATCCGGTCCAGAGCATGTGGGGCAAGCGCATCATCTGGGGCAACCACATGCTGACCGGCGGCGTGTTGCTGCCGAACGCGAACGCCTGGCGCGCCGGCACCACCTGGGGCGTCGCCAAGACCAACGCTGGCGACAATATCGTGTGGGGCACGGTTGGCGATGGCGACAACATCGTGTGGGGCACGTCCGCTGACGGCGACAACATCGTGTGGGGCACCTCCGCTGACGGCGACAACATCGTGTGGGGCACGGCTGGTGACGGCGACAACATCGTGTGGGGCACCTCCCGCGATGGTGACAACATCGTGTGGGGCACGTCCCGCGATGGTGACAACATCGTGTGGGGCACCGACTGCAACGGCGCCGACTGCGACAACATCGTGTGGGGCACGGTCGACGGCGACAACATCGTGTGGGGCACGGCTGCCAACGGCGACAACATCGTCTGGGGCACTGCTGGTCTCAATGGCGACAACATCGTGTGGGGCACGGCTGACGGCGACAACATCGTGTGGGGCACCGACGCGGATACGGTTCTCGCGTGGACCAATTCCACCGACGGCACGCCGGTTCTTGCCGGCGGTCTGGTCGGGCTCAGTGACGATCAGGTATTCACGCTGCTCAGCCAGGTGCCGACGACAACGCCGCCGGATTCTGACCCGCCGGAGCCGGTCGTCCCGGTCGACCCACCGATCATCGTGCCGACCGACCCGACGATGATCGTCCCGATGCCTGCACCGCCGAGCATCATGCCTCTCGAGCCAACGATTATTCCGGTGCCTGCGCCGCTGATCGTCCCGATGCCCTCGACTATCGTGCCACCGCCCGACCCCACGGTGATCGTGCCAACGACGATCGCTGTGAGCCCGATTCTTCCTGGTGGAGTCTTCTAATCATGGAAAAGATGCCTTACCAGGTCCGGTTGGACGTCATGCCGGTTCAGGCTTCGGTTCAGCCTTCCGCAGGCTCGGTCACGAGCAGCGACTGGCGAGAGGGCCTGCCGACGCTCCGCGGCCGCCAGGTCGTGTTGCGCGAGCTGCGCGCGTCGGATGCGCCGTCGCTCTTCGCGCTGCTCACGACCGAAGAAGTCGCGCGGTTCATCTCGCCGCCCCCCACCACGGTTGAGGGCTTCGAACGCTTCATTGCATGGACGGCTCGGCAGCGCGTCGCGGGCACGTATGCGTGCTTCGCGGTGACGCTGCGCGGGTTCGACACCGCGATCGGGATCTTCCAGGTGCGCGAGACCGAGTCCGCCTTCCGAATGGCGGAGTGGGGCTTCGCCATCGGATCCACATTCTGGGGCACCGGCGTGTTTCAGGAAAGCGCGGAGCTGGTGCTCGAGTTCGCGTTCAACACGGTCGGCGTGGAGCGGCTGGAAGCGCGCGCGGCGGTCCTGAACGGCCGCGGCAACGGCGCGCTGCAGAAGATCGGCGGCGTCCAGGAGTGCGTCCTGCGCAAGTCGTTACTCCGAAACGGCGAGTATGTGGACCAGGCGCTGTACGCAATCCTCGCCATCGACTGGCGCAATTCGCGGAGGCACACAACGGACTCTGCCGCCTGCACTGGTCCGCTCCGTTTCAAGTCGTGTGCAGCGTTCGCCTCCGCGTGAGCTTCCGGCTCCGCTCGAGCTTCCCGCCGACCGCCGCAGCCTTGGCGGAGGGGGTCAGACGGACCGTCAATCGCCGCGCAGCACGCTGAGCGGATCGGTCTTCGCGGCGCGTGAGGCCGGCACATAGCATGCGCTCGCGCCGACGGCCGCCAGCAGCATCGCGACGGCGACATAAGGACCGGTCTCCTCCGGTCTCACGTCGAAGAGCAGGCCGCGGATCGCCGCGGCCATTCCCGTCGCCCCAATCAACCCCGCCACAATTCCGACAACGACGGCCGCGAAGTCGGTCCTCAGCACGAGCGCGACCAGGGCGCGCGGCTGGGCGCCGAGCGCCGCCCGGATCCCGAGCTCGCGCGATCGCGCTGCGACGGCGTGCGCGCTCACGGCGTAGATACCGCATGCCGTCAACGCGAGCGCTGCGTAGCCGAAGAGCGCTACGATCCAGGCGTTGAAGCGCCGTACGGCGAGCGTCCCGTCGATCGCCTGCTCGAGCGATCGTACTGCCGCCGCCGGCACGTCGGAGTCGGCCTCTGCGAGCGCGGCGCGCGCCGCGGGCGCCACGGCGAGGGGATTGCCGGCCGTCCGCAGCACCCAGAATTGATTGTTCCGGATCCAGACGACGCTCGGCTCCGGCAGCTGCGCGAACGGGACGTAGAGGTCCAATGTCGGCGCGCCGTCGAGGCCGAAGTGCTTCACGTCGCCGACCACGCCGACGATTTCGACCACGTGATCGAGCACTCGATCGCCGGGCTCGATGCGAAGTCGCCCTCCGATGGGATCCTGCCGCGGCCAGAATCGATCGGCCAGCGCTTTGTTGATGATCGCGACGTCTTTGGTGGGTGCGCGATCACGGTCCGCAAACGTTCGTCCCTTCAGCAGGCGGATGCCGATCGCGTCGAAGTACCCGGGCGACACCACCCGGTACTCCGCCTCGGGCACGTCGTCCGGGCGAAACGGCCGGCCGTCGACGACGAAGTCGACCGACGCGCGGAATCCGCTCAGCGGAATCAGGCTCGTCCCGCCGACACTCTCCACGCCGGGCAGGGCGCGCAGCCGCGACTCCAGCCGATCCTGAAACGCGAGGACGCTGGCGCGATCGGCATACCGCTCGCGGGAGAGCGACAGGCGCATCGACAGAACGTGCTCCGTCGCGAACCCCGGATCGATCTTCTGGACGCGCCGGAGGCTCTGGACGAAGAGCGCCGTGGCAACCGCGAGGACGAGTGAGATGGCGACCTCGGCGGCGACGAGGCCGCGGCGGATCGAGCGAGTGCCCGCCATCACTTGCGCGTCCGAGTCCGCGCAGATCGCACACGGCATCGACACGGCTCATCCGGATGGCCGGCCACAGGCCGACGGCGACGCCGGTCGCGAGGGTCGCGCCGATCGCGAACAGGACCACGAACGGGTCGAGCGAGACCTGGTCGGCGCGAGGCATGGCTGCGGGCGCCCAGGCGAGAAGCAGTCGCGATTCCCAAACGGCGAGCAGCAGCCCCGCTGCGCCGGCGATGACCGCCGGCAGCAGCGCTTCGATCAGCAACTGCAGGGCCAGTCGAGGCCGGCTGACGCCCAGCGCCGCGCGGACCGCGAGCTCGCGGTGCCGCGACGCAGTCCGCGCCAGCGACAGGCTCGCGAGGTTGACGCACGCGAGCAGCAGGACCAGGAGCACGGCGCCGAGCAGCAGGCGCAGCGCCGCCGCGTAGTCGCCGACGATTTGGTCGTGCAGCGGCGTCAGTCGGATGCCGACCTTGCGCACATTCGTCTGCGGCCGCAATCTACGGAGATCGCCCGCGATGGTCGCGAGCGCCTGCTCCGATTGCGCCAGCGTGACGCGCGGCTTCAGCCGCGCGATCAGGCGCAGAAAGTTCACGTCCCCCTCGACGCGCCGCGCCTCGGCGTCCACGATCGGCACGGCGAGCTCGGCATCCCGGATGGGGAACACGAATGATTCCGGCAGCACGCCGACGATGGTGTAATTGGCGCTGTTCAGCGTCAGCACGCGGCCCACGACCGACGGATCGCCGCCGAAGCGCCGCGCCCACAACCCGTGTCCCAGCAGCACCGCCCGGCCGTCCGCTTCGTCAGCCGCGAGGAACGTGCGGCCGACGGCGGCATCCACCCGGAGGACCGCGAAGGCGTTGGCCGACGCGCGCATCCCCTGAAGACGCTCCGGCGTGCCGGCGCCCGTGAGGTTCGCGCTCCAGTTCGCGAAGGCACCGACGCGCTCGACGCCGAAATCGCGTTCGCGCAGATCGACGAAGTCCTGGATTGAAAACGCCGTGCGCGTGCCGTCGGGCCGCATCGATGAGAGCCACACCAGCTGTTGCGGCGCGCCGTACGGCAGCGGCCGCAGGACGACCGCGTTCAAGACGCTGAACATCGCGACCGAGGAACCGATGGCGATGGTCAGGACCGCCACCAGCAGCGCGGTGAAGATCGGCTGACGCCGCATCAGGCGGACGGCCCCGCGGAGCTCCGCGAGAAGCGAGGTCATGGCCGCACCTCCGTCATCCCCGGCCTGTCCGACGGCGCCTTCGCGAGGGGCAGCTGCGCGGCCTCGGCGGGTGAAAGTGTGAACCCGCGCCCCCACGGTGCTTCGAGCTCCTCCGCCCGCTGCAGCGAGCGCATCAGCCCCGCGGCCGTGTGCTGCGGCGTGCGAAGCAGGAAATGGCCGATCTCGTGAGCGACGACGCGGCCGACGACCCGGCCGACCATCTGATCGTGCCGGGCCGGAGGCGATGCTTTCCCAGCGGCACCCAGGCCCGGAGTCGCGGCGATCAATTGCAGGATGCCCGTCAGGAACACCGTGATGGTGGGCGACGGCGCGCCATCGGAGGCAAACGACATGGCGCCGAGCGGACGATGCCAGAACGCCGTCGCCCCGGACTGGCGTTCCCGGACGACGACGATCGTCAGGATCGTGCTGTCGTCGGGCGCAGCGCTGCACGGCGCCGCGGCGTCGATGGCCACGCCGTAGGGCGTCCACACCGCGGCCGCTTCGATCACGGCGGCCTTGAGCACGCCGGGAGGGAGCGCGGCCGGCGGGATCGCGAGGGTGACGTGGAGCAGCAGCGTCGTGAACATGCCTGACAGGCTACGCCTCGCAGATACATGAAGGAAATTCTTTGTCATCATCATGATGATGAAGTAATCTCATAGTCATGGATCTCGAGGTCCGCCATCTGCAGCTCGTGGCCGCCGTGGCCGACGTCGGCAGCCTCACGCGCGCCGGCGATCGCCTGCACCTCACGCAGTCGGCGCTCAGCCACCAGCTGCGCGACATCGAATCGCGCCTCGGCGCGGCGCTCTTTCTCCGCGTCGGCAAGCGCCTCGTCCTGACGCCGGCCGGCGAGCGGCTCCTCGCGTCGGCGAAAGACATCCTCGAGCGGCTGCGGCAGGCCGAGGACGACATCCGGCAGATGGGGAAGGAGCATGCGGGCGTGCTGCGCCTGACGACCGAGTGCTACACCTGCTATCACTGGCTGCCGCCGCTGCTCCTGCGATACCGGCGCAAGTTCCCGCGCGTCGAGGTCCGGATCGACGTTGCCGCCACGGGGCGGCCCCTCGACATGCTGCTCGCCGGCAAGATCGATCTGGCGATCGTCAGCACCCCCGTGAACGACCGGCGGCTCGTGTCGCGGCCGGTGTTCGAAGACGAGCTGGTCGTGGTGGCGTCGAAGCGGCATCGTTTCGCGCAGCAGACGCACGTTCGCCTGGCCGACATGCGGGACGAGACGCTGTTCGTCTACCCGCCGAAGGAAGAGAGCCGCGTGCTGCAGGAAGTGCTGCTCCCGGGCGGCGCCGCGCCGGCGCGCGTCGAGGAGGTGCTGTTGACGGAAGCGATCGCCGAGCTCGTGAAGGCAGGCCTCGGCGTCGCCGTGCTGGCCGGCTGGGCGGTCCAGCCGCTCGTCGACTCCGGCGCGATCGTCGCGCGCCCGCTCACCGCGCGCGGGTTGCACCGCGAGTGGTGCGCGGCGATGCCGAAAGATCTGGCGCGCGTCGATTATGTGACCGACTTCATCGATCTGCTGGAGAAGCACGCGCCCACGAGCCGGATCGGCAAACCGACGCTGGCGCGGTCCCGCTGACCCGATTCAGTAGGGTTCCGCACGTAGCGTCCGGCTTGAGCCGAACCGTGGTTTTGTTCCGCTGGTTCGGTGCGTCGTGTCCGTGCGGCCACTGGCAGTCGCCACCGACTCGAAGCCGTTCGCTGACTGCCAGTCCGCCAGATCGGTCAGCGAGTCGTTCGCATGCGTGACACGTCCTGAGCTATCGCGTTGACCTTCGATGAGCATCAGGCGGGGCGGATCGCCGCAAGGAAGTGGACGAAGCAGCGCGCCGTACGCAACGCCGAAGATTACCGTCTTCGCGTCGACGTCCGCGCGAGCGTCAGGAAGGCGACAGCGGCAAAACGGGGACGGCCACCGAGTGCCCGCAGCGTGGTCTGACGTAGTTCATCATACGCGCTTCAGCTTCCACCGCCCGCGGCGAAACAGCCACGCGCTCACCACGGACATCGCTGAAAACGCGATCGCCATGGACCAGAATACGCCGGACGGGCCGTAACCAAGCGATCGCCCCAGCACGTACGCGAGCGGGATCTCGAACACCCAGAAGCAGCCCAGGTTGATCAGCGTGGGTGTGAGAGTATCGCCAGCGCCATTGAACGACTGGGTCAGCACGTAGCCCGCGGCGTAGAACGGAAAGCCGCTGCTGATGATGCGGAGCCCGCGGATGGCGATCGGGCCGACCTCCGGATCGTGCGTAAACCAGCCGACGACGACATCCGCAAAGACGACAAACAGCAGGCCGAGGACTCCGAGGACCACGACGTTGTAGAGACATGTGCGCCAGACCGAGGCTTCGGCGCGCTCCGGCTGCCCCGCTCCCAGGTTTTGTCCGACGAGCGTCGCCGCCGCGTTCGAGAGCCCCCACGACGGCAGCAGGACAAATATGATGATCCGGATCACGATCGTGCAGGCCGCGACCGAAACGCTGCCGAACGAGGCGAGGATCCGCATCACCCCCACGTAGCTCGTCGTTCCGATCAAGGTCTGGAACACGGCGCTGCCGGACAGGCGCAGCATGTTCACCATCACTCCCGGCTCGAGCCGCAGATGCTCGCGCCGGATGACGATGCGGCCCTTTCCGCGTGACAGCGCGTAGAGCTGCACGAGGACGCCGATGCCCCGCCCCGTGGTCGTCGCGACCGCTGCGCCGGTGACGCCCAGACGCGGAAACGGTCCCAGCCCGAAGATGAAGCACGGATCCAGCACGATGTTGAACGCGTTGGCGATCCACAGCACG
>Ga0137415_10007600_pt1 | contig 10741 bp, 14 predicted proteins | sample CZODoug3_1_1_16f_FD_183082 | JGI IMG/M metagenome (GOLD analysis project Ga0137415, IMG submission 183082) | Vadose zone soil fungal communities from Angelo Coast Range Reserve, California, USA - CZODoug3_1_1_16fungal (Hybrid Assembly) | ecosystem: Environmental > Terrestrial > Soil > Vadose...
TTGAACCGAGTCTTAGAGTGTAGGAAAACAGGCTCATGGTCGTTATTTTGGGCCCAGTTTTGTAATTATTTTATAATGTGATCAGATTTATTCTATGAAATATAACATTGGAAAGTTGTAAAGTTTTCATTTTCTAAATTTTTGCTAAAAATAATTGCTTGATTTAATTCTTCCAAAAGGTAAGTAAAATGTATTACAACATTTTCTTAAGCACCATTAGAAACGGTTCAAATTCGAAAGAACCATCATGACGAATTCCATTAATAAAAAATGTTGGAGTCCCATTTACGCCGCTACGTACACCACTCAGAAAATCTTCTTCTACACGACTTGAGTATGCATGATTTCGTAAATCATTCTTGAATTTGGATGTATCTAGTCCCAATTCTTCAGCATATTGGACTAGATATTTGTCATCAAGTGCATTTTGGTGTTCATAAAGAGAGTCATGCATTTGCCAAAACTTTCCATGTTCTCCTGCTGAGAGTGCGGCTTCAGCAGCATTCATTGCATATGGGTGCATTTCAGCAAGCGGAAAATTACGAAAGACAAACCTAAGATCATCGCCTAACTTTTCTTGAATTTTTTTAACAATGGGATATGCTTGTCCACAATATGGACATTGATAATCTCCATATTCCACCAATGTTATTTTGGCTTTTTCAGGACCTGATATGAAATCTTGTTTACCAACAGGAAATTTTAGTTTGGTAACATCCATTTGTGATCTGCTCAACTTTCATCTCCCTTAGAGTCTAGAGATTCCAGAGCATCGAGAACTCCGTTAGCACCGGGATTGATACCAACGGGAGAAAGATAACTCCATCTGATAATCCCTTTTCTATCTATTACAAACAGAGCTCGTTCACTTTCTCCGTCAGTTGTGCGGTACACGTCATATAATTTAGAGACTGCACCTTTTGGTTCAAAATCAGAAAGTAGTGGAAACTGTAATTTTCTATCTTTAATAAACGCAAGATGAGACCAAATCCCGTCTACTGATATGCCAATTAACTGTGCATCAAATTTCTGAAATTCTTTTAGGACGTGATTAAACAATGACATCTCATCCCCACAAACTGGGCTCCAGTCTGCAGGATAAAAGGCCAGAATTACTGGTCTTCCAAGAAATTGTTTCAGTGATACCATTTGATCTGGTGTACTACGTAAGGTAAAATCAGGTGCGATTGTTCCTTGTTCTAACATGTTCTAATCATCTCTCCTCTATTACGGCCCTCAACATCCACTGTCTAACACGCCCTTACTATTAAATTCGCAAGTTACAATGAGGTAACATGGATCTCTTTGTAACTTTTTGATTTGTCAAGATAAGAGACCTATAAGATGTTTAAGCATGATTTTACATCTTTCTTTTATTTTTTTGATATTATTTTTTTGTCATTGAGCTATAGAGATCCCTCAATGACACAAAGTGACTCAGACCTATCGCAGCGTATACTTGTGGGGCCAATGGATCTGCGTTGTTAGCTAACATCTCGACTACTATTGCATTGTAATCTGCTACGATTACTCCCGCCTGAGTCATTCGGATCATTGCAGTTTGTTGTTCTGTTGCATCAAAAGCGCCTGAAGCATCGATTGCTGCATATGCACCATATCCCGCGTTTACAGCCGATATTGCGGGAAAACACGTGCAAACTGCGGTATTAATGCCCGCGACAATAACTTTGGATCTACCTGTCTTTTTGATTGCGGAAGTGATTCGAGGTTCGTCAAATGGATTTACAGTTATTCGATCAATTATTTCTTGGTCCTTCAGGACGTCGGCTAACTCTGGAAAGATTGGCCCAAACATTCCCTCTGACATCGTAGTAGTTGCTACTATTGGTACACCAAGAATCTTGGCAGCACGCGTGAGTCCAACTGCGTTCTTTCGGAGGTCTTGTGGTTCTGGGTACCGCGAACCCGCAACCAGACCAACTTGATGGTCGACTAGTAGCAACACCGCGTTAGCTCTAGTTAACCTGTCATAGGTTGCACGTTTCAATTCGCCTTCGGTCATATCTCTATTCAACCTTAATGAGAAGATGTTATTTAAAAATAATGGATTTTTTGTAATGAAACGTAACTGTCTGTATGAAGCCTTTGATGGGTATTACAATATTAGTTGAAAACCCACTAAGGGATTTGAAATATTAATTCAACACATTTTCTGTAAAAGACTCACTAGGGGAATTTCTCAGTTAGTTTAATTCTCTTTTTCCAAAAATCATCTTTATTTAAAAAACTCTAAAACAAGTTTTTGAAATTCTGAATCTGGCAGCTCTTTTCTTTTTTGTGCAAGCAAAGCAGCATCCTCACCTACAGTATATCTTAGATTGGGATTAGGTGTTGTAATTGCGTTTAATATTACTTCAGCAACCTTGGCAGGTGGTGTTCCATTCTTAAAAACGGAGTTTATGGAACTTTGTAATTTCTGCATGCTCTTGTAATAAGGCGAACTTGGGTTTTGATTTTTTTGAGCCACTACCATGCCAGTGTCAAAATTGGTTTTAATTGCACCTGGTTCTATTATAACAACTTTGATTCCAAATGGTTCAAGATCATATGCAATAGATTCACTGAGACCTTCAACTGCAAATTTTGTACCAATGTATGGTGATGACAACGGCATTGCCATTTTTCCAGCTATAGAACTAACATTTACAATAACGCCACTTTTTTGTTCCCTCATAATGGGCAGAACTGCCTGAGTTACTCTTATCAGACCAAAGACGTTTGTTTCATACTGTGCTTTTATCTCACTCATCGATAGATCTTCAAGAGATCCTGTTAGACCATAGCCTGCGTTATTTACTAGTACATCAATTCTTCCTGCATCAGACTTGACAGTTTTGATAGCGTCATTTACAGATTTTTCATCTGTGACATCTAGTTTTATGGTATGTAACAAAAGTTTTTCTCTTTTTGCTACATCTGAAATAGCTTTTGCTTTTTCTAGATTCCTCATAGTTGCATATGTACGAAAACCATTTCTTGCAAGTACAAGTGCAGTCTCGTATCCTATTCCACCTGAACTGCCAGTAACAATAGCAACTTTTTGATTTGTAGTTTTCATTGATTCTCCATCCCTAAACTTTTCCTAATTATCTTTCCCACATTTCTTATTGTTACGCTACTAATCCCAGATGCGCTTGCTATTTTTTTCTGAGTTGTGTTCTCTTCATTAATTATAGATGACAAATAAAGTGCCGCAGCTGCAAATGAGATCGGATTTTTCCCATCGGTTATTCCTTTCTGTTTTGATTTGAGCACGATGTCTAATGCACCTCTTTTTGTTTTCTCACTAAGACCAACTGTGCTTGCTATCCTAGAAACAAAATCAGTTGAATCATAAGATCCCAGTTGTAGTCCTAGTACGTTAAATAATATCCTGTAATGCCTTGAAAGATCTTTGACTGTTATGTTTCCAGCACTTGCAATATCCTGCAGAGTTCTTGGCGCATTTGTTTCCCTGCACGCAACATATAGTGCAGCCAAAATTATTCCTGCAATAGTTCTCCCTTGAGTAATTTTTTTTGTTAATGCCTTTCTGTATAGGTAAGCTGCTCTCTCTACTATCACATCAGAAAGGTCTAGTTTGGATTTGAGCGTATTTAGAATCACAAATGCTGATCTTAAACTTCGCTCAGTCGTATTTGTTTTGCTTCGACTGTCCCATGTTCGTAGTCTGTTAAATGCATATTTCATGTATGGCGATATTGAATTGCCTGCTGCGTCTTTGTTTTGAGGGCCAATTACAGTAGACAAGCCCTTGTCATCTATTGATAGCGCCGATCCTAGACCCGTTCTGTTCCTCTCATTGTACTGCTCTAAAGTAAATGACTGCTGTTCAGGACCTGAATCTTCAACTTTATCTATCATGATCATACCACAACTGCCACACAAAATCTCACCGCGAATACTGTCAGTTATCAATGGTCCATGGATGCCATTATTTTGGGTACAAATTTTTGGGAATCTACTTGACTCCAATACTAATGCTTGTTTGTTTGATTTATTATTAACTATCATTTGTATAGTTACTATATACTAGTAACTATATAAACAGGTAAGTGAGAGTGCAGAAAGTAGATTTACTTTTAGTAAGTATCATTTGTCCTAAATTAAACAAAATTATTTGAGAATCTCTGGCGGTTTTTCATAGACCTGCTTGTATGTTCGTGGCTTGCCATCCTTGAATACTTGTTTTGCACAATATTGCATAGAAAAAGCTGCCATCTGATCAAGAACAGGTTGTAACGCAATTCCTTTTTTTGTGATAGTGTATTCAATTTTTACTGGTTTTCCGGTAAAAACACTTCTTTCTATGATTCCATTTTTCTCCATTTCACGCAATCTTGCAGAAAGTGTCTTTGGGTTAATTCCCTCAATTGAGTCCAGAAACTGGTTAAATCTACTCTGACCAAGTTGCATATTACGCAAAATGTGTACAGTGAATTTTTTCCCAATTATTTTGAACGTGTTATCGATGGGACAAGCTTTCATGTTGTCCATCAATACTTGGCATTCTTCATCTTTCAACTTACCATATCCTCACTTGATATCATTATTATCACTTGCTAATTTATATAGTTACCTTTGTATAGTTACTATAGAAAAGAGAGGTGAGAAGAGGATAGAAAATCAAGTACAAAACAAAGCTGCTCATGTAAAAGAAATCACATCAAGTGAATGGGAAAATGAGATAGTAAAATCTAAGATTCCTGTCTTTGTTGATTTCTGGGCACCATGGTGTGGACCATGTAGAGCAGTATCACCAATAGTGGAAGATATTGCAAAGGAATTTTCTGACAAGGTAAGTTTCGTCAAGGTAAACGTAGACCAGAACAATGAGATTGCCTCAAAGTACAACATCTTTAGCATACCTACCTTAGCAGTATTCAGTAAGGGCAATCTCATTTCGCAACAAGTTGGAGTGAGCTCAAACGCAAAGGCATCACTTAAAAACATGATAGAGAATGCACTGAAGAAAGCATAGACCTAACAACTCGGTCTATTTTTTCATTATTTTCTGTAGTGAGCTGCAAATGTATTGGCAAGATCGCTTTTAACATCGCTCACAAATTGTTGTCGTAATAAATTACCGTAGACAACCAAATCTCGCGCAAGCATTTCTAGACGTGATTTTAATTTGGAGTTTGCAATTTTTCCATTTTCAAGATCATCCTCGCCGTTCACCGCAATCCCATATGGTACGCTCCATCCATAACACTGCCTCACAGCTGTTCTCATTTGATCCATTACTGTGAGACCTTTCTCATGTGATGCGCATATGTAACCAAATGTTTTTCCAGCAAATTCTGACCAAAAATAATCAAGAAAATTCTTCATAGTTCCTGACATAGAACCGTGATAATCCGGAGTAGCTAGTATGAATGCATCTGCCCATTCTACATCTTCTTCTACTTTCTGAGATTTCACGCTTGATTGGTTTTCATTTGGATCATACAATGGCAGATTCGTTTGTTTCAAATCAAGTAGTCGTGTTTCTGCACCTTGTTTTTTTATTAAATCCAAAGTAGCTCTTAACGCGGCGGTACTAGAAGAGCCGTTACGCAAGCTAGAGCCAACACCTAGAACTTTTAATGTCATAATTTTTCCTAGCGATGATAGAGAATACTATTCTCTTCAAGCTTCAATGAAACTTGGATTGGCCTTCCGTTTCTGTTAATTGTCAATGTAACTTTATCGCCCACGTGTTTTTTATGGATATGTCTAGAGATCTGGGAAGGTTCCTCTACCTTATTTTCGTCTATTTCTTCAATGATGTCACCCTTTCTTATGTCAGCATTGTCGGCAGGGCTGAAGGGCTCTATTTGCACTACTATTACACCCTCGTTTACAGGTAACCTATAATATCTTGCCAAGTTGCGAGTAACTTTCATTGATGTAATTCCAATCCATGGTCTTCTGACCCGACCCTTTTCTATTAATTCATTCAAGATTTCTTTTGCAGTATTTACTGGAACGGCAAATCCTATTCCCTGTGCATAAGGCATGTTTGCTGTATTGATCGCTATTACTTCACCTGCTGTATTCACTAGTGGTCCGCCAGAATTTCCAGGATTTATTGCGGCGTCTGTCTGGATCAACTCTAGCATTCCATTTTCTGTTTGAATGCTTCTGTTAAGCGAGCTTACAATTCCAGATGTTACTGTTGGACCTCCAGTTAAACCAAATGGATTTCCTACAGCAAGTACTATCTGACCAACTTTGAGCTTGCTTGAATCACCAAGCTTGACAACTGGAATCTCTTCTTTTGTTTCTATTTTAATTACTGCCAAATCGGTTGGTGGATCCACTCCAACAACTTTTCCATTGAATACTCTACCATCAGACAAAGTCACTCTTAGTCTATCCGCATCGTCTATTACGTGATAGTTGGTAAGGACGTAACCATCATCATTAATTATAACTCCAGAGCCAACCCCTTGCATTGGAAATACTCTAAACAATTGATCATGAATCATTCTTACACTTGCAATGTTTACAACACTTTTACTGATCTTTTCTACAGCTTTAACTAGAATTTCTTCCACCCCAGGGATCATTTTACTTGAAACCCCACTTTGATTGATTGCTTGCTTTTGTATCGTGATTCCATGTTGTATATACCAACATACTAAATATTTTGACTGGGTTTTTCAATATCCAGTCACATTATACAAAAAATTTTCTTAACTTACTCTTAGTTAATCTAATTTCCTTTGATTCACTTTCTAATTTAAGTACTTACCTTTGTATAGTTAATATTACGAAAGAAAGTAATTTTATTAGAATGGATGAAGTGACCAGCCCAGAAGATATCATAAACATCACAAATGTACATAATGAACCTAGACCTAATGATTCCAAGGTTCTTGATGTCCTAAGCGAGAACAATTCGATCTATACTTTCAGTGGAATTATGAGAAAAATAGGCATGCATCAAGAAACACTCTCACGCTCTCTTCAGAGACTTACTGAGCAAGACCTAGTGCAAAAATCACAAAACGGATACAAACTAGGCAAGCAAGTTGTCTTGAAAAAACAGACAAGATCAAAGACCCACTTTACACCAATCCTTAGTGCATATTTGCCGTCTGATGTAGATGTAACCAAACTAATTGATGGCATTGCAGGAAGGTGGTTCAAAAACCTAAGGTGGATAGCGATGGTAGAGAATAAAGATGAGCATTTGTTACAATGGACAGACGAGTCGGGTTTATTCCAGATTAATCTGAGAATCGTACCAAATTCTATCATCATTGAAACCAATGCAAAAAAGAACAAGCAAGTAACCGCAGCATTGATTAGTGTATCTAGAATTGTTGAAGAGGTTTTCAAGTCAATCCTTAATTTTCAGCTTATACCTGTGGTTAATTTTACAAACAATGTACTGGCAAATTGATGTGACCAATTTGTACAATTCACAGTCAACTAATAGCTTGGATTTCATATTACTAGCAAGGAGTGATAAGAAAATTTGAAATTCTATATTGAATTTGAGCCATGCAAAGAATGCAAATCTATGATTAGGGAGTTCACGAAAAATTCAGACGAAACCCAAACACATGAAGAATCTGAAAAATTTTTACGACACATAACATACAATCATGGCGAGATAGTACAAGCTATAGTTGAAGATTTCCCAAAGCAAGTAAAAAAAGAAGAATTTTCCTGGTTCAGGTAAAATCTTTCTAATCTTTTCTTCTAGTTTTTCACAGCTTCTCTTAATAGTATCAAAATGATCCTTAGGTCTGAACCCAAACTATACCGCCAGATTTTCCGCAGTTCACTGTAGAAATCGTGGAATTTTTTTGACTAGATGTGATATAGAGATTCTTCCAGGACCAATTGTTATTATTACTATGGACGCCGCAAGAAGTATTACTGGAAGCTCAAACCCGTTTGGACCTATGAATTGCGATGCCTTGTCGATGTAAAATATTACGCCAAGCATCACAAATGATAGAACCGATGCAGAAATTCTTGTCAATACACCAACGGTTATCAGAATGCCAGGAACAAATTCTTCTAAGGCGAAAAGATACTGCAAGCCTGTCGGAAGGCCCATCTGTGGTAGATAAGCTGCAAAACCTGGATCAAACTTGGCAAAGCCAACCGCAATAAAGATTGCACCTATTGTCAATCTTAGTCCAAAATGAGATATGTCATGAAACTTGCTCTGACGTATTTCTGCACCTGCCAAGACAGATTGTTTTTCATATGAGCCTAACTTAATGGTATAGTAATTTCGTTACATGATAAGAGTAATTACAAACTAATCATACAAAACTAATTCCAACTGACCAAGATTGTAACAGAAAGGGCACATTTCATCCTTCAAACTTTCCTCTCGAGACTTTTTCTTGGAGATAAGAATAATTCCATTAAATTGGCAATTCTTTATCTTGCATTTTGCCACAACCGCTAATTTTCTAGCTCGATTTTTTATGAGGTAAGATGTTATGCTCACGTCAGACTTACTTTCTCAAATGATCTATAAAAAAATGGTTTGCCACATTTGGAAATGATACGAGTAGACCCCAAATTTGAACCCAAAGATTAGAGTCCGATGGTTTTTGAATTGAAAGTTAGATTTTCATTACCTAATTATTCATCACACACAGGCAAATCTGATTCAACCGATCACCTTTTACAAAATTCAAATGAAACCATATATTGGGTATGGTTAAAAGAAGGAAAGCTAGGCGAATCACCAAAAGACGGACTGTCAGAAAAACAAGATACTCGTCAAAGGTGTCCTATCGTTTAAAGGAGATTCCAATAAAACAGATTCAGGTCTGGAAAGAGGCTCAGGCAAGAAAGCTGGACCGAGAGGGAATTTCAGAGCTAGCAAAGTCAATCAAAACCGAGGGACTACAAAATCCTCCAATGGTGCAAAAAGAGGGAAACTTGTATCTTTTGATGTCAGGACAGCGAAGATTGGCTGCACTGAAAAGACTAGGTGCAAAAAAGATTCCTGCTTTGGTCTTGACCAGAAAAACAGAATATGAGATCCCAGATGCCAAGGCGGCTTCTGTTGTTGAAAATATTCACCGCAAAAACATGAATGTAAAGGATATGGCGGATGCATGTGCATTTTTGGCAGGACAGATGGGAAAGTCAAAGGCTGCCCAGTCATTGGGACTTTCAATGTCAACATTCAAGAAGTATCACGGTTTTGCAGGAGTACCAGACAAGCTAAAAGAACTTGTGCCAAAGACAATCTCAAGGGATAATGCAACAAAGTTGCATCAAATCATCCCAGATGTTTCAAAAGCAGTTAAAATCGCACATCAAATATCAGAACTTGAACCACAAACAAAAAAGCGATATCTCAAGGTTTTAGCACACAATCCGAATTTATCCCACAAAAAGATAATGAAAAAGGCAAGATCATTGGCATTACAACAGAATGTTTCATTAAGGTTGTCCAAGAGAAAAACACGTGGACTATTGGTACAATCGCGCCATCAGGATCTATATCCAAGTGAGCTTGCAAACAAAATTGTGTCAGACTGGCTGGATAGGCGAGGGTACTAGCTTTAACACCAAAAGATGTATTTTATATACAGTTATAGGAAGCAGACTCTACTAGAAACGGTGTTAGAAGTTAGTAAAAAAATTGAAACTGGTTTCTTTTGCGACAAATCAATATTAGAACATGGAATTGAATTTATAGGATTAATTAACAAACAGGGAAGGATGGAAGATGCCATATTCAATAATGACATCAACCTGACACCGGAAAGAAAGGAGATGTATATGATGGAGCTTAGATTGCAAAGCTCAATGCAAAGCGATTTTGATCCCGAGTTGGGACCTGTTAGCTATAACGTAACAGAGAGAGAAAAATCAAAGTTTGTTTCAATAATAAACTTTCCATATATCGTATTAGCTATAATGAAAAAAAGTAAAGACCATATTGCAGTGATTGGCAAAATTAAGACAGCGATAAGAAATTTCCAGAATTTTAACAAAGAATCCAATGTCCAGAAAAGTGACCATGTTTGAACATATATGATAAAAAATCAATTCGTTGTTACAAGTGTGACAGATTCATTGGGGAGATTGATGTTGATGCAAGAGTTACTTTGCCTATGTGTGACAGATGTGCAAATCCCATACCAGAAGGTGATGATAAGGTGCTATACGTAGTAAGTAAATTCAACAAGGACCCCCAAAGTTTGGCACAGCCATTGGATGGAACCCTTGCTTAATTTTCTCTTGGTAGTAGTGATTTTATCCAAATCTTTTCATGTTCATGTATCCACATAGATGGACCCAGGTACCATCATGGTCTTATTTTAGACCCACTTTTGTAGAATAATGAAACATTGATCAAATTTTTTCAAATTATTTCAAAAGTTGAAAAATTATTAAAATTCAAATTAACAATTTAAAAATAATTTCAATGATAAAAATTTTTATTAATTATAAATATATCAAATATATTAATATTTAATATCATTATATTTAAATTAATTATTATAAATAAAATTAATCTTTAATAAATTAATATTAAATTCAATGTCATTGCAGATAATATAATTATAAAAAAAATTGATTTTAATATATTTTAAATCTTTGTTTAATATTAAAAAACTTTCAATCAAAGTCATATAATTAAATTTTCAATAATATAAATTTCATCAAATTAATTATAATTAAATTTACTAAATTTGAAATTTATTAAAAATTAATATTTAATAATGATTAAAACTGAAATCAA
>Ga0137415_10007601_pt1 | contig 10740 bp, 11 predicted proteins | sample CZODoug3_1_1_16f_FD_183082 | JGI IMG/M metagenome (GOLD analysis project Ga0137415, IMG submission 183082) | Vadose zone soil fungal communities from Angelo Coast Range Reserve, California, USA - CZODoug3_1_1_16fungal (Hybrid Assembly) | ecosystem: Environmental > Terrestrial > Soil > Vadose...
CGGGCCGACCACGTGATGAGCAACAACTTCGCCTTCGGCGGGGTCAACACCTCGCTGATCTTCCGGCGCTGGCCCGACCCGGCCTGATCCTGGCTACCGGCCGTCCGTCGCGAGCAGGGCCGGCCGATTCGTGCGGCGCTCCCACTGCGGCAAGTAGCGCGCCTTCTTGCGTTGGATGCTCGACCATTGATAGCGGGCCCACTCCTGAGACTTCTCGGTGTTGGCCAGCCAGGCGCAGGTCTCGGCACACCGCCGGGCCTCCCGCTGCTGGAGATCGCCGGCGCGCAGCGGGCGCAGCTCGAACGTCTCCTCGCCGAGGCCGCCCAGGACGACGCCCACGTAATACGTCTTGCCCCCGACCAGGTCGGCGTCCATGAAGCTCGCGCTTTGCCCGACGACCATGAACCGGGTTCGGCCCGGCGTCGTGAGGTACAGCAAGCGCGACTCGTACACGAGGATGCCGATGAATTGGTCCGGCGGCTCTCGCAGGTCGAACAGCGAGGTGGAGATGGACCCGCCCGCCTTGCCGCGCATGAACACGACCGCGGCCTGGTCGGGCGGCGGCGTGATGTTTACGTGCGCTGCCGGGAGCTCGCGCATACCGCGCAGTGGAGCCGTGCACCCGGCGAGCAGCAGACCGAGGGCGACGACGATCGCGTAGTTCATAGGCCACGCACCTCCTCGAGCACGTGCCGCATCTCAGGGTGGATGATGCCGTTGGTCGCGAGCAGCGTCGGCGCGTCGACGTCGAGGGGCCCGCCGTCGACGGCGGTGACGAGGCCACCCGCCTCCTCGACGAGCACGCTGCCCGCCGCCACGTCCCACGAGCCCAGCCGCAGCTCCCAGAAGCCGTCGAAGCGGCCGCACGCGACGTAGGCGAGATCGATCACCGCGGAGCCCAGCCGCCGCACCGCGCGCGCGCGCACGCTGAAGGCCGCGTACTCGGGCAGGTTGGTGTCGCGCGTCTCGCGGATGTTGTAGGGGAAGCCCGTGGTGAGCAGGCTCTCGCCGAGCGTCGCCGTCGCGGACACGCGGATCGGAGCGTCGTTGAGGGTGGCGCCGCGGCCGCGCTCGCCGACGAACAGCTCGTCGCGCGACGGGTCGTAGACGACGCCGAGCACCACACGCCGCTCCGTCTCCAGCGCGATCGAGACCCCGAAGATGGGCAGGCCGTGCGTGTAGTTCGTGGTGCCGTCGAGGGGATCGACGATCCAGCGCCGGCCCGACCGGCCGGCCGTCGTCCCGCTCTCCTCCGACAGGATCGCGTCGTCGGGAAAGGCGCCGCGCAGCCGCCCGAGGATCTCCGCCTCCGCGCGCTGGTCCATCTCGGTCACGAGGTTGGTGGGCATGCCCTTGTAGGCGATGTGCCGGACGCCGGACAGCTCGTCGCGGAGGAGACGGCCGGCCGCGCGCGCGGCCTCGACGGCCACGCGACGCTCGAGCGATGACATGCCGCGGGACTTTATCACACGCTCCCTTGACAACCAATGGAGCCTCCCGGAGCATGGCCCGTACCGATGGCTGTCGATCGCCTCAAGCGACGTCTGAGCGCCGGCCTCGGCACGCGGCGGAGTCGCGTGGCGCGCGTGCGGCCCGGCACGCCGCCCGGCACGCTCGTGGCCGCCGGCGCCCCGACCCCGGCGCGTATCTCCGTCCTCGCCTACAACCGCGAGGGCGCGACCGAGCGCCCGGACGTCGGCGTGGACGACGCGCTGGCCGCCGTGGCGCCGGGCGGCGTGACCTGGATCAACGTCGACGGCCTCGGCGACCCCGGCGTGCTCGCGCGCCTCGGCGAGCGCTTCGGTCTGCACCCGCTCGCCCTCGAGGACGTCCTCAACGTGCCGCAGCGGCCGAAGGTCGAGCGCTTCGACAAGCACATGTTCGTCGTGCTGCGCACGATGCGGCTGGCCGACGGTGAGGTGGCCGAGGAGCAGGTGAGCCTCTTCTTCGGCGCGGGCTGGCTCATCACCGTGCAGGAGCGCCCCGACGGCGACTGCTTCGGCGTCGTGCGCGAGGCCATCCGCCAGGGCCGCGGCCGCGTGCGCGAGGCCGGCGCCGATTACCTCGCCTATCTGCTCATCGACTCCGTGGTCGACGCCTACTTCCCGGTGATCGAGCAGTTCGGCGAGCGCATCCAGCACCTCGAGAGCGCGGCCATCGACGACCCCAACCCGATCGTCCTCGTGCAGATGCAGCGCCTGCGCCACCAGCTGCTGACGCTGCGCCGCGCGGTGTGGCCGATGCGCGAGGAGATCGGCATCCTGCAGCGCGAGGAGTCCGACCTGGTCGCGCCGGAGACGCGCATCTTCCTGCGCGACGTCTACGACCACGCCGTGCAGGCGCTGGAGATCGTGGAGTCGCTCCGGGAGACGGCCGTCTCGGTCATGGAGGTCTACCTCTCCGTGCAGAACCAGCGCCTCAACGAGATCATGAAGGTGCTGACGGTCATCGCCACGCTCTTCATCCCGTTGACCACCATCGCCTCGATCTACGGGATGAACTTCAAGCACATGCCCGAGCTGGAGTGGCGCTATGGCTATGCGTGGGCGCTGGGGCTGATGCTCGTCACCGCGATGGCGATGCTCGGGTTCTTCAAGCGCAAGGGCTGGTGGTGATGCGCATCGCGGTGGTCGGCGCGGGCGGAGTCGGCGGCTACTTCGGCGCGAAGCTGGCGCGGGCGGGGGAGTCGGTGGTCGTGCTGGCGCGCGGAGCGCACCTGGACGCGATCCGGCGCGACGGCCTGCGCGTGCGCTCGGCCGTCGACGGCGAATTCGCGGCCAAGGTCGACGCCGTCGACTCGTTCGCCGGCCAGCCGCCGGTGGACGTGGCGCTGTTCTGCGTGAAGTCGTTCGACACGCGCACGGCCGCCGAGGCGCTGCGGCCCGTGCTTGGACCGGACACCGGCGTCGTGTCACTCCAGAACGGTGTCGACAACGAGGAGATCCTCGATGAGGTGCTCGGGCGGGGCCGGGCGCTGGGCGGCGCCGCCTTCGTCTTCGCGACCATCGAGTCGCCCGGCGTCATCGCCCACACGCTGCTGGGGCGGATCGTCTTCGGCGAGCTCGACGGCCGGGTGAGCGCGCGCGCCACGCGGCTGCGCGACGGTCTGGCGGCCGCCGGCGTCCCGGTGGAGATCTCCGCCGACATCCGGCGCGTGCTCTGGGAGAAGTACCTGTTGATCAGCGCCCAGGCGGGTACGACGGCACTCACGCGCTCGCCGATCGGCGTGATCCGCGAGACGCCCGAGACGTGGCGCATGTACCGTCGCATCGTCGAGGAGCTGGCGGCGGTGGCGCGCGCGGCGGGCGTGACGCTCGCCGAGGGCGTGGTCGACACCATCATGAAGGGCGCGGCGGGGCTGGCGCCGACGGCGTACTCCTCGCTCCACCACGACCTCGTCCACGGCCGCCGTCTCGAGCTGGACGCCCTGCACGGCCACGCCGTGCGCCTGGGCGAGCGCCTGGGCGTGCCGACGCCCACGGTGTTTGCCGTGTACGCCGCCCTGAAGCCGCACGCGGCGGGAGGCCGCGGCTGACCTCTGCCGCGTACGCCATCGCGCGCGCCGTCGTGCGGTATCGCGCGCGCTACACGCTCGGTGCGCTCTGTCTCGCCGCGGCCACCGGCTTCTCGCTGGCGATCCCGTGGACGGTCAAGCACGCGATCGACGCGCTCGCCCGCGAGGGCGCCGGCGCCGCCCTCGGGGGCGACGTCGGCCTGATCCTGGCGCTGGCCGCGGCCCATGGGATCACGCGGCTCGGCTCGCGCTTCGCGACGATCGGCGCCGCGCAGCGCGTGGAGGCGGATCTGCGCGACGGCCTGTACGCCGCGCTGCAGAAATTCCCGCCGGAATTCTTCGCGCGCCACTCGACGGGCGATCTCATGACCCGGGCCTCGAGCGACGTGACCGCCGTGCGCAGCCTCGTCGGCTTCGGCGCCATCAGCCTGATCCAGACCGTGCTCGCCTTCGGCGGAGCGCTGGCCGCCATGCTCGCGGTCGACCCATGGCTGACGCTCTGGGCGATGGCGCCGCTGCCCGTGCTGGTGCTGCTGGCGCGCCGGTTCAACGTCGCCCTCAACGCGCGCACGCAAGCCACGCAGGAGCAGCTCGGTGTCGTGTCCGGACGCGTCCAGGAGACGCTGGCCGGCATGGCGATGGTCCGCGCCTACACGCTGGAGCCGCGCGCGGCCGGAGCGTTCGCCGAGGCCAATCGCGCGCTGCTCGAGCGCGGCGTCGCGCTGGCGGCCATCCAGGCGCGGTTCACGCCGCTCATGTCGCTCATCGCCGGCGTCGGCGTGCTCGTCGTCATCTGGGTCGGGGGGCAGGGCGTGGCGGCCGGCCGCATCACGCTCGGCGACCTCGTGGCCTTCAACGGCTACCTCGCGTACCTGGCGTGGCCGACGGTGGCGCTCGGCCTCACCCTGTCCGTCGTCCGCCGCGGACTCACGTCCATGGAGCGGATCCAGGAGATCGTCGAGGCCGCGCCGCCGGCGGCGGGCGAGGGGGCGCCGCTCGCGGGCACGCCGTCGCTCGCCTTCGATCGCCTCACCTGGGGCTATCCGGGCCGCGGCCCGGCCCTCAGGGACGTCACGTTCGCCGTCGCGCCCGGCGAGATCGTGGCCGTGGTCGGCCCGACGGGCGCGGGCAAGACGACGCTCGGCCTGCTGCTCGCGCGGCTCTGGGATCCGCCGTCGGGGACCGTGTTCGTGGGCGGCCGCGACGTCACGACGCTGCCGCTGGCGACCCTGCGCGCGACCGTCGGCTGGGTGCCGCAGGAAGCGTTCCTGTTCTCGCGCTCGATCGAGGACAACGTGACGCTCGGGCGCGCCGGGCTCGACGTCGTCGCCGCCACCCGCGCGGCGGACGTGGACGCGGAGGTCGCCGCGTTCCCGCACGGGTATGCCACGGTCGTCGGCGAGCGCGGTCTCACTGTGTCGGGCGGTCAGCGTCAGCGGCTGGCGCTGGCGCGCGCGCTCGCGGGCCGGCCGCGAGTGCTCGTGCTCGACGACGTCTTCGCGAGCGTGGACGCCGCGACGGAGGAAGCCATCGTCCGGGCGCTGCGCGCCTCCGGCCTGACGATTCTCGTCATGACCCACCGGCTGCGCGTCGCCCAGGCCGCGGATCGCATCGTCGTGCTCGAGGACGGCGTGGTGGAGGCGAGCGGTGAGCACGCGGCGCTGCTCGCGGCCGGCGGCCTCTACGCGCGGCTCTGGCGCCGTCAGCAGCTCGAGGCGGAGATCGCGCGTGCCTGACGCCCACCTCGAGCAGGACGAGGTGCTCGGCCGCGCCTTCGACCGGCGTTTGGCCGCGCGGCTCTGGGTCGCCGCGCGGGCGCACCGGCCGCTGCTCGCAGCGACGCTCGCGCTCTACCCGGCGATCGCCCTGGCCGAGCTGTCGCAGCCGTATCTGCTGAAGATCGCGATCGACGATCACATCCTGGCCGGCGACTGGGTCGGGCTGTCGCTGACCGCCGCCGCCTACGCCGCCACGCTCGCGGTGCTCTACGGCCTGCGCATGCTGGAGGCGTATCTGATGGCGCTCGTCGGTCAGCGGGTCACGCACGATTTGCGCAACGCCCTCTTCGGCCACCTCCTGCGCCTGGAGGCGGGCTTCTACGACAGGAATCCCGTCGGGCGCCTGATGACGCGCGTGCTCAACGACGTCGAGGCGGTGAGCGAGGCGTTCACCAGCGGTCTGCTCGCCATCGCCGCCGACGTCATCACGCTCGCGGGCGTGGTGGCGGTGATGCTCTGGATGGACTGGCGGCTCGCGCTGGTCACCTTCGCCATCGTGCCCGTGCTCGGCGCCGCGGCCGCCTACTTCCGCATTCGCGCGCGCGACGCCTACCGCCAGGCGCGGCGCCGGCTGGCGGCGTTGAACGCGTTCCTTCAAGAATCGCTTCAGGGCGTGGCCGTGATCCAGCTCTTCGCGCGTGAGCGTCACGAGCACGCGATCTTCCGGCGGCTCAACCGCGACTACCGGCGCGCGATGTTCAGCTCGACCATCTTCGAGGCGACGCTCTATGCCTCGGTCGAGGCGCTGGGCGCCGTCGCCCTGGCGCTGCTGATCTGGTACGGCGGCGGCCAGATCGGCGCCGGCGCGCTCTCGTTCGGCGCGCTCGTCGCGTTCATCCAGTACACCAACCGCTTCTTTCTGCCGATCCGCGACCTCGGCGCGAAGTACACCGTGATGCAGTCGGCCATGGCCTCCGCCGAGCGCATCTTCGGCCTGCTCGAGCGCCCACCCGCCATCGTGTCGCCCGTCGACCCGGCGACGGTCGACTCGGCGACGGTTGACCCGGCGGACGGAGCCACGACGTTCTCGCTCAGGCCACCCACGTCATTACCCGATCACGCGGCCCCCGCTACAATAAATTCTGTTCACGCGGGCGTCCCCGCACTCGAATTCTCCTCCGTCTGGTTCGCGTACGCCGACGACGCCTTCGTCCTGCGCGACTGCTCGTTCCGCGTCGCGGCCGGCGAGCATGTCGCCCTCGTCGGCGCCACCGGCGAGGGCAAGTCCACGTGCGCGCGGCTGCTGATCCGCGCCTACGACGTCACGCGCGGCCGCGTGCTCGTGGACGGCGTCGACGTGCGCGAGTGGGATCTCGCGCGGCTGCGGCGCCGTGTCGGGACCGTGTTCCAGGACACGGTGCTGTTCGCGGGCACCGTCGCCGACAATGTGACCCTCGGTGCCGCGCTGCCGCCCGGCGCGCTCGGCCGCGCGCTGGACACCGCGCGCGCGCGCGACTTCGTGGAGGCGCTGCCGCACGGGGTCGAGGAGCCGCTCGGCGAGCGCGGCGCGAATCTCTCGCACGGGCAGCGCCAGCTGCTGGCCATCGCGCGGGCGCTCGTGTACAATCCCGCAATCCTCGTTCTCGACGAAGCGACCTCGAGCGTCGATCCGGAATCGGAATGGAGAATCCGCGAAGCCATGCAGCGACTCCTGGCCGGCCGTACCAGCATCACGATCGCCCACCGGCTCTCGACGGTCCAGCGCGCGGACCGGATCCTCGTCCTGCATCGCGGCCGCGTGCACGAGGAGGGGACGCACGCGGCGCTGGTGCGCGGCGGCGGGCTCTACGCGCGGCTCTGGGAGCTCGGCCTCGCGGCGCCGGACGGAACGGGGAGCAACGCGGCGCCGGCGCGCTGACGTTCCGGCGTGCCGTGTACCGGTTCGTGCGGCGCGTGCCGAGGGGGTTCGTGGTGACGTACGGCCAGGTGGCGGCGCTCGTCGGGGCGCCGCGCTCGGCGCGCGCGGTCGGCGGCGCCATGCGGCACTGTCCCGACGACGTGCCGTGGCACCGGGTGGTCAACGCGCAGGGCCGCATCAGCCGCCGGCGGCGCGAGGCCGGGATGCTCACGCAGCGCATCCGGCTCGAGCAGGAGGGCGTCCCGCTGCGGCGCGGGCGCGTGGTGCTCGAGCGGTTCCGCTGGGAAGGATAGGACGATGCGACTGGCGCTGGCGCTGAACTACTCGGGCGCGAACCTTTCGCTCGACGTCGACAAGGTCCTCGAGGCCGAACGCCTCGGATACGACTCCATCTGGACGGCCGAAGCCTACGGCTCCGACGCGGTGTCGCCGGCGGCGTGGGTGGCCGCCCGCACCACGCGCATCCACGTGGGCACCGGCATCATGCAGATTCCCGCGCGCACGCCGGCGATGACGGCGATGACCGCGATGACGCTCGACGCGCTCTCGGGCGGACGCTTCCGGCTCGGCCTCGGCGTCTCGGGGCCGCAGGTCGTCGAGGGCTGGCACGGCCAGCCGTTCGGCAAGCCGCTGGCGAAGACACGCGAGTACGTCGAGGTCGTGCGCGCGATCCTCAAGCGCGAGAAGCCGCTCGAGTTCCGCGGCGAGTACTACCAGATCCCGTACGCCGGGCCGAGCGCCACCGGCCTCGGCAAGCCGCTCAAGTCGATCCTGCACGGCCGCGCCTCGCTGCCGATCTACCTGGCCGCGGTCGGGCCCAAGAACGTCGCGCTCGCGGCGGAGATCGCCGACGGCTGGATCCCCGTGTTGTTCTCGGCGCGCCGCAGCCGGATGTTCCGCGAGTGGCTCGACGAGGGCTTCAAGGCGGGCGGCCGCTCGTCGCAGGCCTTCGACATCATGCCGATGGTGTCGGTCGTCGTCGGCCCCGATGTCGCCGCGTGTCGCGCCGTGGTGAAGCCGCGCCTCGCGCTCTACGTGGGCGGCATGGGCGCGCGCGGCCGGAACTTCTACAACGACATCGCGCGCCGGTACGGCTACGAGGAGGCGGCGAAGACCATCCAGGAGCAGTACCTGTCGGGCAGGAAGGCGGAGGCCGAGGCGGCCGTGCCGGACGCGCTGGTGGACGAGGTGGCGCTCTGCGGGCCGAAGGAGCGCATCCGCGAGCAGCTGGCCGAGTGGACGGGGTCCGGCGTGACGACGCTGCTGGTCGCCGGCGACGCGGTCGCCGTCCGCACGGTGGCCGAGGTGGCGCTCTAGGCGCAGGAGGACGCGATGAGACTGCGGGACAAGGTCGCGATCGTGACGGGCGCGGGGTCGGGGATCGGCGCGGCGGCGGCCGTCGCGATGGCCGCGGAGGGCGCGCGCGTGCTCGTGGCGGACGTCAACGAGGCGGGCGCGAAGACGACCGTGCAGAGGATCGAAGGAGCCGGCGGCCAGGCCATCGCGCTGACGGCCGACGTCACGCGCGCCGCCGACAACCAGGCCCTGGTCGAGCGCGCCACGGCGGCGTGGGGCCGGCTCGACGTCTTCTTCGCCAACGCCGGCGTGCCGCAGTGGAAGACCGATGTCGAGGAGGTCGACGAGACGACCTTCGACACGATCTTCGACGTCAACGTCAAGGGCGTGTACCTCGGCGCGAAGTACGCGCTGCCCGTGATGAAGCGTGCCCGGCGCGGCGTCTTCCTCATCACCGCGTCGACGGCGGCCATCCGCCCGCGCCCGGGCGGCCAGATCTATGCCGCGTCGAAGGGCGCCGTGGTCACGCTGGCCAAGGCGCTGGCCCTCGAGGTGGCGCCGCACGGCGTGCGCGTCGTGGCCATCGCGCCCGTCGCCACCCACACTCCGATGCTGCCGACCTTCATGGGCACGCAGCACGTGGATGCCGAGGGGCTGGCGCGGTACGAGAAGACGGTGCCACTCGGCCGCCTCAACCAGCCGGAGGACATCGCGAACGCCGCGGTCTTCCTCTCCTCCGACGAGGCCGCGATGATCACCGGCAGCGTGCTCGAAGTCGACGGGGGACGCTGCATATGACGACGAGACAACCGACTTTTATATTTCCCGTCGGGGCGCCTTCGCAGGGCGACCCACGCAGGCTCGCCTCGCCTTCGGCTGCGGCTCGCACCACGGCCCGACGGTCGGCGAAATCTCCGTGAGAGTCATTCCACTGGCCGCCGAGTCGCTCGGCGTCCGCTCGATGGCGACCTACGTCGAGGCGGGCGACCTCGGGATCCTCATCGACCCGGGCGCGACGCTCGCGCCGACGCGCTGGGGGCTGCCCCCGGCCGAGGCGGAGTGGCAGGCGCTGCGGCGCGCCAACGATCGCATCTCCGCGTACGCCACGCGCGCGCGCCTGATCTTCGTCAGCCATTACCACGAGGATCACTTCCGCAGCGATCCGGTCACCTACGCCGGCCACACCGTGCTCGCGAAGGACCCGCGGCGGATGATCGCCGGGGCCCAGGCGCGCCGCGGCCTGGCGTTGTGGAAGGCGCTCGAGGGCCAGGCGACCGTCGAGTCGGCCGACGGCTGGCGCCGGCGGGATGGCGCCGTCGAGCTGTCGGTGTCGCCGCCGCTGCCCCACGGCGTCGACGGCACGGCACTCGGTCACGTCGTGGGACTGGCCGTGTGCGACCTCGTGCAGCGCGAGCGCTTCGTGTTCGCCTCCGACGTGCAGGGACCGCTCTCGGCGGTGGCGGCGGCGTGGCTGATCCAGCAGCGGCCGACGCTGCTCTATCTCTCGGGGCCGCCGTCCTACGTCGAGCGCGACCTGCCGGCGGGGGCGGTGCAGCGCGGCATCGACAATCTCCGGCGCGTGCTCGACGCGACGGGCTGCCGCGCGATCATGGACCACCACGCGCTGCGCGACTCGAGCTTCGCCGCGCGCTTCGACGTGCTCTGGAGCACCGGGCACGTGATCACGGCCGCCGCCCACCTCGGGTTGGAGGCGACGCCGCTGGAGGCGCAGCGTCGCGCGCTGTGGAGCGACGCGCGCAAGCCGCCGGCGCCCATGCGGCGGCCGGTCGAGACCGGCGGTGCTATCATGACTCGCGCGAAACGCACTTTTGCCAGGAGGGGGAACGCCCAGTGACGGACCAAAAGACGCTCAACGTGGGCGACCAGGCGCCGGCCTTCACGCTGAAGACCATCGGCATGAAGGACGTGAGCCTGGGCGACTACAAGGGAAAGAACGTCGTCCTGCTGTTCTATCCGCTGGACTGGACGCCGGGCTGAAGCAAGTGCATGCCGGCCTTCGACAAGCGCATCGGCGACTTCGACAAGGCCAATACCCAGGTGCTGGGTATCTCCACCGACAGCCCCTTCAGCCACGACAACTGGGCGAAGTCCGTCGGCATCAGCAACTATCCGCTGCTGTCGGACATGCAGCGCAGCGTGGCGAAGGACTACGGCATCCACATGGCGGAGATGAACATCAACAGCCGGGCGACCTTCATCATCGACAAGACCGGCAAGGTCCGCTTCGCCGAGAAGTACGGCAAGGGCGAGCTGCCGGATCCGGACAAGATCCT
>Ga0137415_10007603_pt1 | contig 10739 bp, 12 predicted proteins | sample CZODoug3_1_1_16f_FD_183082 | JGI IMG/M metagenome (GOLD analysis project Ga0137415, IMG submission 183082) | Vadose zone soil fungal communities from Angelo Coast Range Reserve, California, USA - CZODoug3_1_1_16fungal (Hybrid Assembly) | ecosystem: Environmental > Terrestrial > Soil > Vadose...
TGCGGATACATGTGGCCGTAGCCCACAGTGGCCAGCGTTTGCACGCTGAAGAAGAAGCAATCAAAAAACCAATGCCCACCAGTGCTGCCAGCGATACTGTTTTGCTGGAGACTGTAAAGTGTGGCGAATAGAAAATTCAGCCCGACATAGAGACCGGCGACAACCGCGGCGAATCGCGGCCATCTCAAGCCGAGCAGCCAGCGATAGGCATCGCGCCATCGCCAAGCGTCCGTCCCCACTTTGACGAACTCGACCTGACCAGAGCGAATAGAAACCTGACTGGGCTTTCGCTTTCGCTTTCGCCTCATGCTCATCTAATCCGCGGCGGGCGGTAGTTGGTCAACAAATTCGGCGATCGCGCTGAGAATTCCTTGATCGACACCGGTCTGCATTTCTACAGGCAGATCAGCGCTATACATCCTGTTTGGCATGTTGCACTCCGTTGGTGCTAGGATTAAAAAGGGAGCCATGGCAAGAATGTCTTCTGCTCCGTCAGTCCTCGAACCACAATGCCCGTCGCGGCTTGTGCTCGACCGAATCGCTGATAAATGGACGGCTCTCGTGATTCAGATCCTGGCGCGCGGAACGATGCGTTATGCTCAGCTGCAGCGCGCGATCGGAGGCATTTCGCAAAAAATGCTTACGCAAACCTTACGCAGCCTCGAGCGTGATGGCCTCGTGCAACGCACTGTTCACCCCGTGATACCGCCGAAAGTAGAATATTCACTCACAAGATTGGGTCGGACCTTGATCGAGCCGTTGCACGCGCTTTGCCGCTGGTCTGAAAAACATCTGGCTGAGCTTCAGGCGAATCGTGCACGTGCAAAGGCAACTCGTGAGGTACTGTAGCGTGCGCTGTCCTGAGCGCAGAGATGGCTTCGAGACGGTCCGCTGAGACAGCGGACACTACAGACATTTTTGTCTCAGCCTATCCAATCAAGCCAGGAGAAGAGATCGAGATCGTCCACCAAATCCCAGAGGAATAATAGCAACGAGAAACCGTATCGTGCCGGCCAATCTCTGGCTGGCCCACCCAGTCGCGCTGCACAGGTCTTTAGCTCTTTCTTGAAGAACCGAGCCAGATGCGACCGAACGTGATCTGTAAGCAGAAGTTTTTCCATCCTGGCCCAACTGTTGTAATCTGTAGTCACCCGGCTGCCTGGCTTATCCGGATCGGCATCCAGAAAACGCAGGATGGAGCGCCGCAGTTCGGTGGGATTTCTTTGCAAATCATCAAAGAAATAAATGCGAAACCGGTCTGGATGAACATGGCGTTTCCATCGCGCCACCACGGCGCTCGGGTACGAGCGCAAGAGAAGCCCTCGGCGAACCAAATTCCGATTGACTTCGTTGATATCGGTCACGTCGAACGATTCGATCTGGTGGTAACGCACTTCCATCGACAAGTGCGACCAGACGCGCTCAACCGGATCACGCGCCAGAAAAATCACCTTTAAAGTTGGGAAATATCCGACGATTTGCCGAATCACTTCATTACTCAGTGTCGAATAGTTTGGCGAAATATCACCGGAGAGAAGCGATTCCTTCGGTTCGAACAGCCGGGCATAATGCTCGAGGTCCATGTACGGTTTGGCACTGAGACTTTTTATGCTTTCGAGAAAGCGAAGATCGCGCTCATCTCTGCAGCGCGGAGAAGAGGCGCGTTCGACGTTGCTCAATTGATCAAAATAATGCAGCTCCTTGAAAGGAGGCATCCAGAAATCCGGATGGGAGTCGAGTTGTTGATAAAGCCAGGTCGTTCCGCCCTTGTGGGCGCCAATGCACAGGAAATCGGGTCGTGCACCATCGGCATGGGACCCGTTCTTATGTCCATTGTCGCCGTCGCGACCGTTGAATGGCCAAGTCCGTTTCACGGCTTATTATTTTCCTTCCGGTGTTGAAAAAGCACGACTCAGTCAGGCAATCCAATCAAGCCAGCACAAGAGGTCGATATCGTCCGCCAACTGCCAGACGAACCAAAGCAACGAAAATCCGTACCGCGCGGGCCAGCCTTTTGCAGGGCCGGCCAGTTCCGCCGCACACGCTTTAAGTTCCTGTTCGAAGAACAGAGCCATACGGTCGCGCACTTTTGCCGTTAGACGAAGCTTGTCCTTGCGAACATCGCTACTGTCATCGGCCTTCAGACGGCCGCTCGGCTTGTTCGGATCGGCGCCTAGAAAAACCAGAATCGAACGCCGCAGCTCGGCGGGATTTTTTTCAAGATCATCAAAAAAGTAAACGCGAAAAAATTCCGGGCGAACGTAGCGCTTCCAGCGCGCGACGATCTTACTTGGATGAGACCGCAGCAGGACACCGGGATCCAGCAAATTGTGCATCACGTCTTGTGCATCGGTCGCGTTAAACGGGATGATGTTTCGGAGACGCACTCCCATGGACAACTGGGACCACGCTCTCTCGACGGGATCGCGAGCGAGAAAAATGACCTTTAAGTTTGGGAAATGACTGACAATTCGCTCAATCACCTCATCATTCAGCATCGAGTATGCCGGGGTTATATCGCCGGACAGGAGGTCCCCCTTCACGGCGAAGAGTCCGGCATAATCCTCCAAGTCGAGATGTGATCGCGCACTGAGGCGCTTGATGGCTTCAAGAAAACGACGATCGCGATCATCTCGCGCACGCGCAGAAGCTACCGATGGAACCCTGCCCAACAGATTAAAATAATGCAGTTCCTTTACTGGAGGCATCCAGAAATCCGGGTGTTCGGTTAGTTGGCGGTAGAGCCATGAAGTTCCCGCTTTCTGCGCTCCGATACACAGAAAATCCGGTCGCGGATCGGCGGCTAGAGAGACATCCTCTTCTCCATTACGATCTTCACCGTTCCGAGATTTGTAGGGCCAGGTCCTACGCACGCCGTATATTTTCCTTGCCGCCCTAAAAAAGCAAGCCAGGAGCGCGGCTTGCGACCATTGGCGCTGGAGTTGAGAATTGAAACGAATGGAAAAGGAGACCAACTACCGAATCTTTCTTCTCTCACCCGCTTACGCTGGAGGTCAACGAGCGAAAATGATTTTGAGCGATCGGGCGCAATTCGAGCTCGCTCGAAAACTGAGAGGCAAAACGGGCGCGACAATCGCGGAGGTGTTCACTTTCCTGAGCGGCCTCTATTTTCGGGGAAAATTTGCCTACGCAACCGCATTTGCGCGGTCCGCGCGCGGAACTCCAGGCGTCTTAGTTATTACGCCCACACGCGGCCTTGTCGATGCAACAACGCGAATTCACCTCGAGAACTTGCGTGAATTTGCCGCGGTCGATATTCACGAGGACGATTCGCGCTACCGACTGCCAATCGAACGCGACGCGCGACGTTTGGCAAAGAAGCTACCGCTCGAAAGCGAGGTCATTCTACTTGGGAGCATTGCCACCGGCAAATACGTGGATGTTTTGCTGGCGACTTTTGGCGAGAAACTTCGGTTCCCCTCGGAGTTCATCGGTCGCGGCGACATGAGCCGTGGCGGATTGATGTTGCGTTGTGCAGTGGATCGTCAGGAGCTTCGATACGTCCTGGTCGCAGGCGCGACGGTCAATGGAAAACGGCCAGCGAAACTCGCTCCGCGCAGATACACTGCCGCGGTTTTATAAGGAGCGACGGCTTCGGCAGCCTCGAAAGCTTTCGGGGCTGGGAATCCTTCGTTCCTTATTTATTTGTTTTGCGTCGCAGGGTGAAGTTGACCTATTTTATCTGGGTTCGAGATACTGCGAACAAATTCTTATGGATGTGAGTGGTACGATCCGGTCGATTCTAAATCAGAAAAGCGACGAAGTTTTCTCGATTTCACCTGATGCAACGGTTCTCCAAGCGGTCGAAATGATGGACGCGAAGAACGTCGGCGCTCTGCTGGTCATGGATCAGGAGCGGCTGGTGGGCATCGTTTCCGAACGCGATTACACGCGCAAAGTGATGTTGCGCGGCAAGCGATCGCGCGAAACCAAAGTCGCTGAAATTATGTCGAGCAATGTGAGTGTGACGCATCCTCGAGAGCCGGTCGAAACGTGTCTGCGGCTTATGACAGACAAACACATTCGGCATTTGCCGGTCGTCGAGGACGACAAAGTGGTGGGTGTAATCTCGATCGGTGACCTGGTAAAACACGTCATCTCTTGCCAGAGCGCAGCGATCGCGCACTTGGAACACTACATCCATGGCGGATACGTGGGATGACTGCAGCGGCATCCGCTGATGCCGGGCCGCGATCGCCGATCGCGGCTACAGTTTCCAGACTGTTTTCCCGCCTGCGATTGTCCGCACCGCGCGGCCCTTAAGTTTCCAGCCGTTAAACGGTGAGTTGCGCGAGGCAGATTCAAACTGATCAATCCTCACTGTCCATTCCAGCTCAGGATCAATCAGCGTCACATCGCCTCGCGCGCCGATTGATAACGTGCCGGCGTCGATCTTCAACAAACGCGCCGGCGCGATGGTGTACATCGCAATCAGCCGGGCGATGTCGATCTGGTGATGCTTGTGCACGAGGAGATCGATAAATAATCCCAGCTCTGTCTCCAGTCCGACGATGCCGAAGGGCGCGGCATCGAATTCTACTTCTTTCTCGAAATTGGCATGTGGCGCGTGATCGGAACACAAAATTGAGAGTGTCCCATCGCTGATCCCTTCCATCAGCGCATCGACATCTGCCTGCGAGCGCAGCGGGGGATTCATCTTGCAGTTCGTATCAAAATTTTGGATCGCCTCGTCCGTTAAGGCGATATGATGCGGGCAAACCTCGCCGCTAATTTTTATGCCGCGTTTACGCGCTTCCCGAATTAATCGCACACTTCCCGCCGCACTGACGTGCTGACAATGGATCTGATGATCGCAAAGTTCCGCGAGCAAAATGTTGCGCATCACGATCGCTTCTTCGCCGGCCGCGGGCCAGCCGGGTAACCCAAGCAGCGTGCTCCAGTAACCCTCATGCACGACTCCATTGCCGACCAGATTGTAATCCTGACAATGATCGAGCACAGGCACACCAACCATCCGGGCATATTCGACCGCCCGCCGCATCACCTCGTGATTTTGAATGCAATGACCATCGTCCGTTATCGCCACAACGCCTGCCTGGGCAAGTGAGCCGATTGGTGCCAGTTCTTCGCCCGCGAGGTTTCTTGAAATCGCGCCGGTAGGCAAAACATTCACGCGCGCGATCGCCACCGCGCGATCTTTGATCCACGCAATCGTGCTGGGATTATCAGCCGTCGGCGAAGTGTTTGGCATGCAAACGATCGTCGTGAATCCGCCGGCTGCGGCCGCACGCCCCCCCGATTCGATCGTTTCCTTATGGCCAAATCCCGGCTCACGCAGATGCACGTGGATGTCGATCAAACCTGGCGCGACGATCAAACCTCTCGCGTCAATCTCTTCAATTTCAGATTTCCCGCCGCGGCGGGTGAACTCCTCTCGGATTTCGGATTTAGAGCCGACGATTTTTCCGTCAACGATGTAAAGATCGGCAATCTCGTCCCGTTTATTTGCCGGATCGATGAGGCGGCCGCCGCGAATGATGATCGCGCTCACGTCGAAATTCCTCCGCATAGATAGAGAACAGCCATCCGGACGGCGAGCCCGTTGGTCACCTGGTCGAGAATGACGCTTTGCAAGCCGTCGGCGACGTCGCTGTCGATTTCAACGCCGCGGTTAATCGGTCCGGGATGCATGATCAGACAATCTGGTTTCAAAAGTTTTGCCCGCTCTTTGGTCAGGCCGAACAAACGAATGTATTCGCCGAGGCCGGGAAAATATTCTCTGCGCTGACGTTCATGCTGTATCCGCAAAAGATTTACGACATCGGCCTTGGGCAGCACGTCCTCAATCTCGTGCGAGACTTCGACGCCCAATTTTTCAAACTCGCGCGGAACCAGCGTGCTTGGTCCGACCAGCGTGACGCGCGCGCCGAGCTTAAGCAGCCCGAAGATGTTCGAGCGCGCGACGCGGCTAAAGAGAATGTCTCCGATGATCGCGACGTGCAGCCCGGCGATTTTTCTTCTGCGTTCGCGCATCGTGTAAAGATCCAGAAGCGCTTGGGTCGGATGTTCATGCGCACCATCGCCGGCATTGATCACGCTCGCTTGGAGTCGACTTGCCAGAAACTGCGGAGCGCCCGCGGAACTGTGACGCAATACTAAAATGTCGGCGTGCAATGCCTCGAGATTGCGCGCGGTGTCTTTAAGCGTCTCGCCTTTCGTCAGGCTCGAATTCGTTGCCGAGATATTGATCACGTCCGCGCTCAACCGAAACGCCGCCAACTCGAATGAAGTCCGGGTGCGCGTGCTTGGTTCGACAAAAAAGTTCACCAGTGTTTTACCGCGCAGCGCTGGAACCTTCTTGATCTCGCGCGTTCCGACTTCTTTGAATGCATCGGCTGTTTCGAGAACAAAATTGAGTTCGTCAGCAGACAATTCGCGTAGCCCGAGAAGATCTTTGCGTGTCCACCGTGTAGTCATAATCCAAACGTCCACTGCGGCTGCGATCGTGGAATCTGGGGAGCGCACGCCTCTGGCGTGTTGGTTTCGGCGTTCCGCCGAAACAATCTTCCATTTCGCGTGAATTTCCGAGCGGCATAGGTGCCAGGGAAAGTTCGCGATGGCAGAATGCCATCGCCAGCACGCTGCAAGCGTGCGCTTCCCAGAAATGCGGTTCCTACGCTCATTCCATTTCCAGCCATACTGCGTCCGGTTGATTATCGGTTTCTTGCATGCGCACCTGAATTTGTTCTCGCGTTGCGGTCGGTAGATTTTTTCCAACGTAATCAGGGCGAATAGGCAGCTCGCGATGGCCGCGATCAATCAGCACGGCGAGTTGGATGCGGGCGGGGCGACCGAACGAATTGATGGCATCCATGGCCGCGCGGACGGTGCGACCCGTGTAAAGAACGTCATCAACAATAATGACGGTGCGATCCTCCAGCGGCAGTGGAAGTTTTGACGCATGCACCACCGGCAGCTCCGGGCGCGTTCCTACGTCGTCCCGATGCATCGCTACATCAATTACGCCAGTCTCAACGTTGATGTTCTCGATGTCATGAATAAACGCGGCGATTCGCTGCGCGATTTCCACACCGCGCAAAGGAATTCCAGCGAGGACAACCTTTTCGAGTTGTGGATTTCCCTCAGTGATTTCGTGCGCAATCCGTCGAAGCGCGCGACGAATTTCCTCCGCGTCCATTACCAGGACAGCGGCTGGTGGATTCTGTTTTGGCTGGTTCATGCGTTTCCTTGGTGACCTCGCGGGATCGCGTTAAAGGAAAAAAATCAGGAGGCGGACGTCTCGGTGCGCGCCTCCTTCCTTCGCCGCTCTCGCCAGTTGGAGCGATGTTTCACGACCCATTCAAGCAGAGCTCTTTCAAAGCCAATGTCTTTGCCGGCCTTCTCGCTCTCAATCCATTTATGCTTCAAAATCTCCGCGCGTTCGGCCAGAAACTCCTTATAAAGCGCCGAATCCTTGACGAATTGGGCTTGATCTTCTTCCGAAGACGGCATCTCAGGTTTTTCTTCTTTCACAAAACTTCCATCTAGTCAACAAAATCGAGCGGGGATTGGACGTGCCAACCGCTCGGTTTATTTAACTCTCCATTGGGCCATGCGGTTGCGGAGGCCGGTCTATGGCAGGGCCTTGCGGATCTGTTCCGCTATCCTTCTGAATTCGGCAGTCACCGGCGATCGGCGATCTTCGTTCACGATCGGCATCCCGCGATCGCCTGCTTCGCGCGTGGCGATGTCGATCGGAATTTGACCGAGGAGCGGAACTCGCAAGCGCCTGGCTTCGCGTTCGCCGCCGCCGCTTCCGAAGATGTCATAGCGCTTCCCGTCGGACGGAGACATGAAGTAACTCATATTTTCGATCAAGCCGATTACGGGAACGTTCACTTTGTCGAACATGGTAGCGGCCTTGCGCGCGTCGATGAGGGCAACCTCTTGTGGCGTGGTGACGATGAGCGCCCCCGAAAGGGCGACCGTTTGGACGATCGTAAGCTGGATATCACCGGTGCCGGGAGGCAGGTCGAGCACCAGGTAATCCAGCTCGCCCCATTCGACCTGCCGCAGAAATTGTTGCGTGTAACGGGTCACCATCGGTCCGCGCAAAATCGCAGGCGAAGTGTCGTCGAGCAGAAATCCCATCGACATAAGTCGCAGCCCGTACTGCTCGATCGGCACGATCTTGTTTTCTTCTGTGGCAGTTGGCCGCTCCCGCGTGCCAAACATCATAGAAATGCTCGGCCCGTAAATGTCGCAATCGCACAAGCCAACGCGCGCGCCGGTTTGATCCAGCGCGACAGCGAGATTTGCCGCCACAGTTGACTTGCCGACGCCGCCCTTGCCGCTTGCCACCGCGATCACGTGCGTGACCCCGGGAAGGCGGGTCGCAGCCATGCCAGCGCCTGCACCGCCGGGTGGCGCGTGGATGTCGATCAAAACCTTCGCGCTGCGCACTCCTTCGATGTCGCGCAATGCACTTTCCGCATCTTTTTTTATCGTTGCCGGAACATTCGGATCGTTTGTCGCCAGCGCGAGCTGGACCTTCACCTCTTCGTTGTCGATTTCTATGGATTTCAGCAGGCCGAACGACACGATATCGCGACTAAATCCCGGATATTTCACCAACTTCAGCGCGTTCCTTACCTGTTCCTCTGAGATCGACATACATGAACCTTACGTGCGCGGTGCCGGAGGTAAACCGCGCGAAGCGTTTTGCTCCTTTGTTATTGCGAATGCGCTCCCGCCGACGATCCGAGAAGATCGATTCGTTGATGGGTGTTTGCGATTTCGAGAACGAGTCCCGAATAGTCCCATCGACCGAGCGACTTCTTTGCAGCCACGTAGATTGTACCTTTTCCTTTTGGACCGGAGACGGGAATTGCCAGATTCGCTTCTCCGGATGCGCCGTTAACGTTTGTGTTTCCGGAGACGAGAAATCCCTCTGTGACCGGAGAACCTAGCGCCTCAATCACGGCAGGATGAGACTTAGCTCGTGCCAGCGAATCCTTGTAAACGTCCGTCGATTTTACTGCGCTGAACACGATCACGACCACTGAACCAACGAAAACGACGAACAACAGCGCGATGCTGAAGCAGCCAAGCGGGACGAACCATTTCCAATTTCGCTTCCACCAATTGCGTCTCGGCGTCAGAGGAATTCGTGGTGGTGTCTGATCCACGCGGGTGTTTGTATGTCGAAGGCGAAGGCCTGGCAACCAAACTTTGCAAAGCAGTCCTGTCACACTGGAGCCGGGACGCCCACGTCCCGCACGGCCTGAGGGCAGGCCGTCTCCACCGGTGCAATCTGCGCTTGACGGGTCACGTTGCGGCGAGGCAGGATGCCGCCGATGAAATTACAACACTCTCTCCGAATTCTTTTCGCAGGCGCTGTGATAGTGCTGATGGGCGCGTGCGCGACTGCTCCCACATCCGGTCCGGCTGCACTCGCCGGCACATGGACCAACTCGCTTGGCACTGTCTGGACACTGAATCCTGACGGAACATTCCAAGTCGATCTCCACAAAGGCGGCAACCCAGATGTATGGGGCAAGTACGCGGTGACCGGCGACACCCTCACAATTAACGAGGTGCGCGGGAAGACTCCGAAAGCCTGCAAGCAACCAGCCACCTACAAGTTCAATCGAATGGGTAACCAACTGCATTTCACGCTCGTGAGCGACAAGTGCAAAATGCGCATTCAAAACGTGACGCAGCCTTGGACGAAAAAATAGATTCTGGCGATTCAGGTCGATCGCCTTATCCAATCAGCCGCAGATAAATCTCTTCGAGTCGCTGCGCTTGCGCCTGGAGATCGAAGTTCTTTCGAACGACTTCTGCGCCGTTGCGCGCGATGCGCGCAAGAGAATCTGAATCTTGCGTCGCATTGAGCAGCGCGTTCGCCATGGCCTCGTGATCGCGCTCGTGCACCAGCACGCCGCTCACGCCGTTCTCCACTGCTTCCGGTATGCCGCCATGGTCCGTCGCAAATACTGGCAGACCACTGGCCATTGCTTCGAGCATCGAATTTGGAATGCCTTCTACGTTTCCATCATGTCCAGTCTGGCTCGGGTGCACAAAAATGTGCGAGCGATAATAAATGTCGCGCAATTGCTCCTGCGAAATGAAACCGGTGAACGAAACGCGTCTTTCGATGTTTAGTTCGCGCGCCAGTTTCTGAAGCTCGCCGAGCAGCGGCCCTTCACCGGCAATCGTCAGCGTCGCATTTGGATACTTCCTCAGGAAAACTGCAAAGGCGCGAAGGGTAACCGGCAGACCTTTTTTCTCGATCAAGCGACCGGCTTGCACCAGCCGCCATTCACCGTCGTTCGGAAAACTCCGTTCGTGGAACGCAAATTCCTCCAGTGGAATTCCGGTGCGTTGGACTTCAATTTTTTTTGGATCGCACCCAAGATCAATCAGTGCGCGCCGCAAAGATTCCGAGCGAACCAGGACCAACTTCACTGCGTCGAGCATCTGCCGTGTGGACTCTCGATAGGCGGGTTTGTTCATGTCCACCGTAACATCGGCGCCGTGAAACGAAACGATCGACGGGTTTTTCCATGTGCGAATCAGCGGCAGGAGATGGACAGCGATTTGGCCAAAGTAAATGTGCAAGAGGCGAGCGTCGGTTCTACTCAAGAGAGGCAATAGCGCACGCAGCTCTATATCCGAAATCTGCCATGGCATGTCGCGGACCTGCCTGAACCAAAACCGCCTCAGGAAATGTGTTGCTGGCTTGGGAACAATCT
>Ga0137415_10007604_pt1 | contig 10736 bp, 13 predicted proteins | sample CZODoug3_1_1_16f_FD_183082 | JGI IMG/M metagenome (GOLD analysis project Ga0137415, IMG submission 183082) | Vadose zone soil fungal communities from Angelo Coast Range Reserve, California, USA - CZODoug3_1_1_16fungal (Hybrid Assembly) | ecosystem: Environmental > Terrestrial > Soil > Vadose...
CGCGCTGCGGGTGCTCATCGACGAGCCATGGCGCGCGCGGGCCGTGCTGGATCACGCGTCGGCGCTCGCCGAGATGTGCGACGTGGATGACCGGCCCGAGTCCGCGGTGGTGTCGGTCATTTTGGGCGAGCCCGAGGTGGCGCTGGCCGCCGCGGTGGCGTGCGGAGACCGGGGCGTGCGGGTCGGCTGCTTCCGTCCGCCGACCGTCCCTTCCGGCACGTCGCGGCTGCGGCTGACGGCGCGGGCGTCATTGTCCGACGACGAAATGGCGCTGGCCCGCGAGGTGCTCACCGAAGTGCTCGCAGTCCGCAAGTGAGCGTCCTGGTCGTCACGGGCACCGACACCGGCGTCGGCAAGACGGTGGCGACCGCGGCGCTGGCCTGTCATGCGCGGCTGGCCGGCGTCGACGTCGCGGTGTGCAAACCCGTGCAGACCGGCAGCCCCCGCGACGACGACCTCGCCGACGTGGCGCGGCTGTCCGGGGTGAGCGCGCTGCACGGCACATGGCGCTATCCCGAACCGCTGGCACCCGCTGCGGCCGCCCAGCGCGCAGGCATGGCGCTGCCGACGCGTGTCGAGCTGGTGGCGTCGGTCGCGTCGGTCGACGCCGCGCTGACCCTGGTCGAGGGTGCTGGCGGGCTGGTGGTCGAACTGGGTGCCGGTGGGGTGACGCTGCGCGACGTCGCGCGCGACCTGGCCGCGCCGGTGTTGGTCGTCGTTTCGCCGGGACTCGGCACGCTGAACCACACCACACTCACACTGGAAGCACTTGCCGGCCAAGGGATTCCATGTGCTGGACTGGTGATCGGAGCCTGGCCGCGCGAACCGGGTGCGGCCGAGGCCGGCAATCGCGACGCGCTGGGCCTGCTGGCTCCGGTGCGAGCAGTGCTGCCAGCGGGTGCGGGGACGATGAGCGCGGCCGAGTTCGAGTCGATGAGCGCGGCCGCATTCGACACGCAGTGGGTCACGAGCCTGGCCCGCTGATGGTGCACTCCGTCGAGCTGGTCTTCGACCCGGATACCGAGGCCGCGGTCCGGCACATTTGGGACGGGTTGCGCCAGGCCGCGATCCCCAGTCAGGCGCCTGCGAGCAGGCCCCACGCCACGCTGACGGTTGCCGAGCGGATCGATCCCGAGGTGGGTGAGCTGCTGAGGCCGCTCGTCGCGCGGTTCCCGCTGGCATGCCGGATCGGTGTGCCGCTGTTGTTCGGCAGGGGCAAGGCGGTGCTCGCCCGGCTGGTGGTGCCAACCGCGGAGCTGCTGGAAGTGCACGCGGACGTGCACCGGTTGTGCCTGCCGCATCTACATCCCGGTCCGATGCCCAACGCGCTGCCGGGCGAGTGGACCGCGCATGTCACGATGGCGCGACGAGTCGTGCCCGGCCAGCTGGGTCGGGCGTGGCGGATCGCGGGTAAGCCGACGGAGATCGTCGGCAGCATCGTGGGGTTGCGCCGCTGGGACGGCAACGCCAAGCGCGAGTATCCGATCAACTGATCGATGCCGCAACCTTTTTCGGTACGCACATCCGCCAGGCGTCGATCACCAACTCACGCAGCTCCTCGAGGTCGATCGCGGCAAGCCGGACGTGAATCCAGTTGTATCTCATGTCCGACTTGCGCGGCAGCATGAACTTGTCGGGCTCGGCGGCCACCATCGCTGCCCGTTCTTCTTTGGGGAAGCCGACGCCCATCACCGTCTCGTCGCGCGAGAACGCCGCAAAGACGATGCGACCCACCCGGAACTTGATCTGGTCGCGCACCACCACTTCGTACGACCTGGGCAATGACGCGGTGATGCGCCGCACGTCTTCGACCGTGATCACGTCGCCGACGCTAGTCGCGCCCCCCGACAACCGTGTCGCTGTGCACCGCGATGCCGTCGACAAGCAATCGAAGGCCGAACGCGAACCGCGCACTGGGATCTTCGGAAAGTATCGATTGGCCGTCGGGCAGCTCGGCGCCAGCGGCGTCGAGCTGCAGCCGTGACTGCTCGTCGGCGGTGAACCCCAGCACGTAGTACACGACCGTGCGGGCGGCCAGCCCGGCGTGGGTGGGGGCAACGCCCGCGTCGGCCGCTGCGGTTGTGAGCCGCGCCAGAATCTGCGCCATCGCCTCGGACTGTCCGGCAGCGAAGCTGGCCGAGACCAGCTCCGCCCCGTCGGTGTGCGACAGCAGCGCATCCCGCAGCCGACGGCAGATCCCTGCGACGCGGTCGCGCCAGCCGGCGGGGACATCGTCGACCGACTCAAGGATCCGGTCGGCGACGGCGCCGAGTAGCTGCTGCTTGTTGGCGAAATGCCAGTACAGCGCCCCCGGAGAGACGTCGAGCTCGCGGGCCAACCGCCGCATCGTCAGGTCGGCGATTCCGTAGGTGTCCAGCAGCGCGGTCGCGGCGACGACCACGTCGCGTTTGTGGAGCTGCACACCGGTAGCCTAACCTGAACGGCGTTCAAGTTTGGCGATGAGCCCTCGGGCGAAGAGCAGACAGCGGCGATGAGCCCTCGGGCGAAGATGGTGCAGCAGGAGGGCGACGGGTGAGCGACATTCTGGCGGAGGCTCGCGAGCAGGTACTGGAACGCGGCGAGGGCCTGAACCAGGACCAGACGCTGCAGGTGCTGCAGCTGCCCGACGACCGGCTCGACGAGCTGCTTGCGCTCGCGCACGAGGTGCGCATGGCGTGGTGCGGCCCCGATGTCGAGGTCGAGGGCATCATCAGCCTCAAGACCGGCGGCTGCCCGGAGGACTGCCACTTCTGTTCGCAGTCAGGGCTTTTCGCGTCACCCGTGCGCAGCGCATGGCTGGACATCCCGAGCCTGGTTGAGGCCGCCAAGCAGACCGCGAAGACCGGCGCGACCGAGTTCTGCATCGTCGCCGCCGTGCGCGGACCCGACGAGCGGCTGCTGGCGCAGGTCGCCGCGGGCATCGAGGCGATCCGCAACGAGGTCGACATCCAGATCGCCTGCTCGCTGGGCATGCTGACCGCCGACCAGGTCGAGCGCCTCTCTGCGATGGGCGTGCACCGCTACAACCACAACCTGGAGACCGCGCGGTCGTTCTTCACCAACGTCGTCACCACCCACACCTGGGAGGAGCGCTGGGAGACGCTGTCGATGGTCCGCGAGGCCGGCATGGAGGTGTGCTGTGGCGGAATCCTCGGTATGGGCGAAACGCTGGCGCAGCGCGCCGAATTCGCCGCCAACCTGGCCGAGCTGGATCCGCACGAGGTGCCGCTGAACTTCCTGAACCCGCGGCCGGGCACCCCCTTCGGCGACCTCGATGTGCTGCCGGCGTCGGAGGCACTGAGGGCCGTCGCCGCGTTCCGCCTTGCGCTGCCGCGCACGATGCTGCGATTCGCGGGCGGCCGCGAGATCACGCTCGGCGACCTGGGTGCTAAGAAGGGCATCCTCGGCGGCATCAACGCCGTCATCGTCGGCAACTACCTGACCACGCTCGGCCGGCCCGCCGAGGCCGACCTGGAACTGCTCGACGATCTGCAGATGCCGATCAAGGCACTCAACGCCAGCCTGTAGGCCAACCCGATGGCCAAGTTCAACGTCTACACTGGCGAGCCCGCCGGCGGCGCAGTCCCGACCGCGGCCCAACTCGGCTTGGAACCGCCAAGGTTCTGCGCGGAGTGCGGTCGCCGGATGGTGGTGCAGGTGCGCCCCGACGGATGGTCGGCCCGCTGCTCCCGCCACGGGGAGTTGGACTCCAAGGACCTTGAGGACTTCCGATGAACGCTTGCGCGAAGAGACGATTACAGCGATGAACGAGGTCCGATGAACGAGGTTGTGCCTCCGCGCATTTCGCGTCGCAGGGCCGTGGCGATCACGGTTGCCGGCCTGACCGCGGCCGGCGCGCTCGTCGGGGCGCTGTGGGCCTGGCTGGCACCACCGATCCACGGCGTTGTCGCGCTGACCCGCAAAGGCGATCGGGTCAAGGCCTACCTGGGCAACGAGGCAGACCACTTCTTCGTCGCGGCGTTTCTGATCGTGGGCATGCTCGGCGCGCTCGCGGTAATCGCGGCCGTGTTGCTGTGGCAGTGGCGCGCCCATCGGGGCCCGGCGACGATGGCCGCGCTGACGATCGGTGCGGTGGCAGGCGCGGGGGCCGGCGCCGGCGTCGGCGCCGTCTTGGTGCGCCTGCGGTACGGCGCGATCGACATCGCGGGAGCGCCGGTGTCGCCGGAACATCGCGTGCACTACATCATCGAGGGGCCCGCGGTGTTCTTCGGGCACTCGCCGCTGCAGATCGCGGCGACGGTCCTTCTTCCGGCCGCGCTAGCGGCGCTGGTCTACGCGCTGATGGCGGTGTCGACGCAGCGTGACGATCTCGACGCCTGGCCGCCGGTGGAAGAGCCGGTGATCGACCCGCCGGTCACAGCGGACGGTGTTCTACCGTCCGCCCAGTGATGACCTTGGCGGCGATCCGGGCCAACCGGGCCATCCCCACGTAGGTCATCGGGTTCAGAAGCGTCGGCCATTTGCTCCGCACCAGATGGTCGGAGAGCGGCTTGCCGTTGAACCGGTCGGTGAGCCAGCGCAGCGTCATCGGCGCCGATAGCGGGTGCAGCAGCAGATGCTCGCTGAGCAGGTCGCGGTGGTAGGTGACGTCGGCGCCGCCTGCCGAATAGGTGTAGGCGAGTTCGTCGATGTCCTCGACGGAGATCAGCTGGTCGTGGACCGCCTGGACGATCAGCACCGGCGGGGTTGGCACCGCCGCGCCGAGCTTGATTTCGTTAAATACGTACTTGACCTCCGGGGTGTCGAGGATCTCCTCCAGCGGCCGGTCGAGCATGTCGCCCATGTCCTTCTTGGCCATCCGGATGATCGCCTCGGCGGTGGTCATCTTGTGTAGCCGCTGCAGCAGCGCCTTGCCTTCTCCGGTGGTGTGCGCCTGGATGACGCGGTTGAGTTCGGGATAGATGTCGGCCAGCGCGGCGACCACAAGTGCGGGCAGCCCAGACATGTGGGTGCCGTTGAGCCGGCGGAAGGTGTGGCCGAGGTCGCCGACGGGCGAGCCGAGCACCGCGCCGACGATGTTGAGCTCCGGTGCATACGAGCCGCTCATTTCGGCGGCCCATGCGCTGGCAAGGCCGCCGCCGGAATAGCCCCAGAGGCCGATCGGTGCCGACTCGGAAAGTCCAAGCCGCTCCGAGTCCAGCGCGGCGCGCACCCCGTCGAGGACGTGGTAACCGGGTTCGTAGGGCGCCCCCCACATCCCATTGCGGCCCTCGTGGTCGGGCACGGAGACGGCCCAGCCCTCGGCCACAGCCGCGGCGATAAGTAGCAACTCGAACTGCGCGATAGCGCCGGGCGCCATCGCACGCCGCCGCAGGGCGTAGGACGGGAAGCAGCGGGACGTCACCGCGTCGATCGCGCACTGGTAGGAGACCAGCGGGGTGACGGCCTCCTTGCCTCGTTCGGCCGGCACGATGACCGTGGTGGCGGCGGCCTCCGCATGGCCGTGCATGTCGGTGGTCCGATACAGCAGCTGGGTGGCCTTGATGCGCTGCGGGATCAAACCGAGAAAGGCCAGCTCGACGTCTCGGCTGCGCAGTAGCGTGCCGGGCTTGGCATACTGGAAACCTGCAGGTGGGTCATAGAATGGGTCGTCGGCGGGAAGCTGAGGGCGGGTGCCGCGGTCCAGTTCGTCGTGCTGCGGCTGCCCGATCCATTCGGCGCCTCTTGCTGGAGCCGCGCTGCCCAAGTCCATCCGGGCATTCTTACTTAAGAAGGCTTTAAGAATCCAGTCGACTCACCCAGGAGGGCGCAACGCTGCGAATTCGTCGGTCACCCGGTATCGCGAGTCCGTGAAGCGGTACAGCGCGGCCGGACGGCCTCCGCTGCGTCCCGAGCGCGCGGTGGTGCCGGTGCGGGTGATGACGTTACGACGCTCCAGCACACGCTGCAGGTTGGTGGCGTCGACCTGATAGCCGAGCGCCGCGCTGTAGATGTCGCGCAGCGTGGAGAGAGCGAATTCCTTTGGCGCCAATGCGAATCCGATATTCGTGTAGGACATCTTGGCGCCAAGTCGGGTGCGGGCGTGCTCGACCATGGGGCCGTGATCGAACGCAACGGGCGGCAACTCGTTCACTGGATGCCAACGAGTATCCGGCGGCAGTTCTGGCGTCGCGGGGGAGGGCACCAGCCCGAGGAACGTCGACGCGATTGTGCGGACGCCAGGGACGCGGTTCGGGTCCGAGAACACAGCGAGTTGCTCGAGGTGAGCAAGTTCACGCAGATCGACCTTCTCGGCGAGTTGGCGGCGAACCGAGCTGGTCAAGTCCTCGTCGTCGCGCAGCCGGCCGCCAGGCAGCGACCACTTGCCGCGCTCCGGCTCGAGTGCACGCTGCCATAACAGCACGTTAAGGGCCGGTTTACGGGAATCGACGCCGCGAACCTGGAACACGACGGCAAGCACCTCATGAGCGGTGCTAATATGGGACATGTTTTCGATTATAAGTCGAAAACCTCGGACGGGAGTGAGGAGGCGGCCATGACGGTTCTTGATCGTATGCCCGCAGACGATCTGATGAACCGGATTACCTCCGGTCCGACCGGCTATTCCGGCATCGACGGCGACGAGGAGTGGGCCGCAGAGGTCCGCCGCCTCGCCGACCTGCGCGGTGCGACGCTGCTGGCGCACAACTACCAGCTGCCGGCCATCCAGGACATCGCCGACCACGTCGGTGACTCGCTGGCGCTGTCGCGCATCGCGGCCGCGGCGCCCGAGGACACCATCGTGTTCTGCGGTGTGCACTTCATGGCCGAGACCGCGAAGATCCTGTCCCCGGACAAGACGGTGCTCATCCCGGATCAGCGGGCAGGCTGCTCGCTGGCCGACTCGATCACCGCCGACGACCTGCGCGCGTGGAAGGCGGAGCATCCAGGGGCGGTCGTCGTCTCCTACGTCAACACCACGGCCGCGGTCAAGGCCGAGACCGACATCTGCTGCACGTCGTCGAACGCCGTCGAGGTGGTGGCGTCGATCCCAGCGGACCGCGAGGTGCTGTTCTGCCCGGACCAGTTCCTCGGCGCCCACGTGCGAAGGATCACCGGCCGCAAGAACCTGCACGTGTGGGCCGGCGAATGCCACGTGCACGCAGGCATCAACGGCGACGAGCTGGCCGATCAGGCTCGCACCCACCCGGACGCCGAACTCTACGTGCACCCCGAATGCGGTTGCGCCACTTCGGCTCTGTATCTAGCCGGTGAGGGCGCATTTCCCGAGGACCGCGTCAAGATCCTGTCCACCGGCGGCATGCTTGACGCGGCTCGCGAGACTCATGCCCGTCAGGTCTTGGTCGCCACCGAGGTCGGCATGTTGCACCAATTGCGGCGTGCCGCACCGGAAGTCGACTTCCGCGCTGTCAACGACCGCGCATCGTGCAAGTACATGAAGATGATCACGCCGGCCGCGCTGCTGCGCTGCCTGGTGGAAGGCGCCGACGAGGTCGACGTCGATCCCGAAATCGCCCGCCTTGCCAGCGCCAGCGTGCAGCGGATGATCGAGATCGGTACGCCCGGCGGCGGCGAATGACCAGATCAAACGGATACGGCGGTTCAGGTCGTCTGGCCGGCTACTGGCAGCAGCGTGCCGATGTCGTTGTCATCGGCACCGGGGTCGCGGGCCTGGTCGCGGCGTTGGCGGCGCACCGCAGCGGCCGAAAAGTGGTGGTGCTGAGCAAGGCCAGTGATACCGCGACTTTTTACGCGCAGGGCGGGATCGCGGTGGTGCTGCCGGACACCGAGGATTCGATCGACCAGCATGTCGCCGACACGTTGGCCGCGGGTGCTGGGCTATGCGATCCGGATGCGGTGCGCTCGATCGTGGCCGACGGCTACCGCGCAGTTTGCGCGCTGGTCGACGACGGCGCGCGTTTCGACGAAGCGTCGCCCGGGCATTGGTCGCTGACCCGTGAGGGCGGACATTCGAGGCGCCGCATCATCCACGCCGGTGGCGACGCGACGGGCGCGGAGGTGCAGCGGGCGCTCGATAACGCCGCGGCTCGGCTGGACATCCGGCGCAATCACGTCGCACTCGAGTTGCTGCAGACTGATGGTGCGGTGACAGGAGTGCTCGTGCTCAATGACGACGGGCTCGGTATCGTGCACGCGCCGTCGGTGATTCTGGCGACCGGGGGACTGGGTCACCTGTACTCCGCGACCACCAACCCTGAGGGCTCGACGGGCGACGGCGTCGCATTGGCGATGTGGGCAGGCCTGCCGGTCAGCGATCTCGAGTTCATCCAATTCCACCCGACCATGTTGTTCGACGGCGATGCCCGCGGCCGACGCCCGCTGATCACCGAGGCGGTCCGGGGTGAGGGCGCGTTTTTGATTGATCGGCAAGGGAGTTCGGTGACAGCCGGAGTGCATCCGATGGGCGATCTCGCACCGCGGGACGTGGTGGCCGCCGCGATCGACGCCCGGCTGGCCGTTACGGGCGATCCGTGTGTGTATCTCGACGCACGCGGCATCGCCGGCTTCAAGCGGCGATTCCCCACCGTGACGTCGGCCTGCCGGGCCGCCGGCATCGATCCGACGCGCGAACCGATCCCTGTCGTGCCTGGCGCGCACTACAGCTGCGGCGGCGTGCTGACCGATGTGTACGGGCGCACGCAGTTGGCCGGCCTGTTCGCGGCTGGGGAGGTGGCCCGTACCGGCTTGCATGGTGCGAACCGATTGGCGTCCAACAGCCTTCTGGAAGGTCTGGTCGTCGGCGGCCGGGCGGGTAACGCGGCCGTCGAGCACGCCGTGGATGCCGGGCCGAGCCGTGCGATGCTGCCCGAATGGTCCACGCGCCGTGCGCTGCCGCGCGCCGATCTGCAGCGGGCGATGACGCGATATGCATCGGTGGTCCGCGACGGCGACGGTCTAGAGCGGCTCGCGAAGGAACTCGACACCGCGACGCCACGTGTTCTCAAGTCCCGCAGCGACTTCGAGGACGTTGCGCTGACCGCAACCGCGGGCGCCGTCGCCGCAGCGGCCATGGCCCGCACCGAGTCCCGTGGCTGCCACCACCGTTCCGACTACCCGGACACCGACCCGGCGTTGGCGCACAGCCTCGCGCCCGCGGCGGCGTGCTGATGGAGCTTCGCGCCGACGAAATGACGCAGGCTCGCTGGGTGATCGCGCGCGCGCTGGAAGAAGACCTGCGCTACGGGCCCGATGTCACCACATCGGCGACGGTGCAAGCCGGCGCGACGACGACTGCCTCGATGGTGACGCGTGAGCCCGGCGTTATCGCGGGAGTCGAGATCGCGCTGCTGGTGCTCGACGAGGTGCTCGGCCCCGACGGCTATCTGGTCAAGCAGCGCGTGGACGACGGCGCACGGCTGGATGCAGGCGGGGTCATGCTGATTGTGGACGCACCGACTCAGGGACTGCTGACGGCAGAGCGGACGATGCTGAACATGGTGTGCCATCTTTCGGGGATCGCCACGACGACGGCGGCGTGGGTGGAGGCCGTCAAGGGCACGAAGGCCACGGTCCGCGACACCCGTAAGACGCTGCCGGGGCTTCGGGCGCTGCAGAAGTACGCGGTCAGAGTCGGCGGCGGCGTCAACCACCGCATGGGTCTTGGCGATGCGGCGCTGATCAAGGACAACCACGTGGCCGCGGCGGGTTCGGTGGTGGCCGCGCTGCGGGCCGTCCGCGCCGCCGCGCCGGATTTGGACTGCGAGGTCGAGGTCGACTCGCTCGAGCAGCTGGACGAGGTGCTCGCCGAAGACGTGGAACTTGTTATGCTGGACAACTTTCCGGTGTGGCAGACACAGATCGCCGTGCAGCGCCGCGACGCCCGCGCGCCAGGCACGAAACTCGAGTCGTCGGGCGGGCTGTCCCTCGATACCGCGGCCGAGTATGCGGGTACGGGCGTGGACTACCTCGCCGTTGGCGCCCTCACCCATTCGGTGCGCGTTCTGGATATTGGGCTAGACGTTTAGCCGTCCCCGCTGGCGACCTAACAGCCCCGGTGCTTCCACCTGCGTGGCAATGCAGCGCTGTTTGCGAAACACCCCACTCACCGCCGAATCTGCTCGCGGCGACGATCTTCGTCGACGGCACCAAGTCGATCACCGGTTCGGAGGAGGGCGTGCCGTTCCGGCAAATCGCTGAGGCCATCGGTCGCCAATTGAAGCTGCCGGTTGTCAGCGTCGCCGCCGAGAACGCAGGCGACCACTTCGGCTTTCTTTCCGACTTTGTGTCGTTCGACAATCCGACGTCGAGCACGCTGACCCAGGAACTCCTGGGATGGCGGCCAGAGGGACCTACACTGATCGCGGACATCGAACAAGGTCACTACTTCAATCACGAGAGGTGATGTCCCGGCAGGTTGGTCGAAGAAGTAGCGACGACACGAGTCTTTTGTCGTGGTTAGTGAAGACCTCCCGATGGGGAGTGGAGCTGACTGTCTACAGCGGTGGTCGGAATGATTGAGCCCATGGCAACTTCGATGCATTGATCGAGGCAGCTATAGGTTCTGTCACCTGGCTCAATATTTCTGCGCGCTGCTGTAGCTGTAAATGTTGGAATTAAGCTGTTGGAGTTTCACCCATTATCCTGACGAGAGCGTTTTCCTCCTCCGGCGCGCTCTCGCCATTTTCTGAGCACTGCTCAAGGAAGAGCACCTTCTGATCAGCAGAGTAATTGCCAAAAAATCAACAGCTTAATGTCAAGATTTACACTTATCAAGGAGGACGTCTATGAATGCCTTACTTGCATTTCTGCTCAGC
>Ga0137415_10007605_pt1 | contig 10735 bp, 12 predicted proteins | sample CZODoug3_1_1_16f_FD_183082 | JGI IMG/M metagenome (GOLD analysis project Ga0137415, IMG submission 183082) | Vadose zone soil fungal communities from Angelo Coast Range Reserve, California, USA - CZODoug3_1_1_16fungal (Hybrid Assembly) | ecosystem: Environmental > Terrestrial > Soil > Vadose...
GGGCCTGTAGCTCAGGTGGCTAGAGCGCGCCCCTGATAAGGGCGAGGTCGGTGGTTCAAGTCCACCCAGGCCCACCAACAAAATCACCAGTAAATACGCGGCTTTTCTCACTTTTATCCTTCCCGGAGACCTCTCTGCAAAAACCATTTTGCCAACTATTTGCCAACTTTCGGGCAGCCCAGGGCCGCCACCTTCCGGGGCACAGCCAGGGTGAGCATGTTTTCCGAAATGTCTCAATCACAAGAACAGAAGGCTAGACAGGCTCGGCAGGCTGAGGATGGCGTAGTTCGTTTGATGAGGCTTGCGCGACAAACTAGATCAGGGGGGCTTGCGTCGGTTGCTCTGCGGGGAGTGTATTCGTCGGCCGAGTGGGTGGATCTAAACCATCGACCTCCTGGTCCCGAACCAAGTATTTAAATCCCATAAACGCTTTCTCTGGCGTCGCTTACGGGATGAGAAGCCTTATTTCCCCCCTCTTAGTTGTCCGTAACTTGTACGTAGAAACCCGTCCCACTGAATGAGTCAGCATCTTGGGCGGAACCGATGGAGAGTTGGCTGGGCCATTGGCCGACCCAGAGACACGCACAATGAAGCTCGATTCAGCGAGTATTCCTCTTGCCAAGTATGCGGGGTTGCGGCTTGCCAGAAGAACTCGCCTTGAGACCAGTTTCGGCCGTTAAGTACAGCTTGCTTAAGCGTCGAATCCCGGGACAGGTGAAGCCGACCGATATCGCCCGGAAGATCGTTCGCTTTGATGGCGGAGCCCAGTCTCTGCTGGGATCCTGCCCAGGCGCGGGCGGCAGCGGAAGCTGTGCGGAAGTTTTCACAGCAAGAAGCGTAGGAGGAACGAAACCACGAACAGATGCCTCGGAGAAAGAGGAACTTTAGTGGCTCGGCGCGTAGTAACCGGTCTTGGCGAAGACGTTGAGGGGAGGGAGGCCTCTCGGCGGACGCAACTTGATTTTGATCTTGCGCCAACGAGAGTCGTGAGCCTTGTTGCTTGGCTGATATCCCAGAACATATTGGTTGCGGAGCTCCATTCCAATTTTCGCGGCTATGTCCGGCAGCTCACTCAGGTTTTCGACGGCAAAGACCCGGCCTCCGGTGATTTCCGTAATTTCCGAGAGCAACGAGGGGCCGTTCAGTTCCTCGGGCGTTCGGTTGCGATATCCGATCGGGTCAAAGATGCCGATGGCATAGAGCTGGCAATCGGATTCCTTCACCAGGCGTTTGACATCGCTCTCCGAATATCTGCTGTGATTATCCCCTCCGTCGGAAATGATGAGCAAGGCGCGCTTGCCGTGTTGTGCACCCGTCATCTGGCTCAGGCCCAGATAGATGGCGTCGAGCAGAGCCGTGCGCCCCTTCGCGCCCATGTACATCATGCGCGTCTGTAAGTCTTCGATGCTGTTTGTGAAGTTGCTGTTGAGTTGGGCGCGCTCGTTGAAACTCACCAGGAAGAACTCGTCTTGAGGGTTTGCCGTCTTGAAGAATTGAACCGCTGCCTCTCGTGCCTTACCCAGTTTATTCGACATGCTGCCGCTCGTATCGAAGATCACGCCAATCGAAATGGGCACATCTTCTGAAGAGAAGTGCACGACCTCCTGTTCCACGTTGTCCTCGAAGATTCGGAAATTAGCCGGTTCCAAACCGGTCACCAAACGGTAGTACGGATCGGTGACCGTGACGTTGACGAGAGCCAGGTCCACGTCGACGTGCAAGGTCTGGCCGGGTTTGATCGGCCGGCCGGGCGTATCTTTCTTGACGCTATCGCTGCGTACGAGTTCTTGTGCGAAGATTCCGGCATTCGGGCCTATGAACAAAGCAATCAGGAGGGCGAGGAAAGGGCGAACAAAAACGCGATTTGGAATCGCGCCGGTTCCCACGGGGCACCTGTCGTCCGGCGATGATGGGACGACTCCGCAATAACTTCTGATCGTCGATTCTATCACTGCGTCCGTACCGCGCAAGGTAATTTGAGTCATAGACCCGATTGGCGTGGAGTCGGAGCGCTTCTTGGATTGGGAAAAGCTGCTTAATGTATCGGTGCAGAATCTCGACAAACTGGCCAACGTCAATCTCATTCCCGACTTTAGTGTGAGTGGATCGTACTCTCACACGGCAACCGAGACTGGTGGTTTCGCCCAGCCGGCGGACAACACGCTCGGCGCCTCAGTTTCTGTCAATCTGCCGTTTTCCCGTCTGCGGCATCGCGGCGAAATCGAAGCCGCACCCGCAACGCGCACTCAGGCTGAATTGCAACTCCATTCCACACAACTCAAAGTCAAGGAGGAAGTCCGCGACGCCTACTCCCGTTACGAGGTTTCCTTCGGTTCACATCAAACCCTAACGCTAGCCAGCGTTGATCTAGATCCAGAGGCGAAGCCAATGGTCGTGGACACACTCGATGGAAAAAGGGGTCACCGGATATGTTCCGTACTACTTTATCGCAAGAACTCACCAGGAGAATGCCGCACCAGTCAAAGACGTAAAGCTGATATGAGATTGAAGCAACGGAACTTCACGATGAGGCGCTGACCTAATCTTTGTCGAAGCCGAAGTGATGGTTGATCGTGCGATGCAAGCCAGGCATCATAATGGATTCCGGTTGATCAGTACATTCCTCGATGCCCTTCATGATACTTTCGATTTCCTCGACAACCTTTGGGTCACCGCCTTCTGCAAAACGTAGAACAAACATAGGTCTCCTGTGACACGAACAAGTTCTCTTTGTTTATTGGACACGCTATGCGACTTGGCATTTCCCGGCCGAAGAATGCTGGGCCGTTGTCGAGTACTGATAAGCATTGCTCGAAAGGAGTGCGGTTCGCAGATCACCGGGGGCGCGAATTCGCCGAACCACCCTCGTCAAACTTCCATCCGCGCTGCCGGCACCAATAGGCGAACCCGCGAGCGATGCGACTGGCCCCATCCCCATAGCAGCTGTGGCCTCTTGTTGAATAATGCGCTCGAGTGGTGTATAAGCAACTCATTCCCGTGGGTTGTGCGATGCGTTACTCGGCCCAGCATACCTGTCAGTCGGTCAATTGCAGTATTCCTACCTGCTTGTCCAGCTCAGATCCTGCGCCAAGGGTGCCTTGCACTAGCCCGCTGCCGACACGACGATCGCTCGCAGCGTAAGACTTCGCTAGCATCGGACTGAACGCGACGCCGGCGGTAATCCGTTTCCGATACAGGGTATATGTATGGTGTCTACAACGCTCTCTCTGATTGCATTCTTCGCGCTGGTCGCACGGAGGGTTGTGTTTACGGACCTGCGGCGCAGGTCGTTGGCGCGAGAAATTGCCGCTCCGCAACAGCAACACACCAACATCTTAGATCAGGGCCTCCACATCTTAGGCCTGGCCGGAGTAGCAATAATTCCCGATAACCGCTTTGACAACGTCTCGGATGAAGAACACCCCATCACCCCCAAAGATCGCGCGAAGACCTATCTATGCCGCATCGTTGCCCTCACCGGCGCCACGCGAATGGGTAATTGCTACGTCCTAGATGTCGGCACAACTAGATTCCATGTGCGCGATAGATATGTCGGGAGGATGCGAGACGTGACAGACCCGAAATGCATATACGAGGAAACGTGCTTTTATTCAGCGCACACAGAAATGCCGAAATCCGAGCATATTGCTACGGCGCTGCTGCAGCTCACGAACAATCCAGCGCTGTTTGACAAGTGGGCCGCTCAGAGCGGGGCGTTTAAGGCCGACGGCCAGGCCTTCAGCCCCGCGCAGTAATCGACTTGCGATGAGAACGAAAATCATATGGACGCCCGGCCAACGCGCAGCAGAGTACCTGAAGCGCGTCGCTGCACTGACTGGAGCCGAGCAAGTTCGTGCTGATAGTTACTGGCTCAGAGTCGGGCGTAGGAACTTCTTTGTGGATTCCAAATTCGTACGTCTTATCTCCCACCACGGCAAATCGACGTGCTTTTCTGTTGCGACCGACCCGGACATGCCGAGCGCGGAAGTGATTGCGTCTGCATTATTGCAACTGAAGAGCAATCCGAGACTGTTTAAGAAATGGAGAAAACGGCCGGGAAATACGTTCAAGGCGAACGGAAAGAAGTTCAGGGGTGCAGGTTGGTTGGGGGGCGATGAGACTTGAAGCTTTGTAGCGTCGCTATACTTGTAGCTGTGCTGCGCAAAAAGTTGGTCTGCGTCGGGCTGCAATACGCTAAGCAGGCACGCACGCTTTGAATGTGATGCGCTCCCGAATATGGATGGGATCTGCCGTCAGTAGGGAGGATCGATGGGGGTAAATCAAGAAGGAGTCGGTCCTGGGCGGACTGCATCACGAATACCGACTCGAGAGGATTGCGGCGTGATGCCCACGAGGTTGTTGCGCATCACACCATCATTCCGAAAGAATTCTTTCACACCGCTGGAAATTTCGGTGAGCACCACGAAGGAGCTCAAAAAGCTGGCTTTTCCCATCCGGTACTACCATGGATCATGTTTTTTCAGAATGTGGACGCCATCATCGCCCAGACGAACCCATTGTTTATCCCGAGCATCTTACGGAGGAGCCTCGACTACGAGCTTGAGCTTGCTGCTATGCTGAAGAAATCAGGTAAGCATTTTTCGGCGATTATTCCTTGTACAGCCAAGCACCCACTAGGCTGGCCACGATGATTTCGACCAGGCCGACGATGCTGCCAACCACTAACAGACGCTTCGGAAACAATCCCAATGGCATCTGGCCGAGAGTAGGCAGCGCGTATCCGACCACCCAGTAGGCGAAGCCCGTCAACGCTGCGGTCTTAGGACCGGCACCGAACCGTGGGCGGGCAGCCGCATATAGCCAGATCGCTGCGATTCCTCCGATGAAGCCCCCGACAATGAAGACAGCTACCGCGCTCATGGATAAGTGTCGACCGAGAGCCTTCATTGCCGCATCCCAGTCGGCCGCGAGCACCACTCCGTTCGTGACATACTCAAATATGTTGATGATGAAACCAGCGAGTAAACCGCCGAGTAACACCCGTGCCCAGTTGATCTTTCCCATCGCGAACCTCCTTGGACTTGACGAAAATGTTGCTTGGCCCGAGTGAAGTAAATTAAGCCGAGGCTATTTTGAATGGCGCACGAAGTCAAGAGCACTCATTTCTGATCCGCTTACCGAATCAGACCCAACTTTCTCTCGTGCTCTTCGCACAGATTGAGATGCAGGTACGGATTCCGCCGTGAGCTCCCGCTGAAGCAGCTACCCATCGGAAACGGCTTGCATTTGACGTCTCGAGGCTGGAGCATCTTTGTGCAGGAGTCATGTTCCAACCCGGCCAACTCGTGCGTGTGAACCTTGCTGGCCTGCAGGCCGCGGGTGTAATGTTCCAGGCTGCGGTCACCGACGCTGTTGGCCACATTGTGAAACAGACTTCGGAACAACCACCCAAGTACCTCGTAAAGCTTTTGTTCTCCTTCCGTGGCGTTACCGAAGTCGAAGTCCCCGCCGACCGCATCCATGCAGCCGGGTGACCCATCCACGGGTTGCCTGACGCAAATCCAACCAGCGAAGCATCGCCATCTTTGCCTGCCGGAAACGAAGGCTGCCCTCTGACCCTTGAGAGATCCCGAGAAGTGGCGTGGCGCGGCGATGCGTTGCAACGGATTAGCTGCTGTGGATTTTGAAAAGCGTCGCGCGCTCACCCGAATGCCCAGGGCTTCCACCTTTTTTTCGCGTCATGACTTTACCGTTGAACTGAAAAGATTTGGTTTCCGATGATTTTCACCATAACGTCCTTGTGCAGCTTCCTGCCCGCTGCACGGAAAATCGTACTGAGGGCTTCGGCTGTGCGCCCATGCCGACCAATCACCTGGCCGACGTCTTCCGGATGGACGCACAGCTCAAGCACGATCACCTGCTGTCCCTCGACCGAACGAACCTCCACCGCTTCGGGATGGTCCACGAGAGCCTTGGCGATCATTTCTAGCAGCTCCTTCATGGCCCATCTCCGCGTGTGCGTCTGCATCAGGAGGAAGTTGAGCCCGACCTGCGAATCGCGCGGTTTCGGGCTGTCATCGAGTTCAGTATTGGCAACGCGACGAGAATGCGGAAAGGCCGTTGAGCTTGCGCGTAATGGTCAGTCCCTTCTGCCGTCGAGCCGGAAACTTGATGGGTCGGCAGGAATGACGTTATGCGTGCGTCGGTCAAACACAACGTACTCGCCCGGAGATAATGCAATCAGCTCTTTAATGCGAATATTCGCGGACTCAAGGTCGTTCACCGCCTCGAACCACGGAAACTTCCCTCCGGTTTTTTCTTCAGGATGTCAAACGGAGAATTCATGGATGCCTCCCGTGTTGCATGGTGGTGTAAGGCAAACTGAAGGAGGGGAAAAGGTGGTCACGCTAAGATAAAGACTTGGCGCCGGAGACCAGCAACTAATCGTAGTGGCTCCGACAATTTGCTGACTGAAGTGTGCGCGTTACTTTCGTGGAAGTACAGTCTGTTCTAGATACAGCGTGGCCCGAGCCGCAAAACCCGGCCGATTGAGTTCGGTGAAGGGTTCGGAAAAGAAGTTGTATCTTGACGGGTAACGGCCCTACCTGTGCGCATTAGCCCGGCGTTTTTTGTCGGTTGTAGCCGGAGCGGATAAAATGGCTTGGTATGTCATGAAAAAATCCGTCATCGGTCGGTAACAATAAAGGCTTGCTCATCACGGTAGGCCGCAAAGAAGCTGGGAGTCAGCCTGATGACACTGCGGGGTTGCATCGCGGACGGGAACTGGATAAAGGCTCCGAAGGTACAGACGGTCGGCGGGGTGAAGGTCCGGCGCTGGAGTGATTGCGGCATTGAGCGAGTGCACGAGCTGATGAAAAGCTTACAATAGGTAAACTAAGCGGGCCTGCCGTCGGCGCTAACACACAACAAGCCCTAACAACCAAAGGAGGCATGTCTCGCATACATCGGCACGATGCCGTTCAAAGTTTTCGAGCAGCTCTTCAGGCATCCGCTCACAGATAAGGGCCTCGAATCTTTCTCGAAAGATTTGGAGAACCCGCGGACGGCTTGGCGAAATTGGCGAGCCGACCTAGTGTATCGGCGTTGGCAATGACTTGAGGTAAGCGATGATCGCTTTCGCATCGGCGTGGCCGATGTGATGGAGCACCGCCAAGGAAGCACAACCCGGGTGAGATCAGACTCAAATCTTTTTCTTCCGCGCTTCTTTTTCCAGCGTCTGCAGTTCCCGGGCCAGCTGCTCGGCCTGGTCCCGAAGACTGCGGAGGCGTTCAGCGAGCGCGGGTAAGCCTTGCCCAGCGGCCGCCGGAGCAGGGACGGATGTAACCGCGGCGAGAGCAGGCGCGGCCGACGCGGGGCCGCCCGTTAGTTCGGCCAGGGCCTCCTCAAAGGTATCCCGATAAATCAGCCGGTTACCCATGGCCAGTACGACCTTCTTGAGCTGTGGCATACGGGCCTCGGTTGCCTGAATGTAAATGGACTCGACGTAGAGGAAGCCGCCACTCACCGGCAGAGCGATGATGCTTCCGCGCAGAACGTGCGAGCCCTGCTGGTTCCACAGGCTGAGATCCTTGGAGATGTTCTGGTCCTGATCGATGCGCGACTCAATTTGCATGGGGCCGTACATCAGTTGCTGTTTCGAGAGTTGGAAATAAATCAGGTTCCCCAATCGATCTCCGTCGCAGCGGGCAGCCATCCACCCGATCAAATTGTCTTTGCCCCGCGGGGTGAAAGGCAGGATCAGCAGGAACTCGGGTTCTTTCTCTCCAGGCAAGGTGGCCACCACGTAAGTGGGCTGCATGGGCGCAGGTTGTCCGGACTGGCCAACCAGGCTGTGCGCGATCTCCCATATGTCTTCCTTGTTGTAGAACACCTGCGCATCGCGCATATGAAAAATACGGTAAGCCTCGGCCTGCGCGCGAAAAAGAACTTCGGGGTAGCGGGCGTGCCGGCGCAGGTCAGGGGGCATTTCGGAAGCAGGCCGGAATAGTTTCGGGAACAGGTTCTCGAAAACCTGGATGATGGGGTCGCTCGGATCGAATACGTACAAAGACATTTTCCCCGTGTAGGCATCCACCGTGGCCTTCACCGCATTGCGAATGTAGTTGGCGCCTTCGTCCAATCCGGTCACAGGCAGCGTCGCCGAGTAAGGATGCGAGAGCGAAGTCGTGTAGCCGTCCACTATCCAAACTAACCTGCCGTCATCGGTAATCACCAGGTAGGGATCAGGGTCCCAGTGCAAGAAGCCGGCCAGATGCGCCAATCTTCCCTGCGCCTTGCGGTAGATCATCATGCGGCTCTGGCCGGTAAGATAGCCCGTAAAAATAATGCTCGGCTCACCCTGAGATATCGCTGCGGCGGTTTTCACCAGAAAAGAGCCAACGGGAAAACCTCCCGTGCCCTGGTATGTCGAATACTTGTTCTGGTCGCCGGAAGGATAATCGAACTCCTCGCGGGCGGTGTGAACAAACACCGGATCCTGAGTGCTCTCGCCGTAATAGATCTCTGACCGTGTGAGCCGGAACCCAGGAGACTTGATTTCGGGCGGGGCGTTTTCGATGAGCAAGACCGGCAGGCCGTCGGGCGTAATCTTATTGACTTCCGATACGACCACGCCAAAGCCGTGCGTATAAATGAACGCCGGATTGATCCAGCTCTGGCGCGCCTCGGCGGATAACTGGCTGACGTCGATGTCGCGGGGGGAGAGCAGTACCTGCTTGATGCGGCCGTTGATGAAATAGCGATCAACATCGGTGACGGGAAAAGTGTAATACGGGCGCAGCGCCTGGATCTGGGTGATAGTTGCGTTGTAGGCGCGCAGGTCCCAAAGACGAACATTATCGAGCAGCGTGGCGTCCTGCAAAGCATCGACCGTCTCTTGCCCGGAAGCAGTGAAGGGACGTTCAGTGGCGCTCCGGTTCAGGCCGAAGGCAACCGTAGAAGCCTGAATATGGCGCTCGATGTAGGGCCGCTCGATTGAGATCTCATTCGGTCGCACATAGACGGCGCGAACGATGCCTGGCAAGACCAGTTTCAGGATAAAACAGGCGATTATGAGGGCTATCGCCTTCTTGTATCTCGACGTCCAAGCTAGCGGGAGCGCCGCTAAAACCGCAATAATGAGGAGCCAGCGCAAGGGAAGGGTAACCTTTTCGTCCACGTAATCTGCGCCGGTCATGAAGGCGTGGGAGTTGAACAGAAGCTCGTAGTTGCCGAGAAAAACCCAGGTAGCAAAACCAAGCAGCAGAATTACGGCGATTACGCGGACGAAGCCTGTACGGGCGGCGCCCGGCAGCAGCACCCCATGTGGCCCCAGATCAAAAGTTCTCAGTGACCCGCCACGCAGCCATAACTGCCATCCCCGCGCCGTGGCCCAGAAGACTAGGGCGCAAAAAATCGCCAGCACAAACACAAACCCGAGTACTTCCGAATAGAAAGGGAGGTCGAACAGGTAAAACGGCAGGGCGCGCGAAAAAACCGGGTCCGTCCAAGTGGCAGGGGGCAGCGTGCCCCCCCGCGCCCCGAAGAAGCGCATGATCGTCCAGTAGTCAATCGAGGCCGAGGCGAACAATAGCGCCACTACGACCAGCCCCAGGGGAACCAGCCGGGAGTACACGCGGAAATCCCGTCGGCGGACGCCGGCGAAGTGTAGCCCCTGCGCATGAGCCACCCACAACGCAATGAAAGCCACCAAGGCGCCCGCCACGGACGGGGCAATGCTGTACCACAGCATGCTGATCCACGTCTCAACCTGTCCGACCTCTTTCCACCAGTTGTATTCGACGATGAAATTGGCAACGGTGCTCGTCAAGGCTAGCAGGATGAGCGCCAACAGCAGCGCCAGCAGGATCAGGTTGCGAATCTGTGAAGGACGCATAAATTGAGATGGCCAGCCATTGCGGTTACCATCTCCTCATAAGCCGGAATTTTCATTTTGGATTCCCGAGAAGGTAGAATTATACAAAAGAACGACCCGGAACTCCCGATTTCAACTCTATCCTTGCGCAAACCATAGGTCGACCACCCTCCGGTCATGTTTCTGTTTCCGGGGCTCGGCGGCCCGAATCTTCGCCGGATGACCGACCAAGCATTCGATTCCCAGTTCCTCCATCAAGCTCACAAACCACTGCATCGATCCCGTCGCTTCGATCCACACGTGCGCCGGCCCGGATAGGGTGGAATAGAACTCCCGCACCTCGCTAGCCTCATTTCTCAGAGTCTTCTCCACCACCTCCCCAGTGAGTTGTCCAGCATCGCTACCGTTTGCTAGCGAGCGTGCAAGTCGCAACCTATAATTCACATCTCGGCCTCCTTCGGCCCGAGCGCTGTTAGGGTGAACACCGAAACATGAACGCTCTAAACTTAAACCCTTCCAGTCTTCCACTACAAATTCCTCAAAGGCGTCCTGAAGGAATCCGAACTCATTCCAGGGGAAGAACGTGAAACAGGTGGCGATAGAGATGGCCGAACACATCGTTAAAAATTGTCGATATGGGAAGTATCCCCACATAACTCCTTCCAAGGAACTGGCCAACTCCCGAAAGTTTCACCGCAGCCAGCCAATTCTTGACAACTAATCAATGCAAATCTGCCGCAACAAGCGAAAATCGCTCAGCATCTTGCCCGTGCCGAGCACGACCGATGCCAACGGATCATCCGCGATGGATACCGGCAACCCTGTTTCCTCGCGGATCCGCTTGTCCAAGTTCTTGAGCAGCGCGCCGCCGCCTGTCAGCACGATGCCGCGATCGCTGAT
>Ga0137415_10007606_pt1 | contig 10735 bp, 10 predicted proteins | sample CZODoug3_1_1_16f_FD_183082 | JGI IMG/M metagenome (GOLD analysis project Ga0137415, IMG submission 183082) | Vadose zone soil fungal communities from Angelo Coast Range Reserve, California, USA - CZODoug3_1_1_16fungal (Hybrid Assembly) | ecosystem: Environmental > Terrestrial > Soil > Vadose...
GCCACCACCTCATGGCCCTTGCCTCGAAGAATCATGACGAAGTCGTTCCGAGAAAGCAGCTTGCGTAGCTCTGGCGCAAAGTCGACCGTCGCGAGATGTTGGCGCGACCGGACGAATTAGACAAGAGAACCAAAGAGTTATTTTCGGTTGTCCAGTTGTTCGGTTCCATAATACCTTGCAAGCCGGCCTGCTCAACCTCCTTCACCCAATGGATATTCCGCAATCAGCCCTGTGGATAACTAGAGATGGACGCTGCGCATTCTTCCTTGTGGAAAAGGACTCACGGTTGCTCTCTCGATCAAACTTCTAAATGCAGCCGATCATGTGCGTAGGCGATGACATCAAGTTCCATGTCATCCGGATGATTCGGCCCATCCGACAGAAGATCGGCGGTGATCACCTTGATCCGCTCCCGCGGGGTCTCGAGCGTATCGGCCTCCGTGGCCGAGCCCTGTATGTCGCTGTCCTCGACATACCAGACCTTGGCCTCGTCATCCCAGGCGACCCGCACGACGGGATGACGACGCATCATACTCTCTCCTGATTACAGCCATCATCGCCGATGGCCGCCTCCCGCGCAAATCCTCAGAACACCAGCGCCTTCGCCTGCCTGACGCCCGGTATGGCATGCACCCTGTCGAGCACCGCGGTCGGCACCTGGCCGTCCACTTCGACGAGGGCAATGGCGGAGCCGCCCTGCTTGTCGCGGCCGAGCGCGAAGGTCGCGATGTTGATGCCCGCTTCGCCGAGCAGGCTGGCGAAGCGGCCGATGAAGCCGGGCTTGTCCTCGTTGGTCACGTAGATCATCGAGGGCCCGAACTCGGCATCGACCTTGATCCCCTTGATCTCGAGGATGCGCGGCTTGCCGTCCTGGAACACCGTGCCGGAGACGGCGCGCTCCTGGCGCTCGGTGGTGACGCTGACGGTGATCAGCGACGCGTAGTCGCCGGTCGCCTCGCGCACCGTCTCCTCGACCACCACGCCGCGCTCCTTGGCGACGCTCGGCGCCGAGACGACATTGATGTCGGCGAGCATCGGGCGGAGCAGGCCGGCGACCGCGGCGCTGGTGAGCGCCTTGATCTTCATGCCGGCGACCTCGCCCGAATAGGTGATGCGCACGGTCTTCAGGCCGCTTTCGGTGAGCTGCCCCGCGAAGGAGCCGAGCTTCTCGGCGAGCGCGATATAGGGCCTGAGCTTCGGCGCCTCCTCGGCGGTGATCGAGGGGAAGTTGATGGCGTTGGAGATGGCGCCGCGCAGCAGATAGTCCGACATCTGCTCGGCGACCTGCAGCGCCACATTCTCCTGCGCCTCGCTGGTGGCGGCGCCGAGATGAGGCGTGCAGACCACATTCGGGTGGCCGAACAGCGGGTTGGCCTTGGCCGGCTCCTCGACGAAGACGTCGATGGCGGCTCCCGCCACATGGCCCGAATCGAGGGCTGCCCTGAGCGCCGCCTCGTCGATCAGCCCGCCGCGCGCGCAGTTGACGATGCGCACGCCTTTGCGGGTCCTGGCGAGATTCTCGGCTGAGAGGATGTTCTTCGTCTGCGCCGTCATCGGCGTGTGCAGCGTGATGATATCGGCGCGAGCGAGGAGTTCGGCGAGCTCGACCTTCTCCACCCCGATCTCGAGCGCGCGCTCCGGCGACAGGAACGGATCATAGGCGATCACCCGCATCTTGAGGCCGATGGCGCGGTCGGCGACGATCGAGCCGATATTGCCGCAGCCGACGATGCCGAGCTGCTTGCCCGACAGCTCGACGCCCATGAAGCGGTTCTTCTCCCATTTTCCCGCCTGGGTGGAGAGGTCCGCCTGCGGGATCTGCCGGGCGAGCGCGAACATCATGGCGATGGCGTGCTCGGCCGTGGTGATCGAGTTGCCGAAGGGCGTGTTCATCACGATCACACCCTTGGCGGTGGCTGCCGGGATATCGACATTGTCGACGCCGATGCCGGCCCGTCCGACCACTTTCAGCTTGTGCGCCGCATCGAGCAGCTTGGCGGTGACCTTGGTGGCCGAGCGGATGGCGAGCCCGTCATAGTTGCCGATGATCTTGGCGATCTCGTCCTTGTCGATGCCGGGCTTGAAATCCACTGCCACGCCGCGATCCTTGAAGATCTGCAGAGCGGCATCGGAGAGAGCGTCCGAAATGAGCACGCGGGGCTTGGTCATGGGGTGATCCTGTGTCGCAGCAATGCGAATAATGGGCCGGTAGCCCTCGCCCCTCCGGCGAAACCGGACCGTCCGCCTCTCCGCCGAGGGAGGGGACGGCGGGCCGCGTCAGCCGCACGGTGGATGAGGGTGCATCCTCACGCTGCCTTCGGCAGCGCGGCCTTCTCCTGCTGGAAGGCCCAATCGAGCCAATGCGTCAGCGCCTCGACATCGGCGGCCTCGACGGTCGCGCCGCACCAGATGCGCAGGCCGGGAGGAGCGTCGCGATAGGCGCCGATGTCGAAGGCCGCGCCCTCCTTTTCCAGCCTGGCCGCCATGCCCTTGGCGATCGCGGCCACCGCATCGGCACCGCGCGCCCTCACCTCGGGATCGGCGATGATCAGGCAGATGCTGGTGTTGGACCGGGTCGCCGCATCCTTGGCGAGATGCGCGACCCAGGAGGTGCGTTCCACCCAGGCCGAGAGGGCGGCCGCATTGGCCTCGACGCGCCGGAACAGGCCATCGAGCCCGCCGACCGACTTCGCCCAGCGCAGCGCGTCGAGATAGTCCTCGACGCAGAGCATCGAAGGCGTGTTGATGGTCTCGCCCTCGAAGATCGCCTCGTTCAACTTGCCCGATTTGGTGAGGCGGAAGATCTTCGGCAGGGGCCAGGCCGGTACGTGGCTCTCGAGCCTGGCGACAGCGCGGGGCGACAGGATCAGCATGCCGTGCGCGGCCTCGCCGCCCAGCACCTTCTGCCAGGAGAAGGTGACGACATCGAGCTTGTCGAAATCGAGGGCCTGGGCGAAGGCGGCCGAGGTGGCATCGCAGATCGCGAGCCCTTCGCGGTCGACCGCGATCCAGTCGGCATTGGCGACACGCACGCCCGAGGTCGTGCCGTTCCAGGTGAAGACCACGTCGCGATGCTTGCTGTCGACCTCGGCGAGGTTGGGCAGCTCGCCATAGCCGGCCTTGATGATGCGGCAATCCTCGAGCTTGAGCTCCTTGGCGACGTCGGACACCCAGCCCTCGCCGAAGCTCTCCCAGGCAAGCATGTCGACGCCGCGCGCCCCGAGCAGCGACCACAGCGCCAGCTCGACGGCACCGGTGTCGGAGGCCGGCACGATGGCGATGCGATGCGAGGCCGGCACGCGCAGCACCTCGCGCGTCAGCTCGATCGCCACTTTGAGCTTCGCTTTGCCGAGCTTCGCCCGATGCGAGCGGCCGAGTGCCGCGTCCTTCAGGGCTTCGACGCTCCAGCCCGGGCGCTTGGCGCAGGGGCCGGAGGAAAAATGCGGATTGACCGGCCGCATGCCGGGCTTCTCGTTCGCCATGTCTCTCCATCCTTCCAGATGGGCGCTCCCCGTTGGGAGGGAGTGACCCGGGGCCGCTTCTAAGCGAGAGGCGGCCGCCGGTCAATGCGATGCGGAAGGGTCGCCTCGGGCCTACACACCGGCCCGGCGTGGCCGGAAGGGGGGGCGAACTTGCCGGGCGGCGTATTCGCGGCTATCGAGCCCTGGGCTGTATCGCGGAGGCGGACGCAATGGCCGAACGCGACAAGAGCGAGCGCGAGGAACGCCTTGTTAAGGCGCTGAGGGACAATCTGCGCCGGCGCAAGGCTGCGGGGCGAGATCCCGCAAAAGGCGCCCGCGATGCGAAGCACGCGGTATTGGCCAAGGGGCAAACCGGGTCGAGGTGATCGTCAGGGACGGACGCGGGGGCCAGCGAGGAGAATTTCGTGGATCGCATCAAGATCACCGGCGGCGTCGAGCTCAACGGCTCGATCCCGATCTCCGGCGCCAAGAACGCCGCACTGCCGCTGATGATCGCCTCGCTCCTGACGCCCTACACGCTCGAGCTCGAGAATGTTCCCCGCCTCGCCGACGTGCACACGCTCCTGCACATCCTCGCCAATCATGGCGTCGACCATGCCATCAATGGCAAGCGCCCCGGCGAGAAGGCCGAGACGGGACAGACATTGCGGCTCACCGCCGCCTCGATCGTGGACACCACCGCGCCCTATGAGCTGCTCTCGAAGATGCGGGCCGGCTTCTGGGTGATCGCGCCCCTTCTGGCGCGCATGGGCGAGGCCCGCATCTCGCTGCCTGGCGGCTGCGCCATCGGCACGAGGCCCGTCGATCTGCTGATCATGGCGCTCGAGCGGCTGGGCGCGGTAATCGACATCGAGGCAGGCTATGTGGTCGCCAAGGCGCCGCATGGCCTCAAGGGCGCGGAGATCGCATTCCCGAAGGTCACGGTCGGCGGTACGCACACCGCCCTGATGGGCGCGGTGCTGGCCAACGGCACCACCGTCATCACCAACGCGGCGCGCGAGCCCGAGGTCGTCGATCTCGCCGAGTGCCTGACCGCCATGGGCGCGCGCATCGAGGGCGCCGGCTCCCCGGCGATCACCGTGCACGGGGTCGTCGCCTTGTCGGGTGCCCGCCATGCGGTGCTGCCGGATCGCATCGAGACCGGCACCTATGCCATGGCGGTGGCGATGGCGGGAGGCGACGTCCTTCTCCAAGGGGCCCGGCCCGATCTCCTGCAGGCTGCGCTCGAAGCGATCGGCAAGGCGGGCGCCGAGGTGACGGTCACCAATGAGGGCGTGAGGGTCAGGCGCAACGGCGCGGACCTGTCGCCGGTCGATATCACGACCAATCCGTTCCCGGGCTTCCCGACGGATCTACAGGCGCAGTTCATGGCGCTGATGAGCCGTGCCAATGGCACGTCCACGATCCGCGAGACGATCTTCGAGAACCGTTTCATGCATGTGCAGGAGCTGGCCCGGCTCGGCGCCCGCATCCGCCTCGACGGCGATGCCGCCTATGTCGACGGCGTGGATCGCCTCAAGGGCGCGCCGGTGATGGCGACCGATCTGCGCGCCTCGGTATCGCTGGTGATCGGAGCTCTCGCTGCCGAGGGCGAGACGTTGATCAACCGCGTCTACCATCTCGACCGGGGCTTCGAGGCCCTCGAGATGAAGCTGTCGCGTTGCGGCGCCCAAATCGAGCGAATTTCCGCCTGAGCAGCCGTGCCTGGCCACGGCCACCATTGATTTTGCTCCTATCAAGCAAAAACAATGCTGCTTCCGATCTCAAGCATAAGCAGGTTTGGCAAGACCTGCTTGGAGCGCGATGGCTTCGGACGGAATCGCTGGCGCGATCTGTGTTCTTGATTGAAAATGATCTTATCGGAATGCGCGTTCCCGCTTTTCCGGATCATGCTCCGGAGCCAGGCGTGACCCCGCTTCGGCGCCTCACATCACCGTCTTCACCAGCACCAGCGCGAGGGCGGCGATGAAGAGCCAGGCCATGCCGCCGAGCAGAAAGGGCCGCAGGCCCTTCGCCATGAGCTTGCGGATATCCGTCTCGAGCCCCATCGCCGCCGTCGCCATGGCGAGCAGGAACGGCGTCGCCTGGATCAGGCCGGACTTCACCTCGGCCGGGATAGCCACGAGGCTGTTCACCACGACGATGGCGAGGAAACCGAACACGAACCAGGGCGCCGGGGCCGAGGCGTGGTTCTCGCCGCGCCGGCGCGAGCGGAGGAAGCCGAGGCTCAGCACGAGCGGAGCCAGGAGGGCCACCCGGGTGAGCTTGGCGATCAGCCCGAAATCGCCCGAGATCTGCCCATTCTGAAGCGAGGTCGCCACCACCTGGGCGACCTCGTGGATGGACGTCCCGGACCAGAGCCCGTAGCCGCGAGCGTCGAGATGCAGCAGCGGCGGCAGGAGGGGGTAGAGGAACATGGCGATCGTGCCATAGGCGGTGACGCAGGCGACGCCATAGGCAACGTCCTCCTCGGAGCCTTCCGTCACAGTATTGGTGGCGACGACCGCGGCGGCCCCGCAAACGGCGGTGCCGGCGCCAACGAGCTCCGCCAGCTTGGGCTCGACGCCGATGAGCTTGCCCATCTGCACGGTGAACACGAAGGTTGCAGCGAGCGTCGCGCAGATGGCCAGGAAGCCGATCGTCCCGACCGAGGCGACCTGGGCCAGGGTCAGCTGCAGCCCGTAGAGGATGATGGCGAAGCGCAGGATGCGCCGCATCGAGAACTTGATCCCGGCTTTGCAGACGGCCGGCGCCCCGACCAGGTTCTGGAAGGCGATGCCGATCAGGATCGCCAGGATCAAGGCGCTGAAGGTGGCGACGCCCGGGATGAGGCGCAGCACATAGGCCACGACCGCGATCGCGAAGGTGAGCCCGACGCCGGGCAGGGGCGCCGTCCACGCCGAGGGCGCCGCGGCGACCGGCTCAGGCTTTGGGGCTTGCGCCGCCGCGGCGGCTCCGAGCTCGTTCATCCAGCGTCCGGGAGCGCGGCTGGAGCCGCGTCTCATGCGAGGGGCCAAGGTCCTGGGTCGACAAGGTGTAAGCAGGTTTTGCCAAACCTGCTTACACCTTGGATCGGAAGCAGCATTGATTTTGCTTTGATAAAAGCAAAATCAATCGTGGCCGTGGCCACGCAAGGCTGCTTAGCGTCGATCGAGGGAAGCTCGATCCAGGGCCTCATGGCAAAGCGCCGCGCCCCTGTCCAGCCGGGGCCGGCACCTGGTCCAGCTTGGCCCACGCGAAAATGCCGACTGGCCCTATGGCCGAGGCGGAGGAATCGCGCTGCGCTCGCCCTCGTCGACAACCACCGCCCTACAGCCAGGGATGCGCCGCGGCGGCCCTTTGCTCGTAGCTGATGATCGCCTCGCGCTTCTGCTCTGTCTGGCCGATATCGTCGAGGCCGTTCAGCAGGCAATGCTTGAGATGCGGGTCGAGGTCGAAATGGACCATGCCGCCATCCGGTCCGCGAATCTCCTGACGCTCGAGATCGATGGTCAAGGTGGCGTTGGCGCCGCGATCGGCATCGTCGAAGAGCTTCTCCAGATCCTCCGGGCTCACCTTGACGAGCAGCATCCCGTTCTTGAAGGAGTTGTTGTAGAAGATATCCGCGAAGCTCGTGGAGATGACGCAGCGTATGCCGAAATCCGCCAGCGCCCACGGCGCGTGCTCGCGCGACGAGCCGCAACCGAAATTGTCGCCCGCGACGATCACCTTGGCATTGCGGTAGGCGGGCTTGTTGAGCACGAAATCGGGGTTCTCGGATCCGTCCTCGTTGTAGCGCATCTCGGCGAACAGCCCTTTGCCGAGGCCGGTGCGCTCGATCGTCTTCAGATACTGCTTGGGAATGATCTTGTCGGTATCGACATTGATCATCGGCAAAGGCGCCGCGACGCCCGTCAATGTGGTGAACTTCTGCATGGATCTGCCCTTGGTCTCAGCGGCGATCTGTTAGCAGACGCAGCCCGGAATGGCGAGACTTGCCGGCGAGAAGCCATCACGCCCTAATGTTTCGCCCCCCAGCTCGTCTTGCCGTCCTTGTTGTCCTTCAGCACGATGCCCTTGGCGAGAAGCTCGTCCCGCAAGCGGTCCGCCTCCTTCCAATCCTTGCGGCCACGCGCGGCGCTGCGGGCAGCGACCAGCGTTTGCGCCTCGCGCGCGAGCTCCGCCGGGATCTCCAGCTTCAGCCGGGCCAGGGGGGCGATGTTGAGGAAGCGGAGCGAAGCGGCGAGTTCGGCCGCCTTGCCTGATTTCCGCAACGCATGCATCTCGGCCATCATCTGCGGCGTGTTCAGGTCGTCCTCGAGCGCGGCCAGCACCGCAGGCGCAATTTCACCTGCGGCGGTCGCTCCGATGAACGCCGACCAGTCCTCGAGGATCCGCTCGGCCTCACTCATCCCCGAGACGGTCCAATCCATGGGCTGGCGGTAATGCGTGCCAAGCATGGCGAGGCGGAGCACCGGACCTAGCCAGTTGCGCCCGCCGAAAGCCGCCGTCGTCAACAGCTCGTTGACGGTGAAGAAGTTGCCGAGGCTCTTGGACATCTTCTGTCCCTCGACCTGCAGAAAGCCGTTGTGCATCCAGTGATTGGCCATGACCTTGTGGCCGAAGGCCGAGCAGGACTGTGCGATCTCGTTCTCGTGGTGCGGGAAGACGAGGTCGATACCCCCGCCATGGATGTCGAAAGTCTCGCCGAGATGTTTCCAAGACATGGCGGAGCATTCGAGATGCCAACCAGGCCGGCCAGGAACTGCGATGCCGGCCGGAGACGGCCAGCCCGGCTCCTCGGGCTTCGACGGCTTCCACAGGACAAAGTCCATCGGATCGCGCTTGTAAGGCGCGACGTCAATTCTTGCCCCCGCGAGCATCTCGTCGAGCGTCCTGTTGGCGAGAGCCCCATAGCGCGGCAGCAACCCAGACGCCGCCGCCGCGTCCATCGCGGCCGGAGAGAACAGCACATGGTCCTGCGCCACGTAGGCGAAGCCGCCCGCCACCAGGCGGTCGATGATCTGGCGCATCTCCTCGATATGCTCGGTGGCGCGCGGCTCGATGCTCGGCTGCAGGCAGCCTATGGCCTCGACGTCCTCGTGGAACTCCTTCGTCGTCGTCTCGGTGACGCGCCGGAACGCCACGTTCAGGGGAAGTTCCGGGAAGTCGCGGGCGGCGCGTTCATTGATCTTGTCGTCCACATCCGTGATGTTGCGGGCATAAACGACGTTGGCCTCGCCATAGAGGTGGCGCAGCAGCCGGAACAGCACGTCGAAGACGATCATCGCGCGTCCGTTGCCGATATGGGCGAAATCGTAAACGGTGGGTCCGCACAGATACATGCGCACCCGGCCGGCATCGATCGGCCGGAAGTCGCGCTTGCTGCGCGTCAGCGTGTCGTAAAGCTTCAAGGACATGGGATTCGCTCGCACTCGCCTCAAGTCTCAGCCTGGAGCAGGATGGCCGCGCGACGTCGCGGCCGGGCCAGCCACGAAAGCTAGCCGCGAAGACTGATCGGCCGACAACAGAGCTGCGTGCGCATCGACGCTCTATCGCGCAGCGACACCTCCGCGTCAAGCAGCGGCGGTCCATCCAGCAGCGGCGGTCCATCGAGCTTCATAAATCTTTTGTTAAGGACGCCGCCCAAATGCCGCCTCGGGCTCGCCATGGAACTTAAGGTTCTTTAAGGGATTCCCTGACAATTTTCGTGAACTGGATTTCGAGCAGCCGGGTCAGCCTCCATGCGCCAAGCCGTCATCTTCGGGGCCGCCATCCTGCTGACCGCGGGCGTCTTGTCCTTCGAGCCTTTGTCCTCGGCCACCATTCACGGGCCGAGCGGGGCCGTGATCAGCGCCACCGACGGCTACGGCGTCAACGAATGCCTCACCGATGGTGATGCCTGCGGCTCGCTCGTGGCGGAGGGCTGGTGCCAATCCAACGGCTATCGCCGTCTCGTCGCCTATCGCAAGGCGGATGCGGCCGATGCCACCACCGCATCGGAGACGCTGATCTCCGACGACAATGGGCGTTCCGTGGTGATCAGCTGCGGTTCCTGAGACGCCCTCGCCCACCCGGCCACAACTTGTCCGTCGTCAATGCGCTGCAGGCTGCACCTGCTCGAGTTGCGAGCCCGCGCGATGCGTCTTGCGATCGAAGAACAGGGCCTGGCTGATGACCGCCTTCAGCGTATCGTCGTTGAACGGCTTGGTGAGCAGGAAGGCCGGCTCCGGCTTCTCGCCGGTCAATAGCCGCTCCGGGTAAGCGGTGATGAAGATCACCGGGACCTCGAAGGAGCCAAGGATGTCATTCACGGCGTCGAGCCCCGAGCTGCCATCCGCCAGCTGAATATCGGCCAGGATCAGCCCGGGCTTGGCGCGGGCAGCCTCGCGCACGGCCTGGCTGCGCGTGCGGGCCATGGCCACGACGCGGTGCCCGAGCCGCTCCACCACCGACTGGATGTCCATGGCAATCACCGGCTCGTCCTCGATGATGAGCACGTCCGTCGCAAGGCGCGCCGCGATCTCGCGCGCTGCATCGTCGATCAAGTCGGACGCCTCCTCGGGCGAGCAATCGAGCGCGTAGGCGACGCGATCCTTGTCGAAGCCTTCAAGCGCACTGAGGAGGAACGCGACGCGCGGCCGCGGCGTTATGGCCTTGAGGCTACGGTCGGCGATCTCGGCGAGGCTACTTTTCGTCTCGTCGCGCGCCTCGACATTGAGGCGGATCGAGCCCCAAAGCGTCAGAAAGATGCGATAGAGGCCGGCCCTGGCGTCGAAGCCGAGATCGAGTTCCTTCGGGTTGGAGGCGATCGCCTCGAGAGTTGCGAGCGCATAGGCATCCCCGCCGGATTGGGTGCCGGAGAGGGCGCGCGCAAAGCGGCGCAGATAGGGAATATGGGGTGAAACGGTCTCGGCGATCGACATCAATCCCTCCGTCGATGATCATGGCCGGGAGATTCCTGGCTCGACGCACGCCAAAGCACCCCAACCGCCAATGGGCGCGGGTGAGAGCTTTGCCGGCGGCGAGGGCTCCAAGCGGACGCACGAGATGCTAACGCTCGAGCGGTCCGTGCGGTTCCTATGGAGGCGACGCCGGCCGGCCAAGGCCGGGGGTGGCAGCGACAGCTCGTCGCTTCTTCGACGGTTCGACGTCCGCGCAGCCTGGGCCTGCCTACGGCTGAGATTTGGGCCTGGCGCGCGAGCCCCGGGTGCGCGCCATCTCGATCAGGCCATCTACATCCGTGCTCATCAGGATCGGGGCGAGCTCCTCGA